>Ga0302186_10000196_pt1 | contig 55882 bp, 39 predicted proteins | sample II_Bog_E1_2_FD_198782 | JGI IMG/M metagenome (GOLD analysis project Ga0302186, IMG submission 198782) | Peat permafrost microbial communities from Stordalen Mire near Abisko, Sweden - II_Bog_E1_1 | ecosystem: Environmental > Terrestrial > Soil > Wetlands > Peat | place: Sweden: Abisko...
TTCAATGACTTAGGTTGATATCATGCAGCAGCAGCCTCACCTCATTGTGGGCACTGATAAGATCGCCAACATTCAAAAGGTCCTGGACATCTATGGCTAAATAACCGGGAACAAAAAGCTTTACAACTAAGTCGTAGAGAAAAAGATCAAAGAGAACATTCTGGTCATGCAGGCGGACGCCTTCTTCAAGGAGAACATCGCAGCCATTTGGGGAGGCATCAAGGACAAACACCGCGAAAATCTGACAACCTTCATGAAATGATCTGCATATCAGATGCCACCGTTTATCCACGAATTAATTACTAAGGAAATTGTCATTCATCATTTATTATTGATAATAATACATATAATAATTGCTCCTTCTCACTTGCACGCCTATCCGAAAATATTTAACCGTAACGGTCACCTCAAGGCAGTAGGAACTCACTTTGCGGAATAAAAAACCTTTCAAGCAAAAGGAACAGACAATATGACGAGAACAAATCATTTTTTCATGCTTTACCATGTTGCACAAATATATTATTTGATAATACATTCAATCATTCAATAGAGTACAAATGATATAGATGATTCAATCAATGCAAATCTCGTTGTCGTCCATCAAACTTGCCATACATTTTTGAAAACCACTCATTGCATCAAGGAAACAACTCGACTGATTGGTGCTGATGCATACTTATTTTAGGAGTTTATATTTTTTATTTTCAGCCATCGCTTACAGTGATTTCAGAATGGAATCAATGACTTAAGTCACATTTCCAAGCTGATCCGAAACGGGGAAGACAATGGAGTCCAAAGGATCTCCCTATACGCCTGAAATAATGTTGATAAGGTCTTTAAGTCCATTTTCAACGCATTCTCCTAATTTGTTTTCGTCAATCTTCAAAAAAGCAAGAGCAACAAATTTGCCAATTTCCACTGCTTTTTGAATGTAAATAGACCCAGGTTTTTCTATTGCTTCGCCTTTCTTTTCAATGTGTTTTTTATAATTCACGGGAGAAGAGTTCACAAGGTTTCCAGGATAATATTACATTTTTATTGTTTTGTAGGGGATTACAAGGACTTTACAGGGGTTTTAGTAAATTTGGCGATAAGTAATGGTTAATCGACATCCCATTATATAGATGCTTGCCTGAGGCCAAGCTTTTCTTCCCTTGGGAACTAGTTACTACTTTGATTTGGGGGGAACTACTACTGGTACAATAGGGACATTGCTTGCATTATTGTCCTGGTTATTATTGTTATATCTCTGGTCTCTGTTTCGATTGTTGTTAAACTACCTGTTTCCATTGTTGTTAAACTACCTGTTTCCATTTCCATTGTAGTTATTATTTCTATTTCCTCTATAACCCTATTGCTGCTGCCCTTCCTGCCCCTATCGACCTTATCTGTTGTCATCGCGGCGATTATTGTAGTTTCCTCCAAATCCTCCTCTTCCCCGCCCCCCTCTATATCCTCCCCTTCTATCGTCTCCTTCTCGATTATTAAAATGATCTCCCCGATTCTGATAATCATCACTAAATTAATTATTTTGTTACTTTCTACGGTTTTGATATCCTTCATTTCCATTATAAGGTCTTCTTTCTCTGTTTCCTCTTCCCTAATTATTTTGCTCTTATGGTTTATCATTGCGATTTCCTCTATTTCCTCTCGGCTGGTTTCCACGTGAACCATTTTCCTCAGTTTATGCTGCTGGTTTGGAAATTTAAGGAGTATCCCAAAACTATTGATGAGGATCTGGCTGCAATTATTCTTTAGGTCCTTCAATAATTTATGAAACTTGCTCCTCGACTTTAGGCTTATTATCTTCCACAAGAGCAGAACTCTTTCTTGTTCCTCTAACCTTTTCTTCTTCTTTTTTCTATGGCTCTTCTTTCATCCAATCTTCAGTAACATCATTTTTATTTTCCTCTTCAAGTTTAGGTTCCTCTTTTTTCTCCCCTCTACCTCTTGTATTTTCTCTTTTGGGCTTGGCCTCCTCCGCTTTTTCCTTCTGATCTGTACTTTGATCCAACCATTCATCGTTGTCTTCGCTCATAGATACGAATAATAAGTATCAAAATATTATTTATGAACAATAAGTCACAGAAAATACATTTAATAAATTTATGTTTATTATTTTATGTTCTGCCTTATTTATGACACTTTATATCTTTTATATTCATAATGCAAAAAGTATTTGACCTCACTCTTAAAATCGGAAAAATACCTGTTTTCTCACTCCCGCATATACAACCTACCATTATCTCTAAGGTGGAACAATGCAAAAAGTTTAATGATTATGTGGAGAAGTTTAATCATCTTGAACCCGGAGTTGAAGTTGAAAAAATTGAAATTCTGCATGTCGAAATGTTTGGACAAAACGTTGGATTCATTACCATGAAAGCATTTACTACGAAGGATGGATATAGATTGCCCAATTATGTTTTTATGAGAGGACATGCAGTCGGAATCCTAATGTTTGTCAACAATAAAGTTTTATTAGTTGAACAGTATCGAGTACCCGTGCAAGAAACTCGACTCGAAGCACCAGCGGGAATGATTGATGAGAGTGGCGATTTTATGGGAGTTGCTGCAGCTGAAATCTTGGAGGAAACCAGTATCAAAATAACTAAAGATCAGCTTATACCTTTGGGAAGCTATTATTGCAGTCCTGGAGGTTCAGATGAATAGTTATTCCTTTACTACTGTCAAATTAAGCTCACTCCCGAATAATTACAAGTAATTGAATAGAAGATTCATGGTAAGGAAGGTGAATCATAGAGAATTAAAGTGAAATTGGTGGACTATGATCCAGCGTTTCTGTTGAAAACAAAAGACAGCAAATTAATTTATGCCCTATACGCCTACGAGAATCTCATAAAAGAAAAGTCCCACAGTAATTTATGATAATTGTGAAGCAAAATATAAATTAATTCAAACATATCGATGTCCATTACAATTGTAATTCAAAATTTTATCTATCTTGAAATGATGAATATCACAGTCACTTCTTGCTTTTGCCTCCTTTTTCCTCCTTCTCATCGAAGACGTCTCTCTGTATCTCCAATTCCTTGCTGATCAAATTTTTATTTGACTCGCTGATGTACCCAGAAACGATGATTTAATCCAGAATGAAGTAGGTCTGCATCTACTCAGAAGTACCTTGTGAAAATTAAAGATCAGGTCCAGTTCACACACATTCCCGAAATATTTGTCAAGAACTTCAACAAATGATTGCATCATCTCGAGGATGACCAGTTCGTTTTAGTCCTTGTCGACGATGGTGATGAAATAGAGACTGGCGAATCGTTTATACACTATTTTAAATTATTTGTAGTCCAGGAAATTGCACATCTTGGGGTTACGAGTAATGACTAACTGATTGACCTAGATAGAAAAGCGAGTACCTCTTTGAGAACACGTTGCTTTTACGTCTGAGAGAGGTTGCTGGAATACCATTTGGTGAGGCGCGATCTTCCGTGACGACTGATCAAGAAAAAGCAATGAATCATTTAGATATATTTTAAATAATGGAATGCTGCTTCAGTAGTTATTGAAATGTTTGGCTTAATTCAAAAGATATCTTTACAAATACATAATTTCTATGCTGTTAGAAGACTACGCAGTTGATTTTAATTGAAGAATTTCAATTTTAAACCCTATCTCTGATTTATTTAATGTTTCCTGTAATTTTAATTGATGCTTATGAATAATGAATACTTATTGCATTGTAAAAGTATTAAAGAGCTTAATTATGATTTATCATATTTGTTTCTTATAATGCAACAAGACCAATATGTCAAATACCTGCAGTCTATCCTTCGCAATCATAATATTCCATTTTATGAGGAGCAATTGTATCACCAACAACAAAATTAACAACATTTGCAAGTCGAAAAGAAGGCAGTAAGTCATTAAATTACAGCTCCTTTACAAACTAATCTTATACATCCTCTCACTGGATCATTAATTCAACGATACTCTCGTCAAATGTTGCTTAAATAGATTGCCTATGAGGGCCAGAACAAAATAATTCAAGCCAAAGTTGCAATAATTGGAGCGGGTGGAATAGGATGTCCCCTAGCATTATATCTTTCAGCTGCAGGAATAGGAACAATTGGACTTTTCGATTCAGATAAAGTGGATGTAACTAATCTGCATCGTCAAATAGGTCATAAAACTGAGACAGTCGGAATTTCTAAAACCCTTTCCCTTAAGAATACTTTATTGAGTCTAAATCCTAATATTAAAGTGAACGAACATCCTTTTATCACAGCTGCAAATGCTAATCTTTTAAATGAATATGATATTGTGGTAGATGGCTCAGATAATCCGACCTGCAGATATATTGTCAATGATCAATGCATGAAGACAAATAAAAAACTATTAAGTGGAGCTTGCATAGGCTGGGAAGCTCAAATCACTTGTTATGGAGGAAATGGACCTTGCTATAGATGTTTATGGGGAAATGATCAAATCAATTTGGGTGGTTGCTCTACTTTAGGTGTTGTTGGAATGTTGCCAGGTTTAGTTGGAATAATTTTAGCTACTGAAACTCTTAAAATGATTTTAAATAAAGAATCTTCTCTAGACGGAAAACTTTTGACCTATGAGGGAAGAAAGTGCGAATTTAAAAAGATACAATTGAGGAAAAAACAACCTGATTGCATTGGATGTGGGATAAACAAACTTGATATGAGCACTTATAACTATGCAAAGTATGGATTATGTTCAAGTACTGCTGTACCTGAAGTGCCCGAAATAACTTGGCAATAGTTCATTGAAAAATATGGGGAAAATCAAACCCTTCTCGATGTACGACCCAATAATCACTATAGTATCGTGCATTTCAAGAAATCAATTAATATACCTTTTGAAAGATTGAATAAAATGCCAAAACAATAAATTATTCAAGCACTTGAAACATCAGAGGAAACTATTTTATTACAACCAGTACCAGTGAATTGCAAGAAAGGAGTAATGAGCAAACATGCAGCCCAATATCTTACAACAATAGGCCTCAAAGCAGTAAGTATTAAAGGAGGAATTTAGGGATACAAAATTCTGTATGATTCGTAAATCCCTGAACTATGATTCATCTGAGTTGTTTGTTTCTAATTTTTCATAGATAAGACAATATTAAGAGTGAATTAATTTAATTAAATATAGAAATTAAATAAAAATTGGAAGATTAGTTCAATAATTTATGAATCATAGCAATTTTATTATTAATTAGATTGTTAGCGAAAGTATTTAGTCCATTACTGATATATCGAATTTAAATAAATGCGATTATATTAGATAATGTAATTATAAGATATAGCCCGATCATGCGGCTTCCTCCTCTTCAAATTCTCCCTCTTACTCAGCAGTGGCATCTTGATATTGTTGATACTAAGAGACGAGATCATTCATGTTGGATTCAGCTTCAGTGAACTCCATCTCGTCCATACCCTCACCAGTGTACCAATGGAGGAAAGCTTTTCTTCTAAACATAGCAGTGAATTGTTCAGCGACTCGCTTGAACATTTCCTGAATGGCAGTTGAGTTTCCAATGAAAGTGACAGCCATTTTGAGACCCTTGGGAGGGATATCGCAAATGGAAGATTTAATGTTGTTGGGAATCCACTCAACGAAGTAAGAGGAGTTTTTATTCTGCACGTTAAGCATCTGCTCATCAACTTCTTTAGTTGACATTCTGCCGCGGAAGAGAGCAGAGGCAGTTAGGTAACGACCATGACGAGGATCAGCAGCGCACATCATGTTCTTAGCATCGAACATTTGCTGTGTGAGCTCGGGAACAGTCAAGGCTCTGTATTGTTGGGATCCTCTTGAGGTAAGGGGAGCGAATCCAATCATGAAAAAGTGAAGTCTGGGGAAAGGAATCAAGTTGACAGCCAATTTTCTAAGGTCAGAGTTAAGTTGACCAGGGAATCTAAGGCAGCAGGTGACTCCAGACATGGCAGCAGAGACGAGATGGTTAAGATCTCCGTAGGTGGGAGTAGTAAGCTTGAGAGTTCTGAAACAGATATCGTAGAGAGCTTCGTTGTCAATGACCATGCACTAATCAGCATTCTCGACCAACTGATGGACAGAGAGAGTGGCGTTATAAGGTTCAACGACAGTATCTGACACTTTAGGGGAAGGCACAACAGAGAATGTTTCCATAATTCTGTCAGGATATTCCTCTCTGACCTTTGAGATAAGAAGAGTTCCCATACCGGATCCTGTTCCACCTCCCAAGGAGTGAGTGATTTGGAAGCCCTGGAGGCAGTCGCATCCTTCAGCTTCTTTACGGGCAACGTCTAAGACGGAATCAATGAGCTCAGCTCCCTCAGTATAGTGTCCCTTGGCCCAGTTGTTTCCAGCTCCGGTTTGTCCAAAAACAAAGTTGTCAGGTCTGAAGAGTTGACCGAAAGGTCCTGCTCTAACGGAGTCCATTGTTCCTGGTTCAAGATCCATGAGGACGGCTCTTGGAACGTATCTTCCTCCAGTAGCTTCATTGTAGTAGACGTTGATTCTTTCCAACTGCAGGTCAGAATCGCCGTGGTAAGAGCCAGTGGGGTCGATTCCGTGCTCATCGGAGATGACCTCCCAGAATTTGGCGCCGATCTGGTTGCCGCATTGACCTCCCTGAACGTGGACAATCTCTCTCATGCTTTTGAATAAAATAAGTTACGAAAATCGATTCAATTCAAATGATTTCAGATCTTTGCCACGTAAATAAAAACAGCAGTCATACTCTGCTAACTCTCCTCCCACCCATTTCATCGGTCTCTTCCGAAGGATTTTTAGACAAAAAATAATTGTTTTTTAACTTTTTTGGAAGACCGGCAGATTCGAAAAAATACAAATATTGATTTCCTCAAATCCAAACATGAAAAACATGAAGTTCATAGTTATTGAACTTTCATGCTGTTGCTTGGTGGTAATATTTAGAAAATTAAATTTTATAGCATCAACAACTAAAATCTTAGTTTTATTTGCGAAAAGCATTGATATTGTCAAACAGATCAAAAAGACTGACTTATTGGCGTATTTCTATTGATTTTGAGTTGAAAATTATTTATGAAAGGTAAAAACTATCTCTATTAACAATCATCTTTGTAATAAATAAAATTAGAAACATATTCAATTGAAACTGAGAAAATCATCAAATATATATCAAAATGCAATCAATGACTCATTCACTTGCTCGTAAGTCACGATAAAAGATGAGTTTATTCATAGAGATAATACTCTTCCTTTATTATGAAGAGCAAACAAATTTGCTGATTGCCAAACAGATCATACATCATGATTTGAATACTAAACATCCAAGAATTCCGTTGTAGTACATCATCAAGTAAGCTCCAGACTGAACGCTAATATCATAAGCATAGCCTTCACCCATAACTACTTGCCAGGCAGGTCCATATCTCTTGTCAAGTGTTTCTTTTATGTTTTTGCAAGCCATTTAAGGCATATTTGGAAATGTTGCAAAAGCCTAGACACCGTTGATGATGGAATCAGATAACTCGGCAAGCATTTCTGCACTAAGATTATTACTGGTTGTAATGGGTTTGCCCAGCATCTTCTTGGCTAACTCCTTCTGCGTTCCAAGTCCATAGAGAACCTCTTCTTCTACGATCATAAAAGTTATATAAATGAATTGAGTTTAAATCCTAAATATAATCACAAAATAAATTAAATGATGCAATTTAGGAGAATGAATATGAAATCTCATTTTTACTTCACAAATCCAATTCTCAATTTATCATTTAAATGACTAAAATTAGAATTGTAGAATATTCTTTAATATTCATTTCAGGCTCTTTGAATCACCATTAAATAATGATTAAATTTATTTATTTTCATTCTAGAGTTACAAATCATTATTAAAATTTTATCGCTTACTTCAATTACTGAACTTTGATTATCTCTACTCCTATTCATCATTGACAGTAAAAGTAATTTCATCCATGCTTAGCGTGGCTAAAGACTGGTAAGTCTCCACTATCGAGATGTCGACTTTTTTTTAATCTATAAAATTTATAGGTTCATTATTATCTGCAGTATGGATGCATTAGTCTTGGATCACCTAACACTTTTCTTTAGGGAGCAAATCAGATGCCTGCTTTTATTAGATTATTAATATAGGATTACTGTTTTAACTGGATGCCGAAATTCCTTGCTATATAATTGTTTGGTTTATATCTTACTCAGTTTTATCTCCATTCTAAGAGTTGAATTAGTTTTCTATTACCTAAAACTCCTCTTCAGGGGGCAAGCTATCACTTAGATATTGTTTGATTGTTGAATTAGAGTCCATTGTAAGATTACTGTTTTCACTGGAGGCTTAAATAGCTTGCACTACTGTTTGATTAATTCCTTAAATAAGCTCCTCAATTACAATTTGTTGAAACTCAGTTAATAAGCCTCTCCGTTGCTTATTCAATCTGGCGGGTCGCAAAATATTGTTAATTCCTTGGTGAATGATTCCGTTCCCCATAGCCCCTCAATAAAAGAATTAAAAAATATGAGATATTATTGACAAATATAAATTATCCTACTTCCTCTTTGGAGAGATGTATTCATTTTATTTGAAAAGACATTTATTCCAAACCATTCTTTAAATAAATAAATTTATCATATCTGTTTTACAATTATTTAGAATTTAATATAACAAATTTTCAAGTATCATATCATAAAGCTTGCATTAATTTACAATAAAAATACCTGCAATAATTCTAGTTGACAAAATCTTGGCAGAGATGTTTATGTAAGGCAAGAATAATTGTTATTATTTATTATCTTTTATAAGTAAAAACTATTTCAAAATAATTCAAAAATAGTTTAGATATTTTTCTATTTATTACTTCCATTCTTTACTCACGTAACTTTACAAAATTATCTATATATTTATCAAATATCCTATTTGAGATAAAGCAATCTTAATACTTTTCTGTACTATTATTTTTGAAAACTGATTTATAAATACTTTTTTTAACTCATTAAATCTAAGACACTAATTTATACAAGTCTTATATTATTAATTTTGATTTTTCTTTCATATATAGCTTATAGCATATCTATAAAATAGTATCCCTTAACAAATTCATGAGCAGAGTTATCACTTATAATATGGCAAAGATAACATCAATCTTCCTCATAGCCAAGATATTCAATCTCATCGTTATTATAATAGAAAAGCCCACAAAGGTATAGTTCATCGTCATCTTTAGCCTCATATTCGATTGTGTGAATTAATTCAGTGCCTTTCTTGCGAAACACAACCTTACTCTCCTCAGGTAGATATTCAACTATAATCGTATCATCTTTAGCATAGTTGAAAGAATTTACTGTATTGTTCTTTGTGCTGTCGATAGAAGACCACGACCCTGAATTAGTATTACCAATTACCACCGTTAGAACTGATGAGGTATGCTCCATGTCCAAGAGCCGAATAATTAAACGTATAGCTATTGGATGATATCGTGTTCTTGTAGCATACTCCGACTCCCAGCCAATTCGATATGTTTTCTTTGATCTTAAAAGACACTTTACAAGGACGGTTGCCTTTATCCTGCAGAGAGGGCTCCATTAAGCCAAAGTGATAGTTATATGCCTCAATTGATTTAATTAAATTGTCATTGACGACCTGAATGCCATTATGTTTAAATTCTGAACTAAACTTAAACTCAGTTTTGGAGTCAAATATTGAAGGATTGTCTGCTGTCTTCTGAAGAGTCTCCATAAAACTACTAATTTCTGTCTTTATTTTGTTCGATTTTAGCTACAATAATTTTTCAACTTTAGCCTAAACACGCTTCACAGCTTGTTCAATTTCCGCTCCACTAATCTCTTCATCTTGCTCGTCGAATTCTTTTGGAACTCCAGCAAGTAGTTTTTGCATTAAATTAACAAAAACATCGTACTACATCTCTTTGTTTTTAATCCCTTCAAGAGCGTTTATCAACTACTCATTTTTTCCAGTTTTTAATTCGATTTGATCAATCACTTTTAAGAAAATAGCCAGAATATTACTTCGAATGTTGTCGATGGAATCCTTTATGCATTTTTAGAACTGATCAAAAGATGTCAATAGTTTGTTTCTGGTGTCAATTACTGATTGCCGGATTTTGCCCACATCAAAAGTAGTCGGTGTTAAATGTTAAAGATACTTTTTCGAGCTATTAATAACCACTTTAAGAGGTTTTATCTTATGTCCTCTGTGCTACTCGTCAAAGCAAATTCCGCAAATAATGCTGTTTTTAATGCACTGCGGCTATAGGCATACCAGATTGAGAACTTCGCCGACGTGGCTCGTTCCTTTGGGGCATTAGGGATAATGGAAAGATAAAGATCCTGACATATATATTAAAAGTTAAGATTATGTAATATTCTGGGCAAGGATTTTAAGCACAAATCTTAATTATGATTAAAGAATCTAAAACAGATTATATCAGCAAGCCGCAGGAAGTAATGATTTGACTTCATTCATGTTCATTTTGGCTGTCTCGTAGTTTGCTTGAGCAGTTTATTCTTGTTCTATAGCGGCCTGGTTCTCAGTTATATAAGAGTTTAGATTTTGGTAGAATGAGATGAGTTTTCCTTCAACTTGGTCAAAGGCCGATTTACTTTAAAGATAGAATTCCTGTTTCTTTTTGTCCTGCGAAACCAAGTTCATGTCATAACCCTCAACTTATGTCTTGTAGATTTTATACTCCTTGAGAATTCTCACCAGCGAGCGTACTTTAACCTGAAAAGTCTTGATCATACCCGTATCCATAATCTTTTATAAATAACGAATAATCAGCTTCTATTTAACTGAATTATAGTGTTCGTCAGAATTATTCTTATATAGTAAATATTTAATTGAATCCTCAGTCAAATTAACAAATAGAATCCTCAAATATACAACAAAATACAACGGCAATATTCCAAATCTAAATCATCGAGAGTCAATTATCATCAATAAAACCTTCTCATAAAAAATCAATTAAATCACAAAGGAAAAGTTAATTTAATATTTCTATTTCCTTATTAATTGTCGCTGTATTAACTTAAATTTATGCGCGCTTAGATTCATATATGCAAATTGGTCAACTATATAACAACATTATTTCAACATGAGTGATTCCGCCCAATTGGTCAAGATTATCTCTGATGTGCTTCAGCCAGCAGACGCCAACCTGCGTAAACAGTCATAAGCCTTGCTTTTGACGCTACGAACCGATAAGCCCAACGAACTTATGAACGCCTATCTGGATGTACTCACCAGTAATTCATATTTTATTCAGACGAAAATCCTCTTGAATGCAGAAATTTTGCTGCCTCTCAATTACGCCTCAGCCTCTCTAACTTCGCACCAGCCACCTACACCAATGTCTGGGAAAAACTTTTGCCATAACTGCAGGCCCAGATTAAAGTGAAATTGTTTCTCGCCATCTATAAGGAGCAAGACCTTGGAATGAAGAAACATATTGCTAACACTATTGGAGAGATTGCTGGTACTATTATCTCCACCAACAATGATGCTTGGCCCGAATTTAAGGCTAGTGTATGGAAACTTTTCCAAGACTCTCAGCTTAACTCAATCTTTGGAGGTTTCTATATCTTGGAAAGCTTCCTTACATTTGCTCCTGATCACTTTAAAGGCAACGAGAATGACCTATATGCTCTCTTCAAGAACGGTTTGGAACACTAAAATGGCAAACTAAAATTATCTGCTCTCCATTGTTTCGTATCATATCTTGAGGTACTTGAACCCAAGCAGCAAACCCCCTTCCAGGCACTGATTATTACCATCTTCCAGGCAGTGTATATTCTTGTTTAAAAGGATAATGATGAAGAAGGACTTGAAGCACTTTCTGAGATGTTGTAGGTTGAGCCCAGATTTTTCAAGAAAAACTTCAAAGAGTTAGTGGAAGTGCTCACCCGTATTTTCAAATTACCAAACATCGAAGGAGGAGTTAGGAGAATGACAACTTAAATTCTCGTGGACTATGCTGAAAAAACTCCTGCCCTCTTCCGTAAGAAAAAATAAGCACTTTAATCAGTAATTGAAATGATTTTCTTCCATATGGTCGAAATTGGTAATGACGTTAGCGAAGAATGGATGAAGCCTGAGTAAGGGTACAATGAAGACATGGAAGATGATGAGGATTTCGAAACCACTCGCTTCGGAATGGGTGCTATCGACAGGTTAATATATACCATTGGCGAGCAGTAATTATTGCCCATTCTATCTGCGACCATAGAGAAGCTGTTAGTGAACAATGATTGGAGATACAAGTACACTGCAGTTATGGCTTTGTCTCAAATTGGAGAGTACATCGAAGATGTTGACAAAATATCCTCAGTGTTGGTCATGATACTGGGTTTCCTCAAACACGAAAACGCAATGATGAGATACGCAGCGTGCCATGCCATCGGGCAAATATCTGATGATATGCAGCCAAAGTTCCAAGAGAAGTACGGAGATACTGTCTTCCCATAATTGCTCTCACTCTTACAAAATGATCCAGTACCCAGAGTTGTCTCACACTCTGCTGCTTCCCTCACAAACTTCCTTGAAGGAATGAAATTTTAGCAAATATAGAAACACCTCGACATTTTGGTGAAACTTTTACTCCATCACGCAGTCAATGGTATCTCTTTGGTCAAGGAAAGTGCCCTTAGTGCTATTTCTTCCACAGTTGAGATCTCAAAAGAAAAGTTCCAACCTTATCTTGCACAAACTTTGGAAATTCTGTTCGGTTACTATCAATCCGACCTTTTCCAAGCTAAACATTATAAGCAACTCAAAGGACAAGCTATTGAGACCATTACTATCATTGCCACTTCTGTTGGTCCTGATATGTTCCGTCCAGCTGCCAGCACTCTCATATAACTAATGATTGGGCTGCAAAGTTCTCAATTCGAACAAACTGATCCCCAAAAGGCTTATATTCTTGCAGGTTGGCAAAGACTTTGCTTAGTTTATGGCAAATAATTGGGAATTTATCTTTAAAGAATATTGCCAGGACTCTTCACACTCGTGGAAAACGTAGTCCGCGAATAAATATAAGCCGTGAATGCAGTCAACGGAGCAGTATCAGAATAGGAACTTTAAAAACAAGCCAAAGAAGAGTAAGGAAAAAACATAAACACGTTTTAAACTGAAGAAGCAGAAGTAGCTATCTCGATGTTGAATGTCTTTATCGAACAATTAAAAGAACTCTATAATCCTTACGTCGAGAAGACAGTTAACTTATTGTGCAGTATCATTAAAGAGCACCCCAATGAGGATGTTAAGGAAGAAGCATGCAAATGCCTGCCAAACCTTATTTCAGCTGTAAAAAATGATAATCAGCCTCTTGCTATTCAACTTGCTAAACATTTTATGGCCACTCTCGTTGAAACCATGGCTAGTTAATACGATTCAGAGATAGTTATTGTCGAGCTTGAGACTTTAAAAGATGTGCTTGAGGAACTAAACCTTTGTTTCCTCAATGATCAATAAGTCGACGAATTTTCACAAAAAATGCTAAAAATGTTAGAGGGCAGTGACTAAAAAAAGAAGAACACAAAAGAAGGATTAGAAGAAGACTTGGATGAGGAGGAGAAAGAAATGGTTGATGAAGAGATCAAACAAGAGGAAGAAGTACAAGTTGCTATTTCAGAGCTGATTGGATAACTTTTCAAAACACATAAAACTATGACTCTACGATTGGCTAACTTCCTCATCAGCACTGTTCTTCCCAAAGTATTTATCCCTGGTCAGCGCGAAAATATGCTTAAGTTTGGCATCTTCCTCATTGATGATATGGTTGAATACTTAGGATATGAGTTGCTAAATGCTCATTGGGCTTCCTTCTCTACCATTTTGGTCACTTACACAAACGAAAAGAGTTGTGTCTTAAGACAAGCTGCCTGCTACGGACTTGGAGTCTTTGCTGAGAGAACTCCTAACAACGTTTTAAATGGTGAGGCCATTCTTGTTTGGACGAATGCACTTATAGAATCAATAAAAATTCCTAAAGGAAGTGAGAAGGAGAAGACTTTTGGTCACTGCAGAGACAACGGAGTTGCTGCAATCGGCAAGATTATCAAGGCTCACTCAAATTTATTCGACCCGATCCCCTACATTGCTGTCTGGATTCGTTTCCTCCCCCTCAAGTTTGACAAGGATGAAGGAATGATCCAAAACGAGCTTCTAGTAATTATTCAATGACTTAGGTTGATATCATGCAGCAGCAGCCTCACCTCATTGTGGGCACTGATAAGATCGCCAACATTCAAAAGGTCCTGGACATCTATGGCTAAATAACCGGGAACAAAAAGCTTTACAACGAAGTCGTAGAGAAAAAGATCAAAGAGCACATTCTGGTGATGCAGGCGGACGCCTTCTTCAAGGAGAACATCGCAGCCATTTGGGGAGGCATCAAGGACAAACACCGCGAAAATCTGACAGCCTTCATGAAATGATCTGCATATCAGATGCCACCGTTTATCCACGAATTAAATTACTAAGGAAATGGCTATTTATCATTTATATTATTGATACTAAAACATAATAATGGCTCCTTCGCACTTACACGCCTATCCGAAAGTATTTAACCGTAACGGTCACCTCAAGGCACTTCCCATTCGAAAGCCAGTCACCTTTCATTTCACCGGATTGTGTTTGATCGGACTTGCCTTCTTTGCTGGCTTTTAGATATATTTTGACTTTATGCACCGCAAATTTACGAATGCTGAATTTTTTAAAAGCGATGTAAAATGGTTTATATGAAGAGAACTGAGCTGCTAATGCGGAAGAGAGCTTTTGACACTCTTATCTTAGGAAATAAGATTACAACAAACCACGAAAATGTACAATTAAGAAGCATCTTTTGATCAATTGAACTTAGCCATGATAAATTGTTAATGAAAACATTACCATATTCGCTTCATCATCATATTTTGATTTTACTCTTCGGCTGATTAATAATAATTAAAGTTATTTTGCAACTGATGGACTCCGTCCTACGCTAAAAGCTGAGTCAGCTCAACACAAAATGCTAAATTCTTGCCAAAAGCGGTAAGTATAGCGAGTGCATCTAAATTATGGAGGAAGTTGTAAGTATTAAAAAAGAGCTGTACGGAATGGACCATCCCTAGTTCTAAAAATCATCCTAAAAACTATGCGAGTATCTCAACCTGTCGGCAATGATCTACTTACAAAAGGAGAAGTTTGATCTCAGCATCGATAATTTGCGAAAAGCTTAGTTAGTAGCCAGAAATTCACTGCAATTCAAATCAACCACCTATAATAATTTGGCCTGCTACTATCGTAGAACTGGCAAAATTAGAACAGCTCTTACTTATCTTATCCAAGCTTTAGAATTAGAACTCAAAATAGATCAGCCTCGAACTTTGGCAGACACACATCTTAATCTTTGTGCTGTTCTCAGTCAATTAGACAGGCATTAGGATGCTTTGCAGCACGTTATGCTTTCAATTATATTGCTTCAAGATTAATTTCTACAAAATACACTTCCAAAAGCGAGAGAGTCAAAGGAAAGTTAGGTTAGCGATTAGAGATTAGCTGTTTTGGCCATTGCTTACCATAATTTGGGCGTCTAATTCTAACATCTTAAAAGAGTAAATATCCATTTATGTAGTTTGAATAATCCATCAAAATATACAAAAAAGCTTTGCAAATTTCCAAAGATTTTCTCAGTGATAACGAGCAATTAATATAAAATTTGACGAGAGTTGTTAACAGCGCAACAGAGCAGATCGAAGGTCAAAAACAAGCATTTCTTGACAGTCGTAAGCAAAGATACGAAAGAGACTCTTCTTAGAGCAAAAAATAGATTTATAAGGATTTTGCAAAGCAGGTAGACAAATTAAAAAATTTGCCAAAATTAAAGATAAATAAAGAAGCAACCAATATAACAAATATCCGCTCCTCGGCTGAGCCAATTACAGTATATATGGAGATATTTAGAGAAATTAAAAATCATTTAGTCGAGATGTTGATAGAGGATTTGCAACTCGTAAGCATCCAAGATATTACAAATCGTATGCGTTAACACCGAGTAATGATGATAATAGTCTGGTGGGCGACGTAACAAGTCAAGGTGAGTCTATCATACAAACTAGAGTTCCTGTTTCTGAAGGTCTTCAGGATTTTAGTGGAAAATGATTGAAATTTATGAATTACAGTTTTTATTGATGGAATTTTCAGATTTAATACTAATTTTAGATATGATTAATATTATAATAATAATACGGTCTAGCTTCTACAAATGTAGAATCATCCAAATACGACAACATTCTTAGTTGAGCACATGTAACCATATCTATTCTAATGGTGCCTCTCAGAATACAAAGCAATGAAAGATTATCTTAAAAATTTCCCAGCAAGATTAATCATCACAAACGGTCAAGTCATATATAATTACGAGGGATAGAACAAATAAGATAATTTTAAATATCTGAAATAGCTTGAGGAATATTTTTCTTAAGATAAGGACAAATTTATGATAGCAAAAGAAAGCCTCGAATAGTTAACAAAAAGCTTAAGCGGTGGTGTATGCATGTTAGATATGAGAGGAGAAAAAGAACTCAATTCTGAAGAAAAATGGAATTATATCGTTTTTGGAGGTGTGCTTGGAGATCATCCTCCAAGAGATAGACCTGCGCCTCTGAGAAAACATTTTGTTGAGATTAGGAATTTAGGATCTATGCAACTCGCCACTGATACGGCTGTGCTGATTAGTAGACTTATTCTTTGCAATAAAGTTCCTTTGTCCAAAATTCCTTTGATTTAAGCTCCAACATTGAGAGGACTCAATAAAAATGGAGAAAAGACAACTGTTCAAATGGATGGATTTAGCTATGTGAGCAAGGAAATAGATATTTAGACTGGTCTTCTTCGAGAAAATATGACTAAAAAATAAAAAAAGCAAATATATATGAGCGAAGGAGTCAGAGATTTGTTGCTCCGTGAAGATCTTGACCAAAATTTACTAATGTGATGAATCTCTACCAATTTCTTTGCTTATTTTTCCATAAAGAGGCAGTCATTATAATTAAGAATAAATTATTAATACTTAAGCCTTCAAAATTAATATAAATATCATTGAAATCAAACTTTTTTGGAAGGAAACATCGATATGTACAACAAAAATAATGAAAATATACAAAACAGCATTAAAAACCATTTTTATAAACAATATTTTTCAACGAATGTTACCTTCAATTGTGGTTTTTTCTGCTATTTTAAAGACAGTTTAGTTTAGTTTTAAAGAAAAACAGCATTTGAGTTTAAATTCGTCAAAGTATGATGTCTTTTGTGAGTTTGTAATTGTTTGTCATTTCTTTTCTCGAGAGATAAGTGCTTATTTTTAATACAATTTTCCTACTCTGGCCTTTAATTTACTTAATTTTGTATTCCAAATCTTTTCCTATTAGTATTTTCTGAAGGTTTTGTCTAAAAATCACCGCTATTTTTTGCCACTATTTTATGAGGTACAAATTTAGAACCACTTCTTTTTAAAGAACTTATTAACAGCTTATGAGATTTTTTAAACTCTTCTTACTTCACTGATTTTTATTTACTATCATCAAGTTCAACGTACCGTACTTTACGATGCCCTTATATCTTTTTAAAGGCAGAAACTAAAATATTTCCTTCATTGCTCGCCCCTCGATATTTGCTGACTGATTTTTATAACAAAAGGAACGATTGCTCAATATAAACTTCATAGTTCATCGATAGTTCAGATGAAATTCGAACATTTTATTGAAAAACTGCTTTACGATCATCGATAAATGTTTAGATATATATTGAGGGGTCTAATAGGCAACTTCCCAATTCAGACACTTTGTCTAACTATTCATTATAATTCATTTATTATTGCTCGTAATCCGTTGTTGGTTTTTGTATACATTATTTTATAAGGACTTGAATCGATAACGAATGTAGATCTTAAGCATTATGCTGAGTTATACAAAAATCTAAGGGAGAATTTGTGCATTTTAGAACATTTTGTATAAACTAAGCTTGAATCCACTGGTCATTTTATTTAACGATACAATCATCTAAATTAAGATCACCATACCTAGATAGAGTGCAAATTTAATTTCTGCATTATTAGATACTTGACCATGGTGTTTAGATCTCTTTGATTTTCGCTGTAAGCTAACAGGAATAAATCTAAAGAAATATTGATTCTCTTTTATTATCTCTTGCATTTAGGAGGAGTCAATATTCTAAAATAATGACAAATTGTAAAAAGAATAATAGCAATGCCATAATCAACAACTCTTGATCGGATTTTATTTAAAAAAGAAAATAAATTGTTTTGCGATTTATAAAAAACTTTAAATGACGATGGCATTAAAAACATTAGAATAAAGTTTCATTGAATCTTTAAACATGACTATTTTATTATAATCTTAATTCATCATCATAATCTGGGAGAAATATGGTTTGCTTAAACTTGCAGGAAGAAATTACGGCTTGTGTCAACAACTCTTCTCACCTCTACAGTTTCAGGGAAAGGGTCTGTTTTGTTTTCTTAGTAAGAAATGCCCAAAGCTAACAATCCAGATTGCTGTTGTGGAACTTGAAGTATCCATCTACCTTCAGTTGTCTTCATAAATAGTATAAAATCCTTGACTGGTTTGTAATCGTTTAGTTTAAATTTGATCACATGCCCCTTAATTCCTTTGTTGATATTTGGATCATCAAATACAAACTTAGAACCAAGTCCCATACAGTTAAAGATATGTTGCTATTTTTTCTTAAGAACATCCTGCTTGGATGATAATTGATCGCGAACTATCTGGAATCGCCCAGATTTTTACATAATTTCCATAATGTAAGGAATGTAAAATCTAGTTTCGATGACCAGACTCGCAAATGTTTTGGCTTTATAAAATATGCTATCTCCGAAAGTTACGATGCAATCTTTTGGATCAATGATTCCCTTAATTGGATAATTTGTTAATCCTTCATCATCATTTACACAGTAAGTAGGAAGAAGAGATATTCCTAAGTCTCTGCCTGTTTTTTATTGAAGTTCACGCACTTTCATATAATGATTCCATGTATCAATTGCTTGCTTATCATTTGACTCTTTATTACCAAGTTTTAAAGGCATCCAATATGCAGCAGCGACTGTTGTAGTTATTTCAGGTTTTTACTTTGAACGTTCGAAGGGAACAGTGTTTGCATAAACAGTAACTTTGTAACCCTGCTCAATGAGTAAAAATGCTGTGCTCAGGCCTATAATACCTGCGCCTATAATTGCCAAAGGCTCGTTTTTTGATACTTTTTCAGGAAGAAACAAGTGATCGACAACATATTTAGCACAACCATAGCCTAGACTAAGCCCTCCTCCTCCATGTCCATAATCATGATAAATGGTCTTACCCTCAAGGATACTTTTTTCCATTCTGATACCGCCTTCTCTATACGGTCTCATTCCAGCCGAAAATCCAACTGCTTTTGATAATTCTGGTATGATAAAAGGAAGGGTAATTGGTTGTTATTCCTTCATATATAAATTCTCAACAACTCACTAATAAATTTAAATTTATAACTATCAAATATGCAACGACACTGATGACCAAAATATAGATAGTTTACAAGTGTGCTATAATGTATTTTTGATATTCTTGAATTTTCAGAAAGTGATTTGATTAATAATGTGATTTTTCAATGATTGATATAATTTGAAAATTAATATTTTATTAAGTATTTCTGTTAACAATCAAGGTCTAGGTGCTTTTTTTCTTTTTCCATGTTCTTTCAAAAAGGATCCACTACCAGTTTATGCCTACATTTTTGATTTACTTTAACTAGAATAACATGGAATAATTTATGGTTGAATTATAAATGGTTATGAGCTGGGAGTGGGAAATTATGGGCCAGGTTTCTTTAAACCTGGCATTATCGATACCTTATTGCTAAATTCTACACTTATATCATTGTCTTCTATAATTTAATTCACCATATTCACCATACTAAACGTATCAGTATTATTTTATTACGTTTTTTATAATTTAAAGACCATAATCTTTTGATTTTATCCATATAATACAATTCTTTTGTCCAGTCGATTTATTTTGTTCCAACTACCCATCAAGTGACTTATTATCGTGTTTTTATTGGCTAAGGAAACCTCATTTGCATCTTTATTGTAGTTTAATTTGGCTTGAGATATTATCCCGATATCCACAGGAGAGGCAAATGAATTTATCTTAACTTTGCTTAAGAATAATTTTTTGAAATGATTAACATTAGAAAGGATTCCATTGGTGTTTAATATTGCAATTTATTTATCTTCTTCGTACTCCAAAGGAATTCCATAGACAAATGGGTAAATAATAGCTTTATTTCTTAGATTTTAGCCTTAATTTATAAGATCACCGTTAGTTTTGCCTACCTTACTAATATCTTCGCTATGATCCTTAATGATATAGAAACATCGATTTATTTTTTACTCATTTTGAATTTTATAATTATACCCGCCTCCAAAAATCACTATATTTACGGGCTTTTTATTTTCGCCTTCGGATGTATTATAAGTATAGCCATAACCATATCTTTTGAATTATAAGGGTATTTTAACTCCCTTTGTAAATGTTTTAGATTTGCCATAGATTAAGCATGTATTTCCTAAAGACTTCCAGTCACAGCTTCGAATTTACTTTGGTTTTTATATACAAATTCGATAAATAGAGTTATCATGACTTAAGCTATCATTTTTATATTCTCCAAAAGATTTATAAAAATATTTTTAATTAGCTATTAAAGATGAGTTTTTTTGACTGAGGAAGAGTGTATCAGTAGTATATATTTCGTCTATTTGACAAGTAAAATATAGTTCTGAATCATGCCTTATGTAAACATTATACTTGGACTATCTAAACACAAAGATGATGATGTACTAATGCTGATAAGCAACATAAAACTCATCTTGTTGTTAGATCATAATAGGTCTCAACTGCTGATATTTTATTTCTACTAAATATTCAGTTGAGTTAGTTCGTAAATTGAAAATAGGAAAACCTTCCCTTTTTTATGCTTAGGAACAGAATTATGGAACATAATAATTATTTAGACTTAGCATTCCTCTCAATTTTTAACTTCTTTTCCTCAACATTTAACAATTTTACGAATACCCTTTCTAGTTTAAAGAGTAATACTAATGCTATCTTCCAATCCACTAGATAAAATTCTTCAGAAAATTTGATGAAAAGACATAATTTCTGAATTAGGCTAGCACTTCCTCGAAAGTCGATTTCTGGATCATGGCTAGAGACATATAAGTCAATTAATCAAGTAATATTTTTTTCATTTACTGCATTTTTTTCAGTAATGGACTCTCTATCTTTATTTTTTCTTGAGTTATCATCTATTTTCGAATGAGCTTGTATAATTATTTGTTTTCAGCTATCAATGATTTATTAATCCATCTCTGAATTAAATTATTTTGGATAGATGTTGCTTTGATCTTTTATTGAATTACGGAACAATCTTATATTTCATCTGTTAGAGGACTATCAATAGTTTAATTTATAGTTTTAGATATTATGCCAGATTATTTTTAATAACAGGAATTCTATAGATTCGACATATTTAGCTGATTTATTTTTTAATTTTTCATCTCTGGATATTTAACAAACTCCTTAGAAATAAAAAGCGATGCTTTTTATTATTCTGATATTTATGGCAGATTCGGCATCTTCAGTTGAGTCTTTGCATCATTTTTCATCTGTGAAGTCATCCCAAACTCCTTAAAAATAAAAATTTTATTTTGAACCCTCTCTGAAAATTAATTAATTATTAATCCCTTGACCCTTGGCTAAATGACAACACAGTCACTACTATAATCTTCCATGTAAACGATAATATCCGGTTTAAAGTCATTCATTTTACTGATGATGATTTCACTAATGAAGAGATAAAGTTCAAACCCAAAAGGAGCGGCGAGGCCCAATTTCTCGCCAAGATTAATAGATTAATGTCTACTATAAGTACTTCTTTTGTTATCTTTGCACGAATCTTATTCAAATAATTCAATTAATTGAATGTTGGCTGCTTTGTCATGAAACAAAAGCTGGCTTTTTTGAATGTATTTAATATCATAATTATTTTTAATTTTTGATAATTTCACTATTGAAATTTTGGGAAATTGTTTGGAACGATAAATTCGATCGTTTTACTTTAATGTTACTTTTTATTTAGACAGTAGGAGGTTAAATTCCAGAAATTTTTAAAAGAGAATACTGACGATGAATAAATTGAAATAGGATGATGTAAACAGTTTGCCAACAGAAATTATAGATATTTTGGCCATATTTATTGACAACTTCAAAATGAGATTTGATATTGTCATTATTGAATAGACCAAAATCCAGTATTATTCTTAAGGAAAAGAGAGAAGTGCATCAGCAATCATTGGATACATCTTTAGGAAATTACTAAAGTACATTTATTTTTTAGTGAAAATATCCCTTCCATTTTAGAGAAAGCTGTTGGTGAGTCGGGTATTTGAGGCAATGAGTCTATTCATGATGTTGAGTTCGTTGACGGTTTCGTTAAAAATTTGATTGAAAGGTAATTAGACAGTTTTGACAGGCTGTGAACTAATACAAAATGTTTATTACTGGCTATAGATTCTTAAGAAGGGGCTTTCCTTTAAGTCGTGTTCTCTGATGAGTTGAAGAAGATCATAGTTTGTTTATTACTCGCTCATTTATATTATAGTGAAATGAAAAATAGTACGAAGAGCTTGGGCTTGCTTCCTGATGGATAATTATATAATGAAATATATCTTTCACAATTTAAGATGCAGATAGACTTATTCATTTTTTGATTTGATTTCTATGAAATTGTTTTTAATATTATTTATAGATTGTATTATTTCCTAGACTTAATTTTTTAATTTTAAAAGAGATAAATAATAACTCTGCTAGCGCAGATATAAATTTTAAAACAAACCAATAAATTATGTTTAAAATAGCATCAAAATTATTCAATTATAAGGATTGCCGGATGCCTAATTTAATTTTAATTTGACAATTGCAAATTATACAAAATCATTGATTGTGAAAGGAAAAACTTTTAGGATCTACTAAATTACAATCTCAAGTCCACTTTGGTTTTTAATATTAAAGTTTCTGACACTTTGCCTTATATTTTTCCACAGCACAAATTTAGCATTTTTTTAGTGATAAAATTAAGCCTGAATCTCTCATATGTAATATTATTTGAAAGATAAATGGAATAAAATAGACTTAATTACATTGGTCAGGTTGCAATAATTTCAATACATCATCTTGAATAATTTGAAATAATTATAAGTCCGATGACTCTTCATACATTCTTAGGGGTTACATTTGCAGGACCGGCTTAATTTTTAATGATCCTGATACAGATGATTTGTTATTTAAACTCCTACTATGTAGTTGTCTTCCTCTTAGGTCCTCTTCCTTTTTCACTGATACTTTTATTAACCCTTGTAAACTCACGAGCCCTTTATGCCTTATATAATGCAAACTGCACTCATCAGCAAGTGTCACCTGATCACCCAGACTCTAGATACTGTAAAAAATGCGAGCTATTCATCTTAAATCGAGATCATCACTGCATATTTACAGGTAGATGCGTATAAAAATACAACTACCAATATTTCATCAGTTATGTCTTCTATTCCTACACGCTTTCAGCCTACCTCGTTCAGGCAATTCTTAGGGAATATCAAGTATTGCTTAATATTCAAGACGTGCCTTTAAGGGTATTAATAAGATCATACAGTACTCAATTCCTTTAGTGATCGGTTTAGTGAGCGGTCTTTATTTTTTAGTTTTTACTGGAGGACTACTTTCTTCCTCTGTTAGATCGATGATCCTTGGCATCTACATCGTTGAATAATTAAAAAAATAGAAGGTTCCAAAATATACGAATTGGTAAATTCGCAAGATGTGGTTTTCATCCAAAGGCAGATCATCTTTATGTATATATCTTAACAATTAGATTCTGATTTTAAAACAAATTGGAAGAGAATGGTCGGCGCGACCGTGTCTCTCAAGCAAATTTTATTAGTTTGTTAATGATTCGTTATGAAATCTTAATTTGTAAATGGATTATTATGAGTTTATATCCAAAAAGAGAGGAAGAAGCCATTAACTAAGATAAATATGAAAGTCAGTTATAGTTTAATTAATTAATTGCTGTTTTGATGATATAAGTATAAAAAATTGCCACTGCCAGGATTCGAGCCTGGGTTCTCAGAGCCACAATCTGAGGTACTAACCACTATACGACAGTAGCCATCTTGCTTTCTTCTTCCACCATACGATTTAATAGCTGTCCAGATTCATCCCAAAATTATACAAATAGCAAAAAGAGAATTTTGCTTACAAAAATGAAATTTCAAATAATTTAATTATCGACTACTATTGAAGCGACAAAAGATATAGAAGGCAAATAATTTACTGAATGTATTGCAGATAAAAGTAGTTTAAATATTAGTCCTGAATTAAATATGTCATAATTGATTAATGCAAGCCGATATCCAAGATGACCCGAGCCAAGTCCCTGTGATTTATGATGAATTGAGAGCCAATCTTGCTCTTAATATCGCACAGAGTCTCGATCAGCGCGAAAAGGCACTGAGAAGACTTCTCGATGGCTATGAAGTTTATAAACCACAAATTGATGAAGCTCTCAGACAAGATCTCGGATACAGTCCCTTTTTATCAAATTTTGCCGCCCACTCAGTCACTCTTGCCTAAATACAAGATCTTTTACAAAATTTTCGTAGTTGGGCTAAGCCACGTTCGATCAAAACTCCTATTGGTAAATTTGGGTTTATATAGCTTTAGGAGTAGCTTCATCGAAAGTGGAGTATGAACCTCTTGGCCTTGTACTAGTCATATCTGCGTGGAATTATCCTATTTATACTGCCTTGCCTCAAGTTGCGGCTGCAATATGTGCAGGAAACAGTGTTATCCTTAAACCTAGCGAACTATCCCCTTATACCTCACGTGTTTTAGCCAAATTTTTCGAAGAATACATGGACCCAAGTACTTTTTATTTAAAGCAGGATTTTACCGTGTAATTGAAGGAAAAATCAAAGTTGCTCAAACGTTAACCAAACTTAAATTTGATTTGATCTGCTTTACAGGATCGACAGAAACTGGAAGATTGGTCGCAATTGAAGCGGCAAAAAATTTAACTCCCTGCATCTTGGAGTTGGGAGGAAAATGTCCTGTTATTGTGGATGAAACTGCAAATCTTGAGAGTGCCGCTATTCGTATCATTTTCGGTAAATTTTTAAACTGTGGGCAAACATGTGTCGGAGTTGACCATCTTTATGTTCACGATTCTATTTATGATAAATTCAAAAAAGTCCTACTATAAGAAGTGAACAAGGCGTTTGATAAGCAGGATCTGGTCAATTCTGGAGACTACGGCAAAATAAACAATTTGAATCATCTTAAAAGACTGAAAGGATTTCTAAATGAAGATCATAATGGTAAGATCCTCTATGGAGGGAATATCATTGAAGATAAACTTCACTTTGGACCAACCATCGTTGAAAAGCCGAAAAAAGATAGTTTGCTGATGAAAAATTAAATTTTTGGCCCCATCATGCCCATTCAATCTTACTCTGATTTAAAGAACTTAGTTATCTAGTTAAGGGGTAAACCTAAACCACTTGTTGTGTATCATTTCAGTGGAGACTCCAAAAACATTGAATTTGTCAAAAATCATACCTCCTCAGGCGCTTATGTCACTAATGATACAATTGTTCAGAACCTGAATAATCATCTTCCCTTTGGAGGAGTCGGATAAAGTGGATATGGCCGTTATCACGGATAAGCTGGATTTATGAACTTCAGTAACCCTAAAAGTATTTGCTATACTGAGCCTTTCAACGCTTACCCACTCAGCACTCGATTCGCACCATACACCGATTCAAAGAAGCGAGTAATGACATTTTTACTAAAAACAGGCACTACGACTTACACTCAGCTCAAAAATGGCTCAATAATTTTGGCAATAATAATAGCAGGAGCAATTGGCTATTTGAAGATACGCCCTCACCTTTGATGATCTGAATTCATTATGATTTATCAACAATTTTAAAATGTATCGAGAGGAAAGCTTTAAATTTAAGAAACGACTGAACATCACATCTCTTAAGGCTGCCATTTGCAATGTGGCTCTTTTTAAAGGCATGAAAGAACGTGAGTTTAAGGATTAGATTTTTATTTCATATTCCGAAGAAGGAGTAATGCTCGAAGCAAGCTCTCAGTAAGAATGGGAACGAGCTAACAAATACGTTGAAAGTTTTCTTAAAAGTAAGAAAATGGCATTGCTTGCATTCGGTTTTGATAAATAGATCTACGAAGAGCTAATAATTCGAGGCCTAAAGGACTATACCCGCAGAATGAAAGATCAAAACGAAGAATGTCCCTATATAAACATAATTCACTATCAAAAACTAAGAAAAAGCTGCGAGTACATGGACAAGGAGCGTTATGTCTAGCCCCTCAGAGATTGGTAGCGTAAAAATAAAAAAAATCCCAACTTTGCTTTTCTGATTGTTGAGCCAATCAGTAAATATTAAGATGTGAAGCGTAGGTTACTGGAGTACCTTCTGAAAAAAGAAGTGAATCTCTAGAAAGTATATATTTCATGCCTTTACTTCCTTCTTTTGTTTTTTACCTCTTCAATCAAAGAGTAAATTAAATAGAACTATGAAAAGACCTATATTGAGTTGAGTTTAGAATTAAATCGTGAAAAAGCAGTAGCAGAGGGCGAAAATGATGAATTTAGGATTAAGATCATCAACTATACCTTTTTAAAATTAGATGAATTGGACTATAAAGTCGTTAGCAGTAGTAAAAATTTATCGCGGTTGGGTTTAGAGTTTATTTCAGCCAAATAAATAGAATCTCAAATTAAAAAAGTTAAACTTTTTCTTGTAGCTGGAGTCTATAACAGTAGCAATGAACTTTTATCTTCGACTGCTCCATTCGAACAGATGCATTAAAAATTACTTCATTTATACGGGGAAGATTATTGCGTCATCCCTTTTAAAAAAAGTGAGAAGGAAAAATACTCTGCAGTCATCAACAAATTTGTAAATGCTCACAACAGCAAAAATGTTCATTAGATCGCCAAACAAATTGATAAAAATATCATTTGCGGCTATGAAGAGATTTAGTTTTTGGATGAAATTAATTCGGAGGGTCTTTAATAACGAGGCTATAAAATATTCAAAGTGTGCATTAACGACTGCCCTTTTATGATTCATCAATACGAAGGATTAAGCATGAGTGAAGTCGAAACTTTTCTACTTTATTTAGAACAACTAAAGACTTATTACTGTACTTACCTGGTTCGCTTTTATGGTATTTCAATTAAATACAGCTGTGCGATTGGTCAGATGCCTGCCAATATGACTTTTGAATAAAAAATAGAAGGATATACCTATTGCCTAATTTTTGACTATCATCATCGTACTCTTCATCAAATGGTGGAGAACGACCTCATTTTAGATAACTTTCAGATTGCTCAGATGGTCTTACAAATAATTTATCTTATTAATTTCCTGCATACGCATGAGGAACCCCGATCTTTGGGTCTCATGAGGATCAATTAAGTTTATTGGCCACTTAAAATAGTGCTGCCATATTTAAATAATGGAGATGATAAACTATAAAAATCTGAGGAAGCTAAAGAAAAGAAAGGATTAAGCACACAAGGGGAAGGATTTTAGGGTGATGTTAGGTTAGCAGGACTGATAATGAAATTATTGCTTGAGGGAGATAGTGGAAAGGATGCCGAGCAGTAAGATGATCATTTCAGTGACCTTTTGAGATTGATGCTAAAGGAGAGTAAATACGAGCGTATAATCTTGTCAAAATGTATGACTACTTTATAAGAATTACTAATGCTTAACTGATTGTCATCTAAATTTATAAAATATTAATCAATTAATCAGAATAAGTATATTCATTATATTCACAAAATACCAATAGTGGATTATCATAGAAGAATCACATCATAAAAGATATTTTTACATATCAGCTGCAATTTAAGCATCAATCTACAATTATTAATCCAGAGTAGAGAAGTATTTAACTTGTTTCAACTGCCCTTGGTTTATACTATTGACATACGATTTTGATGAAATGGGAGGAAGGATACTTTTTTATTTTGAAACTGATTGGTGATTTAAAATAGGAAATCCTTTGGAGTTAGTTTGTCTTGAATCTTTAGGATTAATATGGGAATAAATTGGTCTATCATTTTAACTGATGTGAGCTAACTGCTACATACTGTGTGAAGGAAATCCAGTTTTAATAGGTAAACTCTTAGCTATCATTCCGGTATCATTAATCCCCAGATAGTTTATGCTAGTTGGAGAACTTACGGCTGTTTGATAGATAATTTACTGTTGATTAGCATAGTTTTATCTTATCGCATTAGAGTTTATCCTTTCGTTTCGATCTATCTCTTACTTAAAATTATTTCTCTTGGAATTAACTTCAATATTGGCTTAATTTCTACCTGAGTTATGGTTCTTCTTAGTTGATTGACGTCCAGTATCTCTTTGGGCTGAAAATATTTATGGAGGCAGACTTCTGTTAGAATTTAGCGGCAAATTATTAATTATTTGACCGTTATATTTTATTTGCGGTTTGTTATTTGACAAATTTAAAGGATATGACTGATTCGCTTGATTCACAAGAGGATTTTCTGTCCTTATTTGGTATGGAATTCTTGTTTAAAGAGGAGGATAGTAGCAAGGAGCTGTTTGATAAATTCCAGGATTTGATGAATATGAGATGTGATTATTTTGAACATTATTGACATGAATTGGATGGTGATTGGCATATTGCTGATTTTGATAGGCATACGGTTGATATTGATAGGCATATGGTTGTGGAAATACTGCCGGAGTTGAATTAACTCTATTTATAACTCCATTTTTCTATATTTTCCTATTTTAAAAATCAAGTATTTTGTAGACTGGAGAAAGGGGAATAGGATTGGCTTGCGAAATCTTATTTATCATTGACTATTAAGCTGATTCATCCATATTTTTAATATGAATATTACCATATTTTTTATTGTTGTTGCTGTTTTGCGGGGATTTAATATCACCATCATTTTAGGCTTAGCATGAACTCTACATGTTTAATACTGCTTCAAATCTTTGAGGAATAGCAATTTTATGTAATCTAAATGCATTATTAATTACTTAGCATAACTGAGAACAACCATTTTTGCCTCTTTAAATCTTTTCCCCCTTCCTCTCTTTTATTCATAGTATTATCTAAATATTCGCATGATTACATAAAGGATGGCCTGGGTTATGTTTATCTATCTGTATTTTCAGCGATTATATTAACTAAACAATCCACCATATCCGCCTGCCCCTTTTGTTTATAATCAATAAGTCCCTAATTGCTTGGATAGTTGATAGATAAATCACCGTTTACCCATATTTTGATATGTCCTTCCTCATCAACACAAATTTGATTTTATTCAACAATAAAATATTTTGAGTGCTCGTATACCTTGTCATATCCCTCCATTGCCGCTGTCAGCACGTATAAATTTTCAGGAAAGGGAATATCTCCGATTTCACTCAATCTAATTTTAGGATGTTCAATATACACTCTCGCTGTATAATTATGGGAACAGATTGATTCCTTATTATTTTCAACAAAATATTTCGTATTGACCACATCTGCTTGTTTATGCCGCCAATTTAAAGATTTCAGATAATACTGATATTCTTCCTCATTGACCCACATAAATTCATATTAATCTATTTTTTCATGAGTTTTGATGTGTTAAAGAGTACGCATCAAGCCATACTATTGAGGAAGTTCGTTGTTATCTGTCAGGTATAGCCATTCCTTCGGGTTGTAAGGAGGTGTTTATATTTGGATTGATTGTCTCGGGCCCATTAAGTTAATATTATTTATTTTGTTAGTTACAATAAGCCAAAATAGATAAACTAAATAAAATAATAAAAATTAATTGATGAAAGATAAATTTGTTTTCTAAAAATTAGATTTAAAAAATTATGAATTAATCCCAAATAATTGTTTTTTAGCCAGCAAATTATGATTTAGCAATGCAAAAAACATTAATTTTCGATGACTTAAAGGCACGAATATTTTACTAAAAATTTCAAATTCAATTCCTCATTGCAATTCTACCACAATAGCACAAGAATTAATAAGTTTCGAATTATTTTTGGTTGATTAATGTTCAATCTTTATGTACAAAATAAAAAATAAAAGTGACTATTTGCTCAAGAGCATATTGCTAACCAACTCCAGACAGACTCTTCTATGTTTGGAAAACAAATAAACTATCTTTTATTTATTTAGTCGCCCGATCATGCCTTTATTTATTTAAGACTTATCCATTGAAAGTTAAACTTGTCATGAAATTAATTTAAATCAAAGATTCTAAGAGCATACGATTTGTGAAATTAATTTTGCAACGGTTTTAACTTTCATTTTGATTTGATTATATTTGAGTTATCCCTTGAAAGTTAAACATTATTTCTTAATTAATTGTATATAAAAGGACAAATATTTTGATTTCAGGGTATTTTGACCCAAGATATTACTGCCTTAATTTGTAAAAATGATCAGAATTAATTTTTCGAAAAGGAAGAGTATTAACATAGTTTAATTAATACTCTTTTATATATTCTTTAAAAAAGTATTTACTTAAATTAGGTATGGACAGCGAAGAGAGTGAATTTTTATTCATCGGGTATTCATTTCCATATTCGTAAACTAAATATAAACAGGAGGAAACCTTAGAATCGGATAAAAAATAATAGACTCACACTAAGATGGTAAAAGAAATTAACCATATATTTAGTATTCTTGTCATTCGAAGAGAATACAATCAACGAGATGTCAGCTAACTTATTTAAAACCTCGATCTCAGTAGTGTCATCGATAAAAGTGAGAAAATTTCACTAAAGGAAATGCTCTTAATATTGGAGTCATAAATAAATTATATGTTAGAAGGCTGCTAAATTAGGCTGTATTTAACTATCGGATAAATGTATGTCAACTATGGAGTACACCCCTTTTTATAAAACATAAAAATTGATCTCGCTGATATTGTAAACTAAAACCAAATTACACTGAAAATAAAAAAGGTGTAGTGGAGCTTACTTCATTTATAAATGCTCAAAGACATAAATCAGCATATGATAAATGGACCGCCAAGATTAATCTAAAAGCAATAAACTGTGGATCACTGTCATTAAAAAAAATCGAAGAGGAGTATTAAAAATTTTCAAAAGATAGGGTACATTGTAAACAAAGTCTTAAGCTTAAAGGCCAAATAGAAGAATTTCACAGATTTTACGTTTGATCATCTTCTCAAAAATGATAGATAAATGACTAAAAAAAGTATAGAAGATTATTATTGCCAAATTCGTTTGGGGTTTAAGTATAAATTTGACTTCAATGAAAATCGTGGAAAGGATATGAAACTATTACGAGACTTCGTCCGAAGGAAAAGCCAGGCAGATGTGACTCGAATTCCTCGTAAGAAAAAATCAAAAATATTAGAAGAGCCATCAATTTCAGAGTCATTAGTTTCATCAAGCGTGAAAGATGAAATTGACAAATATTGATTAATTGTATAAATACTGAATAGATTAAGAAGAATTAACAATATTTAAATCGAGGTTAGTAACAATTATCACTCAATCTGGAGATATGATACTTTTATTCATCTGCCGACCCATTAGCCCCAGAAAAGGTAATTTTTAGGATTAACATCGCAGATCCTCTGCGAGAATATCGTTTCCATCAGATTGAGATTACATGGTTTATCTTATGTTGCCAACTGTTAGAGAATTTAGTCGCTTTAGCCATCCATTTTTTGTGAAAGCGTCGTGCTTCTTTTCCTGATCGACATATTCAGGGACTTTTGCAAGTTAATTCTTTTCTTTTCTGATAAATTACTTGGCCACACTTGCTTGCTGGTAGCTCATATTCTTCTTTAGATCTAACGATTTAAGACTTTGCATGAGGAATTATTAGTTTTTATATTTCATGTTTTCATCATCGTTATATATTTTTTTATAATTTTTCTTTAAGGTAGTGGGAATTTTAGTATAAAATAATTACTCCGGCATTTCATCAGGTTGTCTTTTTGATGCCAGATTATTTTCTGTCTTTAATTTAGAAACCAACACAGATTTAAATCCTTGAAAGTCATCATGAGATACTTGTTTAACTAGCTTCTTTGCAGGTTTTAATGACCAGGGGATAGTTGATTTTAAAGGGGATATTTAATCTGTATTCACCTCGATGGTATCATTTTTAATCATTTTGCAAGGAGAAAATTCAGTAAATTTAGGCACTTCGCTCCTTGAAGTCAATATTAATGGCTGAATATTTTTATTAAGACTCATTTCTTTGACAGGAGATTAGAAAAATAATTTAGGGGGTATTCCTTTCTTCTCATCTCTTCCACTTTTAATAAAATTTGGCTTTTTCTTAAAAAATTCCATAGATTTGAAAGTTTATAAATTTTCCATTGATTTATTGAAATTTTGTTGGGAGCTTGGAACTTCATTGACATTAGTCATCTTGGTAGTTAAGGCAAATTTGTTCTTTTTAGAGAAATTATCAATAAATTGAATAGTTTCGAACATTTTGCTAATTTTGGAAACACCGCTAAAAAATTAAGTTGAACTGATAGATTTTATACATTTTTACTCAAATACTTTTGCTATTTGTTTTTTCATCTCAATTTGATTTCTTGCTGCTTGCCTTGAGGAAGGGTAGTTCAAGGAGATATTTTAATTGCACCACACCTTGCACTGTGAAAGTTTATCAATTAAGATCATTTTGTCACTGATGTCAAATGTTCCAAAACGGGCAAATAGATTCTCGAATCCATTTAGAGCTGCTTTCATATAAGTTAGAACTTGGGCAAGAGATAATTTTGGTAAATTCTGCAGAGAAGATGAAAAATGTTAAATCGACACTTGGATTACTGAATTTTACAAAGGCGTTTTTTTTGGCAAAATTTTATAGAAGATAACCTTAACAATAGGGAGATCGGTCTTAACTCTCCAATCTAACAGTTTTACTTAATTTTAAAACTGATCATTATTCACGACCAGTTCGTACCTCCCATAGTTTTTTGAGGCAGTTGAATTCAAGATAGATTGGCATGGGAGAAGTTCCAATAAAGAGGCTGATTTGGTTGATAGTAGTCCGAATTTGCTGGGAGAGTCCATTCCCATGCGAAGTTTTTGAGATGACTACATTTATCTATTATAATACGGCAAAGCAACAATAAAAATATTTAAACCGTTGTTGGAGATAATTCTCTGTTTCTTAATCACGCCATAATAACTTACTACTAACGTTGCTTACCTATCAAATCCCTTCGTTTTTTTTGGTAAATTCTCATTGTAATTAAATTTTATGATGCAAAAATAAAATTAATCAAACGAACTTTCGCAATTATTATAGGAACGCTCTCAGCTTAACTTAAATTAATCGAGTTTTATCATTAAAAATCATATCTTTTATTATATTTAGACAAATTTCAATTTGCAAAGTGTGAATTAAAATACAAACTGCAATCGTATTGTTATCACTATTTGTCATAAGGATTACTTTTTATACTTTTTATACTTGCTCTCCTGCAAATCTTTAAGCTGCTAGAATATAATGAGCGCTTCCGAAGATAATTTCTTTGGGATATCAACAGCAAGAGTTAAAAAATGATCTCCGTTTTATTTTTTTGACTTTTTTTTCAATCCTTATCCCGCCCTCTTAATAAAATCTCCATTTTGAACTCCAGCCTGAAGGGCAATAGTTCTGCTACCCCATACTGTATTATATGTAAGTTTTGTGCCAAAAATAGCATCTAATAGACTGATTGTAATATTAGAAAATGTGTTATAACCCTCCTTTCTAAATGAAGGAACTTATTAGGTCTATCCTACTTCAAGCTTAATCTTCAGAATTAAATTACCAAAAAATCCTCGTTTGATATGCTGATGCCCTTTTCCTTATATAATGATTTCTTCATTATTTTTAACTCCTGGATGAATAAAGATCATTTCCTGAGTACTTTTTTATATATGACCCTTTCCACTACAACAATCACAAGTGGGTTTACAGAACGATTTGTTACCTCCACAAGCAGAACATATAGAATACCCATCTAATGTGTTCTTGTAACCGCTTCCTTCACATCTTTTGCACTTTATTTTTTTAACTTTAGGATATCCTTTACAAAGAATACAGACAATCTTTCGATTTATGAAAATGGTCTAAATATTATCCATGATACCTTCTGCACTCCTTTGTTAGCTTCTTCAGAAGTAAGATTCATATCGACTACTACTTATAACTTTTTATGATAGGTTGATCTTTTATGGGTTGCTGAATGACTATAATTCTTCTGTTCTTCCATATCTTATTAAAATTCTTACTCCAAGTTTTCCTATTAATTATCCTCGTCCTCTTTCTCTTATCCTTTTTATTTATTGTAGTATTTATAGAAAAATTATTGAAAATGCTTGAAAGTATCGCCTTTGAACCGATTTTTCTTTTTGTAAGACTGATATGCCTTAAACATTTTTTATTCCTAAAAATGAAAAGGATTATTGTTCCATTCCTTCCTTTATTTTGGCGATTCACTATACTATTAGTCTTAATTTTAAGTTTTTTCCTCTGAAATATTCTTAAGAATTTAATATGCTCTAAATATTGCTTTGATTACTGTGTAATCTCATGAAATTTAGTAGAGCTACTAAGATGAGGATTATTATCGGGATGATATTTTTTGGCGAGTGCATAGTACGCAGTCTTGATCTCCTTTTGACTTGCTGAGCGAGTGATGCCTAGAATGGCTGCTATGTTGCGGGCAAATACAGTGAGCGTTAAAACTCGTAACAAGTTGATAACAATTTTTGAAAAGAAGCAACATTTATATTAATTATGGATCCAACAATCATATTCTATTATTGCTAATATTAAGTTTTATAATAAGCGGTACAATATCATATTTCAACTGTTGGAGAGTTTTATTATTCCCACAATCAGCGCGATAAGAATAAGAACAAGCACAATATCTATACAAAATTTGTGCGGCTTTCTGAATTTTTAGACGATTCCCTTGAGCTGTTTATTTGACTTAAAAAGATCATCATTGACTTTGTCCACTTGTTCAGTCAATTGAATGATCTTTTTATCAGATTCATCAATAAGTTGACCGGTAATAATTAAACCCTCCTTCCATCTTCTAATGCCGTTGATAACCCCGTCAATTTATCTATCAATCTATTCGTCAGCTATTTTCCACTGTTTCATTTTGGCAAGTTCCATTTCAGTTGGATTATCATTTCTAGCTTGATTTGATATAATACGATTGTTTTGCTTACCTTTACCTGGCTCCAACAGCTGTTCCCTCATTTCAGTGTATGTTTCATTCTTGTGACTTCTACCTAAAAGTTTACGGTCTAGAATCGAAGAAGCATCCAGTAACTCTTGTAATTCTTTAGTTTGGCTCGTTAATTTTTCAATAAGATCGTATTTTACTGTCTGTGCTGCTGACTAAATTAGTAAAAAGGTACATTAGTTGTTTTTTAAGCAGCCACAGCTTCCCTCATCCTTTCTAGTTGATTGTATATCTCTGCTATCTTCTCTCTGATTTCTGAGTTTATGAGAGTAGCATCTTGGCCCTTCTTTTTTTATCTTTCTTCAAGTTTCGCCCTGATAAAGTGAAAATTTTTATTGATATTGTCGCGAATGACAATGAAACGATCCCGATTATTAGACTCAGCTTCTATATCGTTATTTACATACCGTAGGCTCTGGTACCTCCTACATTTTTGTTGATCTCAATTGCAATCTTCATATAAAAGGAAATTTCTGTTCCAAGATTGCTCATGTATGCAACAAATTCTTATATATTATACCAAATGTAATTGATAAAATTATCTTTAAAAATTAAAGTCAATTATCAATCTATTCTTTCATAAAATATTTATCCTTGATTTTTCGATCATTAATTCATAAAATTTTCCAATCTATTCATTTTTATCGTATTGATAAAGATGATATTGATAATAATAATATGGCATGTTGAAATCATTCAGACTTTCTTTTCAGTAGTCTATATTTTACCAACAACTACACTAGGTTTGAACATGGTCTCGCTCTTATTAATACTTATGTATTTTGGGGTTTTAGTCAAAGGAATCTTTTCCTTTTCTTTCAAGTCTTTTTGAGATGTTGCAGTAGTTACAGTTGGCTTAAAACTTTTCCAAGTACTGGAAGTAGCTACACTTGATTTTTCTTCCTTACCTTCCGTCACTGGTTTATTTTACATACATGATTTTTGATTTAAAAAAATCTTACTACTCACATATGCACTCTGGCTTGGAGGTTTTCTCAATTATTGTTTACCTCCAATAGACGGCTCTTCTTTTATGAGAGTTTCAGACTCAACTTTAGGACTGATATGTTGTTAGGGAAATTTCTTGTATTGATAAGCTGATGTAAGATTTTAAAGGTTCTTTGTTAGTTATTTCGCAGATTTAACATATTTCAGCATCGGTTTTTCAATTTTCTTAGTTTCAGGAGTTTAGATTTTTCCATAAGTCGGCACCATAGTATTTGTTCTCAATTTTTCATGCGAGTATTTTTTAGAGATATCAGACTTTTATATTACTTGAGTCTTTGCTTGTTCTTGGGATAGAGTATTAGTTGAAGATAGAACCGTAGTTTTATTCGGAGGAGGGATAAATTTTATTGAATTAGACATTACTATGCTTGTCCCGAGAGAAGCTGATTTTTGTTTTTGTGCAGAAACACCATATACTAATTTTCTGTATTCTTCTACAGCCAATTTTTTGTTGTCATCGACTGAAGTAGATATGATCTTATTGCAGACGGTTTCTTACTATTGTTTATGAAAGGCTTTAACCACTTCATGATTAAGTATATCTTCGATCTTTAGTCGTTTGCTTGGATTAAAGACAATTACTTTCTCTAGCAAATCGATAAAAGGAGGGGAGAAGTCCTTCAAAAAGTTTAACGGCTTTGAATTTGTTGAAATTTTGATTTATTTTATCATAGATTTTGACACCTATGATTCAAGGGAAATGATGTCCTATTCACTTGGATAACCGGTGAATTGGCATATCTTTTATACTTGGTCAATGGTAGAATTTCCAGGAAAGAGAGGTTTTTGCGCCAAGATTTCGTATATAATACACCCGAAGCTCCAAATATCAGCAGGGGTTGAATAAGATTTCGACCCCAGTAGCACTTCCGGAGCTCTATACCATCTAGTAGCAACTCCCTCAGTGAGAACGGGTGTACTGTCATTTGTGGGCTTGAGAGATCTCACCAGCCCGAAGTCACAAAGTTTAATAGCACAGTTTGAATTTACCAAAATATTAGAGGGTTTTAGGTCCCGATGGATTATGGACCCGCTGTGCATGTACTTGAGTGCTTTGGCCATCTGATAAATAATAAAACGAATGTGGACCTACTTCAGAATGCCTTCAGAGATAACGTTATGTAGATCGGCCTCCATGAACTCAAATAATAGGTAAACATCCTTGTTGTTCTCGGCACGAATAGTATCATATAACTTTATGATGTTTGTGTGGTCCAATTGTCTCAGGATTTCGATTTCACGATAAGTACGCTGAGCATCCGTAGCATGCTGAAATGCATCAAAGATCTTTTTCAAGGCGAAGATTCTCTTAGTTGCCTTTTACTCTACTTTCCACACATGTCCATAGGCTCCCGAGCCTATCTTCTTTAGCACGTTGAATCTCCTCATAACATGACTTTAGATAAATGTGGCATGGTTTTGCGACATGAATTAAATACTTTGGTCTATAAATCAATCTGGCAATTCCAAGTCTTTTCTCATAAAAAGAACATTAACTAAAATTGGGAATAAAGTATATAAAACAAATGAATTCAAACATCTTCCTTTATAACATCTATGGTAGATTTTTCTCGAATGGGTTGCTCTTAAATAATTGTTTCTTGGGTCGGAATGCTTTTGCGAGTAATGTAGTATTTGAGATTGAGGTTATTGAGTTTATCTACGTAGATTAAATAGTAAGGGTTGGCTCGAGCCGAATAGTACTCAATTAACTTTTGATAGAGTCTATTTATCAATTAAATCTTTGCTTTTTGTTGTTACTAATTCGTTTATTTTTTCATTTACATTTCAAGTTAGAGGCATTACTCTATACGGCGAATAATAACATCATCTTCTTTATGGGGTGATGATCCCATGCTGTTCCTGCGATTTCTGCTGGTAGTAGTTGATTTATACGGCTCGAAGTTAATTTCACATGTCTGAAATTTGGTGATATACTTGAGAACTCCTCTTAAAAATACTTATGGTTTACCGAATTTATATTGCTTCTTGATGTCCTCGGACTAATGGTAATTCTTTATGTTTTTATTTTTTTTTATGACAAGTCTAATGATATTTTCACTCTCCTTATAATAAATAGTTTCAATGCATTGCATCTCTGCACAGTTGACCAACATTAATCTATTGAATGTGGCTTCTGATTCAACATTAATCTATTTTTAGTTTCTTGAAATGACTGAGTGATGATGTCGCAAAGAAGGGTGACCCGCTGTAACATTCTTTTCTATTATTTCTTTGAAAATTAGCAGATGCGTTTCTGACACTCCCACATAGACATTACTTTTCTTTTGACTACTCAAGTCCTTTAATAAAATCAATGAACTAAAATATTCAACTAGTTCATGATAGAAGTAGGTTTCCCCGAGAGTGAATTGCCCAATTTTTTGCATTTATAGGAAGAGTTCATTTTTATGGTGAAGACTTTTGTCAAATTCAGCCAGAGGAGTCAAAATATCGGCAAAATGGATTTAATGATTGAATGGCTTCCCCATAACTGATTAAAAGAAATCACGACAATCAGATATTTTAGGTTGAAAGCCGCCTTCTAATAAATGGAGTTTAACAGAATGTGCAAGGGGAAAGCTCTTGTTGATTTTCAGTACATATAAGCTTAAGATATCAGTATTTATCTTACTACGTAGCATTTGCATTTCTTGTTGATGCTCTGGCTCCAAAGTTTGATGGTATTTATCTAGATGAAAAAGGATATATATCTTGCCAAATGTGACACTGATTTAGAATACATCTTTGGGCAACTACTATATTTCTCGGATAAAAAGGTCAAACACCTGTTTATCTTTGAGTACTTTACGACAAACCTCATACTAATTGGTCAACCATTATTCTTCAGGCATGATATGTAGGATGATGCTAATTATTTATATTTATTTAGTATGATATCATCATACATTCGATTTGGTAAGCTAAATATAAATATGAAATATGATTGATTCAATTGAAGAGATATGGGATGGTAGACTCGAATTTTTGCCTTTAGAGCAGAATGTATATAGATACACTCAAAAAGCGTGCCTTTTTATTATCGAAACATCTTCTATTCATCAATTTATCTATGTAGGAGAAACTCTCATCCAAGGAAATTGATAAATCTGAGCAGAACAACCCAAAATAGACTCGAATATAAAACCAAGTGGAAACCAATAATCGAAGAAAAAAAGCTCGAGGAAGTAATTCTTCTCTAATACAGGATAGGTTGAGTTAGAAGAGGCTGATCAGTTTATGAAACAACCGATTGTTAAAATAGTAAATTTAAAGAAAGATTTAAAGAGATCATATGAAAAAGGCTTTTTAGACGATAGAAAATTTGATTACATTCATATTCTAAGAAAAATCAGGAAAAAAGGAGAATAATTAGACAGTGTCAGTTCGCACTATGGATCGGACGAATCTTTTCATATTAATGATTGTCGACCAAAAAAGCAAAATGTCAAAACCAAAGAAGGATCTAAATAAAAATCAAAATCAAATCCAAAGGCAAGAAAACCAAAAATAAAGGAGTCAGAGCAAGATAGGCCAAAAGAGATAATTAAAAGAAAAAGAGGAGTAAAATCAAAATCAAAAGTTTTAGAACCAAAACAAAAGGATATTCGAATATAAGAGAAGATAATTCCTAAGAATAAAATAAATAAAAATAATGCCGTAAAATAATAAAAAATATCATCTTCATCATCATCGTCCAGCGAATCCAAACAGAAAGATTTGAAGTTTAAACAATCTTTCGCGAAATTAACTCAAATGCAAAAACCTGTAAAAAAAGAAGAGCTCCCAATTAAAACATCTTCTAAATCAAACCAAGAAAAAAAAGTAATTTAATTAATAGAATTATAGTGTGACAAAAAATAAATCAGTGAAAGGTTGCCTTTAATTCAAAATAACAATCAAAGAATTCCTAAAAATATTACTCAGAATTTGCAATCACGAACTGCTGGGAAATAAAAATAACCAATGAATAAAATTAACAATAAAGATAAAACTCATTCAAAATCATCAGATTCGTCCGAATAATCTTCATCTCCCTAGTAAACGTAACAATCTGAATAAAGTTAAAGCTCTAGTTAGAATTAATCTCACATTTCTTCGAGTGAAAATAGTGGCTCATAAAAGGAAAATAAGAAGAAACCAAACTAAATTAGTAAGTATAAGAAGTTAAATTCTTCTCCTTAACAAATCAAGCAAAAGTGTTAAACGCATAGCACAATTAAACCAACTATCAGTTCATCAAATACGCCCAAAAAGTAAAAAGAGGAATAATTGATAAAATCTTCCATAATAGGATCATCAACACTCATATAATTTATATAATAGGAAAGGATTAGCAAGCAACCTTTACAAAAATAAAAAGACCTCCCGTCTTCTCAAGTAATACATGAATAAAAAATGAAGGAAGAAAGGAAAAACTTCAATTTAAAACAGTAAATATCTAAAATTGAAAATTATGATAATTCAATTAATAAAAATCCAAACATTCTGAATAAATTTATTTAATAAACAGAAGCAAATATAAATATGAAGATCGACAGTTTTAATCAGGCTAAGATTAAATAAAAAGACCTGAAAATGGATCAAAAGGTCATTACGCTTTCTTTAATGGCAGGTCCTTCCAAAAATTTATCAATATCTTCGATAAATTAACTTCAAAAAATATCAAACTAAAATAATTAAGTTACAAATTCAAGAAATGAAGCATCAGAGAATACATCTTTTTTTAAACAGTCAAATTATGAGAAATAAACAAGCCAATCTCGGTTTTATCCACAAAAATATAATAACAGAATTAAATATCGAAAAATTATAATTGAATAAATGGATTCAAATTAACTAAGTGATGAATCAATGACTGAAAGAAGAGTTATCAGAAGAGTTATTAGGCCTGATTATTATCATAATATTTCAAAAATCAATGAAAGCGATGAAGAGGCATTGGATTTTAGGACAAATAAGTCATTTGTGAAGGAAAAGAAAAAGATGCATTCAAATAAATGATACTTATTTGCATATTTTGCATAATATATTCACACTAAAAGTATGATAAATTAAATGACATCAATATTGATTGATTATCTTCCTTAAGTTAGATTTAAATATTCATAAGTATTAATTAATAATTTAAAGGAATAACGAAGATAATTAAAAATACCATAAAAGTATTAATAATATTAAAAATAATTATAGGCAAGAAGTTCAATTTTATTTCCTAATTTGTATTTCTCTTTTAAAATTATTAAAAAGAATTATAATACAATCACATCACAATTTGAAATTGATAAAACTAGAATTTAAGATTATTCCATTTAAACAGTCCTTTAACCATTTGATCAAAAAATAACTTTTTGTCAATGTTCAACAACATTAATATTTTTTCAAATATCTCTATTGCTTCTTAAGATTAGTTTCTTCAATAATAAATCCCCAATGATAGTATACATTTACAGCATTTGTATGTATCTTAATACGAGGATAAACCCCTTCCTCAAATCTGTATTCATTATTTCGCTTTACATCCATTGCAATCAAAAAAAATATTATAAATTATTTAGCGATTAGTCACTTGGTCTTTAAATTTCTTAAATTAATGCAAAAATTCTTCTAAAATTATTCAATTTGTTCTTCAAATTATTATTAATCATGAAAATAATAAAATAATTTAAGTATTACTACTCTTCTATTTGTCTTCTTAGTTTCTTTCCTTATGATAGCTTTATTCAAGATTATTTTCTGCTATGTTATCTTATTTTAATCATAATTAGTCGCAGTTTTTCTATTTCCTTATGTAGAACTTAATCGATAATTATATATTTTATTTTAATCTGATGTTAATTTATTAGAGAAGTATTTGCAGTTTTTTAAAAATACCCTTTGCCACTTTTGATTTTTAATATAAGGCTATATGGAGTGATGATTCTTCAACTCAAAGTCTAATACATGGTCAGTTGTAAAAATTTGCGGTAGCCTAATTTTTAGCAAAATGGAAAAATGTTTTAAATGACAATAATTTATTAAATATTCATTTTTAGACCAATTTATCAAGCATTTCTGCTTTTTATTGATTATTTATCCTTAAACATAGTTGTTTTTCACTTGTATTTCATTTTTTATTATTAAAAATTCATACCATCATTTAATTAAGATAACTCAAATTATTGATGACTTTAATAAAAATCACGGGGCATACTCCTAAGAATCATTATTTGGTTCCTGATGTTCCCTTTTGATATGAGCATTTAATGCTACTGCTGAGCTATATTTATGATCACAGCCTTAGAACTCGCACAATTTATCTTTTTTGAATATTTTTTTCTGTTTAAGTTTTTTAACTTTTACAAAAGGTTATTTTGCATTAATGATATCAATATTTCTTTTGTCTAGCTCTTCATGTTTCTTTTGTAAGTCAATAACTTATTGCTTGATAAAATTAACTTTTTAAGTTAACTCTGAATATTGTAAAAGAATAAACTGTAATAAATTAACTAAATATCTCAATAATTACCTTGATTTTAGACCTGACACTGGAGATTTGAATGCTGGTTTATAAAAAAAGGAGTTTAGGTGTATTCTGCTTGTTGTTGCATGCTATCTATTTTCCTTTGAATAAATATAATTCTATAATTATAATGTTCAATTAAATCGCTCAATATTAATATAACCAATTTAAATCATGAGTTTTTTATGATAATCTGACTGCTTTAAAAGAAATATTTATCTTTAAATTGAAACTATGTAATTTTATCATATTAAATAGAAGCTATTTGGATACTATAAATATTATGATGATAAGTTAATTTCATGATTTCATGCCAAATAATTTAAATATAGGTTATTTAATTGGTAAATAACTATTTATCATCCCAGAAATTATTTTTTTTCTTTAATTTCTATAAAAAATAAAGGGAAATTCAATCTTAAAAAAATTTCAAATAGTAAATTATTGATTATATTTTCTTTTTCAGATTTGGAAATATTTTTTAATTATCTTTCGAGTCATTTTTAAAAAATGAATAACTTATGAAAATTAAAATATCTAAAAGATGATTATTTTATCATCATGAATGGATGAAAGTAATAAGATAAGATTATAAATTAAATCAAAGCTTTATTATTACGAATTTCTGATAACACTAAATTTTTCATGAAGTATTGGATTCAATCAACTTATCAGTCCAAAAGATATTAGAGATAATATGCAGACCCTGATCTGTATCATTTTCATTTTCATTTAAGAATAATAATAATAAAATACACATAAAGAATAATCAAATTAGATCAATTAAACCTAAAAATGATTTGAATATTTATTTTTTATTCATGATAGTCATTTAATGTTTCCTTTAATCATAAAAATGTAATTTGTTCATTATATCATCTGCTACAAACTATCTCTCATTTTTTCTTGCTATTAATGAGGCGACTTCATTTAAAAAATAGTAATTCTTTGATTATTATTCATTTTTAATGTTTTCTGAAGACAAAAATAAGTTGGCATTTACTGTTGGAATGTAAGATTCTAATATAATATAATTTAAAAAATTATATCAAACTATTAATTTAATAGATTAACATACGATAAAATGGAATTTCCCTTGTTTGATATTCAAAATCACTTTCCTACTCTATAAGTGGACCCTTCAAATCAAATTATTCTTGTCCAGTGTAACTTTTAGAATACTTAGATCATGATTTTATAAAATTCATAGAATATCAATAAAATTTCAGGAATGAAATGATGTAACTGCAATAAAATGCTGGAGCAATGAATAGATATATTACTCATCCAGCATCAGCCACAAATAATTCGATAATTCATCAGAACTAGAATAGTTTTTTAGTTTCAAAAAGAAAAAAATAATTTACAAAAGATAAAATGTGTTCTTATGAAGGATGTCTAAAGAGATATAGCTCGAAAATTGCCTTAAATGCTCATACGAGAAAAGTGCATCGCAATTTAAAGAGGAAAGACGATTCTTAAAATGAACTCTGATAAGTTATGCTACATTTTAAATAAAATAAATATTAAAATCACATTAATATGGATTGAGTTTTCAAAAAATATCACAATAAAAATATATAATTAGGTGCGCTTATTAATTCTAAATAATCATAAAAAATGTTTATATAATAATTTGAATAATTTTTGACTTTTATATATTTGAATAGTGGAAATTTTTTATAATATAAAATAATCATCATTGCGACAAAAATTAATAAATACAGATATTCAGTTAAATGTCTTTTCTAGAAAATGTTCATAAAATAAATAAACCTTATCAAGTAAAATGACAGATGCCAATGATGTGACTTATTGTGCTGATTATTCCAAGTAAAAGGGTTTCATGATTTAATTTTATCAGATTTTTCCTTTGCATTAGTATAATTTGCAATTAATAAAAATATATCATGAAACAGAATTAAAAACTGGCTCATTCTTCATCAATTCTATATATTATCAAATAAAGAATCAATTCAAAGGTTATCTTAATCCTTCATTTTGGTAATCTATTTGATCACCTCAAGTTTGCTCAACTTTGACATGCGCTTTGTCATCGGCCCAAGTTATAATTCTTGTATAAAATTAAAGAAATAATATTCAAACTCTTCGGTTTTCTGCATTTTTCTTTTTGAAAATATGTCCTTTGCTTTCAATTTCTTTCCTTGCCTAATAACTTCTTCTCGTAAATATCTTTGGGCCTATGCAATATCTTCTTCTGTATTGTTTTTGTAAAGCTCAAAAAAGCTCAATAGAGCATCATTTCTCTTTTATTAAGCATTTTTCTCTTTTAAAGAATTCAAAACTCCAAAAACATAAGTCAATATTTTTTTTGAATAATATTTTGAATAAAGAAAAAGGGTCCATATTTTTCTAGCTAAACTAGCCACCAGACACTTCTTTAGATTGAATTTATCAAATTTAATATTCAGTTTGAGAGTAATGACTAATTGCTTTTGAAAATTATGAAAAATTGATTTATTAATTTTGTTTTCCCCAATATTTTATGTAGATTAATGAGTCATCTGCTATTATTTTTTATTTTAAATTGAATTTTAATGTATTGATAGGCTATTTGTTTTGTTTATGCTTTAAATAGATGATTAAAGGGCAGGAAGTTATAAAAATTGACTGATATAATCAATCTCAGTTCCTTTGACTTATTTTTGATTTTACAGTTACCCTGATAGCTCAAATCCTGAGAAACTTGTATTGTTGTGTTGAAAATTACCATCTGATAATTAGGTTTGAGAAAGTAGTTTAAGGCTCATAATAATTTTTATATTATAACTTTGGATTAAAATATTTGATGTAAATCACCAGCTTTTGATTAGTTCGACTATCGTGAGCCTCTTTCTATCAGAAATTTCAACAAATACTTTACAAGATTCGAAAATTAAAGCTTTGGGGCTTAGTTTTTTTTTTCAAAATATTCTAGAATCACAAAGTCAATATTATTGATTTTATTTCAACATATTATCATTTCCTTATGAGAAATGATGCATTTATTAATATTTTACAAGGATATAATCACATTATAGATTACATCAGATAATAATATCAGTTTATGAATTTTAGGAATGTTTATGCTTTAATTTATTATCAACGAAGACAATATCAACTCAATATTGGAAAAAAATACTTTTTCAGCATATCATTAAATATTAACTTATTTTTTATATTCTTTTCATTAATTAAGTTTTGATTCGATTTATTGGATTGTTGTTTATATTCATTTATTAGATGAAGGTCAACATCCCCTCTCCAAGATTATCCAGGCAGATAGCGAAGAGACTTACCCTTAAAGTGCGTTCCATTCTAAAACGCAAGGCTAAAATCATTAAAAAAACAGCTAAAGATGTCATCACCAAGCATATCAATCCTGTTCATTCTAAAAAATCTGCCAAAGTTATCCAATAATAACAAATCGATGAATAATCGATACACAAGGAAAAGAAACAATAAGATGAGCATTAATAACAGATAATTGATATTAATCTCTAAGGGTAAGAGAAAGAACTTGTTCCACTCGGTACTATGCCAAAATCTACTCTCGCTGAAGATAAAGAAGGAGAGCAGCTCGCTTGGTATTTCTCTGACAAAAAATTTAAATAATTTTAACTCTCAGAACCCACCCAAAAATCACTATAATTTTATGGTTACGATCAAATGACTCATATTCAAGCCCGTACTCTCAACTATCTTCTTAAGGGTCGAGATGTATTGGGTGCTGCAAAAACAGGATCAGGAAAGACATTAGCATATCTTATTCCATGCTTTTAATTACTCTATCGGTTTTAATTTAAGCAAAAAAATGGAACAGGAGTCATAGTCATAACTCCAACTCGTGAATTGGCGATTCAAGTCTATTAAGTCGCCAAAAAGGTGGGTCATTTCCACAATAAAACAATTGGACTTTTGATGGGAGGTATGAATAGAAAAGCTGAAAGTATCCGATTGTAAAAAGGAGTCAATTTGTTAATCTGTACTCCTGGTAGATTATTAGATCATCTTCAAAATTCAAAATTTATATACCACAATCTTCTTTCTCTTGTAATTGACGAAGCAGATGCTCTTCTTAGACAGGGATTTGAGGAAGATTTGAATTAAATTCTGAAAGCAATCCCAAAAGAGAGGCAAACTATACTTTTCTCAGCTACTCAAACTCAAAAAGTTGATGATCTAGCAAAGCTTTCATTGAGAGATCCTATTTATATTGGGGTTGATGATGAAAAAGCTGTTGCTACAGTTAATAACTTATAACAGGGTTTCGTCATAATCTAAGCTGATAAAAAATTTCAACTCCTTTTCACTTTCCTCCAAAAGCAGAAGGACAAAAAAATAATGGTATTTTTTTCATCATGTAACAGTGTAAAATTCTACTCTGATCTCCTGAACTATGTAGACATTAGTGTCATGGATATTCACGGCAAACAAAAGCAACAAAAGAGATCAACAACTTTTCATGAATTTGGACAACTCAAAAAAGGTATTTTATTATGCACTGATGTCGCAGCAAGAGGACTGGATATCCCCGCAGTGGATTGGATTGTTCAATTCGACCCGCCTTTGGACATCAAGGAGTATATCCATAGAGTAGGGCGAACATGCCGTGGGTACAATAGTTCAGGCAAAGCTCTTCTTTTTTTGCTAAAGGAGGAAGAAAGTTACCTCAAACATCTAGTTCACTCTAAAGTAGAACTTAATCATTATGAATTTTCTGACGATAAGTTGGTTACTATTCAGGAAGAATTTGAAACATTGATTGAAAAAAATCATTTTCTTCATACTTAAGCAATGTCTGCTTTCAAATCTTACCTTCATGCATACACAACATATGGTCTAAAGTAAGTATTCAATGTGCATTCCCTTGACTTGAAGAAAGTAGCTGCCGGTTTTGGTCTTAAAAAGCCTCCCCACGTAGAATTAAGTATTTTATTTATTATATAGATATAAAATTAGGAGGTTCTAAAGTAAAGAGATTCAACCGTTTGGGTAATACGAATCAATGATGATTTATTACTTTTCATAAAAGTAATCAATGAATATAATATTTGCTGTTTTTTAAAAAGCAAGCATAATCACTAACATAAATGTTAATAATTTAGTTCATTATATCCTCTGCTAAATATCATTTTTTTTTAACCTATTTTTAAAGGAAATGATGATCAAGATCTCAATAAAATGTCTTTTTTAATAGAATAGTTTTAATATTTCCAAGTTGAATAAATTATATTCTATCATTTCCTTTCGAAAGGAATTCTCTTAATAATTCCTCTCGTAATTGATCGGAAACACGAAATTCTATTATTTGTTGTGTGCTTAATGTTCATTTATTTACATGTTTCATCGATAATTGTAAGTATCTTAGGTAAAACTGCATGATCAGCAGTAGGGAAAAAATGATGGGAAGTATGTATATTGAATCCTCCCAATAATGATAAGGATAAAAATCCTTATAACCAAATATCAGTATCACTTGTAGCAGCCATAGTATGCTCACCAAAATCTTGAATCCTTTACGCTCCTTCAGTCCATAGTTCCTGCACTCTGTGACCACAAAACACAGATCTGTTAAAAAAGAAACCAAACAATCCATACAAGAAGAGATGAAGTTTGAAAGCGAACCACGCATCTCTACTGACAAAATAAAAAAGAAGATACACACATAGGGGAGCCCCATACCACAAATCAGGCCCTCTTCTTTTTAAGATTGGAACCAATATCCATTTCAATCCTAAATTAATAGGTTGAATGAAGATAAAGATTAAGATTATGATAAATTAAGTATATTTTTTGTTTGGTGGCAAGCTTCTGAGAAAATAACCAAATGGCTCCAAGGAAGCAGCTTAGAAGTCAAGTTCAGTGTTTGGATAAATATGATGGCTCAAGCAATGCATAATTTGCCATTAATCATGAGTAAAGCCAGTAAGTAAAAAAAAATATTTAAAATTATTAGTTCGATGATGCACAAAATTATGCCCTATACCCAAAATTCCGACTAGCATGATAGAGCAGAGAGAAGCAAAAATATAAGGAGTCTTTGAATTAGTACTTATATCGATTGAGGCGGTTGCAAGGCCTAAAAAAAGGAAAAATAAGCTTAAAATGATGATCGCTGATATTTTAGATTTGGACTCATTTTGAATTTCTGAAACTGTCATTTTTTATAAAACCTTTTTCTTGATTATTCGATAGAGTCCATTTTCTTCATAAGAAAACCTTGCTAAGCTGTTTTTAGTGTCGTAGACATAGTATTTTTATAGCTCTTTTCTGGCCTTGTCTTCATTCAGATGATGTATAATAAAAAAATCAGTCACATCCTGTCCTTGTGTAAGAGTAAGCCAATTCCTTCCTCCTGGATGCTTGTCAACAAATGAACTTAGATCATAAAATTTATTTTCAATAATCCAATATTTTGACGTGTCTGACCCCCAAAGTTGAGCATCTCTTACCTTTTTTTATTCCATCCAAACAGCAGGTGAGCCCTTGACTCCTCTTGTTGGTAAAGACTTACGATCTGGCTTAGCCTCAACAATAATTTGAGTCATATGATAATATTTATTCAATCTTAAAATAATTAATTAATAAATCATTTAACATTTCCTAATCTATTTCACAAGTTAACAATTCATATGATTATATTCGAGAACCCTCTCAATAACATGCTTTAATTTGTATATTGGCAGATATTATCATCTTACCAAAATTATATTTTTATAATAACGAGAGACCAATGAATCAAAAAACCTTGCAAAGTAACATATCTATTCATATAGATATCTACAAAGAATTTTAAACTGAAGAATTTTACAAAAGATATTTGGTTTAATTAGGATGCAGAGAAGATCGAAGAACCATCAATCAACAACGACCAATAAAAGTTACTGCAAGAAACAACTCCATTGTTTTGAGCTGTGGACAAACAACCATCATTACTCATGTTAAAGCTTCTATCGAGCAGATCACCTTCAGTCCCATATCGAATTCTTATGGTGAACCACTATTAAGTAAATCTTCATTTATTAAGAGCTTAATGTTAGTAGTAGTAGTTTTCAAATAAAATATCGGGAAAACAAAGAAGATAAAGCAATTTAATAATTTATCAATAAAAAGATTAATTGGTCAATGGTTTAAGATCAACTTGCGGGAAGTGATCTAGTCACAGGAAAACAGTATGCTTATGTATCATTTCTTCGATTTAGAAAGGTGAAATATCGCTTAGAGTTCTTGGTAATGATGGGAGTACTGAGTAATATGGTCTCTTGGCTGTTCAATTGCTTTTATAGAGTTGCAAGTTTAAAAAATTCAGAATAAATAAAGAAAACATCATATTTTAGGACGATTATCAACTCAAGATAAACAATTTTATCTATCCTATCAAATATTGTGAAATTATTAATCAGTTGATCAGAGATCCTTCCCTCAGCGAAGAATAAAATGGTCTATTATCTTTTACAATTTTAAAGGATTTAAAACAACTTGACCATCCACAGACTGTGATTCAAAGAGCTAGAAAAAATGTTAGTAACATTTCATAATAAACTGTCAAAAAGGTTCTTATTAGATGGGAGGGCGATATCAGTAAAGTGATATAAAATTTCTAAAAAACTAAAAATGTATTGCTAACAACAGGAGAATGCATTATTTAATGATCTAATTATCATGGTAATCTTTATCTTAATTTGGCATTTGTTATTTTGAACTCATAAATATAAATTTATCAATTCAGAATGCGATCTGTAAATTATACAACTTGTTTTCAAAAATTATAAAAATTAAGTGGTCGGTCATCTTAATATAAATTAAAAAGGTATCTAAAGCAAACATAATATTGATAATCTTTTTATCTTTTAAATATTATTATCTGAGTATCTTGCTATGTCGTTGAATTAATACCCATTGAATGTTTATGAAATGTTCAATACATTTATTGACATTTGTTAATTATTAATATTATCCCTAATAATAAAAATAATACTCTATAATTTTAGATTGCTGGGAAGTTAATATTTTAAAAAAATGAATATTAATAGTTTTTATTATCCCAATCGGCAAAAAAATGTTGAAAGTTTTATTGGAATTTTAAATTATCATTTTTATTAAGATTTGAATATATTAGGGATTATTTAAAAAAAATGATTTTCGTCATTGATCATGTTTTTGTTCTTTTCTCAACGGCTTTAACTTAAATTTTTAAGTTCAAAGTAGCCTGTTAATAGGGCGATACAAATCATTAGTTTTGGAATACATTTAAAATTAACTGTTGATGATGTTCTATCCCCCATTTATCATAACCTCCGTCGTAATGTAATTCTATAATTAGTTTAATTAATCGTATATATAACTCTGCTTCACTCAAAAGATTAATAAACCTATTTAAAATACCTAAAATTATATTTAATTCTTTAATCCCCTCCTATCAAAATACTTGTTTTAACAAAAGTATAAAGAAAAAGCTTTATATTTAGCATTGTTCAGTTAGTCAACCGTGAAAAATAATTTTTTGCTACTATTAATCTCCATCAAATTCTAAATCTAAACTTAAAAATTTATAGTCATAATATAATACTTTAGATAAGAGCAAACATGGATTCCATTTATCATGAAGATTCTGATGCTTTCCGGCAAATTGGACCTCAAAAAGCTAAGTATACTAAGACCTCGATGAAGGTACTTCACTTTTAACTCAGAAAAAAACTCAATTGATCGAATTAGTTCTAAAACAAAAATTTTCGATCTATAAAGCTTCAAAAAAGCTTAAAATAAGCAATTCAACAGCTAAGTCGATAATTACAAACTATACCAAATTTGGGGCTCTACTTTAAAGAAATTCCAAATCAAAACTTTAAAAACTAAGCAATTTGAAAAATTAGAATTAAAGGCCATTATAACAAAATTATTAAGTGAAACAAGAAGTCCAATAAGAGGCTTAATACCGTCCTCAACAATATTTTACCCAAACTGAGAAGATGACCACTAACTATAAGCTGTTGGCTTAAAATTATCCTTTTTTGGAGATGTTTTACCCCCTTATCTATTCTCCGCCACTATTTTGATAGTTGTAAAATTAAATATCCTAATTTTTCTGGAATAGATCATGGCAGAGATCGATATTAACTATTTGCATATATTTATATTGTTACTTATTTTTCTTAATTAACTAATGATATTATCCATTATTAATATATCTAAATAAACAAGATTAATGCAGGCCTTTATTTATGAACTCTTCTCAAATTTTCAAAGCTGCAGTAAGGTGATGCTGACTGCTTTGCGAATCAATTATTAATCTTTTAGTTTGATCACCAAAAATGTATTTTTCCTCTGCAAAATTTAAAAATAGCTCAGATCATTTTTACCATAAATTTGTAATAGGGCATGATTCGAAACCAAAAGTTCAACTTATAATTAAAAATATCAGAAAGGAGCATGAATTTTTTTAATTCTTATAATTTTGTGGGAATTTGAGATATCCTATTTATTAATAATTACTAAAATAATTAAATACAATTCCTTTGAATTTTATCAAATATTGTCTGTGCCTTTAAATTTAAAAATAAATTGTGCTGAAAATACATTTAAAGATAATATTAGAACTCAAATTATTATCTCTTCTAATAACTAAGCCATGTTGATCTTGCTTTGACTATAATTATTGACTCATAAAATAAATGAGATCAATATAAATCATCACATCAACTTATCATTACTTCCTTGGCTTGTTGCTATTAACATCCATTAAACTTTATTTTATTAATGCTTCATCTTCCTCGTCAAGGATTCCCTAAATCAATAAGCATGTACGTCAGGGTTATTATACTATTTAGTGAACAGAATCAATTCATCAATGGGCACTCCCACATCGCATCCAATAAGCATTGGTTTTAATGATGAAATGAATGATGAGTTAAACTTATGATGATAGTGCCTCGCTGGGTCAAGACTGTAGTGAAATAGTTTGGGATAGGGGAGAGGAGGAGGTGGAGTAAGATCGTACATGGGTTGATTGAGCAGAAAAGAGTCACTAATAATTTCTTTGCTGGATAAGGATAAAATTACCTATTGACGGAGTTCTTTTTGTTTTGCATGATATATGCTGTATTAATTATTTAAATTATAATTAAATTTCATCTCAAATGTAAATCTTATTTTATAAATTGGCTTGCTATTTATCTGTTTTCAAATCACTCCATAATTATTAACAAAGATTTTTTATATTCAGCTATCATTTTATTATTCAATACGATTTTCAGAGATAGATTTGTTTGGTTTTCCAAGCATATTGCCCAGAGATTTGCTATTCCAATAACATTTTTTGTTTTATCTCTCTGATCAATAAAACTACTTTAATGAGCATTAAACCGATGGAAGAAGATCCCTCTTTCCGCCAAATGTGGATAATTTTTTTTGAACATTGCCTGAACATCTATCTCTTCTTTATATTTGGTATGATACTATATGACATTTTCAATTTGTACTACAAGTATTATAAAGATGCAGGAAAGTTAAAAGATGATGGTCAGTCATATGAAAAAACGCCACTTAGTCTGCTGTTATAACGTACCTAAAAAATGATGCTAGTTCTAGTAAAACTAAGATGATTAGTAAGATTCTAACAAACAAGTGTCTGAAACTATGCCCATGTTGGCACGAGGGACAAATTCAAAAATAGTACATTTATCTTAAACTAGAAATTCAAAAATATTGAACATAACAATCGCCAGCCTATCTACTAACTTCTTAACTAGCTATACTAAAACGGTAGCAACGCGACTAAAATATATACCCTCTTAACCAACAAACGAATAAATCCTGTTCTCCAAGGAAGTTAGGATAGAGATGATCTAGAATACTACATACCGCAGATTGTCACCTATATGGTCCTTTAAAAGAACCTGACTGATGAAGAATTAATCATTTTTGTCCTCAAAGGATGCACCACTGATTTTTATTTTGCCCATCGTGTCTATTTCTATCTCAAGTCACTGTCATTCGACCATATGAATCAAAGAATTTCTAAAGTGTGGGATTTTCTAAACGAACGATTTATTGAGCAAATGAAAATATATGAGAAATGCAGGCTTTCAGGTATCTAGTTTACAAAGAGCATGATTCAAATGGACTATGATTTCAAAGCTAAAAAGGTGTTTAATGAGGAAGTTGATGAGTATTAACAAGAGATTTCAGTTGAAGATAAGGAGATAGAAGAACTTGTTAGAGAAAGAAAGATCAGTGCAGATTATATTTAGTGGTAACAATATGGCACTAAAAAATATAAAATTCCCATGCCTTAAAATCCCAAGCCAATTTGTAAAGTTATCAGAAAGAGATATTGTCAGAATGGTTTCATAGAGACACCTCAATTTTGGGATAATCTCTTCGATATTGGCTAAAAGGTCGGTAAGTTTCCTCAGCCAGAACGCAATGATAAACTGACTGAATACTTACAGTAGGTAAACTAAAAGTTGCCTGCTAATGTGTACATTCCTTTTTTCAAAGACCAAATTCGTCTCTATACTATCCTTTGCATCTGGAAGGGAAGAATATTCGCAACTAAAGAACGAGCTCCATTTTCTATTTGGGTAGAACTCTATCGAGAGGAAGAATAACTTAACCTCGCAAAAGTGTAATAGCTTGAATAAGAACAATCAGAGGAAGACATTAAAAAGAAAACACGAAAAAATATACTTTCTAAAATCCTTGAAACCATCAGCAAACCTTTTAGCATCAGTGGTTAAAAAAACACACTCAATATTAAAAAATTTATTACTGAAAAGATCTCAGTTCTCGACGAATCTTTTCGATCTAATAAATCAAAAAAAATGCTTATCAGTTCATTTGGGCATTCGGAGCGATAAAGAAGAAACTCATTTTCGTAAATATATGAAGATAAATTTGAGTATCTTTCTAAAAGCTAAGAAAGGTCAAGAGGATCCAGTGTATCTTCCAGCAACTAGGATAAAATAATCGAGCCATAGCTGCATCTATAAGATTTTTTTGGAGCTAATTCCGAAGAGCATATACAGCAGATGAAAAATACATCGATTTACCGCAATCTTAAAAGCTGGAGAGTCATCCATCTCATGGTAAAAACAGGCGACGATATTAAGCAAGGTACTTCCTTCTCATTTAGAACAATTTGCTATGCAGCTTATTAACAGATTCCAATATGTCTTCAAAAAGTAGAAACTAGACTGTGTAGTTTTTCCATACTAGGTTATCTCATTGGGTGCGGATTGCGGACTAATTGAGATGCTGAACAACGTAACTACACTCAACGGGCTGTTTGAAAAACTTCACTTTAGAAGAATGACCTTGAGGCAGTTCTTCGACAAGGTGTTTCCGAATCCAGTTGAGGCTCGAAGAAATTTTATGCGTAGTCTGGCTGGCTATTCAATTTTAACTTATTTTTTGCAGGTAAAGGATAGACATAATGGAAACATTCTTATCAATAGATAGGGATATATTATTCATATAGATTTCGGGTTTTTCATTTCTAATGCGCCTGGGAAAGGAGTAGAGCTCGAGAAATATGTTCCATTTAAACTTCTAACAGAGTATGTCTAAGTTATTGGAGAATTGGATTCCCCCTAGTTCTTTTAATTTCGAAGACTGTTTTATAAGGGATTTTCAGCTATCCTCAAGCATCGAGACAGTATCATAACTCTCGTTAAAATGATGTACGACAGTCATGGAGAAAGCATGGGCTGTTTCATAAAGGGAGTGGATGCAATTGAATAATTGGACAATAGGTTTTCAATAACTCATAACGTATAGTCATTCTGTTATGACTTGATAAATAGTAGTTTAGACAACTGGCGGGCAAGATGGTACGACAAATTTCAGTATTTCTTGCAAAAGATATATTATTGATTTAAATTTACATGCTTAGTTGACTTCATTTGAATTAACTATTTCTACTG
>Ga0302186_10000197_pt1 | contig 55842 bp, 27 predicted proteins | sample II_Bog_E1_2_FD_198782 | JGI IMG/M metagenome (GOLD analysis project Ga0302186, IMG submission 198782) | Peat permafrost microbial communities from Stordalen Mire near Abisko, Sweden - II_Bog_E1_1 | ecosystem: Environmental > Terrestrial > Soil > Wetlands > Peat | place: Sweden: Abisko...
GGAGGACTTTACTTAGACGCTGCTACTGTCGCTGTGCAAAATTTTGACTGGCTCGTCGACATCGCCAAACTTCCCAGTCAACTTATATCCAATCGGTTCGGAGAAGTGCCCGATGTGCTGCTGTTTTGGAATCAAAACTTTGGTGGATTCTTTGAATGGGAAATCAATGAAGTTTACCATACGAAATCAGAATGGCGTCTATCCATTTTTAATGGTTTCATGGCAGCAGTCAAAGGTTCAGAGTATGTGAAAGAGTGGATGGATCTCTTCCAGTAACTACTTATGAAGCCAGTTTAAGAAGTGATGATGGTCCTTAAAGACTGCAACATCTCTAATTTTCAATGGACTAATTAAAGAAATCACTATCTGCTCGCCATGGATACTGGGAAGTGTGTGCTTGGGAGAAGACAAAAGCTGCTGAAGGATCAAAGTTAGTCTAAGTGGAGCAATGCAATGGACTATTATAAGCTGTGGACTGTCAACAGTTTTATAGGCTACTTCAAACTTAGATTTAGTCTTCTCAGCAATACGAACTACGATAACTTGGAGAAGAAGGGTATAAACTACTTCTTAACTCGCTATCCGCAGGAATATGCGGAGGGCATTATTGGGAAGATACACTTCCTCTTCAAAATTATTGGCGAGTAAAGGCCGGCAATACAAAGGTTCTTGATAAAGCACTCCAATAAACTATTAGAGGAAACTCACTCGCAGTCTGTGTTTAGAAAATATGTTTATAGTTAAAAGTACAACAAGTTTGAGGCAGTTAACGGTCGGTTTGTCGTAAAGGTTAATTGATTTTATATAAGATAAATATACAATCAATAAATCTCTTTGATTAGAGGAGAAATAAATTTTATCAAGACATGATCTCTTGCTCAAAAAATGTAATTCGTTTATCATTTTACGAATCTCAATTGATTGTAATCTAGACTTATCGAATCTTCTTTGATTTTAATTCAAAAAAACTTGAACAAACTTATAACCTCGAAGGCCTTTTTAATATTTTGGAATAGTCGTGAATTCGGTGGATTCGGTCAATTTCATAGTAAAGTTTGTATTTTATTGCTGTTAGACTTGAGCATTTATTGGCCTTCCTTCATTAATTTATTCGAGTTTTTTTTTTACTCATCCTTTTCCAATCATCCATAAATAAAAAGAAGTATTGCATATTGATATTATTTCCTTTCTTTTTATCGTGATAAGACTTACAAACATTTGAGGTCATATTCATAAACCTCTAACAACTTAAATGGAAGTATCTATTTTATATTTATTGATTAATTAATCAAGAAATGATAATTTTATTTAATCAACTCATTATTTTTATTGGCATCCATACATGTTAAGAATTAAAAAAACCTCATCAGACATATTATCATCCGAACCAGAAGATTTACGAGGCCGCGAAAAAGAAAAAAGAAAACCAGAAAGCTCCAGTTACAATGAGAGTCTAATGAAAATACTTGTTGATGTCTTGAAGACCATCATGGGCTCAAATTAAAAATGTCTGTCTGAAGAAACAGACAATATTGGCAAATAGAATATAGATTTTACAGAGGACAGAGAACCACATGTTCTCAAAAACAACAAAGCTTCTGGATAAAAAAATAAAAGTCAAAACCAAGTAGCTCAATCAGCAACACTAACAGAAAAGAAGTACGAACTGTAAGTCAGAGACAGAGAAGTGATTGTGGAACCTCCAGCAATGGACAAAAAATAGACCAGAAAAAGAGAATTAAAAAAATGGGCTTCAAAAGTCATGAAAAGTGTGTCCTCCGCCTCTTTTCATTATTGTTCAAAAAATTAGATGACTTTCGAGCAAGCCAAGGTATACTGCTCTGAAAATATTCTCAAAAATCTAGCTCTTTTGGGTTCTAGCAAGCCTCTCACACGCTAAGACTTTGAGGTGATCGACAATCACATAAAAGATAAGGAAATCAATTATCTTATGGCTAAATATCCGAAAACTGATTCTACCGATCTAAACAAAAAGCTTTCGTCAAAAATTTAGAAAGTCGACAATATCTAAGCTCTGTAAAACAACTACATTGACAACAGCAAGGTAAAATTTAAATACAGAAGCGATGGTAACTACAATGATTTGATAATGAAATTTATCAATGAACTTACCCAATTGGTGGACGGAAAGGAGCAAGGGGAATAAAAAACAAACTACAAAGATTTTAAGGACTACATGTCCAATATCTTTTAAAAAGTTGAGAGTGCGGAATGGATGAATAGGCAATAAAAAATAGTTGAAGATGAAGAAAAAGGAATCCCCCAGTATGATGAGTAGATCTAATTCGAGAGTCATGATAGATCATATTAAGTTGGCTGTTGCAATAATTAAAGTGACCAAAGAGAACAATTTAATGGCAATTATATGAATAAATAGATTAGAAGGCAAACTAATAGCGAGTAAGTGAGAAAGCAAACGGAGGAATACAAGGAAAAGGTCAAGTAATACACGAACTATCTGATCGGCAGGAAAATTCCTGAAAATTTCATAGAATATAGTGAAGATTAGATCAAGAACAAGAACATAATCATTAAGAGCCCAGCAGTGCTTCGAATACTCACCAAATGGTGTGAGGAATTGATGAGACCTTTTTAAAATGACAACTACTATAGTGATCGCTCGGAAGGCATGAAACTACAAACCGGAGATGATTTAAGTGTTCCTGACCGATTAAAACGTAAAGAAATCGATAGACTGCTTAGATTGGAAAGAGAGGACATCTAAAAGGATAAGGAATAACTGTCTAAACACAATTATTAAATGCAGGCTAATTTTCTCAACTATGAACTAAAGGGGGCAGACTAAGGAGAAGGAGATGAGCATGTTGATTTGCTATAAAAAATTAGTGGAAAATTTTCGATAAAAACAGTGAACAATCTACATAGTTACATAATCCTTTTGCTAAATCGTCTCATTCATGGACTCATGCAGGTGGCTAGGCGAGATTACGCAAGCAAAAAGCAAACCCATTTAGACTATTCACCCTGCCCCCTAAACCTTCTTGCTTTTAGAGTAGGCGATCTCATGCGCTGCAAGTTTTCCTCCCATTAAAGATAAGTGTTTCTTATTTTTAAGGAACTATAAAGACGAAGCAAAAGATAACCTAATAAACTGAGAATTATTCGTATAAAAAATAGACTGGGAACCGGAAATAACGACATTCTTATAAACGTAAAGTTTAACAACAAAGTGACATGCGAGATTCAGTTAGCCGTTAATGCCAAAATTGACAGTTTTATAAAGACAAGCAATTTATTCTGTCATTATTTTTACGAATTGCAGCGCTCAGCTTTCGGTCCACTCACTTAACTCTGCAGTATCTGGAGGTCACAAGATCAAAAAAGCAATATATATCAGTAGCTCATCAATGCATAGAATCCAATCAAAGATCCAAATAATCATAAATGCAAAAGAGAGCAACTACGATACTAAATGGTGCCGTATGAAATGCCATTCATATGTGGGTAGTGTAATTGCGCCTATTTCCACAATAACTACATATGTTGCCATACTTGCTGCTCCTAATGTGGATTTTTCCAATGTTTTAAATGCAAGCTCAGTCATTAAACAGAGTCCAACCTCATCAAATCATATATTACTGATGATAGACTACGAAAATTGTGTAAAAGGAGAGTCCAAGATCTTGACTCGCTTCCTGAATTGGGAGTCTGTATATACTTAGAATAAAAGCAGCCCAAACCCAAAATATTCACCTATTTTATTGAGTAAAGTGGTAAAAAATATATTTTCACTAAAAAGGACTATAAAATTTATTAAATTGAGAAGATCGCTACAAAAAATTAGATGTCAATATTTAAAAGCAAATATCTGATCTTCCAGCTTAAAGATTATTAATATCTCAAAATAAAAAAAGATGATATTGAAAAGGAATACTTTTTGTTAAAATTAATTCAGAACAACTATAAAAAACAGAAGGAATCTTTATTGTTGATGAACTAAAATTTGGATACAAAAAAATGCAAATAACTTCTTGATATAGGGAAACCAAAGGAAAAACTTAAAGTGAGAAATTTGTTTTTGGAAGACAACAAAGATCTTGATGAGATTTGCTTCGAATCAAAAGAGTTTCCCAATCTTAATTGGCTGACAATCAGTGGCAACTTTAAAAATTTCAGCAAGCTTGGAACTTTCAAAAATCTAACTACTTTCAGAGCGAATCAATGCAATCTCAAGTCAATTCCAAATGAATTCTTTTAATTATAGAACATCTAACGTCTCGACTTTTCAAACAATTAAATTAAAAAAATACCTGATGCAATTAGAAAATTAAAAAAGTTGAGGAGACTGTAAATTATGTATAATGATCCGCTGATCTAATTGTCATAAGGCCTATGCGAGTGTACGAATTTATAGTATGTGACTATCAATACATGCTAAAATTTGGAGAAATTGCCACAAAATATTGACAAACTACAAAAACTACAAACTCTGGTCTGCAATCACACCAGCATAGGAGAACTGCCTCAATCGATTAAAAATTTAAAAGCATTGACAACACTCAAAATATTCAATGCCCCTCTAAAAGAAATGCCTGACTTTGTATTTGATCTCGATGCCTTGACAGATATAAACTTTTCAGGTACACAAATTGAGTAAATTCCCGGTCTTATTGAAAAATTGGAAAGCCTACATACTGTAACTTTAAAGAATTGTAAGAAAATCACTAAGCTCCCCCCTCAATTTATGAACCTAAGGAAATTAAAGAAAATATCATTCACGAAATCTTCAAATCTAACACTACCTGAAAACATTGGTTAATTAACCTAACTTAAGAGCTTTTAGTTATCTGAGTGTAATTTGAAGAATCTACCATAATCCTTCAAAGATTTAAAGCATTTGCAGAAATTGAATCTTTCTAAAAATAAGCTAGCTGACATGGACTCTTAATTATTCACAAATTTCTTGGAACTGGAGTAGTTGGACCTTTAGAAGAGTGGATTCATATTATTGCCTAATTTATCAAAATGCCATAAACTGATAAATCTCAATTTAAATTCGAATCAAATCAAAGAAATACCTGACGACTACATGGCAAAACTTTCCAACCTTGAGGATCTTAAAATTGATAGCAATCAGTTTACATCCTTCCCCCCCAGCATTTTTAAATTAGACAGGCTCATGATCTTATCAGCCAAGTCAAATTGTTTGCAAAATTTCAATTAGAAGGACTTGTAGTAAATTAGAAATTCTTATAAGTCTTAAAGGTTCTTGACCAAACTCACAGAGATTAATTTAAAATAAAATCCTTTGGTGTAGTTTCCTTCTTGGATATTGAAGTGTTAGAATCTTATGAAACTGAACCTTCAGAACACTCAAATCACAGACATTCCTTAGGAAATATAAAACCTAAAAAATCTAAAGGAACTGGCCATGGACAAAAGTGAAATTACATAATTGCCTGCTATATTGCAGAATATGAATTTATAAACAATCAGTTTTACATTCTGCAAAATCACAAGAATCCCCGATTAGCTTCGAAAAATGTCTAAGTTAAAATAACTGTTCATTAAAAATAATCCAATTTAGAACTATTAGAACTTGGAGTGGATTATTGATAAAAACATTAATTGTGACTAAAAAGCGAAAATTTAGCAATTTTCTCCCTCTAAATTGAAAAGGATAGAATCAAAAATTATGAACAGTATATGGTCAATTATTTAATGATCCTCAAATATGAAAATCTGATGAATGAACACCTTATAATTGTATTAAGATTGGGATTGATGTATTTAAGAACAGGTTTCTATATATATATATTTTTAACAAGGATAATAACAAATTGATGATTGCTATTATCTAATCTATTTCAAAAGTCAGCTTCATGGTTCCATATTGGTGTAAATTTGTTGTTCTTTGTATAAGATATTGTCATTAATAATATAAGATATCTTTGATATATTAAGCAACAAGAATTTAAGATTATCATTCCCTAGTAGAGATAGATAGCCTTTACCGATGTTAAATAAAAATATTTTTATATAATAGAATAACGTAATGGTCTTATCAGACATTTCATCACTAATTTTTAATTGCTTGTTATTGTTCGATTAATCAAAATTTATAAATTAAATACTATTCCATGCAGGTTTCTCCATTCAGTGTGATTGGACCAAACAAAAACTCATTTTGTAATAAGGAGAATAAAACATTGTAACAATTTGAGAATTTATAATTCTTAAATAGTTTAGATTAATAAAATGGATTCAATCAAACTTTAATCACAAAGTTACCGTTTACAACTTCAAATTTGTTATATTTTTCGCTGTAATAATATTTCCTAAATATCGATTGGGAATGGGTTTCTTCAAGTAGTTTATCGGCATTTTGCATTAGATAATTTTTCAATGCAGGCCTTTACTGGCCAATAATTTTAAAGAGAAAGTGCACCTTTCCAACTATTCCCTCAGAATACTCTTGAGGAAACCGAGTTAGGAAGGCATTTACTCTTCGATTATTTAAATTGTCATAATTTGAATGGCTTGGAAGGTTAAATCTCAATTTAAAATAACCGTAAAAGCTGTTAATTGTCCATAGTTTATAATAGTCCATTGTATTCTTCCATTTTAACTGATTTTAGCTTTGATTTAAGCTTTGTATTAATTTCTGTCTCCGCCCAAGCACACACTTTCCAGTATCCATGGCGAGTAAATAGTGGCTTTTTTTATTTATCCACTGGAAATGACTAATGCCACAATTTCCAAAAATTTGAAATACCTATTCGATTGGTTTCATCAGGAGTTCCTGGAAAAGATCCATCCACTCTTTCACATACTCCGAACCTTTGACTGCCGCCATGAAACCATTAAAGATGGAGAGACGCCATTCGTATTTTGTGTTGTAAGTTTCGCTTACTTCCCACTCAAAGTGTCCTCCATAATGCTGATTCCAAAACAGCAGTACGTCTGGCACTTCTCCGAATCGGTTGAATATAAATTTACTTGGAAACTTCGCAATGTCGACCAACCAATCGAAGTTTTGTACAGCAACCGTTGCAGTATCTAAGTAAACCCCTCCGTATTTGTAAAGGAGAGCCAATCGAGAAATATCGGACTTAGTTGCATAAGAAACATGCATTTTTGCATTTTTCAAAACATTGTCCATTTTATTTAAAGTATCCTTATCCAAATATGATGCCAAATTTGAATTATTAACTTCCCTTATTTAAAATCCTGAGAGATGGGCCATTTTCTTCAAATTTTACATGCATAAATATACTTCAGCAGGAACCTTGCTGATGTTGGAGAAGCCATTGTCCCAAAATAGCCAAATAATTTTGGGGAGATTACTCCAAGACAAAGCACTTTGATTCACAAATGACTTTTCTAGATTTTAGTAAATGAAAGATTCATTGGCTTAGGAGAAGTACATTTGCTGGACAAACGACCCCTTCATGACTCCTTTTTAATTTGTGTTTATTCTATCTTTCATTCGAGTCAAGAAATTGTTTAATTCCTGTTGTTTAACAACGTTAGTAATGTATTTCATGGGGCCTCCAGCAGCCTCATATTCTTCCAAATCCCATTTTGCAAGGTTTTGAATTAATTTTTAAATTGTTACACCTTTCAAAAAGGCCTAAATTTTATAGGGGCCGTAAAGGGAGTTAATTAAGTTTAATCCGTAGTAATCTATTGCGAAATTGCGAGTTTGAAAATCCTTTTCGGAGTTGTCCAATTATCTCTGCTTTTTCAGGAGCACCCTCTGACAGGCCATCATGAAAAACTGGTAGTAAATATCCTTGCCGTCAACTCTGAAGTAACTGCTGGCATCCTTTTGGACTTAAGTTGGGTTTTGCAAGACATACACTATTTCATCTATGAGACTGCCAATGAATTTGGCTTTCTTCTCAGCGGCAATGAAATAATCTTCGATAGAGGGAATGAGAATCATATACCTTTCGACTTCTTACATAGACTCCTGCATTTTCCTAAGTTTTTACTTTTAGGAACTGTAGTAAAGCGAGTAGAAACCGACGACTCGAGGCTGAACACCAGAATTTCCTCTATTGACATAGATATTGCTTTTGATTTGGCGGATCCAGTCAAAGTTTTAAGTTAGCGTGACGATACTATCAGCAATTACCCCTCCTTGCTAATACAAAACACTGAGCAGGATCAACCTCCGCTCAATGGAATCAATGTGAGCGTGTAAATTGCCTGAGTCCTTTGTCATCCTTTCCCTGAGCATCTGAAAGATACTATCCAGTTGTTTGGCCCTCTCCTACGATAGATATTTGCGATAATTGTCCTTAGAGAGGGTGTTGAGTGTGAAGTTGCTTGAAGAGGCGTATCTTTGTTGGTTTTTGAGGATAAGTTGTTGGAGATAGTTGGGGTCTTCCACTCTGTAAGTCCATAGCTCAGGGTTGATTAAAAAATAAGTATTCTCATCATTTGCCATTTACTGTAATTACGTTGAGATTAACTCATTGTCTTCCGCTGGCTCTTTGAATCCAATATTCACTTTGTCTGTTTCAACATGATCTAAAATTTCCCTATTATCTATCCTTTCACTTTCAGTTTAACTTCCTTTGTCCCTGCTAGCCTTAGCATCTTACTTTACTGTTTCTCTGATGCTAAAATGATCGGGGAACTTGTTCTTACCGCGGCTGCTTTCTTCTTGGCTGCTTTAGGAATGAGAGGTATAAACATATTGATATAAAATTAGTAAAAGGGATACTAATATTAAAATACCAAAAACTTCCAAAAGTCCACAGTTGGCAGCCTTAGGGGTTTTCTTTACTTTTTTCCGTTTGGATATGCTTAGAATTTTCGAGATCATTCGTTAATTCAATTATGAAATTTATTCATCCATTTGTTCAGGATTCATCTCTATTTGTTGAGATTTATCCAATTTCTAACTCTGATAATCTTTTGACTTCGATTTAATGACTGTCTTTTCAAAATATTTGATAAGCATTTTATTTTTATATTAAGTGATATACACATTTTATCAATTTCAAAGGCTCCTTCGCATAATGGGTATTCAATAAAATCAAAAAATATCTTAGATATCATGAAATTTTATAAAAAAATCATTGCAGATGTTAATTGTTGATGTAAAATTTAAATTTTAACAATAACCGGTAAACAAATTTTACAGTTTCATCTTTTCGACAATTAAAGAAGATTGGTTTATAATGTAGACACTTATTTTTTGATCCCAACAAGCAATAAGACAGCAAATTTATTAATTTTGTGTGATGGAGTTAGCCGCATTTTACATGGAGACTAAGATATGTAGGATACGAGATATTTTTTATAATCATTTAAAGAATAAACACCAAAAGAGTCATAAACTACTATCTCAAATCCTCGGATAAAGACTGGAGAGTATAACAAATAGGGTGAAGTGATCTTATCATTTTTAGCAATATTAATACTAAGGAGTCAGTTTATTAGTTTAATAAAGATTAAATTAAATTTAGAGCTCATCAATTTTTTATTTTTTTATTTTTAATATTTATCAGCGAGTAGAAGATAATTAGCAATGACTGGGATATTCCAATTTATAAAAGAAGAAGGTGGGATTGTTGGTAGAAATGAATTTCATTTATAGATACTTGCCAACATATCAACTCTACAAATATTTCGCCATTCAATAAATCTATAGTGTCCGGCGCAAACATATCACCAAGGAATGGGTTAAAAGGATAAAGAGGTTTAAGACGATATGGATAGACAAAGAAAATGAATAACTCAGTCTATTACAAGAAATGATTAAAACTAAGGAATCGGTATAATTAGAAAAAAGGGACGAAACTTTTCTACAATTAGATCTGTATATTGGCTGCCACTTTTTCACACTTACGATTCCTAATGATTGTCTAGTTATTATTCACCTGTCCATATTATCTTATATGACCGATGTCTATCTCCTTATCCCTTAGTGATCTCTCTTGGTTGACGTATAATATAGCCAAGATAATTAATTTTGAGCACAGATAGTTGAATTTTTAGTCAATATGTTGATAAGGGTAATGTTGAGCACATATTTTAACGAAAGTTTAAATAAATTTAGTATGGATAAATAATCTAATGAGTCTTTCAACTGATTTTTAACTAAAATGATTCTTTAAACATTTAATCAATTAGTATTATCAATTACTAAGTTGATTTAGATTTAATTTAAATATAAAACTAAATGAAAATTTACCAAATATACTGAATAGTCTAATGAAAATCATGGACGCCAATTAATTTGATTCTATTTTTATAAAAGTTGAGATTTAGAATAGCTTCTCTATCATTAAAAGATATTACTCGAAATTAAAAAATGAAAAGAAACATTAACTCTAAAATACACGATAAATGTGATGCTTATTATAAAACCAGCTCAATTTTATTGATTTTTTATTGAAATGAACTTAACTTAATTTTAAATAAAAGCATCATTGAAATAACAATAATAATCAAGGCTGGATATGACTAATCACCAATAATTGATGACTATTTTATGAAAATCCTTTTTGGTAATAAATAATTAGTTTTTTATAAGTTTTGAAATTTGAACAATTAAAAAATATTTCGTATCCCTACATATCTTTGAAAATAGCCTACAGTAAAAATATTTTTATAGATCATATGAACGAGAGAATTTTCATAAGTATTGTACCCTTTACCATAACTTAATTTGAAATTGTTGAAAATATGATAATTTTGATTTATTTTTCAAGGAAAGTTGATTTGATTTTAAAACTGTGGATATCTTGGCCTTTATAATATAAATATTAAAAATGTCAGTCAAATAACTCTCATTTATGGAGATAAAATTCAATCCGGAAGACGGTCAGGACAAAGATTTGCAAAAATGTCGTCAAATATAGATGACTCGTGAATAAGCTGATTCATAAATTTCAATCTTATACAAAAAAATGGGCTTTTCTAAAATTCAAGGGTGGAAAGATAAATTCCAATAAAAAGGGGATTAATATTGTAATAATCCACGAATATTAATATTTTGTATTATTATCATAGTTTTTCTGTCGATAATTGTCGTTTATAATGTGAACCAAATTAAAGGGTCAATAATCAATAGCATGAGCTTTGTCTCTCACCCTTTAAATCCTCAATAAGCAACAGATATAATTCATAATACTGATACATAAAGTTTACAGGAAAATAAGAATAAAGATTCGACAAAAATGAATTAACCACTTCAAGGTCTTGCTAGTAATATATTTGAGAATGAACGGATGGAAGATTAGTATCCTGAATAGATCTAGTAAATCTTTGTAGATAATCCATTAGAGAGAAATGATGAAAAAAACATTGCATAGGACGAATAGTTATTATTGTAAAGTGGCGCCTTCCCAATCAAAATAATCAAACCTACAGAGCAAAAATAGACTGTTGAGTTTGTTTTTAACTCCGTTTTTTGGATGTATGAAATGGCAAATCCAAATTATTTATCGGAATTAATCTTCAAAAATCAGCAAAGATTCGCTTCTCTCAGCAATTTCACAGTCACCATCCTCTCTAAGGAAAGTTATCACCAATATTTATCAGAAGAGAGGGTTTAACAGCTGGAGACTATCTTCCGTACACTTCGATAGAGAATGGAAAAAGATATTTCAAGCAACCTCAGATTTCATATTGATTCTATTGAGAGAAGATTGATACTTCTGAGTATTTTATATGAAAAAGGAGGAATAATTGCTGATGATATCGTTACATTAACTGAAAATTTTGACTGGATTCGGCAAATCAAAAGCAATATTTATGTGAATAGAGGCAGCCAAGGGGCCTAACCTCGGGTTGTAGGCTTTTATTCACTTTTCTAAAGTTCATAGTCATAGAAACTAAGAAAAATGCAGTAATAAGGAATGGAGGAAGTCGAAAGGTACATGATTCTTATTCCAATTATGGAAGATTATTTTATTGCTGCTGAGAAAAATTCTGAATTCATAGGAAGACTAATAGAGGAAATCCTTTCAATTTTAAAAAATCCGAAATAAATTAGAATGAATAGTGAAATAACTCAAATGAATAGTAGAAAAATTAAATTTTCCAGCAAGAAAAATAAAGGGAGAGATGTCTATCATGAGTATTTCAGTCTTGCTTGTCAAAGAGTGCTCCTGAAAAAACAAAATTAATTAGATAGTTTCTTGAAATATTAGAATAATCGTAATTTCGCTATCGATTATTACGGATTAAATTTAATTAACTCTTTTTATGCTCCTAAGAAAATTTCTGCATTCTTACGAGGTGTGTCTACTCAAAAGTTTATTCAAAACATTGCACAATGGGATTTGGAAGAATATGAGGCAGCTGGCGGTCCGATGAAATACATTGCAAACATTATCAAACAACAGGAATTAAACCATTTCTTGACTCGAATTAAAAATGGAAATATCTAGCAAGAGAAAGGAGTCATGAAAGGGTCGTTTGTTCAACAAATGTACTTCCCCGAAGCTAATGAACCTTTCATTTATTAAAATCCAGAAAAGTCATTCATAAATGAAAGAGCTTTATCTTGGAGTAATCTCCCAAAAATTATTTGGCTGTATTGGGACAGTGGCTTCTCCAACATCAGCAACGTTCCGGCCGAAGTTTATTTATGTGTTTAAAACTTGAAAAGAATGGCAGCTCCCTCAGGATTTTAAGTTAGAGAAGTCAACAGTTCAAATTTGGGTCAATATTTAGAGACCAACATTCTGCAGCAAATTGACTTTGTCATAACAAATGCAAAGATGCAGATATTTCCTCAAACTAAGTCCGACATCTATCGATTGGCTCTCCTTTACAAATACGGAGGGGTTTACTTAGATACTGCAACGGTTGCTGTGCAAAACTTCGATTGGCTCGTCGATATTGCCAAGTTCCCAAGTAAATTTATATTCAACCGATTCGGAGAACTGCCAGACGTACTGCTGTTTTGGAATCAACATTATGGAGGACACTTTGAGTGGGAAGTAAGCGAAACTTACAACACAAAATACGAGTGGCGTCTCTCCATCTTTAATGGTTTCATGGCAGCAGTCAAAGGTTCGGAGTATGTGAAAGAGTGGATGGATCTTTTCCAGGAACTCCTGATGAAACCAATCGAATAGGTATTTCAGATTTTTGGAAATTGTGGCATTAGTAATTTCCAATGGATTCATAATAGTAGTCATTATTTACTTGCCATGGATACTGGAAAATGTGTACTTGGTCGAAGGCAAGCCTTGATACAAAGTAAAAGTGTTTAAAAATGGACGAATGCTATGGACTATTATAAGCTGTGGACAATAAATAGTTTTATTGGTTATTTTAAGCTGAGATTTAGTCTTCCAAGTCACACAAACTACGATAATTTAAATCCAAAAAAAGTAAATTCGTTCTTAACTCGTTTTTCTCAACAATATGCTTAGGGCATAATTGGAAAGATACACTTCCTATTTAAAATTATTGGCTAGGAGCGACCTGGAATGGAAACATTCCTCTTGAATAATTCTGATAAATTACTTTCAGAAACTCATTCTCAGTCTGTATTTAGAAAATTTCTTTACAATTAAAAATATAATAAATTCTAATTAAAAGACAGCCAGGTGGTATTAAAAGAATGATTATTTATAAACAATGAATATCTGTATTATTTTTTCTAAATTAAATCGAGATATTTGCTTCAATGAAAAATCTTTGGCATTTTAAACTATTTACCATTTATAAATAAAAGGAATTATCAATGAATTTTCTGATTGAAAGTGCACATTTAATTTAATCCTCTTTAAAAATTTAAGATTATAAAAGGATGGTAATTTTAAATTGTTCCTATAGTTATTAGTAAGCATAATAAATTGTATTACCCCTAAATTAGATAACAAAATATCAACCAATCATTTATGATTTCCATAATTATGTTCAATACACTAAACTGTTACTAAATCTCAATAAAAAATATAGAGAAAATATCGATTCACAATCATGCAATAAATATTATTTCTGATTATGAAAATAATTATTGATTATCTAGTTGCCTTTAAAAAACATTCAAATATTTATCCGATTGATGCTTAAAACGTTTAAAACAGCTAGTAGATTCTTGAATTCTCAAATAGAATTTATTTTAAATAAGAAATGAAGTTTTATTCTATTGAGGATTAATCAATTATATGAAGTGTGAGGTGTTTTATATTATACAATGGATTCAATTCCAAGTAATAAACCAGGGCTAAAATAACTATTTAATTTATTTAATTTGAGAAGATATTTGTATAAATTTATACTAATGATAATTTAATTTAAACTTTAATCAAATATTTTCATAATCTATGGATTCATATATCACCATTTTAGTCATAACTTAAAATTGTGTCATTTTTAAAATATTCATTCATAATCTTCAAATCATGAAAACATTACTCACTTATTTTATCAATTACTTATTATTACTATTTTTAAAATGACTGCAAAAATTCAAAAATTGAAAATTATTCATCTTTAAAAACAAAATTGTACAGATAATCCTTTTAATATTCAATATTAAAGAGTTATTTTTATTATTAATCAACAATTTTAATAGTAAACACTCCTCTCGTGAATATCTTTATCAATTTTATTTATATATGGTTATTCGGATCCAAATGAAAGCCGCAGGAAAGATTATTTATGAATTATTGATGATATATACTACTAGAGAAAGAGTAAAAAGATGTATTTAATAAGATATTTACTGCAAATGCTATTTTAATGAGAATGATCTTTTTGTTTTAAGAAAACAGGAAATAATAACTTAATTCTCAATATTTACAGATACTGCAGAAGGAATATGCTTGTAAATTCAGATTGATCACTGAAATTATTGAGTAAATCAAATACTATCCATTTTTAATACTAAATAAATCATTTTTGTTTTTGTCCTCTTAACTAATATGAAAATTAAGTCTTCTTATTTTAGAATACTCTATGGAGTGGATATAATAATAAGACTGGGTTGCCGAATGTGTACATATATTTTCAGAAATAAACTTATCTTTCCTTTGATAATTTACTGTAAAAAATTAGCAATAAGAACTCTTTGATAAAATTGAATAAAAGGAAGATTCTTATCAATACAAAGAGAAGAGATTGTTCAAAGACAATACATTCTAAAAGAAATTATGTATTTTATGCTACCAAAATGGAAATTCATTTAAAAGCGATTCATTAAATATGGATAAACAATTGATGAACTAAATAGAATGTTTGCTTATATCTTTGGTGAAGACAATATTTAAGATAAGCCCTCGTTCTTAACTAATTTCTTTCCTATGATGAACTCCCTATCTCTTAATTTATGTTTATAAGTCAATATATTTGTTAATTTGCTATTTCTTTACAGTTTCTGTGTTCAATCGATATATTTCTGTTTTATGAGAGCTTATCTTGGAGAAAGTATCATCAGATATTTATAATATAATTTTTCTTAAATAAAGTATTGACTAAAACAATTATTAATGAAGAAAGTTCTCCATAAATTTCAAACAAAGTATATTAAGACAATGAGGTGGATTCAAAAAATTGATCTTTTATTAAACTTTTTCAGAGAAATATTTAATATAGAGAAAAATACGTAATTATATATTGATCACAAGTCGAACGATCTCAATTTATTAAAATTTATTAAACTTACCCATATTGCATGTTTTTGAATTGTCCAAATACAATTCACCTGATTAAAAGACTTTACATATCTTTCCTCTTGAGGATTTGCTGGAACAAAAATAATAATATAAAGATATCCTAAATAATTGACTTTGACATTATATACCGTTTTTTATCTCTTTATTTTTAATGATAAATAATAAATATTAGCAAAATTATAGACTTTTCTTTTTATTATACTATCTCCCGTTACTGAATTATTAATAATATAAATTATGGATAAAAAATAAAAATGGTTTGCTGAAAATATTCTCTAATAAAACTTTGATAATTCAATTTCAAATACTTTTTTGACCGTTAATACGATGATTTTCTGAAAGTTGTTTTAGAAAAATTTAAAAATGATCCATGGTCGGATGAAACCGTAGGCATTAGAAGTATTATTGTATATTATATTTTAAAGTAGATTAATGCCTTTCTATTATTTATCGCTTTCCGATGGAATTGCTACTAATTGAAACTGAACATGTAAAGCGCATCATACAAGAGCTGTATACAATCGTTAAGGATGAGATATAATTTCACTTCTTCTGAAGGCCAAGGCTCTTGAGTACGTATTGTAGCATAATTAATAGACTGAGCTCAAAGAAACTGCTTTTTCGATACTAAAAAATAATTATGATTTTTGCTCTTTATGAAAGCCCATAAAAAATATATTTAAAAAACTATTAATAATGCAGGAAAATTTATTAGAGTATCGTTCTTTAGAGGTTTTCCCAAACTATGACTTATCGTTTCTTATGTCTGATCTTCCTTGTGGGACTTACTGTACTCTTGTTTTTTAATTTAGCGTAACTTTAAAGATAATAAGTCGTATGAATATCACCAGATAGGGTAAAGATCGAATAAATCAGCAGTATAAATAAATATACTAAGAGTAATTATTAATAAAAATAGCTGTACCAGCTAAAAGTTACCATTAGAGTTCATCTTCATGAATTCAGCCGTTCCAATTTTGCAATTTAGCGTAATTAATAGTAAAATCAGCGGTATAATATATTTGATCTAGAGTACTTATTTAATAATTTAGTCGTATGATTATTGAAAATAAGCGTCATTGATGATATAATCAGAAGTAGATTGCAATATATTCAGAGTACATCTGAAAAAAATCAGTCGTATAAATATTTTGAATAAGCGTAAAATTAGATTAAATCAGAAGTATGAATATAATTTATTTAGAGTAACTATTGAGGGAATTAGTCGTTATATTAACAACAATTAGAGTATTCAGGGTATAATTAAGAAGTAATTTTTGTATTATTGAAGAGTTCATATTGAAAGAAATAGATGTGCACATTTATTTATATAGCGTATTTTTTGAAACAAGAAAGTTGTATAATAGGCTTAATTTAGCGTAATAATTTGAAAAAATCAGAAGTATGGATTGCATTAATGAAGTGTAACTTTTCATTGAAGAAGCGGTAAAAATAGAGTCAATTTAGGGTTATTTTCAACTAAAATAGCTGTTTAAATAATTTAATATAGGGTAATTACTATATCAAATCAGCAGTATGTCTACAGAATATTTAGGGTGACGATTATAAAATTTAGCTGTATGATCCACCATTATTATAGGGTATTTTTTCGAAATAATGAGGCGTTAGAAATATATTGATTTAGGGTAATGGTTCATGAAATCAGACGTATTAAGATTATTTAAATAGTGTAATTTTGGCTATAAATCAGCTGTATATATTGCAAAATTAAGGGTATTTTTCTAAACAATTAGCTGTATTAAAAATAATGATAATAGGGTAACGATTTTACAAATTAGCTGTACAATAATTCGTTATTTAGGGTACAAACCAAGAAAAATTAGTCGTATACTTAACATAAGTCTAGCGTAAATTTATTTCATATTCAGTCGTATTTACTCTATTATTGAGGGTAATTATAAAGAAAATCAGCGGTATTTTATTGATAAACTTAGGGTACTTTTTTTAAAGAGTTAGAAGTTTAAATCGTCTGATTTAGGGTAGCTAAAAAATAAAATAGAAGTATAAATACCTATCATTCAGAGTCATGAATATTTAATTTAGACGCATAAATGACACTAATTTAGGGTATATATCAAAAAAGTTAGCTGTATCAATAATATAATTTAGGGTAACCATAAATCAAGTCAGCAGTAACAAAGAATATAACATAGAGTAATTATTAAAAAAATATAGTTGTTCAATATAACCAACTTAGAGTAATTATTCAACAATTTAGCCGTGATAATATTCTTTATTAAGGGTAATTATAGATAAAATTAGCCGTAAATTCAAATAAATTTAGCGTATTCATTATAAAAATCAGTGGTATTGTCTTCGTAACAAAGAGTAAATCAAATTTAAAATCAGCCGTATATCCTTCATAAACAAAGAGTAATATTAAATTAAATTAGACGTAGAAAATATTTAATTTAGGGTATTTTGTTTATAAATCAGAAGTATAGATGTAATAAGCCAAGGGTAATTTTGAATCAAAGTAGCTGTACCAACGACAATATAAAGAGTAGCTATTTTTGTAAATAGTTGTATTCATAAAATGTATTTAGGGTAAACAAAAATAATAATCAGCCGTACCAATTAAATTTATTTAGGGTAAATATTGAATAAAACAGCTGTATCAGTAAAACTCATTTAGGGTAAGTATTGAATAAATCAGCCGTATAACTAGCATAAATTTAGACACAATCAGATGTTAGAATTGTATTTATTTAGCGTACTTTACAATAAAATCAGTCGTTTGATTACATAATAATTCAGCGTAATAATTTCATAAAGTTAGAAGTACTCAATATATTGATTTAGGGTATTTTTGACATAAATAAGCTGTACTACAACAATTATATAGCGTTGCTTTTCATTGAATCAGAAGTATTATTATTTTGATTCAGCGTTATTATATAAAAAATCAGTCGTATCACCTGAATAATTTAGGGTAACTATCTCTAAAATTAGATGTATAAATTGAAAATAGAAAGGGTAATTATTGAACAAATTAGCTGTATCAATAAATTTATTGAGGGTAATAATAAAATGAATTAGCCGTACTTTTTCTATAATTTAGCGTTATTCTTGATGCAATTAGAAGTATTCATTTGTTGACTGAGGGTAATTATTACAACAATCAGCCGTATAACTAACTTTAAATTAGGGTATAATTGAAAAAAATTAGCTGTATTGAATTGACTGAATTAGGGTAAAATTCGATTAAATCAGAAGTCTTAAATGATTGATTTAGGGTATTTAAAAAGAAAATTAGATGTATGAATAGTATTATTTTAGGGTAATGATAAAAACATTCAGCAGTATCAATAATTCAAATATAGGGTAATTATTAAGACAATTAGCCGTGCTAATACTCTTATTTAGAGTCATTATTTATCCATTCAGAAGTATTTTAGCAATTGACCAAGCGTATTTGTCTTATAAGCCAGTAGTATCAATAAGATAGACTCAGCGTAATTCTACAAAAAAAATAGAAGTATCAATAAGTATATTTAGAGTATTTATTAATGAAATTAGCTGTATCAATAGCATGAATATAGAGTAAATATGACTAAAATTAGACGTAAAAAAACATATATTTTAGAGTCCTAATAAATTTACTCAGCTGTTTGAAAATATAGATTTAGCGTATATAACAAGAAAACTAGCTGTATCAAATATTTGAATAAAGGGTAAAGCTTAAAATAGTCAGGGGTATCCATTTAACTAGCTTAGCGTAATCTTTGAATAAGTTAGAAGTATCTTCCTCATTGATTAAGGGCAATTATTAAGAGAATCAGCCGTATTAATATCACAATTGAGGGTAATTTGTCTATCAATTAGCTGTACTAATGCCCCTTACATAGCGTCATTATAAATAAAATTAGTCAGTATTTATTATAAAAATTAGTCGTATCAATGAGATTGACTTAGAGTAATTTTTTTCTAAAAGAGGCGTATAAATGCTTTAATTTAGGGTAATTATCAATAAAATAAGCTGTATGGTTTGGCTTATCTAGAGTACAAATGAATTAAGGTTAGTGGTATTAATTAAAATGACTTAGGGTAACCAATTATATATTTAGATGTTCAAAATAATTAAATTAGGGTAACTATCAATAGAATTAGCTGTTTTAATAACACTTACTCAGAGTAATTTTTCATTGACTAAGATGTACCACTAAACCATATTATTAGGGTAGCTATTAAGGAAATTAGTCGTATAATCTCTACTCATTTAGAGTAATCATGAAAGAAATTAGAAGTATTCATTATACTACTTAGTGTTATTTTTTACTAAAAATAGCTGTATGAATAATCATATTAAGCGTAATTTCTGATAGAATCAGTCGTATAAAGATAGCCGATTTAGAGTAATTATTTATAAAAAAATAGAAGTATAATTAGACCTTATTGAGGGTAATTATGTTGTAAAATTAGCTGTATTCATCTCATTTATCGAGGGTAAAGATAAAAAATAATTAGCTGTATCATTTTTGTTATTTAGGGTAAAACTTCATTAAAAATAGTCGTATAATTTACTTTAATCTAGGGTAATCATAAAGAAAAATAGCCGTACAAAAGAATTTATTTAGGGTATTTATATAAAAAATAAGCCGTTTTAATATTAATAAATTAGCGTAGTTTTTGGGAAGAATTAGAAGTAAAGATGTTATTAAATTAGGGTTCAATCTTTAAAATTCAGCTGTATTAATAATATAAACTTAGAGTAATGCTAAATTAACTCAGAAGTAAAAAATGGCTGATTTAGAGTCACTCTTCATAAAATTAGTCGTATTTATTTTTAAAAATTAGGGTATTTAATGATAGAATAAGTGGTATAAATCCTTAAAAATTAGGGTAAAGATTTCATAAATCAGCCGTTTTAATTCCATTCATATAGAGTAACTCTTAATGAAATTAGAAGTAAAAATACGTATAAATTAGTGTAATTATGGACCAAACAAGATGTAAGGGCAAAGTTATTGAGGGTAATTAGATATAAAATTAGCTGTATTCATTATACTGATTAAGGGTAACACCATAAATAAGCTAGCTGTATGAATTATAACAACATAGGGTAATTTAATTGCAAAATCAGCTGTATATAAGTATTTATTTAGTGTAATCAAAAATTAAATCATACGTCTCGATTCCATTTATTAAGTGTAACTCTTTAGAGAATCAGCCGTATCAATTATATCAATTTAGGGTAACTTTTACGACAATCAGCTGTATCAAATACACAAAATAAGGGTAACCATTAAGCAAATCAGACGTATCAAACGAATTTATATCAGAGTAAATTATAGAAAAATATAGTCGTATTAAAATTATTGAATTAGGGTTTTGATAAAGAAAATTAGCTGTATTAAATTCGTAAATTAGGGTAAATTCCTCGAAAGTTAGCTGTAATATATCTGTTTGATATAGGGTAACGATTTCTAAAATTAGCAGTATCTATTATATTGATTATTTAGAGTGATTATCTAATAAATCAGAAGCAAAACTCAAATTTATTTAGGGTAACTTTAAATAAAATCAGCTGTATTCATATGATGATGAAGGGTAATTTTTGATCAACTTAGAAGTATAAATATTGATTATTTAGCGTTATTATGAAGAAAATCAGAAGTTTTAATGAAATTATCAAGGGTAACGATTTGATAAAATTAGGAGTACAATACTTATGAATCAGGGTAAAAAATCGCTCAATAAGCTGTATGAATAAGCATTAATTGAGGGTATTTTTATTAAAAATCAGCTGTATAAATTGCCATTCCTCAGGGTAATTTACCAATAGAATTAGATGTATTTTTCTCTATATTTAGTGTTTAAATAATATGATTTAGCTGTTGTCCGTATTACTCAAGGAAATTAGAAGTATGGATTATATCAATTAAGAGTATCTAATCAGGTATAATAGAAGTATCATTAACATTTATTTAGCGTAATGTCTCTATAAAATTAGTTGTATTGATTTCGGTAATTTAGCGTAATCTTCAATCCAATCAGAAGTATTAATAGTCTAATTAAGGGTAACTTTTGTACAAATTAGCTGTAAGAATATCATAATAAAGGGTAATTATTTAGAAAATAAGCAGTATTATTTGCTTTTATATAGTGTAAATATCCATCGAATAAGATGTATGATTGTTACTAACCAAGGGTAACTATAAAAACATTTTAGCTGTATCAAGAGAATAATTAAGGGTACTTACTAAAAAAAATTAGCAGTATGATTTACTTAATAAAAGCGTAATCTTTTATCAAATTAGAAGTAGAAATTATTTTATATAGGGTGAACTTTAGTGAATTCAGCTGTCTTTATTTCTTTATCCAGGGTAAACAACAATACAATCAGCCGTATTAATAACATTGAATTAGGGTAATTATCTAGCAAAGTAGGAGTATAATATTATTTAATTGAGGGTTAACAAAATATAAAATAGCCGTAAGGATGGTTTTAATAAAGAGTAATTGTTAATAAATTTAGATGTATGAATAATCTTATTTTATTGTAATTAAAGAAAAAGTCAGGAGTAAGCCGAATAAAACGAAGAGTTAGACTTATCTAAAATAGTTTATTGATTCCACAAAATTCTAACCCATAGTATGATTGTTCATTTGCTGTTATTATTTTTGATTTTTTTCAAGCTATTTGATAATCTTCAATTAATATCTTAGAATATAAAGGTAAATATATTTATCATCAATTAATTGTGATTATTTAATAAATATCCAATTAAAATGTTCAAATATCAATTCATTTTGATGCGTTAGTTATTTTTAATCATTCTAATATTAAAGTCAATGATGAAGATTTATTACGATCGAAAATAAATCAAAAAATCAGTTCATAAAGTAAGTCTAATATGAAAGATTTCACAATTTCTTGAGATTATAGAGAGATAATAAAAAAACATTCTTTAGAATAAAATAGGAATAGTTATTTCTGTAATAGTTTTAATGAAGGTTTCATTACTTCCTCAATGAATTTTTTTGCTCAACAAATTTATGATAATCTAATAAAATTACTTCAAAAATAACAGCTATATCAATTTAGAATGGATGAAATAATAGACTAAAAAAATCCATCAACTATTGAATTTAACTATTTTTTATTCTATACTGTCTTTAAATTCAATTAATATTAATCATTTTTTTCTTTTTTTCTTTTTAAAGTTATTTAAAATAATTGATGTAACATTTAATTTTTTCTCAGTCATTACAAGATTATGCGAATATTATGGAAAGAGCAATAAATTATTGGGATTCCACCATTACCCCGAACACAAACTCTGATGTCATCTCTTAACTTCATAAAGTTGCACTAATCAATTTATCTTCTTCTTTTTTCCTTTACTTCTTTTCATTTTATCTCTGAACTCTGCAGGATCTATTTTTTATAATTAAACTTAACGACCTAAGAGTTATTTTAGTATTACTGGTTAATTTTACGATTTTTGTTTTGTTTTTGGCTTTAAAAATTAGGATTAAGCTTTTCCTTTTCCTTTACCTTTGACTGAAGTTATGTTTTATTTGTTCCGGATATTTTTGACCATTTTTGTTATATTTTGCATTTTAGTTGTCTGATTAAATATTTTATATTTTTTTTCACTTTTCTTTCCAAGTATTGTTATTTTATATTCAACTTTGATGTTTCCTATCTTCAATTCAATGAAAATTTCCGTGAACTGTAAAATGTATTTATTTATTATTTCGCAAGAAATTATAATTTAATTGTTTCTCATTTTGTGATTGATAAGATTATTCTTTTTATTGATATTTTACCATTTCTTATAATTTCTATCAGATAAGATTCCACAGTAAATATATGCAATCTATAACTTTTTCTGTTAAATTCTTAATTTTCAATTTTTTCTGAATAGTGAAAAATTTTTTTTAAGAGGCATAATTTGCAATCTTTTTAATCTTTTTTATTAAGTTCTAATTCGTTTGCTTTTTATCTTTAGTTAGTAATGATAGGTTTTGTGATATTTTATTTATTTGTTAGCCTTAGCCATGTACATATAGATGTGTTTTTCTGATAATATTCATTCTCGTCTCGGTATTTTCTTCCTAAGCCAGTCCTTCCATATTCTTTTAACGGATCAGTGGCTCTTAATACTATAAATGTTTATAACTATTTTGATTATAAGTGGATATTTTTGTAAATTGATGTCAAATCCAATCATGGTGTTCAATGTTGTTTGATATTTTTCATTAATAAAGGAGATACATTCATGTAAAACATTCCAATTAGCTTTCAATTCTGATCTTATCATTTCTTTGCACTACTACCTCACATTCAGGTCAATGGCCTCTTCGATCACCATAATAAGCGATATTATAAGCAATTCCCATACTATTGGTAATATACTTTAAATTGGCTTTATGCATTTCTCCGAAATCATAGCGAAAGTTTTTTTCATTTTTTTTATATCTTATTAAGCTATTCCTTCTTTTTCTCCAATTTATTCGTCCACTTGATGATCTCTCTTTTTTACTTCTGATGTTTATTGGTTAAATTTACAATAGAGAGAATAATTCAGACTGCTTTTCATGAAATTTTTGATCTTTAAATAAAGCCTGTTAATCATCTGCTCGGTCAAAGCATTAAAAATTATTTAAAGAGAAAAAATACAATATTTTTGTTAATGATTGCCTGAATATTTATTTTGTCTTTAAATTGTTCACAAATTTTTGGAAAATTTTATCGAGGAATGCTCAAATATCCTTTTTCAAAAAAATGATTTCCAGATCAATACTGTAAGTTTTATTTTTCAAGAGTGATTTGTTTTTATTAATCGAACTCTGATTGACTCCACGATTGGCTACAATAAATTTGAGAAAAATATTTCCAATCGTACATATCTTCAATCTAAAGTTAAAGTGTGCTTGGTAGCTGTCTTTTTTTCGATATAGAGTAAATGCTGTTGAAGGGCCTTTATAGTATTATGTGATCTAGTTTTCAGACAACTAAATATTTATTATTTAAGTAATGAAATTCTCTCCGGATCAGTAGTAATGCTTTTCAAAAGATATATGGCATAAAGTAGATATCTTGAAGAATATTTATGCTACACCAAGTATTGAATTTTAAAGATAAATCACACACATTTGGATATTGCTGACTTCAAGAGGAAAATTTTATTTTCTAAGTCAATAACTTGACTCCAAAGAAAAAATAATTCTTTCATATACTTCCTGAAAAGGAGTCGCCATAAATATTTATTAGTTCAAAGAAATGACAAAATTAAATAATGATGAAAAAAATTGTTTAATCATTTATAAAATGTTTTGACCGCTAAAAGGCAATGGACTGTTTATAAACAAGATCTTTTAATATTATTTAGCCTCTTGTGACTAGGATAAATAACATGATTATTTTCACAGTTGTCTTAAAGAAGCCTTGAGTCGAAAATATTTTGTTAAGAAAAAATTCAAGAATAATTAATTTATGCTTATTTTTTACGAAAGGCAAAATGTTTTTAACTTGAAATACAAGATATAAATTTGAATTGAGATTTATAGAAATGAATATCGGTATATTTATAAATTTTGCAATTCATCATAATAAGCTATAAGTTTATTAATGGAGGTAAATTAAGTTGAAAGAGGAAAAATATCAACCTTTTACGGACGTAATTTTGAGGGGCAAATCACAATTAAAGAAGATACTGTGCGGATGGAAATAACATAATTTAAAAAAAGAAACCTTTACTTCATTGAAATCAATAACAATATAATTTAAAAATATGCCCAAAATTATTTAATTTTCAAAAAGACTAGCGATCTTTTTGAGTAATTAATTGACAATAAATTATTGGAAATCAATGACGAAGGATGCTTAATAGCTCCGATGTCAGTAGGATTAAAGGGCAAGACATTTGAAATCAAAATTATAATACCTTTGTAAATGATTAAATTTGTTAATTAAGAGGAAGAAAAGCATAAACTATATGAAATAATTGCAAGAATGCAAAAAGAGAAGCTGGAATATTTAAATACATAACTAAAGCGCCTTAATTTTAAAGGAGATAGTAATAATGCAAATTATAAATTTTTTGACATTTCAAAAGATGGAAAGCAAATTAAGATGATTGGATGTGGATGGGGAAATTATACAAACTTCAATCACTATTAAACTTTGCCAAAATTTGGAGTATTCTCCTTTAAATTCAAAATAATCAAAACTCAAAAGAAATGCATTTTTGTTGGTATCTGCGCTAAATAAATAAAAGAATAAGTAAATTGCCAGCGAAATCAATATTTTATTGGATTAAATTTTTCTGATGAAAAAATTTATTCAAATACGATAATCAAAAATGGAACTAGTGCAATTGAAGTTAGTGAGGGTAAATCTGTTTTTAAACTGGAAATTGACATGAATAAAAGAATATTGAAATGGTCTATGAATGATCAGCAGCTATGCGAGGAAAATATCAACGAGAATCTAGTGGATAAATAGATTTACCCGCTGATCAGTCTATATCACGAGGGGGATATAATTGAATTTGTAAATTGATTCAATAATTTAACCATTTAAATACATTCAAGCACATTATAAATTCTTTTACTTAATATTTTGTGTAAAAATTCGTTTCTCATATATTATAGATGACGAAATAAAATTCTGTTATTTCATGATGACCTTAAGTGCCATTGAGTTTGGATACTCTTTCCCCACACAAATCATAAAGTTTTATTGATCTACGAATCAATTTTTTGTCTATTTTATTTTATTTTTCAAGATTTGCCTCAATTACTGATTATTTTTTTTGTTTCTGAGCTGGCGCAAAGTAATAATTTTAGGTTTATTAGATACTTGAATTATCCATTTTTCTTACTTTACTTATTTTGTTTTTTGTTTTTCCTCAAGATTAATCCTATTGACTGAAGTTATGTTAAATCCTTTGAGCTAACCTTCATCACTCAGCAATATCTTAAATTTTAGTTATCATTATTTCGTTTTTTTCACCATTTCTTTCTTTATTTCTTTCAACATAAGAAATATAAGCATAAATTGTAATAATGGCTAAAAATAGATGTATGATTTAAATTTTCCGTTAGTAAAATATCTTATACAATATTAATGGAGGTAAATTTATCTCAAGGAGCAAAGATATCTACTTTTCACGGACAGAATTTCGAAGGACATCTTAGAATTAAAGGAGATACTCTCCGCTTAGATATAATTTAATATAAGAAAGGAAGACTTTGCTTCATTTAACTAACTAATAGTATTCTCGAGAAAAATGTTTCAAATTATTTGATCTTTAGTAAAGTCATCGACCTATTTGAATAGTTGATTGACAACAAATAAATGGAAATTAATGACGAGGGATTGTTGATCCTACCAATTGAGGAAACATTTAAAGGAAAATTATTTAAACGCAAAATTACAATTCCCTTATAAAATGTAAAGTTCGCTAATGAATAATAAGAAAGAACCAAACTTTATGATGAAATCGGAAAAGTCTATAATTAAAAGATGCGTCTTTTAAATATTTTATCAAATATAAAGATCCCAATACCTCTTAACTTTACAGGCGATACCACAAATCCACATTACAAATCATTTGAAATTTCAAAAAATGGAAAAAACATTAAAATGAATGCAACAAATGCTTGGAGTAATTTTAATCATTGCTTAACTCTGCCAGATTTTGGAATCTATTACTTTAAAATTAAAATTACTAAGACTGAAGACAATATTATTTTTATAGGAATTTGCGGTAAGGATATCAAATCATAGGCTAAATGTTTTTGCAATCCTTGTTTTATTGGACTGTACATCAAAGGCAATCAGGTATTTTCAGAGAAAACAAAAAAGATCGCAAATAATAAATAATTATCTTTAGTTGATCGAAAGGAAACTATTTATAAATTGGAAATCAACATGAATGAAAAAATATTGAGATGGTATAAAGATGATTATCAATGGTGTGAAGAAAAATTTAATGCGAATCTTTTGCATTTGTAAATATATCCCATTGTAATGTTATATAGTAATAACGATACAATCGAATTTATTGGGTGATTCATTTACAATTATCTTAAAGATATATAGATCAATTAATTTAAATAAATTAATCATATAATTTATAATTGACTTTCATTATTAATAAGTTAGAAATTATTTCGTTCGTTTTCAATGCAAAAAGATACAAATATAGAGAATTATAAAAGAATAAAGTTAGAATCTCATTTATTTATTTATTTATTTATTTAATAAATAACTTAATAAATTTTTCAAGTATCGAGGAAGTTCACTATCTTTAGCTGAAAATAATCTTTAATATTCTATCATTAAATTATTTTCTATTAAAATTGATTAAATTGAAATTTTGATGCTCATATATAAATATAAGTATTTAGTATAAATTCTCAATAAGAGAGTATCTTAATAATAAAATATGATAGACTTGAGCTCATAAGACAAAGAAGGTATCCCTACAATTCAAGGACTTAACTTTGAGGGACAAATCAAACTTACAAACGATGTCTTGAGATTGGATATAACATAATTTAAGAGAGGAAAACTCTTTTTTGCTGAAATCAATAACAAAACTTTAGAGGAAAATATTCCAAATTATTTAATATACAGTAAAACAATCGATCTTTATAATGAATTGATTAAAAACAAATCTATATAGATTAATGATGAGGGTAGCATGATTGTCCCCATTGAAATATATAAAGACAAATGGTTTCCTTTTATAATTAGAATTCCCTTACAAAATGCCAAATTTAGCAATGAAGAATAGGAAAAACACAAACTATACGATGAAATAGCTAGAATCTACAAACAGAAAATATCTTTATAAAATAAAATGGCTTGTGTAAAAAATCCAAAGATTAATTTTTTAGGTCATGATTCAGATCCAGATTACAAATCATTTTAAATTACTAAAAATGGTAAGCAAGTTAAAATGATGGCTAAAAATATTTGGAAATTTTATAATCATAGCTAGAATCTACCAAACTTAGGAGTATATTATGTTAAATTCATAATCCTGGTAACTGCATCCAAGAAGATTAGGATAGGAGTATGCGGATAGAATATTTAAAAAGATTAGTAATCTTATTAAGGTCGCAATTTTATTGGATTGGATATTTATGAAGCGAGTATTTATGCAAACAAGACATTCAAATTTGTAATTACTTCAAAGCCTATAATATTAACAACGTCTGTTTTTCGATTGGAGATTGATATGAACAAAAAGATTTTAACATGGTATGTGGATGATAAAGAATGGTGTGAAGAAAAGTTAAATTAAAATATTTAGATAAAAAAAATCCGTCCTACCGTCGTTCTATATAGTAAGGGAGACACAATTTTGTTTATTGATTGATTTAATTATCATAATTTATTAAAATTAATTATTCTTATAAATATTAGATTATTCCTATAATCCAACTATTAATTTCTATTTGTATTCATCAAGGTAAATGATTTATAATTATTTCTACTTTTTGAGAAACTTAAAATTATAATATTTTATATATTTTCAGTCTTTTAAAAATTGAAAATTATTGATAAATACATTTTATTCTGATCATAAAAAGACAAAAAATGTTACCGCAAAGTAAAAAACCATTGCTTTATCTTCTAAATTTTATATGTTTTTCAAATAAATAGTCTTATCAATTTACTTTTATTTTTAAGAAATTTCATGATTAAACTTTTAAATTGAAAGTAAATATATTTTTAGAATACATTAAAATTTAAAAATTAATAATCATCAATCAATACATCATAATTTAATCATCTTCCATGATTTTACCTACTTTCTGGTACGATGTTTATTCTTTTATTTTACTATTATCATCAAAACTATAAGTTCTTCTCTTCTTTCTTTTATTCTTTCTTCTATCAGATATTTTTGAAAGCCGAAGCTGTTACAAACTGAGTTAATTTTACTCAGTTTCATTTGGTTTCAATGATAGATTGTCTATTTTTGCTGGAATATTGCTTTACAATTGTGGCTTTTATTCTTTGGCCTCATGGCCTTGTTGCTACTATACTACCTTGTTTTCTGCATTTCTTCGGCGCCTCCAAAGGCAAAATATTATTAGACCAATGATAATAAAACAGAGGAATATCGGAAGCAAGATGGCTAACAACAGAGTATTAGTATTATTAGAATTAGAGGGAGAAGATGGAGAAGAGGCCTAATAAATGCAGTTTTGGTGGAAAGAATCAGCATGTGTTTTGCTTGAACACTTAGAGCAATTGCTCGTAAAATTAGTAATATCACAAACATAATCGTTTTCAATCGTGCAATTTGCAGAGCAGCCTTACCTGCTCATGTTATGACCATTATCACATTTTTCTGGAGGTATCACAATACCGTCTCCGCATTTTGATAAACATATGGCATTTGTCTAGCTATAGCCTAAGGGGCATACATCGTAGCAGGTGCTACTAACAGGTTAATAGTATCTTGTGGAAGATGGGCAGTAAGAATGGAGATATTATTATATAACTATAGCAGAAATTACAAATGAATAGTAGTAATCCTGGGCATCTTTACTGGTATAATTTATAAATCCATTACTGACTGAAATATTAAAATTTAAATAGGTTTGACTAGTCATTAAACGAGATATTCCTACCAGAGTATTTATTGTATTATATGGTAAGCTTATATCACTGTGGTCAACTAGAACATACTTCTAAGCCACGTATACGGAGATGGAAGTATCATCGGCATTATATCTGAATAATAAAACACTGAATTAATTTATGGTGATTGGAATTAAACTGAAAACAGTATTCACTATGCAAATAGAAGAAGATATAGACGTTGATGAAGCAATATAAATACTTACTTATATCTTAATACCCGTGAAAGCAAAGTTAAACCCCGTGTAGTAAATAATAGTCTTTAAAGTTGAAGCATTAAAATATTATAATGATACTGATGTACAAGAGGATCTGGTTGTAATATTTGGCGCTAACTAAATGTAAGAAATTGAAAATTTGTTGAAATCTGAGCTGATCACCAGATAACGAAACCCTATCTAATAAATGTTGCTTGTGTTAGTAGAATAAATATTTACTTTAAAAGAAGAATACTGGGCATTTGAGTAACTAATGAAGATGTTAATGTGAGTATTAACGATGATGTAATCTAAATTTTGAAAACATAGAGCTAACTTATAAAGATTGTCAGCTTGTGATTTTACAAAAGGAACAGTTGCTGTCATTGGCGAAGACAGAGGAATTGTCCGATTAAAAGAAGATGTGGTATCAAAGGTGTAAGAGTCTAAATTAGCACGATTTTACCAGTTCTCATATTTTAATCAGACGCACAATAACCTCCTCCGGGGACGGAGATGCCATAAGTAAGGTTTATCAAAAGGATAACAGTCAATTTATTCATGATGTACTTTTTACTTAATTATAAATATAAAAAAATCTCTTAATTTTGAGTCAATAAACACAAAAGTTTATTAGAGATTAGATATTATATAAATAAAAATTAACTTTCTTACCCTGAACCTAGGCCAAATTAAATTAGTAATTTTTCAAGATGGAAAAAAGAACTCGGCAAAATTATATTCACTTATCTATGATACTTCATAAAGATACATGGATTCTTGATAATCTCATAACAAAGAATTGACCTTCCAAAATTTACTTTAAAAGCTAAATTAGAATAAAGTATGAAATTTGATTTTAAACATTTCTTAATTTAAGAAAGGAAATCTTTACTGAATTAAACCTAATAATAAGACGTGGAAAGAATTGTTTGACAATAAACTATAATGAAATAAAACTATCTTTCTGATCAAAATCGAGATATTTGAAAATATCCATAAGGCACAATCAGGATGATAAAAAAGATACCAAGGAACGATTCGCCAAAATCTTTAAATGTTAAAATATACCAATTTATTAATTAAGCTCATTATTCAATGATTTTAATCATTTAAACATATACTGTACACATCTTTATCTCGAATAGTAATTAATTTTCATTAATCTTCATTATCATAATCGAGATAAATGTGCTTACATAGTGAATGGAACTCTTAGGTTAATTATTTTTATATTTATTAATTTATCAAAATGACTTTTAAATGAGTTAATAAAAATGTTTTTTGGCAGAATAAAAAAAATCAAATTAAAAAGAAAGTTTATCCCTTCGCAGCCCTATTAATCCAAGGAATACAATTTTAGTCATTGATTGATTTAATTATCCAATAATTTAAGTAAATTACAATATTAGCTATCATAGATATTATAGATAGATAGGTTCACTTTTTTTCCAGGTTTGATGTATTATAGAAACAATTGTACTATACTAATTTTTAAAGGCAATATAAATAATAAATATTTGGGTATCTTAAAAAACAAGGATCTGTTAATTGACGCAATGATTCAATAATCAATAAATTTCATTATCATCCCTCATAATTAACTTTGGATCATAAAAATTGCTTAGACAATTATTTTTATATTGTTACATCAAAGGATATATTCTAAATCTTCAGCCCATGGAAATAAAGATGAATGTTCTCCTTTGTTTTGTTGAATAAATTCTTTTTTGATTTATTCTTCAATAATTAATCGAAACATTTTTAAAGTAAGTTAGTTTTAATTTATATAATTTCTCTTAAATTAGGAAGAATAATATGATATCCTTATTTAGGTTTGAATAAATTTATTTGAAACTTAGCTTAAAATCCAAAGACTGTTGCTGTTTAATTTTAAATGATTTTTCTTAATGTGTCAAGGATATTCCTTATTATTGGTGACAATAGTTCAAGAAAAGGACAGAAAGACAAAAATATATACCTATGGGCAGGGAGTTTGCAAGAAATGAGATAATAATAATTATCAATTGGTTACTATCCTTATTAAAAATACAGATGGAATTCTGCTCTTAAAATTATTAATCCCAATATCAATACAATTATAAGGTGTTCATTTATCATAAATTTTCACCTTTAAGGATCACTTTGAATCAGTTGGTCATAGATTAATCCTAACAATTTATTTTATCACTTTCTACCCAGAAGATTGCTGAATTTTAACTTTTTAGTCGCAATCAATATTCTTATCAAGAATCCACTCCAAATTCTAATAGTTTTAAATTGGATTATGTGTCATAGCCAGTTTTTTTAATTTCGACATTTTTCGAAGCTAATAGGGTATTTTTGTAATTCTGCAGAACGAAAAACTAATTGTTTCTAAATTCATCTTCTCCATTTTCGCAGGCAATTATTTTATTTTAGTATAGTCCATGGCCAGTTCTTTTAAGTGGATCAGACTGTAGATTTCATGAGGAATATCTTCGATTTGAGTGTGCTGAAGGTTCAGCTTCATAAGATTCTAACACTTCAATATCCAAGAAGGAAACTTATCCAAAGGATTTTATTTTAAATTAATTTCTGTGAGTTTGGTCAAGAACCTTTAAGATCTATACGAATTATTAATTTATTGCAAGTCCATCACATTAAAATTTTGCAAACAATTTGATTTTGCTGATAAGATCATAAGCTTGTCTAATTTTAAAATGCTGGGAGGGAAGGATGTAAACTGATTGCTATCAATTTTAAGATCCTCAAGGTTGGAGAGTTTTGCCATGTAGTCGTCAGGTATTTCTTTGATTTGATTCTAATTTAAATTGAGCTTTATCAGTTTATGGCATTTTGATAAGTTAGGTAATTATATCAATCCACTTTTCTAAAGATTCAATTATTCAAGTTCCAAGAAATTTGTGAATAATTAAGAGTCCATATCAGTTAGTTTATTGTCAGAAAGATTCAATTTCTGCAAATGCTTTAAATCCTTGAAGGATTATGGTAGATTCTTCAAATTACACTCAGATAACTAAAAGCTCTTAAGTTAGGTTAATTAGCCAATTTTTTCAGGGAGTGTTAGATTTGAAGATTTAGTGAATGATATTTTTTTTAATTTTCTTAGGTTCATAAATTGAGGGGGGAGTTCGGTGATTTTCTTACAATTCTTGAAAGTCACAGTATGCAGGTTTTCCAATTTTTCAATACGAACGGGAATTAACGTAATTTGTGTACCTGAAAAGTTTATATCTGTCAAGGTATTGAGATCAAATACAAAGTCAGGCATTTCTTTTAAAGGGGCATTGAATATTTTAAGTGTTGTCAATGCTTTTAAATTTTTAATCGATTGAGGCAGTTCTCCTATGCTGGTGTGATTGCAGACCAGAGTTTGCAGTTTTTTTAGTTTGTCAATATTTTGAGGCAATTTCTCCAAATTTTAGCAAGTATTGATAGTCACATACTATAAATTCGTACACTCGCATAGGCCTTACGACAATTAGATCAGCGGATCGTTATACATGATTTACAGTCTCCTCAACTTTTTTAACTTTCTAATTGCATCAGGAATTTTCTAAATTTTATTGTTTGAAAAGTCAAGTCGTTAGATGTTCTATAATTCAAAGAATTCATTTGGAATTGATTTGAGATTGCACTTATTGGCTCTGAAAGTAGTTAGATTTTTGAAAGTTCCAAGTTTGCTGAAATTTTTAAAGTTGCCACTGATTGTAAGCCAATTAAGATTGGGAAACTCTTTTGATTCGAAGCAAATCTCATCAAGATCTTTATTGTCTTCCAAAAATAAATTTTTTACTTTCCATTTTTCTTTTTCTTTACCAATATCAAGAAGTTATTTGCATTTTGGTGTATCCAAACTTAAGTTCATCAACAATAAAGATTCCTTCTGTTCTTTGTAGTTGTTTTAAATCAATTTTCGTAGAAAATATTTTTTTTCGATATCATCTTTATCTATGGTCAGATCTTCGCTTACTTTCAGTTGAAAAACAATATATTTGCTCATAAAAGCTTACAGCTATTTTTTTGAAGTTATCATAGCGATTTTCTCAATTTAAATCGTTTCGCCAACCTTCTTTTTAGCGAAAATATATTTCTTACCGCTTTAGTCAATAAAATAGGTGAATATTGTCATTTTGGGTTGCTTCTATTCCAAGTATATACAGACTCCCAATTCGGGAAGCTAATCAGGATATTTAACCCTCTTTTTAGTTAATTCCCGAAGTTTTTTATCAGTGATATATGAACTGATCAGATTTTAGTCTGTTTAATGACTGAGTCTGCACTTAAAACATTGAAAAAAGCCACATTGAGAGCAGCAAAAATGACTGCATATATAGTTATTGTGGAAATAGGTGCAATTACACTAACCACATATGAATGGTCGTTCATACTACTCCATTTCGTACCTTTGTTATTTACCTTAGCAAGTATGCTTCTTTGGATTTTTACTTAGATTCTATGCATTGATGAGCTACTGATATATACTACTTTTTTGATCTTGTGACTTCCAGATACTGCAGAGTTAAGTGAGTGGGCCGAAAGCTGAGCGCTGCAGTTCGTAAAAATAATGATTAAATAGAGTACTAGTTTTTAGGAAGCTATCAGTTTTGGCATTGACTGCTAACTGGATCTCGCATGTCACTTTGTTGTTAAACTTTACGTTTATAAGAATATCGTTATTTCCGGTCCCCAGTCTATTTTTTATACGAATAATTCTCAGTTTATTAGGTTATCTTTTGCTTCGTCTTTATAGTTCCTTAAAGATAAGAAAAACTTATTCCTAATGGGAGGAAAACTTGCAACGCATGAGATCGCCCACTCTAAAGGCAAGAAGGTTTATGGGACAGGGCGAGTAATCAAAATGGGTTTGCTTTTTGCTTGTGTAATCTCGCCTGGCCACTTGCATAAGTCCATGAATGAGACGATTTAGCAAAAGGATTATGTAACTATGTAAATTGTTCACTGTTTTTATCGAAAATTTTCCACTAATTTTTTATAGTAAATCAACATGCTCATCTCCTTCTCCCTTCTCCGCTTTTTCTAGTTCATACTCGAGGAAATTAGCCTGCATTTTATAATTGTGTTTTAACAGTTCTTCCTTGTCCTTCAAGATGTCCTCCTTCTCCAATCTAAGAAGCCTATCGATTATTTTACGTTTTTATCGATCAGGAACACTGAGAGCATCTTCTGTTTGTAGCTTCATACCTTCTGAGCGATCAGTATAGTAGTTATCATTTTAAAAAGGTCTCATCAATTCTTCGCACCATTTGGTGAGTATTCGTAGCACTTCTGGACTCTTAATAATCATATTCTTGCTCTTGATCTCATCATCAGTATATTTGGTAAAACTTTCAGGAATTTTCCTACCAATCAGATAGGATGTGTATTGTTTGACCTTCTCCATGTATTCCATTTTTTTTTTTATCTTCTCATTATTAGCTTACTTATTAAAATATTTATCCATACAATTGCCATTATATTATCCTCTCTAGTGCACTTAATTATGGCGACAGCAGCCAACTTAAGACTCTGTATCAAAACTATCTTAGTTAATTTCCTCATCTCGCTCTTGCATTTCATCTTCTACATCTTTAGATTTTCTTTTGTACTGTCTATTCACCACCCAATCCTCACTCTCAACTCTTTAAAAGATATTAGACATGTAGTCCTTAAAATATTGGTAGTTTGTTTGTTTTTCTTCTTCCTTATCTCCCTTTTTTTCCCCTTCATTATCTCCCTTTTTTTCGCCTGATGGATCGTCCACCAGTTTGGTAACTTCATTGATAAATCTCATTATCAAATCGTTGTAGTTACCATCGCTTCTGTATTAGAAACTTACCTTGCTGTTGTCAATATAGTTGTTTTACAGAGCTTAGATATTATTCACTTCCTTAATTTATGATGAAAGTTTTTTGTTTAGATCTTTAGAATCAGTTTTGGGGTATTTAGTCATGATATATTTGATTCCCTTTCCTTGTATGTGATTGTCAATCACCTCAAAGTCTTAGGACGTGAGAGCCTTGCTTGAACCCAAAAGAGCTAAATTTTTAAGAATATTTTCGGAGCAGTAGACCTTAGCTTGCTCGAAAGTCATCTCATTTTTTGAGCAATAGTGAAAAGAGGCGGAGGCAACATTCTTCAGGACCTTTGAAGCCCATTTTTTAAGTTCGCTTTTTCTCGTTTATTCTTCGCTCATTGCTGGAGGTTCCACAATCACCTCTCTGTCTCTAACTTCCAGTTCATAATTTTTTGCTGTTAATGCTGCTACTTGAGCTGCTCGAATTGTTCGAGTTATTTGTGCAGGTCTTTTGTTTTTTTATCGAGATGATCTCTTGTTATTTTAGCGATTTGATTCCCTATCATCAATAAAATCTCTATTCGATTCTTCAATTCTGTTGTTTGCTTATTCAGCCAAACATCTTTAATTTGAGCTCATAATGGTCTTGAGGACATCAGCGAGTATTTTCATTAAACTGCTATTGTAATTGGACTCTTCTAACCTTGTTGGTTAGTTTCTTCGGGAACTGTTTAAATCTTCTGGTTGAGATTGTATGGGCATTGAGGTTTCTGGAATTCTTAGCATTGATTTATCTTAATAAAATAAATTAATAAGTTAGTTGAATAAAATTATGATTTCTAAGTTAATTAATAGAAACAAAATAACTACTTTGATGTATGATTACGATGATTAATATTTATCTGTCCTATTTGGATATATAAAAATAATAATACTATCAATATGAAATGGGTTCTGTTTTTATTAAGGACTTATTGCAAATTGATGGAGCCAAGAAGAGCTCCAATAAATTTATGACAGCCAGCAAATGCAGAAATGCCAATTGAAAATACAGCAAAAGAGTGTTTTAAAAATATTGCAAAATAGGCTTTCCCCATCTTCATATTATTCTTATTTATTTCACTTTTTACAATTTATATTAGTATCTCGGCAGTAAATTAATTTGTAAAAAATAAATGGAGTTGGAAGGAAAAGCATAAATCTTCAGAGGACTCAATTTTAAAGGGCAAATCAAGATAAGTGGTGACATTTTACGCTTGGATATCACTTAATTTAAGAAAGAAAGAAAGATTCTATTTCGCTGAACTCAACAATTCCATTCTCGAGAAAGATGAGAAGAGCTATTTGTTTTTCAATAAAACGATTGAACTTGTTGATTAGTTAATTGACAACAAGACTTTGGAGATTGGTGATGAGGGATGTCTTATCACACCAATCCAAGAGACATATAAGGGGAAAACTCTATAATCGTAAAATTAGAATTAACTTGGAGAGTATCAAGTTTAAGACTGAGGAATCAAAAAAAATTAAACTTTACGATGAAATTGGCAGAATTTACAAACTTTTAAATGCGAAATTCATCACAACTTAATTTTAATATTTTTATTCAAAAACAAAAATCAAATAAAGAGCGAATTTTCTTTGATCAAGATATTATTACAGTGGAAATAGTATAATTTTTAACAAAGTTATTCGATATAATAGAAGTTATTTGTAAAATTTTAATGCTTTCATACAGATATATAAATATTGATTAAATTTTAAGGTATAAAATATTAATGGCTTAGAAAATATTGAACGCAGAAAGAGTATCAACAGTTAAGGGGCTGAATTTTCAGGGAAAAATAAGTATCAAAGGAGAAAATTTACGCTTAGATATCACATAATTTAAGAGAGGAAAATTTTATTTCATCGGACTTGATAACAGTACCATGCAGAAAGAGGTTTCTAATGATTGGATTTTTAGCAAAACTATTGATATTTTCTAAGAGTTGATTGGCAACAAATTATTGGAAATTAATGATGAGGGATATTTGATTGTCCCCATGTAAGTATCATCTAAAAATAAATTGATAAATCTAAAGATTTCAATTCCCTTAAAGAATGTTTAGTTTAAAAATCAAGAATAAGAAAACCACAAACTTTATGATGAAATTGCCCAAATTTATAAAGAAAAAATCAGTCAATAAAATATTTTAGCATTTATAAACTACTCAAAAGCTACTATCCCTTTTAATTTTATAGGAGACACCACAAATCCTCATTATAAATCTTTTTAAGTCTCAAAAAATGGAAATAAAATTAAAATGTTGGGAGAAAGCATTTGGAAGAATTTCAATCATGGCTGGCCTTTGCCAAATTTAGCAAAATATTCTTTTAGATTTAAATCTCTCAATTATCTTAGATATCTTTATGTTGGAATTTGCAGCAAAAAAATCAGAGGAGAAGATAATATTTACAATAATCCTCATTATATAGGATTAAATCTTTATGATCGCAATATTTACTCAAACAGTACCAAGAAATTAGCAGTTGATAAGATTACAATTGAGGACAACGAATCTATTTTTAAAATGGAAATAAATCTTATTGAAAAGATATTGACTTGGTATATGGATGATAAAAAATTGTGCTAAGAGTAAATAAACAAGAATCTTTTGAATTAAGAGATCTATCCAGTTGTCAGTCTATACTTTAATGGGAATGCTATTGAATTTATTGATTGATTCAATAAAAATATTATAAATAAATAAATTAACCTGCTAATAAATGAAATAATTAATGAAATGAATTTGGAGATTGTTAGTTTAAAATTCTAACTTCTTTTTAAATATTAACTCTTTTTATCTTTTTATTTGTTTCTCAATCAATATCATTTGAGTTTTTTAATAATTTATACAAAAAATACAATTAAGAAAGAAGGAAATGTTTGACTCTATCTATTGAAGTATAATTTTATAACTCTTGTGAAAAGACTAAAAGTATTTAAATATTCCTCTTAATTTATTCCGAATTCCCACAGCATCTGTCCCCTTTTAAAGAGGATAGTGATACCGATGCCATATTCCCTGAGAGATTGCTCAAATTAGCTAAAAACCAGAAAAACTTAAAACCGTATGATCAAATTACCGAACAGGGCACAAAAGCTTTACTTTGAATAAATTTTGGCAAAGTATTACAAAGTTCATTTTTCTGAGTGATTATAAATTCTGAATGCTATATAAATTTTATTAATAATTCTCGAAGCTTGTTTTATAAATTTTTGGAAGTTACTGGAAATGAAAAGCAAAATTACGATGATAAGACCAGCACACTACTAATTATAATATTAAATTTCACTCATACTCTTTGTTTCCATCTTACCCATCTTTTACTTTTTTTATATTGTTCTTCTTTAATGTGAAATTCATCATAACTTGATTTTTAGATTTTAACTAAAAATATAGTGATCAAATATGGGCGAACTTGCTTTGCTTTTGATGATGATACTAATACAGCCGTGCTGTTAGAATGATTAACCAAATATTTGGTAGATAGGAGGTTATTTGCTTAAGAATTAATATTACATATTTATGTTAGCATATAGATATAAGCATATTGCTTAAATAGGACAGATTAAAGGCTATCCTCATAAAGATTATTCATGAATCAAATATTATTGAACGAAGAAAGAGAGTCATCTGTTCAAGGACTTAATTGTCAAGGAAAAATAAGTATAAAAGGGGATAATTTGCGCTTGGATATTACTTAATTTTAAAGAGGAAAATTTTACTTCGTAGAACTCAACAGCAGTACCATGCAAAAAGAGATTTCTAATCCTGGTATTTTTAGCAAAACTATTGATATCTTCAACGAGCTGATTGAAAACAAATTATTGGAGATTACCGATGAGGGATGCTTGATTATGCCCATGCAAGTTTCATTAAAGAATAAATTAATTAATCTAAAGAATTCAATCCCCTTGAAGCATGTTTAGTTCAACAGTGAAGAATAATAAAAGCGTAAATTCTATAATGAAATAAATAGAATCCTATATTAAAAAGCAAGTTGCTAAAAAATTATCTCATTTATTAAATACCCAAACGATGCTATCCATTTTAATTTTATAGGCGATACTACAAATGCCCATTATAAATCTTTTGAAGTCACCAAAAACGGTAAACAAATTAAAATGCTCGAAAGTAATATTTTGAAAAATTTCAATCACATATTAGCTTTGCCAAATAAAGAAAAATATTATTATTCGCTTAAAATTGTAAAATCTTCTTTCAATAAACATTATTCCCATCAAAATTTGTTCTATTTAAGTCCCTTCTATAAATAATGTTCCACTAAATATATTTCTGTCGGAATTTGTGATAAGGAAATTATAGGAGAAGCGAATTTTTAAACAAATCCGTATTATATAGGGCTGGATATTTGCGAAGGCAAACTTTTTTCTAACAAGACCAGCAAAAGAGCAGTTAAATAAATTCCCTTTTAAAAAGACAAATCTGTTTTTAAGATGTAAATCAATATGAATTCAAATATATTGACTTGGTATTTGGATGATAAACAATTGGACCAGTAGAGAATAAACAAGGATCTTTTAAAAAAGGAGATCTGCCCAGTCGTCAGTCTATACACACAAGGGGACACTATTGAATTTATTGATTGATCAAATAGAATATAATTAAAATAAATTGATTAACTGTTATTAAATTAAATTAATTAGTTAATTGTGACTCATCATTTTCAGTTTATTAGAATTTAAAATATTAATTTCTTTTTAAATATTAATAGAAGGAGAAAATAATGTCCCTTTTTCCCAGTTAATCTCATATAAATTATTTATATTATTTATTGAAAAAAGTAAAATGAAGAGAATAATTACTTTTGATTGTCACAAATGATTAAATCATTTTATTATTTTGGTTTAATATTATAAACAACTTAAAAGATAAAAAAACGAGCTTAATAAAAACCATAATCTTAGATGATCAAATAGACAACTAAACTCAAAATTGCATTTTTATTACTATTTTGTTGTGAATCCAATCGTTTTCATATCCTGACAAAACAGATTATTGTCATTTTAGCATAATATCTTAATATCAACAAATATATTTTAATTTTAGTGGTAATTACTCTCATATTATTGAAAGATAAGAGGAATATTGCGTAAAATTTATATTGTCACTGTATTATCATAATCCTTTTAAGTCTTTGCCGTTAATAAGATATGTATAAACTTATAATGGAGCTGAAGTAGATTATTGATGATAAGGCATCGTCTTTTGAAGGAGTCAATTTTGAGGGTCAAGTATCAATTAAAGGGGATATTCTTCTCCTCGAAATCACTTAGTTCAAGAGAGGAAGATTCTACTTTGCTGAAATCAGCAGCAACTCTATGTCCAATGATGGAAAAAATAATTTAGTCTTTAGCAAAACTTTAGACCTCTACGAAGAGCTAGTGGAGAACAAGCTATTAGAGATCAACGATGAGGGATGCTTGGTAGTCCCCATGCAAATGTTATCTAAAAAAAAGGAGATAAGTTTTAAGATTATAATTCCCCTAACAAATGTTGAATTCAATAGTGAATAGTAAGAAAAGCACAAACTCTATGATGAAATTGCCAGAGTCAACAAATAAAAATCTCATCTTAAATATATTTTGTCCAAGTATTACAAAATACATTTTTCTAAAGACGTGATCAATTCAAACTGCCAAATTAATTTTACTGGAGATTCATCAAATTTAGACTATAAATCGTTTGAAATTATCAAAAATGGAAAGCAAATAATAAAAATGGAAAAAGATTTTTGGAAAATGTTCAACCATTGCTTAACTTTGCCTGATTTGGGAGTCTACTATTTTACTTTTAAGATAGTAAAAACTGCAGACAAAAGCATCTTCGCAGGAGTTTGCGGAAAGGATATCATAGGGGAAGATAAGGCTTACAGAAGTCCTTATTTTATCGGTCTTCTTTTGAATAACGGCAATATTTATTTTAGCAAAACAAATAAGGTTGCAGCAGGTCCAATTGAATTGGTAGAGGGTAAATCTATTTTTAAGGTGGAAATAAATATGAATTAAAAGTTTTTAAAATGGTTTATGGATGATAAACGAATTTGCGAGGAGAAAATCAACTAAAATCTTTTAAATAAGGAAATCTATCCAATGGTCGCCTTATATGACCAAGGGGATGTAATTTAATTTATTGATTGATTATATTATCCAAATTTATACTTAATGAGTGATCAATTAATTTAAAAAGAATTAACTAACTCATCTAAAAATTTATATTTCATGGCGGTCACATTGTTTAATAATTATTTATATAATTAGTCAAAGTGTTATAGATATTAATGAAGTTAGAATGAGAATAATAATCATATCTAAGGATCTATATAAAAATACTGAATTAAGTTTTAATCAAAGATATTTTGAAATTAAATTGAAATCAAATTTTATGAAGGTATAAGTGGAAGAGAAAAAAGTTTCACTAGAAAGAGAATCAAGTTTTGGAGGACTTAATTTTGTTGGGCAAGCTAAATTACTTGATCAAATTCTGAGCTTAGACATCACCTAGTTTAAGAAGGGCAAATGCTACTTTATTTAAATTGACAACAATACTTTACTGAAAGATAGTAAAAATTATCTGTTTAGGGAAACAATAAATCTCTATGATTAATTGATGGATAATAAACTGCTAGAAATTAATGATGAAGGATGCCTGATCATACCGATCCAGGTGCCGTATAAAAAAATAATTTTAAGTCTCAGTATTACAATTTCTTTAAAAGGGGTATAATTTCAGGGTGAAGAAGAAAAGCATAAACTCTATAGCTAAATAGCAAGAGTTTATAAACAAAAAATGGATCTATAAAAAATTGCTAAAAATTTTTAAAATAAAATTATAAAAGGTTATTAGATGTCCCTTAAAATGTTTGGAGATATCACGAATCCTCAATATAAATCCTTTGAAATTACAAGCAATGGAAGATAAATTAAAATGATAGGAAAGAATATTTATACAAACTTCAACCACTGTTTACCTTTGCCAAATTTTGGACTATATTGTTTTAAATTCAAAATTTTAAAAACTAATGCGAAATATATTGTTGTAGGAATTTGTGCAAATATCATCAAAGGAGAAGTCAATCGTCATAAAAGCCCATATTTTATTGGGATGAATATTTATGATGGAAATATATATTCAAATAAGGAAAGCAAAAGTGGAGCCTTAGGAGGAATTAAAATGATTGAGGGCAAATCTATCTTTAAACTAGAAATTGACATGAATTAAAAACTATTAAAGTGGTATATGGATGATAAGTAATTATGTCAAGAGAAAATTAATTAGAAGCTTTAGAAAATGGAGATATGCCCACTGGTTAATTTATATCACTAAGGGGACACAATTGAATTTGTGGATTGATTTGCTAATTTAATCCTTTCAATTAATTCAAACAGAACTATAATTATAATTAGTTATTCATATTTTGATGCACCAATTGATTTTAAGTTACCTTAATGTATTTCTCCGATCTAAATTTACTGTGCCTTGAAGATGTAACAAATATTAATTGTAATAAAACATCATTTAAACCAATAAATCAGAATCACAAAATAACATAGTTATATTTATCATAATCAAAGATTATGAAACGTATTTTTCATATGAGTGAAATAGTTAATAGATAGAATTAGATAAATTATTATTAAATTATTGAACAATAAACACTTTAAATATAATATTTAATGCTTTTATAAATATTTTATTTTCATCATCATTAGAAAGTAGAGTTTCATTGACCAAAGAAATCTGAATCTTGCCTTATTCAGTTTTATAACAGTAAAGTTAATAAAGGTTCTATTAGTTTATCCAGGATCAGCTTTATTAAAGTTTAAATAAAAACTTTCAATAAATTGCATTAAGGTATAAGAAAAAAATAATGGAAATAAGATTTATGATGAAGTCATTATTTATTCGAACTTCCAATACTAACTGTGTTATTCTTAATAGTCTTATAATCTTTATAAAATATGAACTACAACGATAAAATAAAACTGGAAAACGATCTCGAAAGTTAAATTAGTTAGCTATCCGCCCTCACTAAAGGTATTCAAAATCACTTAAACCAAGAAAGTATCGATATATCTATCTTTAGAGAAAACAAGAGAATCATTGGGCGATTATCTATAGAAGGGGACTGATGCCTTGAAGAAAATAAATGGAGCCCTCTATGAGATGGGAGGCAAATACTCTATATTTGGATGCAATGGGCTGATCGTAGTTGTGATTGCCGTATTAACGATCTTTATACTGATGCTGTTCTGAGACTAAATATCGTGATAACTTAAAACAAACACGTATTTTACTGCTAATCAAATTGAGCTTAAATATTTAACAGGCTTAAACTATTTTTTTTAGTTAAATCAGCTTTATTTGTATTTTCAGAATTTCTTATTTTATCCCTTACAAGCTCGCCAAGGATATTCTTGGTTATCAAAAGTAGTCTTTATTAAAATGAATTTGTAGTTAGAAACTTTATATAATCAGAATCTATCTCCTCTAATTCTCTTGGCGAGTTGGAGATCTCTAGTCATGATGGTCACTCTCTTGGCGTGGATAGCGCACAAGTTGGTGTCTTCAAACAGAGAAACGAGGTAGGCCTCAGCTGACTCTTGAAGGGCAAGAACAGCAGAGCTTTGGAATCTTAACTCCTGCTTGAACTCGTGAGCAATCTCTCTGACGAGTCTTTGGAAAGGGAGTTTTCTGATCAATAAATCAGTTGATTTTTGATATTTCCTGATTTCTCTGAGGGCAACTGTTCCGGGTTTGAAGCGGTGGGGCTTCTTGACTCCAGTGGTGACGGGGGCACTCTTTCTGGCAATTTTTTGGGCAACCAATTGTTTTCTGGGTACCTTTTGAGCAGTTGACTTTCTAGCGGTTTGTTTTGTTCGAGCCATTATAATTATATATTCATAGAGCCTGTATAGTATTTAAAAAGGCATTAATCGATTATTTTAAAATTTAAAATTTGATTGGCTGAGCATATAAAAGGACAAAAAATATGAGATTGAAGACAAATTGTAAAGATTAGACTATTATCTAAAGCAAGAAAATTGATTACCCTCCTTAATGATAAGTTGATAGAGTGATAGGCCAACATTTGATTAAAAAATTCATAGAGATAATTGATAATGAAATGAGGATCATATATTAAATTAAAGATTGTCAGCAGATGCTGTAGGAAAATTAGCAAAAATATAAATGAAATTGCGAAGATATCAACACTGATTTTAATCTGATGTTAGTCATCAATCCAATTTATTTTAAGAATTATTAACTGAAGTACTATGTTTTTTCTGAAGGAAGAAAAGGAGAATATGATCACCGACTTTATTCTTTACTTCATTTAGAGATAATAACTAATCAATATTCTTACCAAATGGTCTTCTCATCAAATAACATAGATTTATTATTAAGGAGATCATCAAGTTTCGTTTAAATATCCAATTGTCTTAAGGGAAGCATTATCCATGATTATTTAATAAAGTATTTGCAAATTATTGATATTGATTCACAAAAAATAATAAAAATAAAATTGAATTAGATCATATCTTTTCCTTAGTTTTGCTGAGACTGTGCTGGAGATATTCTATAATTTCAGTAGGAGAGATTCTTTTGGCTGGGTTGAGCATCAACATCTTCTTCAGTAAAATTTTAAGATCGTCCTCTAAAACAATCCCTGAATAGTTCTCCTCATAAAGGTAGTGCTCCATATTCTGAACCACCTACAGTTGTTGCTTAATAATCTTATCAAATGCTCGCCCCTTAATTGCAAATAACCCGTATTTGATCACCTCTACTCCCTTTTTCTTAACTATGGTCTTAAGACTCATCCATAAGGGTACCCCTGACACAATTTCTAGCAGGACACTTCCCAAACTCCAAACATCTATCACCCATGGATTGTTATATTTTTGTACGTATTCCAACAATTTCGGAATGTACTCAAATTAATTTTCATAGAGTATAAAGTTCAGTATTTCTGGAGCCATGTATTCTGGTGTTGCCATAGAAAACTGTCGCAAGTTGTTGAACACAAAAGAACTACCATAGTCTATGAGTTTTGTTTATAGAATGCAACTTTCCTTAGGGTTCTATTATATCTATTCTTTTGTCTTCAGTCTAACGAGTATATTTTAAGTTTTAAGATCCGAGTGAACAATATTGTTATCTGATAACAGCTGCAGAGCCTTGGCAACGTCTAATATGATCTTCCTCAGTTCATTTTGATTATTTTTAATGATTGAATAGAATTATTTGTAGTAGATACGATACATCTTCTCGTTGTTGTATTGCTAGCTTTTGAGTTCGTATAAAGCATTCCCTAAAGAATCTCCACATTTCTAATAGAGTATCCAGGTATCTTTTTTATTAATGAAATAATAGTACAATTTAACTAAATGTTTAATTCCAGGGCAGGTTGCAAATTCCTCCTTGGGAGCACCTCCAAAGTCAAAGAAATAGGTGCCAAACCAAATTTCCTTGATGTGTGTTTGATGACTGCTCTCTGTTATAATTTGTTTCACAGCATACTTTTTCTTACTTTTCTTGTGTTCTCCCAGCCACACAAGGGAAAATCCTCCCCGTCCAAGCAATTTAATTTTATCGAATCCATCCGGAAAACGATCACCAAATACTTCTATCTCCTCCTTGCTCAAGTCATAGGGATTCTTCTTCTTTTTTTACCACTTCAGCTCAATTTTCTATAGAGACTACTATCTATCAGGTTCCATTCTTTTAGAACTTTCCTTTAATGGAATAGCGTGCTTTGGCGTACTTTCTTCCTGTGGAAATTCATATTTTTCTCTTGATAGTACTTTTGGTTGTTTCATACTAGTTTACTAGTTTTGCTGCTTTTTTAGAGTGTTCTTCAATTCACTCTGCTTGCTATTCGAATAAATTTTCTTCTTGTGGCCCAGTTACAGGTTTTCCAGACTTTCGGAAACATATTTTTATAACGCTGTTTTTTTTATTCCTGACCGCTGTGATTCATGCGCTTTCCGAAAACTATAGTTCTTCCCGCTATGCGGAGTCTAATTTTTTTACAGCGAAGCGTTTTTAATTTAATCTGATTTACGAAGAAAGTACACAAATCTGCTCCCAGATTCAATTTCTTCAAGTTAAGATTCTTGGTTTCAGTGAAATGCTTACTCTTATCGTTGCTTTTACCCTTGGTCAGTCTCTAGTCATTATTCCTCTTATTTTGCAAGATGAACTTTTGAAAAGGTGACTTGGTGTTGACTACTTAATCGACTTCGGTCCTCACCCTGCCTCTCTAATGGCTGGTCTTGACAATTTTATACTTGCTATTGGTCTCATATGCTGTTATGATTCTTTCTGAAGACTTATTCTTTGGCTGTGATTTTCCTTTCTCGTAACTGCTATTGATATCCTCCAAATATTTGAGGTCAGGCTTGCGGCTACCTGCAGCTAACTTCTTGAAGGAATAGCGTTCAGGTTTTTTCTTCATCGACTCAAACGATAACTACTTTCAATTGATATATCGCATCAATAAATCATTAAGAATAGTTAATGATCAACGTCCCATTTTGTAAATAAGAATTAAAATTATTTTGCTGATGATGTACAAGACTTAACTTATCTCTTCAGCAATATTTGATGAATGTAGAATAGAAATTATTTAAACTAATTTCAGATAATATATGCATCGAAGATATATCCTTGGTTCATGCTTTACAATCAAAACCATTTATCTGAGTATTAAACTGCTATCCAAAATAGATAAGTTCTGTGCTTAAAAGTTTGATTGAATTTTATTTGTTATTTTTAAGAAAAGAAAATATTAGGCATGATAACTTACAACCTGCATAATTTTATTTGTCCAGTTGATATCAATAAAGCAAAGGATCAATTTTCTTCATCCCGCTTGTCCTTCTGTACACGAGGACCTTGTATTGCTATGAGCATATAGTCCTTATCAGGAGTCACCAAAATCTCCTAATTTCTGGTTTTGATCCTTAAGAAAGTGATATCATTCGTGGGATCGAGGTCTCGGATCATGCTCCTAGCCTTTTTGGTGAGCAAAGAAATATATTTGGAATAATCTTCGCCTGACTAATAACAGTAGTACTTTATTTTTTGTTCTGCTCGAAGGTTGATCTCATAATGCCGCCGCTGTAGTTGACGATAAGGATGCCCTTGACTGAAGTTTTGATTCTGTTGATGGTCTCCTCCACGTACTCCGCCATTATAAGTTATATATATTTGAATCGATTATTGGTGAGCAAAACTTCAATATACACTTGATTAGAAAGGGTAATAAAGCGTCATTAAATAATCCTTATTTAACACCAATATTATTAGCGAAGATGTAGTACGAGTATGAATTTATAAAGATTTAAAAATAAAGGGAGATAAAAAAATGTAAAATCGAAGGAATTATATAAACTTTTTTAAAATTTATTACTGGTTCCTACTAACTGTTATTTACATATAAGCAGGCTATCATTATTGATGATTAAACCTCTTGAAGCGGCTTTCATTAACTTTCACCAACTTCTGCTTTATTACAGCTGGACTATCAATTTATTCAATTGTGTCTCCAGGTTCGTCTGTTCTTCCAGTCATAACATTCTCTTTCATCTTGAATTTTAAACAACTATCATCGCGAGTCAAACCTTTGTTTTTCCTCTCCTTGTTCTTGGTTAACATCAAAGGAGAATTACACTCCTCACTTGACAAATGGCTCTTGCGGTATTCTGTAAAGTCTTTAAACATCTCATCTTTGGAAAAAAAATCATGGTTAAGTGCCTCTGTGGCTGTGATTCTCCTTGTGGGATCCTTTTCCAATAATCTCTTCATAAGTGACAACCCTGAATAAGTAAAAAAAAATACAAGTTTATGGTAAATTCTGATATTATTGTGACTAATAGTTTATTTTGCATGCTCTGTTTTGTGCGAGAACTTAGTCGTACTCTTTTCCCGGAAAGGGAGATTTCCTTAGTGCGAGTAGATGAAATATTACTCCGACACTGAAAATATCGCAAATAGAGGAATATTTGGCCTTTAAATCCTTGAGATTGACCACCTATGGAGCGACATATCCAGGAGTTCCGCATCGAACAAACATATACTCCTAAGTAGTGATTTGAGCTAATCCAAAATCAGCCAAGACACAGTCAAAATCTCCCTCCTTCCTCATCAATATATTTTCAGGTTTCAAATCGCGATGCATGACTCCATGCGCGTGCATGATCTCCAAACCTTCTAATATGCCCTTCATGGCGATTTTTATCTCTTTTGGTGTAAATTTATGCTTTGATTTTATTTTATCGTAGAGTTGTCCCCCTTCAAGCAATTACACGCTAATGTAGATGGAGTTTTGAGATTCATATACTTCGTAAAGTCTCATTAGGTTTTTGTGGGCGAATTTACGCATTATTTGAATCTCGTTGATGAGGGACTATTTGCCAAATTCTTCACTGTAAGCGCCTTCCTTAGAAAAAGCTTTCACCGCATACTTCTTTTAGTCTTAATATTTAGTGACCAAATAAACAGAGGCAAAGTTTCCCTTGCCAATCTTCTTTATTGGCTTAAAGAGTTAATGAAAACCTCGCTGGTTCACCCTTAATGCTAAGCAGTCTCTCCAACTTATGAGCTCCTCTTCCATATTTTCGCTCTTGAGGGTGAGCGATTGCTGAAATCTTTAAAAGCGAATGCCATTAGCTTTTCCCAGCTTTTTTGCTTAACTTTAATGTCTCAATAATTCGAAAATAAGATCAAAGTGAAATGTAATTTTGATTAATTGATCCTTATTGGCTTTCTATATTAGGATAGATTTACTTTGAATTTTATCAATATGTATTTGTCGTAAAGATAGCAATGAGCCCTTTAGAATGTTTCTTCCTCAATGATAAGGGAGAATAGTGCCTATTGGAGTAGTTCTGAAGATTGAGTGTGGGATCCGATAAACTAGAATAAGGTTTAGTCCGCTTTCATAAAGGTTATATTTGTTTATAGAATTACATTAAATATTCAATGTTATTTCTAATTTCATCCATAAAAAAATTTAATCATTTTGAGCTGCATTTCTTGGAATTGGTCAAAAAGGAGATGATAACCGAGTACATAAATGTCTATAGTAATCAAGAGGCATAATAAAATAGAATTTGGCTTATAGAAAACAATCCATTATCCTACTTTATAAAATATTAAATTATTAACATTAATCAATTTTCAATTTCTACATCAAACTATCATGGAGCTCATGAAATTTAAAAAACAAAATCAAAATAATATCTTTATTTTATTCTATTTTAATTTAAATTGCAAAGGAGCCTAATCTTAATTAACACAATTTCTTCTGTTTATCTCATAAATCAGTTTATTATTATCAAGATTAGACTATACCCTATAAATTATCAATGATATCTCTTGTCATAAGTACTCATCTTCTCTTTCAACTCATACTATGGGATACTATTTCCAAGTTAATTTAACTCATAAAGATGATAATAAAGAATACCAATAGAAGAGAGACCTTGAAAGTAAGTGAAATTTCGAAAACTGTTAGCGAGAGTAATCGAAGGCTTTATCTTGAAGAAAGTCAGACTTAAGCATAAGACTGCTGAGACTGCACTTAATTCTCCGACAGCTAATTTCCATATTATGCTATTGCTTTTCTCCTCAGTAACATATGGGTTCGGTTTGAGCACGAAATCTTTCTCAATTGTCTTGAGTCGCCTCATATCAAAGAGCATTTTACCTCTGATATATTTATTAAATAAGGTCAGATATATAAAGATATTATCAATGCCAACCCAATATATTAAATAACCCATTCAAATATAAATTTGTTCTGCATCAATTTCAGCATAACATGATATTAAAGCTTATTACGATAGTTAAACCATTACAAACCTATGAATAATTACAATATAACTCTTACTCCTTTCCATGAGCCTCTATAACGGTTTTGTTAGCCACGACCAATAATCAAAATACTACACTCTCATTCAATATTTGGTCTTGGCTCTACAGAAACGAGTGCTAAAATTTTACAACCACTAACAAGTCAATGAAGTAAAATTCGTAAAAATACTGTTAAACATAAATCATAAAATCGCCAAAATGGAGCAAAGTAAGTACCAATAGCCTAAATTTACAAATATTGTGAATGCCCTTCTGTAAAGAATATATCCGCAATACGCTCAGTAAAATGCCAGAAAAAGTAATTTCAGCAATATATCATCATCTCTCAATCTTTTTAATGCTAACAACAGCAGAATTTCCTTTAATTTTTCAGTTGACCAGCTTCCAGAGATTGATAACAATCGTTCTTCCTCATTAAATTATAATCGATAAGGAAGTGTTAATAAAACACATCCATTAAAGTATCGCTCTTGCGAAACTATTAAAAAAGATATTCAAATTGGTTCATAAGCCAAACAATAAGGTAATAGTCTTTCTCTGAGTCAAAAATCATTGAAATCTAAGATAAATGAATTCAAATCTTTGCGAATGAAGCTGCATCCTCCAAAAATAGGTGAATATATATAAAAAATAAAGGAATAATCCAATATGATGTTTAAAAGAGAAATAAGACCACCTGAAAAACTTAAAACAGTGGATGAATTTTAGCCCTATATGGGTCAAAGACGCAAAAAGGTCAAAAAAGTTTATCGAACCATCGGTTTGGAAAAGTGATAATATTTTTTATTTATCAAATCATATCAAATCGATTCTTAATTGGACATAAATTGCTGTTATCTTGATTGTTATTAAATTACGCTCATATTTGATTATACTGTATTTTCACTTTGATCGAAATGAATTCAGAAACCAACAACTTTCAGAAGAAGATCAAGGACTACGTGATCTCTTACTGCCCCACTGAATACTATGGCAAAAACATTCATGGATAAATTCGAGCAGGCTATAAAGCTAAGTAAAACAAAATAGTTGTTTTTCGCATTGTCCCTCTCCCCCTTACTCCTGCCCTTGGTCTCTTTCTCTCACTTCAGCAGCATTACTCTGGGCTCAGTGGATATGCAAGAGTTGTTTATGAACCTCTTCACTCGTCCTCCAATCATTACGTACCTTTTTAATATTTTCCAAAAACCTTTCATACTGAAAGTGGCCTTTTCAAGAGCAACCCGAAATATTTGGATTAGTTCGTTTAAAAATTTCTAAGAGTATATGCTTTCTTTTACAATATGAGAGTTACTCATGGTAATCTTACTGCTCACAACATTGGTATTACATTCTAAGGTAGAGTAAAACTCATGGACTTTGGACTTCCTAACGAGCAAGAAAGTTTTTAAAAGAGGGCTCATCAGGACTTTTAAGATTTTAAACAGATAATAAGTGCCATTATGGAGAAGGATGGACATTTTGCTTCGAAGTTTGCTTCTTTTAACTCATAAAAAACTAATAATTGGTAGCATTTATTCTCACTGTGGCATGTTACATCGCCTCTTGAACCCTTATATCTCTCTCGGAAAGCTTATATTGATAACATTGTCACTTTACTTCATAAACTGTATAATTCTTTGGAGGGAAATAATATTTCTTAAAATTTACTGATTAGTGTTCGATTGCTGATGTTAAACTACTTGCGAAGTGGAAAGGAGGAGTATCGCAATTAGTGTGAAGCATTGGAAAGCATCACTGGTAAATTATAAAAATGGGATTGTTAAAAAATGAACAGCCTGCTGATGGGTGCTGTTAAGGATCCTGAATACAATGGTTTGAGTCCAGAGCAGAGATTAGTGCTTGTTTGCTGTTTGATTCCCACTTTAAACCATGAATATATCTACTTTGATATTGTGTCAGAGTTTAATAGCGAGTAAAAAAAACGTAATCAGTTACTCGGTGACTCCCTTTACTCAACTTACCGATATGATATCTTTTCAAATCTGCTAAAAACTCAGTGATTTACATTTTTTTTGTTTATAAACTACAATTATGTATTTCCATAGCAAACTTCTAAAAAATATTAATATTAAATATCTTCCGATTTTAAAAAAGATTATATATGTGAAGAGAAGAGCTAATTTGTTATTCGTTCATATATGTGTTATTAATAATAATCCCATACCAAATATAAACTTTTAAGAAGAGGAATTCTCAATAAAGTTCATATTCGAGATAAACATATATCGATAGATTTCTTGGATCAGTATGACTATTTCTGTTCGTGGTTTGATTTCATACCCATTAACTCAAAGTTAAAATTAAATAGAAACTAATATGAAACTTTCTCCCAATGACGAAGAGTCAATTAAAAAATAAGAATCTGCCTCTCAATAGTCGAACGAGAATTCATCATCATCTGAATATGCAAACTTGGACTAATCTTCTAAAGTTTACCATTACATGCGTGGAAATTTGATATCGAATCCCAAAGATTAACTAAAATACATTCTGATAATTATGTTGATTAAATTCATAGTGTATTGCCTTATTCTATTCCTTGCAGTTTTCGCTGTGAAATATATCGTGGTAAGGGACTATTGATTTAGGTGTCAACTCAAAACTTCGGATAATTGCCTCACTGTAATTACTCGGAAATCAATTTCAATGGATGGGATTTTACTAGCAATTGTCTTTAATGCTCAGAAGGATTCTTTCAATAAGCACCAAATAACGACTGTCACTCTTCCTGACAAAAAAAGCAAAAAAGCAAGTGCTGTATTTATATGCTTATTGTTGATATATTGATGTGGTATTAATTGATTTGACAATTGGTATATGTTTTATGAGAATGAAGGACTCTTAGATATTATTTTAGCAATAATAGTATATTGATATTAAATACCAATTGGGTAGATTTAGTGATAACATATTTTAATGCAATCATATTTCCAAGGTGGGCTATTGGTTCGCATTAAATAAATCTTTTTTAGAGGGTTGTAGCTTGAATAATTAGGCATGGTGGTTGCCCTCTTCCTCTGAAATCTTTTAGTATTTGAAGTTAAACTGGATTTAACTACCTTATTTGATAGAGAGACCCAATTATTTGATAGAGGAAGGAAATTCTTAAATGTGAAGATCCATTATGTTACAATACTTTAGCCATTTTGCAAAGAGGAGGAGATGCTATAACTATCTCTTCTTGCATTCTCTTGCCTATTCACTCTCTGTCTCCAAAATGTGAATACCAAAATGGTGAATATATTATTGCATCATCGGTCCGACGAAATGGTGGTCGAATAAATCACAATAAGATAAAAACACGATCTAATGGCAGCGAGGGTCCCTCAGATACTCATAATTTTTGTCTAAAAACACCATCACGTTATAAAGGGCATTTTTAAGCTCTTTTTTGTCCAGTGATTCACTCTAAATTAAGTAAGCTTAAAATAATTTTTTAACTGTTGGGGGGTTGAACCGACCATAGTTGTAGGAATTGAAGATCTGTTGATGTTGAGATTCAAAACCTCTTGGATAAGGAAAATATTGATACCCTGGTAAACTTTATTTCTCCTTTTCTTTCTCTTTCTCTTTGGGAGGACTCTCAACAGTGACAGGTCTTATCCTTTGTTGAGCATTGACTTGTTCGTGAGACCTCAGCACAGGAATGTTTTTTTCTCTCTTTCTATCTATGGCTAGAGAAGACTATTCCTATTCAACTTACCGAGCCGAGGAAAGAACTGATTTGGTTCTTTTTTTAAGTTATTTAAATTTTTTTTAATTAAAATTATGATCAGTTCTTTATTTTTAGTTCAGTTTTTGGAGCCGATACATCTCCCTTCCGTTTGGTGCTTTTATTTTTTGAAAGAGCTTGGTGATTTTAAGCTTTTTATATTTCTGAAAGAGGTTTCCATGCTTGCTTTTGAGGTGCAGGTATATTCCCGGGTATGTTGTAAAGATCTTATCGCAGAAGCACGAGTACAACCTAGCGGTGCCGTCGCTGATGCGCTCGGGGCTTACCTAAAATGAACTCATTTTAAAAAAATAATTAATGATAATACAAATATATTAAAGCCCTTAACCAATTTTTGATAGGCATTAGAGTTTACATCAAAACAATAGTTGACTAAAATCATCTTTATTTCGAGTAATGTATATTGATCAATTTCGTTTTTTGAAAATATTTTTTTTTTCATCTTGAAAATAAAAAATAATTAAAAAAAGAGTTGAAATGTTCAAGTAATATGTTTTATTTTTATCGTCCAGGATATGGATGGTTGTAATAGTTTTAAAATATCATTTTTTGGGTGCGTGATGAATTAATTTAATAAAAATATTCATAATATCAAAATATTAAAAATAGATGTACGAAAAAAAGAATTAATTTGGATGATCACTCAATAAAAAAATTAATATTAGGATGGAATGTTTGTTAGGCAAAATTTGTATTTGAACTGGAGAAACAAAAACTATTGAACCCTAATTAACCATAATATCTCACTCTTTTTTGGGAGAAAAGTTAAAACAGTCCGGCATGTTTATAGAAGAACTAAAATATTTATTCTTTTATTGTCACTGATATTAACCTATTGATCCATATCTTAATAATTTGATAAAAGCAAGATTAAAGAATTAT
>Ga0302186_10000199_pt1 | contig 55243 bp, 45 predicted proteins | sample II_Bog_E1_2_FD_198782 | JGI IMG/M metagenome (GOLD analysis project Ga0302186, IMG submission 198782) | Peat permafrost microbial communities from Stordalen Mire near Abisko, Sweden - II_Bog_E1_1 | ecosystem: Environmental > Terrestrial > Soil > Wetlands > Peat | place: Sweden: Abisko...
CCAATCCTGTTTCAGAAACTACAGCCGCAGTGGTTGCCGGAAATTACTATAAACAAACTTATCATGCAGATGCCGGAACCCTCACATTAATTTATACTGAACATACCCCTGACGGGCAAGCCGCTTACTATGTTTTCAACGTTAATTCCAATAATGGTTTTGTAATTGTATCGGCGGAGGATGCCGGTTACCCTATTATTGGCAGTTCAAATTCCGGGCAATATGTAATTCCAACAACCAATAACAATGTTGGATTTTGGATGAGCCGTCGTAAAAATGAAATTATATCCATGAGAGCGAATAATATTCAGCCAACTTCAGATGTTTCTACTATTTGGAATGCATACATTAACAATACGCCGAGAAATACCCATCAAGCCATGTCAAGTGTTAATCCTCTTTTGGATAGCATCACTTGGGACCAATCTCCTCATTATAATGCTTATTGTCCCGGCGGTTCAGTTACCGGATGTGTGGCAACTGCCATGGCGCAAATTATGAAATATTGGAAATATCCAAGTGTTGGATCAGGTTCATCTTGCTATTATGATGAAGTATTATATGGTTTCACAGAAAATTACGGAGAACTTTGCGCAACTTACGATACTTCGCATTATGTGTGGTCTGCGATGCCTAATAAAGTTACTGCGGCAAATAATGAAGTTGCCAAATTAATGTATGACTGTGGTGTTGCTGTAGATATGGATTACAGCCCATCCGGCAGTGGTGCTTTTGTTGTTAGTGGCCCGACTAATGCGAAGAGTGCTTATGTCAGTTATTTTAGCTACAATTCATCTACAATAAAGGGGGACCTGCAATCAAGCTATTCGCCCACTGCATGGGTTAATTTAATTGAAAATGAATTAAACCATGGAAGGCCAGTGCAATACCAGGGTACCGATCATAATTATGGAGGACATTCATGGGTTTGCGACGGTTATAATTCAAGTGGTGATTTTCATATGAACTGGGGTTGGAGTGGAGCAGATGACGGATATTATTCCCCAACTGATTTAGCTCCTATTGGTTCCGGTTATAATTTTTCCGATACCCTGGTAGGCGCAATTATCGGCATAGAGCCTCCCGGCGGATTAGGAATTGATCAAATTTCAAATAATCAAACCATTAATGTTTATCCTAATCCAAGCAGCGGAGTATTTAATGTTGCACTTGAAAATGTAACCGGAACGCCGCAAATTACTGTTTACAATGTGCTTGGCCAACAGGTTTATTCTAACAGAATAACTACCTTACAAACAACTATAAACATAAGCAACCAACCAAAAGGAATTTATTTATATAGAATACAGAATGAAAATGGTGAATCCATTTCAACCGGAAGGCTAGTAATTCAATAAGCGACCGGCGTTTATTTTCACTCTACTAAAAGTGAGGACATTGTTCCTCACTTTTTAATTTATCTACTCCCCCTAATTCAATATTTTTCTGCAAAAGCCACCGTATATTTTTATTTTTTAACTGAAAAATGATTAAACTTGCATATAGGCAAAGTAGCTTTAAACAAAAAATATCCATCCGCAATGAAAATAAGTAAACTTACTCTTCTCTCATTTATTTTCTTAGCCGGATTAATTAAAGCTAATCCAGTTAACATAAGCGTAGCAGAAAAAGTGGCAGAAAATTTTTATGCAAGCAGCCATTCTGCCATTATTCCAAACCTCGTATTAGCTTATACGGAAAGAGATTCATCCGGCCAGCCGGTTTTTTATGTTTTTAATATAATAGGAACCACCAATACAAAGGGCTTTGTTATTGTTACTGCCGATGATGCTGCGCATCCTATTATCGGATATTCCGATGAAGGTTCTTTTATATCACCTAATTCAAATAATAACGTGTCATTTTGGTTGCAAAATCGCAAAAATGAAGTAATTGCCATGAGGCAGCACAATATTGCTGCAACTTCTGATATTACAAATGAATGGACGTCTTATATTTCCGGTTCAATGCATGCAACGCACAGTATAGCGTCAAATAGTGTATTGCCCTTATGCCAAAGCTATTGGAACCAATCGCCTTATTATAATGCTTATTGCCCAGGGGGTTCAGTTACCGGTTGTGTGGCAACAGCCATGGCGCAAATTCTGAAATACTGGGCATACCCGAGTGTAGGTCTGAATTCAAATTGCTATGATGAAGCACCTTACGGAAGCCTGTGCGCCACCTTTGATACTTCGAATTACATATGGTCTGCTATGCAAAATACTGCTTTGGGAGACAGTAATAACCAAGTTGCAAAACTGATGTATGATTGCGGTGTAAGTGTGAATATGGATTATAGCCCTACCGGTAGCGGAGCATATGTAATGGGCGGATATCCTTCTGCAGAATACTCTTATATTAATTATTTTGGTTACGATGCGTCCACTATTAACACGGCCTTTTATGACAGCACTCAACAAGGTAGTTGGATTGCATTATTGGAAAACGAACTGAACAATAACAGACCTATGCAATTCCAGGGATTCGACCCCGTTAATGGAGGACATTCATGGGTTTGCGATGGATACAGCGCTCTTAATATGATGCATATGAACTGGGGATGGGGTGGATATGATAACGGTTATTATTACGTTAATTCATTAAATCCAATCCCTTTTGATTTTACATATAACATTGGTGTACTTTATGGAATAGAACCTCCAGCCGAAGCATTGGGGGTAAAACAGATTATTGATAATGCCGTAATAAATGTCTATCCGAATCCCGGCCACGGTGTATTTACTTTTGCTACCCCCGACAATACTGCTTATAAAGTATGCGTTTACAATGCTCTAGGACAAGAAATTAATACTTCCATCATTAGTTCCCCAAAAAGTGAAATAAATTTAAGCACCCAAACCAAGGGTGTTTATATCTATAAAATATCGACCGAAACAGGCAACCTTGTTTCTACGGGAAGACTTATAGTAGAATAGTAAAATTTTCTTCGACACATTATAAAGGGAGCGTTTGCTCCTCATTTTTTTGTTTTTGAGCTGTTTATGTTCAGATACATCTGAAAATACTGCTTTATATCCTTATTTATTCGTTAATAAATTACTATACTTGCATTTGAGTAAAGCTGTTTTAATAAAACCTATACCTACAACATGAAAAAAATTAACCTTCTATTCATTGCATTTATATTTGGAATTATTGCCGTTAAAGCAAATCCGGTTAATGCAAATGCTGCCCTAAAAGTAGCGGAAAATTTTTATGCAACTATCCATTCGAATGGCAGTGCTAACTTTACATTAGCATATACCGAAAGAGATGCATCTGGTGAGCCTGTTTATTATGTGTTTAATATAGGTGATGCCTCTAAGGGCTTTGTTATTGTTACTGCCGACGATGCTGCAAGGCCAATAATCGGATATTCTGATGAAGGCTCATTTGTAGTTCCAACTTCGAACAATAATGTTTCCTTTTGGTTACAAAAACGCAAAAATGAAGTAACTGCCATAAGAAAGCACAATATTGCTCCCACTTCCAATATTACCAATGAATGGACGTCTTATATTTCTGGTTCCGTGCATACAACACATAGTGTAGCATCAAGTAGTGTATTGCCCTTGTGCAGAACTTATTGGAACCAAGAACCTTACTATAACGCATATTGCCCCGGCGGTTCTGTTACCGGTTGTGTAGCAACCGCAATGGCTCAGATATTAAAATATTGGGAATATCCCGGTGTTGGTAATGGTTCCAATTGTTATGATGATTCAAGGAGCCATGGCTATTCAGAAAATTACGGAGAGCTCTGTGCTACTTTTGATACGTCACATTATAAATGGTCAGCTATGCAAAATACCCCCTTGGGCGATAGTAATAACCAAATTGCAAAACTGATGTATGATTGTGGGGTAAGCGTTGATATGGATTATACACCTACCGGCAGCGGAGCCCAAGTTATTGGTTATGGGCCATCTGCTTACAATTCATATACTGCATACTTTGGGTATGATGCCAGTACTATTAATGCGGCCATGTATAATGGAAATGATGCGAGCTGGATTTCTTTATTGGAAAGTGAATTAAATAGCGGCAGACCGATGCAATTTGAAGGTACAGATCCCAATGAAGGAGGACATTCTTGGGTTTGCGATGGATATAGTACTCTCAATATGATGCATATGAATTGGGGATGGGGCGGAATTAATGATGGTTATTATAGCGTTGATTCTTTAAATCCAACCGGTTTTGATTTCAATGAATATATCGGAATAATATATGGGATACAGCCTCCTCCCGGCGCGCTGGGCGTAAATCAGATTTCTGATAATACTGAGATAAATGTTTACCCTAATCCAAGTCATGGGGTATTTAATTTCGTTATGCCGAACAATAATACTGCTTACCAGTTAAGAGTTTACAATGTTCTTGGACAGGAAGTTACTACTTCCATAATTAATTCAGGAAAAGGTGTAGTTGATTTAAGCAGCCAATCCAAGGGAGTATATATATATAAAGTGCTTAGCGAAACAGGTACACCTATTTCTACCGGAAGACTGGTAGTGGAATAGATTTTATTTTTTAATAATGATAAGAGTGAGGGCTTTGCCCTCACTCTTTATTTATGAAAGTGCGTAAAATAACATCTGCGATACTTTCCGGAACTACTTCAGCAAAGCTAGCTTTGCTAATGGTTGAAGGAACGCGCTTTTCTATTCCATGGTTATAACTTTTATCATAATATACCAGACTAATTTCGCAGGCTTTCTTAAAATCGCCGGATTTTATAGCTTCTACTGCTGCCTTGGCATGTTGATGCCCTAATCGTTTCCTAATTTTTTCTACAGATATTATTAATTCATCTTCCCGGAATTTTCCATATTCTTCCTTAAGGTATTCCACCCGCTTTTGAAGAGGCAAATCCACATAAAAAACGGGAGCCTGACGCATTTGGGCCCAAAAGGAATTAGGAATAATTCTTTTACCAATATTTTGGCTTTCATCTTCCACCCAAATAGGTTTATCGTTTTGTAATTTCAGTAATCGTACAGCAAATTCGTTTTCAAACATTTCCTGGCTGGGCTGGTTATTCTCCCCTAGTGTTCCGAACGCCGAGCCTTTATGGCAGGCTATTTTTTCAAGATCTAAAATATTCTCATTACGTTTACCAAGTTCGTGAAGTATCAGCGTTTTCCCCGAACCGGTTCGCCCACCAAGAATAGTAAGTTTAAAAGGTTTTGTAAACGTTTCCAATACTATTGTACGGAAAGCTTTATATCCTTTCTGCAAGGTATATACCTTAAAGCCATACCATTCAAAAAGCCATGCCATACCTGCACTACGCATGCCTCCCCTCCAGCAATGCACAAGTAAAGTATCGCTTACAACTATATCTTGCGCCATTCGGATATATTCTGCAAACCGGGGACCAGCAAGCTCCATTCCTTTTAACATAGCCTCTTGTTTACCCTGCTGTTTATATAAGGTGCCTATAATTACTCTGTCCTCGTTTGTGAAAAGTGGAATATTTATTGCTCCGGGAATATGACCATGCTCAAATTCAGCAGGCGTTCGTACGTCAATAACCGGAAACCTGGATGAAAGAGAAATAAATTCAGATGCAGAAACAGATTGCATGCTTAGGCTTTCTGGGTTTTTTTCATCAAAAAATAAATAGGAACCCCGATAATAACAATTATTATTCCCGGCCAGGTTGTTTTTGGAATTTCTATCAGCAGATCAATGCTGATAGTAAGTGCAACAATGATATATAGGGCAGGCAACAAAGGATAAGCAAATACCTTATATGGCCTTTCGGCATCAGGTTGTTTTTTACGCAAAATAAAAACACCTGCAATGGTGAGCGCATAAAAAAGCAAGGAGGCTATGGTTATATAGTCAAGTAAATCGCTATAGGTGCCTGAGAGACATAAAACGCTTGCCCATATACATTGAAAAATGAGAGAAGTAGCAGGCACTCCCTTGCTGTTAAGCTTCATTGCCTGCTTGAAAAAGAGTTTATCTTTTGCCATTGCATAATAAAGGCGGGCACCCGATAATACTATGCCATTGTTACATCCAAATGTAGAGACCATTATTAGCGCTGCCATAATATAAGCGGCTCCGCCTCCAAGCATAACCGATACCGCTGCTGTAGCCACTCTGTCATCCTTGGCAAAAGCAATGCCATGACTCATTACGTCTGTCCCTTGAGGGTTACCATGAATTGGCAATATGGCGAGGTACGTAATATTGGAAAGTATATACAAAACGCCAACCATCAAGGTTCCAATTAATAATGCAAGAGGAATATTGCGGCTGGGTTTTTTAATTTCTGCCGATATGAAGGTAACGTTGTTCCATGCATCACTTGAAAATAAAGGACTTACCATAGCCACACCCAGCATACCCAGCAAGGCAAAACCTGTAAGTGGAACGGCAACGCCTTTGTCATTAATTGTGGTTGTTTGCCACATATTGTGAAAATTATCTGCTATAAAATGACCATTGAACGCAATATATAACCCTACAATAACTAATATGGCAAGGGCCAATAATTTAGTTGATGTAAAAATGCCCTGCACCAATTTACCATATTCAATTCCGCGAGTATTAATGAATGTAATCAGAATGATTATCGCTATGGCAAATACTTGCCCGGCAGATATTTTTAAAAAACCTACATCCAAAAGAATATTACTTGTTCCCAAGGCAGGAAAAAATACAGCGGTAAATTTTGCAAAGGCTACACCTACAGCAGCTATAAAACCGGTTTGTATGACTGTAAAACAGGTCCAGCCATAAAGAAAACCAACCAATGGGTTGTATGCTTCTTTTAAATAAACGTACTGTCCTCCGGCCTTAGGCATCATACCTGCAAGCTCTCCATAACTTAAGGCTGCTATAAGGGTAATAACGGCACTTGCAACCCATTCAAGCAAAATATACCCGGGCGAGCCCAGTTGTCGCGACATATTGGCTGTAACAATAAATATGCCGGAGCCTATCATAGATCCCGCCACTATCATAGTGGCATCAAAGAGCGAAAGAGATTGCTTAAAGTGGGTAGCCTCTGCCTGTGTATTCAATCCTAAAGGTTTATGTCCATTCTTTTATAGTAGAACAATAGTATACTTATGAAAATAATTTCGATAATAAATGTCAAGTCTGCAAAGGTGAAAGTATTCATAAAAACCAACAAAATATTTTTACAAAAGAAAGATATGACGAGAAGATGCAGGCCCCATTTTTTCATATACCATATTCCAACGAATGAAATAAACTGCAGGCAAACTACAAAACTATAAAGGGCGGGATAAAATTCTCCTATTTTTTTTATGTCGGGTGAAAAAGCATAGACAAAACTTAGCAAAACCATTATCCATCCAATGATGCAAATTATACTTAAAGTGATTGGTCTTTTTACTTTAATACCTACCATACTATTTTTAATATGTGGATCGAATCGCTTCCACAGGGTCAAGTTGTGAAGCAGTATATGCCGGAATAAATCCCGATATAAGCCCAATGAAAACAGATAAGGAAATTCCCAATAATATATTGGAGAAGGTAAGGATGAATTCCATACCAAAGGAATCGCCTATCAATAAAGTAAGGATATAAATCAGCAACAAACCTATTATTCCTCCCAACAAACAAAGTAATATAGCCTCGGTGACAAACTGAGCCAGAATAAAATAATTTTTAGCACCCAATGATTTTTGAATACCTATCAAGGTCGTTCGTTCTTTAACCGAAACAAACATAATATTAGCTATACCTATCCCTCCTACTAAAATAGAAAAGCCTCCTACTACCCACCCAATTACTGCAATAGCATCGAAAAGAGAATTGAATCCCTGGCTAATCATGCTCGATTCATTGAGAGCGAAGTTATCCTCCTCCGAAGGTTTTATCTGCCTTATAGGACGCAATACACCTTCAATTTCATTCTTGATTTGCGCATTGCTGATACCTTCTTTTGCCTTCACAAGTATCACTCTGTCTATCCATATATTATGCGTAGCGAAAATTGTTTTCATATAGTTGTATGGTATCAGGACAGATATATCCATACTAACATCCATCATTTTGCTTGCTCCTTGCTTTTTTATTACCCCTATTACTAAAGCCCTCTTGCCTTTTACTTTAATATATTTTCCCAGGGCTTCCTGGCTACCAAACAAGCCGGAGGCAATATCTGCGCCAATAATGGCAACACTGCTTCCGCCCATAAATTCGCTTGGACTAAAATAACGTCCTTCATTAATTTTTACCGAATTAACTACCTGGTTATAATCTTCTGAAATGCCAACCATGCTCACATTGTCTACGGAGCTATTAAAATATTTAACCGTTTGTCCCCTGTGAGGGAAAGTATATGCAACTGCATCCACATCTTTGCATTTCTTTTGAATTTCCTGCATTTCACTAATAGTTGGTTGTGGACGAATCCAATATTTCCACCATGGATAATCTTTACTGAATGTCCAAGGCCATTTTTCTACATAAACTACATTGCTTCCCAAGTTATTTACATCTTTTTGAAGGCTCATTTGCAATGAATCAATGAAAGTGAAAACGGTTATAATCGAGAAGATACCGATGGTAATTCCAAGCAACGACAGGGTACTCCTTAGTTTGTTTTGAAACAAGGCCTGAAAAGCAAAAGAAAAAGTTTCACGAAATAGTTGCCACGAAAACATGTAAAACAATTTAGACAAAGATACTATAAAAAGCTTTTGTATTAGCTTATTGAGAATCCACTCCAACGCTTGTTATAAACCCCGGTATTAATATACAGAAGTAATATGAGTATCCTCATAAACTATGCGTATCTGTAAAAACCATTAACTTTGGAATCTTCCCATTTGCAGATGGCTACTCCAAAAAAGCAAATCATAAAAAACCCTGTTCCCGTTAAACCCCTCCAATCGAAGGGTCCTTTTCATTTTATCGGCACAAAGTTTACTATTATTTTTATTTTATCGGTAATTGGGCTTTGCTTTTTATTATATGGTAATACTATCCCAAATGAATTTTCGTTAGATGATGAATTTGTTCTTCACAATGATACTATTGTTGCAAAGGGAATTAGCGGGATACCGGAGCTTTTTAAAACTCGTTATGCATGGGACCAAAAGGGAGGATATGGATACCGCCCTATTGTAAAAGCAAGCTTTTCTATAGAGTATTCACTATTCAAGGATTCTCCTCATTGGGGTCATTTGATTAATATTCTTATTTATGCATTTATCTGCATATTTCTGTTTTACTTTTTCAGAAAATTGCTATATAATAAGCTGGGGGATTATTTTTTACTAACAGCACTTGCTTTATTCATTACACATCCCATTCACTCCGAAGTTGTTGCAAGCCTTAAAAATCGGGATGAAATGATGGTGTTCTTATTTGGATTTTATTGTTGTTATGCTCTATTGAAGTGGTTTGAATCGGACAAAGTCCTTCCCCGCGTTTTATGGGGTATTTCCGGATGCATTTCATTAGGCTTGGCAACATTGTGCAAACCCGATGCTCTTATCTTCATAGCTATAACCGCTTTGATCCTTTATTTTTTTACTTCGAAAGGCATTCAGGGAGCCATTTCTTCATTTTTATTACTGGTTTTACCTATCATACGGGGATACCGATTTATACATAAAAATATATTACCGCATAGCGATTACCATCGCACATTCACTTATATTGAAAATCCTTTGGTTGGAGTGCATTGGTTTCATAAGTTTCCCTTAGCCTTTTCCACCGTTTGGTTTTATATCAGTAAGATGATTTTTCCAAAAGATCTTGTGTCTTACTATGGATATAATGCATTTGATGCATTTCCAAAGTGGACTGATTTTAGTGTGCTTGCCGGTATTTTAATTTCCGTTTTTTTTCTGTATTTGATAATAAAAAATATCCGCAAAAAAACGGCACTCCTATTTATGTTGCTGCTTTTTGTGGGCACCTTATTTCCATACACCGATCTAGCAGAAGTTGGGGTTGGAATAGTAGCGGAAAGGTTTATGTTTATTCCATCCGTATCTTTTATTTTTCTTATTACTTACCTGTTGTATTATATCCTGAAAATACCCGTTGACAAAAAACCGTTTGGACAACCTGCAACATATCTGTATGCCTTTACAATTGGTGTGTGTGTAATTTTTTCTGCCCGTATATGGGCCAGAAATCCCGATTGGAAAACACACCAGTCACTTTACCTGCACGACTCAAAAGTGGCACCCAATTCAGCCAAACTGCAATCGCTATTGGGTGCTACATATGTGGCAGATGCACAAAAGTTGCAGGCAAGTGAGCCCCAACAGAGAGAGGCTATTGATTCATTTTATTTAAAAGGACTGGAAGGATATCAAAAGTCAGTTGACATTTATCCGGAATATGGCACATCCTGGAATAACCTCGGAATGATAGAATTTACATTATATGCGAATACTTCCAAAGCTATAAGTGATTTTGAAAAGGCATTAAATGTTGATTCTGAATACACCGAAGCATGGTTTAATATGGGTACCTGTTATGAGGCACTTGCCGGTAAAGTAGCTGATACGCTTCATGCTTATCAGCGCGATTCAACTTCGCTGGTTGAAAAGAACTATTTTGGAAATAACACTAAAGAGTCATTGGATAAAATGATGGCAGCTTGCAAAAACAGAATTGAACATGATAGAGCTATTTCGGAAAAAAGTTATTTACAAACCATAAAATTAAAACCCACTTATTATATAGCTTACATCTATATTTCCAGGCTATATACTTCCGAAGGGAAATATCATAAGATACTGGAACTTGATAGTAATGCACTTAAAAACGGGTACCAATCTGACCCTATATATGTTACGCTTGGTAATGCTTACATTTTGCTAAACGATACCGCAAATGCCGTTCTAAATTATGAAAAATCCATCCGGTTTTATAACAGAAATTATTACATCTCCGGTTTTCTGCAAAACTATTATTATAAAAAGGGCGATATGGAAAAAAGCCGGTATTACAAGCAGCTCTATAATGATGCTGTGAATTTAAAAACCGGTCAAACACCATAATTTTGCTGTTTGAAACAATCTGGTTTGGATTAGTCTTTGCTAAAAATACATTTCAATTTTACTTCCCTTTTCTTATATTTGTTTTTTCTTACCACGTAACATACCATTACCATGAAAAAGATACTACTAAACATCTGTATATTTTCTGCTGTTATTGCATTTGCTTTTACTTTTCATCAAATAAAACATCATGCTTCTGTTAACATTTCATCCTCTAATGAAGGCAGTGAAGACGACGGATATGCTAAATGGGAGCAACAACGCCTTGCTGACCCTGCAACAGGCAGAATACCCGATAATATTCGCACCCTTGAATTGGCCTTTGCCAGTGGATTACCAAACGACTTTGTTGATGAAAAGGGTAAACAGGCAACCTCTTCTCCTACATGGCAAATGCGCGGACCATGGAATGTGGGTGGCCGAACAAGGGCTTTTGCAGCCGATGTAAATAATGAAGGTATTTTACTTGCAGGCAGCGCTGCAGGAGGAATGTGGAGAAGTACTGATAGCGGTAAATCATGGGTATTAACAACGCAGCTGGCAATTCAACAAAGTGTTTCATGTCTTGCCCAAGATACACGTGTCGGCCATACTAATGTTTGGTATTATGGTTCGGGAGAATGTGATGGAGCCTCGGCAAGTGCTACCGGTGCATATTATTTAGGTAATGGGGTTTACCGGTCTACTGATGATGGAGTTACCTGGACTTCCTTGGCAAGTACAGCCAATAATAGTGTAAATTATTTAAGCAACTGGGAAGGTATTTGGAGTATTGCTACCAACCCGGCAAGAACAGATTCAAGTATCGTTTATGCTTCTTGTCTTTACGGAGCTATTTTTCGTTCGGCTGATAGTGGCAGAATCTGGAAATCCATTTTTGGCGGCACTACTTCAGCCAGCGGTTATTATACTAATATCATTGTAACCCCAACCGGAGTTGTTTATGCTACTATTAGCAGTGATGGTGCTCAAAGAGGTATCTGGCGCTCTTCCGATGGCATCCATTTTACCAACATTACACCTCCAAATTTCCCGATAGCATACAATCGCATAGTTATGAACTATGCACCTGCTAATCCCAACCAAGTTTATTTTCTTGCCAATACCCCCGGATACGGCACACCCGATACCAATTTCTTAAAGCAAGTGGAATGGAACAGTTTATGGAAATATAAATACGTTTCAGGTAATGGCGATAGTGCCGGTGGAGCATGGTTCAACCTCTCGGCAAATCTTCCACATTCCGGAGGCTTATTTGACAAGTACAACTGCCAGGGCTCGTATGATATGGTTGTAAGTTTTCTTCCAACCGATACATCCACCGTATTTATCGGCGGAACCGATATTTTCCGGTCTACCACCGGATTTTTTGACGATACCCACACAACACATATTGGAGGATATGCTGTGGGTGCAAGCCTGCCTGCTATATCAGTATACCCGGGCAGCCATTCCGACCAACATGTACTATTCTTTTCCAAATCCAATCCCTACATTATGTATAATGGAGGTGACGGAGGCTTGTTTAAAACCATGGATGACACAGCAACTAATGTATCATGGAGTAATTTTAACAATGGCTATAATACAACCATGTTTTATACTGTTACATCTAATCATGAAACATCAGGAAGCCCTATATTAGTTGCAGGAGCGCAGGATAATGATTGTTTATTTGACAATTCGCTTTCACTTACTAACAATTGGACCAAACCCATTTTTGGAGATGGTTCATTCTGTAATATTGCTGATAGTGGAAAGTTCTTTTATTACGAAATAACTTCCGGACATATATTTAAAACCACCATGGACACAGTTACCGGAACAGTAACTGCATTTAACCGGATTGACCCTATTGGAGCCAAAGGCTACGAATGGCTTGCACCTTGTGTTGTTGATCCTAATAATAACTATATAATGTACCTTGGCGCGGGCAAATATTTATGGAGAAATAATAATCTTTCTGCCATACCTCTTTCCAATATGTGGGATTCCATTAACACTAATTGGGTGCGATGGACTGACAGTGTTCCTGTTACCAATGCAGATATTACAGCTATGACTGTTTCAAAAAATCCTGCAAACATAGTATACTACGGCACTTCCAATGAAAACGTTTACCGTGTAGACACAGCAAATATTGGTATTCACACACCTATTAATATTACAAGCAGCTTGTTTCCTCATGGAGCTTATGTTGACTGCATTGCTGTTGACCCGGACAGTGCAAATAAGCTAATTGTTGTATATTCAAATTATGGGATACACAATCTTTTCTATAGCTCTAATAGCGGTACAACATGGACAAGAATAGGCGGTAACTTAAATGGTTCAAATCAGCCATCTTTGAGATGGGCAGCTATTCAGCACCTCCCGTCCGGAGGAACCATTTATTGGGTAGCGGCCAGCACAGGATTATATGCCACCGATAGCTTAAATGGGAATTCAACAGTATGGGTGCAGCAGGCTACCGGCAGCATAGGAAATTCTGTTTGCGATATGGTTGATGTCCGTCAATCTGATGGATTAGTGGCTGTGGCTACCCACACACGTGGAGTTTACACCGCCAACATTACAAGTTTGAGTAATATTACCACTGTCCATAACCTGAATGCAACTATTGCAGATGTGCAAGCTGAAATATACCCTAATCCTTCCTCAGGAAGAGCCTCTATCAGTTACAATTTACCGTTAGAAGAAAGTGTACAACTAAGGATATACAACCAGCGTGGAATGCTAATTCAAGAAACATCATTGAATAATGCTCATCAAGGAAATAATTCACAGTCCGTTGATTTAAGCAGTCAGGCAGCCGGAATTTACTTCTGCAGTCTTGTTACTGCTGAAAGCGTGAAAACAATACGGATGCTGGTTGTGAAATAATAATTACTATTTGTAAGTTCCCATTTTTGCGCAGTCTTCATGCAAATTTCACATTGCTGATACTAACTTATTAGGCTATTTTTGCATTCCCAAAATGAACTGCAAAAAAGACTTTAGCTTTGCATAAATGAAAATCAACACCGTGCGGTATTTCCCTATTCTCCGGAGGAATCTTCTGTTTATAACAGGTGCCCTGATGATAATTTCATTTTTTTCCTGTAATTCCACCAAAAAACTGCATATAGGAGAGTACCTTTTGAACAGTAATAAAATCATATACAGATTTGGATCAACACAAAAAGCTAAAGGGCTTACCAGCGATATAACAGGCTTGGGAAAAGAAGGTATTGAACAGTTCGAAATTCCTCAACGAATAGCTCCTTCCGAGGTATTGCCTTATGTGAAACAAAAACCCAATACAAGAATATTATTTATCCTGCCTTTTTACTTATATCTTTATAATATTCCTGATTCGGCAAATACAGCTAAAGCTAAATTACGCAGGGATTCCGCTTATGCTATTAAAGCCATAAAAAAAGGATGGACGCAAGAAAAATTGAAAAGAAAAAAGGCAAGAGCAACCGGAAGAGAATGGATAATGAGTCAGGGTGAAGCACCGGTTATTCTTGATTCTTCCTTAACCCAAAAATCCACCGAACAAATAAAAACTTTCCTATTTAATAAAGGATACTTTAATGGAGGAGTGAAAGATTCCATTCATATACGAGGAAAGAAAGCCGAGGTTATTTATATTATAAAACCCGGCAAGCCTTATAAAATTCATCAAATAGAATATCTGTTCGAGGATCCGGGGCTAGCTGCCGAAATCCTTTCTGATACTGCAAATAGCAAGATCAGGAGAAATGAGGTATATGATCAGGATATTTTAGATGCAGAACGGGATCGAATCACAACAGAACTAAATAATGCCGGGTACTATTACTTTACCAAACAATATGTTAGCTATGAGTTGGATACCAATAGTGCAACCCACCTTATAAATTTAACTGTAAATATTAAAAAATTTGTGGAAAGGGATCCTAAAAATAAAGATTCAACCATTGAAGTCCCGCATCTCTTTTATCGTATCCGCCATGTTACCGTCCAAATGAATTATGATCCGGCAGTTGCTATATATCATGCTGACGATACATTAAAATACGATGGCCTTACTATTGTTTATCCTAAAGACCAAATACTTTTAAAACCCAATATTTTCAAACCAAGAATATTTATTACTCCCGGGGACGTTTATAGGATAACAAATAGAGAAGATACATATACGGGGCTATCTCAATTAGATGAATTTACTTACGTTAATGTAAAATACATGCCTATAAAAGATAGTAATTATGTTGATTGTTATATACAACTGCTGCCCCGTGTAAAACACTCTTTTGGAGCTGAATTTGAAGTTACCAACACTGGTGGAGATGGAGGCGTGCAGGGAGACGTTTCCTATGGAAATTACAACCAGTTTAATGGGGCTGAAAAGCTCCAATTTAAGCTGAATGGAGGATTAATTGCAGAACAAATTTTAGCCTCCGGAGGAAGCAACGGAAACATTAGTAAATATATTCCTCTGAATACGGTAGACTTAGGGCCGGAATTAGATTTTGCTGTTCCACGCCCCTGGTTTCCATTCAACCTTTTTCATTTTGCCCGAAAAGTGAATCCTCAGAGTTCTCTAAAACTTACTTTTGATTACCAGCAACGCCCGGATTACTTAAGGCATCTATTGGGCCTTTCTTATGCTTTTGATTATAATCCCGTAAAAAATCAACACTTCACATTCGCTTTATTTGAGGTGAATTTTGTGAATGCCCTTCTTGCTCCCCAATTTGCCCAGGAACTAGACCAGTATAATTTATTTTTTCAAAACAGTTTTAAAAACCAGGTTATAACGGATGGAAGGATTTCCTGGTCATTTACTACTCAAGACCCAACCTCCATAAAACAAAAACATTTTTTTTATGCGAAGGTAAATTTTGAATTTTCCGGCTTAATTTTTGATGCTTTTGAACATTGGCATCTAATTCATTTACCAGCAGATTCCGGCAACATCTATTATATCCGACAATTTACTGCCCCCTATTCTCAATACACCAAACTAGATGGAGAATTGAGGCAATATATACTACGAGGCAAGAAACAGAAATTTGTATTCAGAGAACTTTTAGGCTATGGATTACCTTATGATAATTCATCTGAGTTGCCTTTTACAAAAAGCTTTTGGGCCGGAGGTTCTAATGATATCAGGGCATGGCAGATTCAAACCCTTGGACCCGGGGGAAGTTCACAATCATCCTCAGCTGTGGCAGGGCAAATTGGAGATGTAAAAGCAGAAGCGAATTTTGAATACAGGGTAAGTCTCATTAAGTATTTTGGCCTCGCTTATTTTATTGATGCAGGTAATATTTGGCTATTACCTAGTAAAGCCAATGAAAGCATTCCATTGTCAACCCTGCAATTTAGCGGACAAAACCCTGCTTGGAGCGAGGTAGCTATAGGAACAGGAATAGGATTCAGGTTCGACTTTAACTATTTCGTTTTTCGGATTGACTTGGGGCAACCCGTCCGTGACCCTTCAAGACTTCCCGGTGATAGAATGATAGCATTGGATAAGTATACCACCCGGAAAACGGTATTGAATATCGGTATTGGGTATCCGTTCTAATAAAAAAGGAGGCAAATGCCTCCTAATACGTTAGAAATTTCTATTTTGAATCTATTCGGCCAACAAAATAACCTTGTCGTTGCGTACCTCCACAATGCCCCCTTTTATATCAAACAAGTGTTCTTTCTTTTCCATATCGCGCACCTTAACCTGTCCGGCTTTTAATGCGGCTATAAGAGGAGCATGCTTCCTTAAAATACCTGTTCTGCCGGCTTGTCCGGGTACGTTTATATATTCAGCATCGCCACTGAAAAGCTTTTTGTCAGGTGTCAGGATTTCTATAAACATCTATACACTATTTTGCTTCTGCTAAAAGTTTCTTTCCTTTTTCAATAGCTTCTTCAATATTACCTACCAGGTTGAACGCTGCTTCCGGATATTCATCCACAGCACCATCCAAAATCATGTTGAATCCTTTAATAGTATCTTCAATACTAACCACAGCTCCCTTCAGTCCTGTAAATTGTTCGGCTACGTGGAAAGGTTGAGATAAGAAACGTTGAACACGACGAGCACGGCTCACAACCAGCTTATCTTCTTCCGAAAGCTCATCCATACCAAGAATAGCAATGATATCTTGCAATTCTTTGTAACGTTGTAATGTTGATTTAACTCTTTGTGCTGTATTATAATGAGCATCGCCAAGTATGGCAGCCGAAAGAATACGTGAAGTAGAATCCAGCGGATCCACTGCCGGATAAATACCTAATTCGGCAATCTTACGGTTCAATACGGTGGTTGCATCCAAGTGAGCAAATGTGGTTGCAGGAGCAGGATCTGTTAAGTCATCCGCAGGTACGTATACGGCCTGTACAGATGTAATGGAACCACGTTTGGTTGAGGTTATACGTTCCTGCATCAATCCCATTTCTGTAGCAAGGGTAGGTTGGTATCCCACGGCTGAAGGCATACGGCCTAAGAGTGCTGATACTTCAGAACCAGCTTGTGTAAAACGGAATATATTATCAATAAAGAAGAGAATATCCTTTCCACCTGTTTCTTCATCACCATCCCGGAAGTATTCTGCTACACTCAACCCTGAAAGCGCCACGCGGGCACGGGCTCCGGGAGGTTCGTTCATCTGTCCGAATACCAGAGTTGCCTGCGATTTTTCCAATTCTTTTTTATCTACTTTAGAAAGATCCCATCCGCCTTTTTCCATGGAGTGTTTAAACTCATCCCCATAACGGATAACACCGGATTCGATCATTTCACGAAGCAGGTCATTACCTTCACGGGTCCTCTCCCCTACTCCGGCAAATACAGAAAGACCGGCATAGCTTTTTGCAATATTGTTAATGAGTTCCATAATAAGCACTGTCTTTCCTACACCGGCACCGCCAAACAGTCCTATTTTACCACCCTTGGCATATGGCTCAAGTAAGTCAATAACTTTAATACCGGTAAATAATACTTCGGTAGATGTGGAAAGGTCTTTAAACTTAGGTGGTTCACGGTGAATAGCATAACCGCCTTCGTTACTAACCGGGCCAATACCATCAATAGCCTCACCCACCACATTGAATAATCTTCCTTTTATTTTTTCGCCTACAGGCATCTTAATTTGGCCGCCCAACGCAGTAACTTCCACTCCTCTTCTTAAACCATCAGTAGAATCCATAGCTATGGTACGAACTGTATCTTGGCCTGTATGCTGTTCGCATTCCAGAATTACTTTTTGTCCATCGGGACGTGTAACCTCCAAAGCATCAAGGATATTAGGAAGGGCTACGCCTTCAAATCTTACGTCAATTACGGGTCCGATAATCTGAACGATTTTGCCCTTATTTCCGGTTGTAGACATGTGAATTTTTTTAAAAAGTGCTGCGAATATAGGACATTTTTAATCTCCAATAGATGACTTCAATTTTTTTAGTTTTGCACAGCCTATAATAGCGTAATATTGACCCATGAAAGTTTTCCGTTCTATTGATGAATTTGCAGCTTCCGGTAAGGATAGAAATGTTGTAACCACAGGCACTTTTGATGGTGTTCATTTGGGGCATCGCACCATACTGGAAAGGGTTGGCAGCATCGCAAAAACCAAAAATACCGAAAGTGTATTGCTTACTTTTCATCCTCATCCGAGGGAAGTGCTTTTCCCGGATTCAGCTAAAATGTTTTTCCTTACTACCCTTGAAGAGCGGGAGGAATTGCTGGAAAAATCAGGTATTCAAAACCTTATTATTCACCAATTTACAAAAGAATTATCCCAGGTATCGGCCATTGATTATGTAAAAGATATAATAGTAGCCAAGCTAAAAACCGAAACTCTTGTAATAGGTCATGACCACCACTTTGGAAATGGCCGTAAAGGTTCCATTAAAGAGCTGGAGGAATGGGGGCCTATATATAATTTTAATGTGGAAGAAATGCCTCCTTTAAAATTTGGGGATATTGCCATAAGCTCTTCTAAAATAAGAAATGCCTTACAAAGTGATGATTTGCAAATGGCCAATACGTATTTAGGCTATCACTTTTTTATTCATGCAAAAGTTATTCATGGCATGAAATTAGGAAGTACGAAATTAGGGTATCCTACCGCCAATCTGGAGATAGATTTCCAAAATAAAATTGTTCCTTCCGACGGAATTTATGCTGTTTACATAAATGTAGGTGATAGAAAATACAAAGGTATGATGAGCATTGGCACTAACCCTACCATTGCAAATAAAGGCAGAAGCATGGAAGTAAATATCTTCGATTTTAATCAGGATATTTATGGAAAAACCGTGAAGGTTTCCTTTTTTAAAAAAATACGCAACGAAGAAAAATTCGGAAACTTGGATGAACTGAAAGCAGCATTAGATAGGGATAAGGAGGTATGTTTGGAAATACTATAATTGCCTTTATTGCTTATCTTTGTTCCAAAAACTATACCCCATTATGATAAAACTTATAGCTACTTATTTCATCGCTCTTCTTTCATTTTTTGCCATTGATATGGTTTGGCTTGGAGTTATTTCAAAAAACTACTACAAACAAAAACTAGGCTTCATTCTTTCGCCCGATCCTAATTGGGCGGCAGCTATAATATTCTATTTACTATTCATTGCAGGTATTATCTACTTTGCCATAAATCCGGGTCTAAAAGCGAATGATTGGCAGGTAGCATTAGTAAACGGAGCGTTGTTAGGTGCTATGTGTTATGCCACTTATGATCTTACTAATATGGCAACTATTGCCAAATGGCTCATTGAAATTGTAATTATAGATATTATCTGGGGCATGGTTTTAACAGGCTCTGTTTCGGTTATTACTTATTTTGCAGTAGAAAAGATTTTTTAAAACACAACCTTTTAGTTTAAACCTTCATCTGAAAGAATGTCAGATAAAACTTAAAATGGTAAAAATCAGTATATTCAGTAAACTATTATTGTATATTTTGTAAGTTTGCAAAAAATACCCCTTTCATGAAAAAGAAAATAGCAGTTATTTCCATGTCACTTATAGTTGGGGGATTACTTTATTTTACCGGTATAAAGAATAGCAAAGCATACTACTATGGCCCGCTTCCCGGATATAGCGGATCTCCAAGAGACGGACAAACATGTGATGTTGGAGGATGCCATAATTCCCACCCTTTACAAAGTGCACAACCTTGGATTGCTTCCAATGTTCCTGTGGGCGGTTATTCTCCGGATACCGTTTATACTATAACCGCCAAAGCTGTTAAAACTGGACTTACTTCATTCGGATTCGAAATATCTCCACAAACAACAAGTGGCTCTCCTTTAGGTACAATGATTATTACAAATTCTACCAGAACACAAATTTCCACTATAGGTTCCCGGCAATACATGGAACAAACTCAAAATAGCTACCAAGGTACGGATTCCGTAGTATGGACTTTTCAATGGAAGGCCCCGGCATCAGGAACCGGCACAGTAACGTTTTATGGAGCTTTTAACTGCGGCAACGGAAACTCTTCGGCAGCAGGCTCTTTCGTGTATCCGGCAACCCTTATAATTCCTGAAAATCTGACAGCAGGGACAAATAACTTATCAACTGCAAGCACCCCATTTACTACATTCCCAAATCCAGCCCATACACAAATAAATATCTCTTATACTTTAAAAGAAGCTCAAACGGTGGAAATAAACCTATATGGAATGAATGGCGGAAAAGTTTCAACCCTTTTAAACACTATGGAAAATACGGGTACATATACGCAGGGCTTATTATTTCCTTCCGAAATTACGTCCGGCATTTATTTTATACAACTTATAACTAACGGTCAGTCTGCTGTCCAAAAAATTATTGTAGAGTAATGCTGCATTTGTTTATCCATATTTATGAAAATTAAATTTATTGTTGGGTCTATAGTACTATTAGTAGTTATACTTATTAACGCCTGTGAAGACAAACAAGCTACTCTTCCCTCTACAGCCCTTGTTTCCAATTGCGATACCACTGGCCTTACATTCTCTTCAGGCAGTAATACTATGCAGGCAATAGTTAACACACAATGTGGCGCCACTAATAAATCATGCCATTCCACCGGCTCCATTAGCGGGTATGATTATTCTTCATACAGCGGTATTGATGCAAACTACAAAAACGGTTTATTATATAGCGCTTTATTCGGCAGCCTGAAAAATATGCCACTTACACCACAATCCGGCTGGGATCCATCATGCATGTTACCTAAATTCAAAGCCTGGATGGACTTGGGATGCCCTAACTAATTCAAATAATATTATGAAAAAACTTGCAATATTTGTAACAGCATTGTTCTTCTTTCTAGTGAAAAGCGAGGGTCAAATATATTTGGCCGATTCTTGCCGCATAAGTTTCTTTTCAGCAACATCTATGGAAGATATACAGGCAGACAATACGATATCGAAACCTGTGATGAGTACGGCTACAGGTGATATTCAAATCAGCATATCCAATGCAGATTTTGTTTTTAAAAGCAGACTGATGGGGGAACATTATAATGAAGACTATATGGAGAGCGCCAAATATCCACATACTGTCTTCAAGGGCAAAGTAAATGAAAAGGTTGATTATAAAAAAGATGGGGTAAATCAAATTACAGTTACCGGCAGTATGAATATGCATGGTGTAGTTAAAACCATTACCATACCCGGAACCCTAACCATTCAAAACGGACTTATTTTTCTTGCCGCAAAATTTGATATTAAAATGGTGGATTATAACATTAAAGTTCCGTCTGTCCTTGGAAACAATTTATCAGACCATGTTGCAGTTACTTTATCTGCCACCATGAAACCCTATGCCGCTAAATAATACCTGTATTTATTATGAGTATAAAATATTTTCCTCTTTTCATTACGGTAACATCTCTGTTTATTTCTTTTACGGCAAAATCACAAGAAGATCTTCTTAAGCTTGTGGATACCACTAAATCCGGGGAAACCAAAAAACTTCCATCTACCTGGAAAGATGTAAAACTCGTTAATGTTGAAACCACTAAAATAACAGACCCGGGGGTAATGCAATTTGTCATATTACACAGGTTTGGAAATGTTGGCGGAGAAGGTAACGGAGGGTTTCATACCTTATATGGTTTTGACGTTGCATCTGACATTGAGTTTGCATTTAATTTCGGTATAGCTAAAAATTTTATGGTGGGTATTTCCCGCAGCAAACAACAAGAGCTAATTGATTTGGATGCAAAATATAAACTAATAACACAAACATCCGGCGTACCTGTTTCACTTGCAGTTTATGAGGATATAGGAGTAACACCTGAGCTTAACTCCACTTTTTATGCCGGATCAGACTCCTCTACAACACATTCCCTTTTTACAGACAAGCTTTCCTATTTTAGTGAATTGATTTTAGACAGACGCTTTAGTGATCATATTTCATTGGAATTATTGGGCGGAGCGCAGCACCGCAACTATGTTCTTCAAACTGAAAATAATGCGAATGGAGCTACCGATGAAAACACAATTCCTTTTATAGCTGCCGGTGGCAGAATTATGTTCAATAAGCATTCCAGCCTGGTTTTTGATGGCTATTACATCCTATCTAAATACAGAATGAATAATACAGCTAATCCCTTTTACCCCCCCATTTCAGTAGGCTATGAAGTGGAAACCGGCGGACACGTATTTGAAATAAACTTCACCAATGCTTCTTTTCTTGACGAGAATAATATAATTCCTTACACACAGGGAAATTGGCTGAAAGGCGGGTTTAAATTGGGCTTCTCCATATCGAGGGTGTTTAACATTTAAGGGCTTTTTGTATTTCAATAGTATTTTTTATTTTCCCCTGATGCGGATACATTAACTTTGCGTCATGAGAAAAACAGGTTGGCTGTTTATATTACTATGCATTTCTTTCCCTGCTTTACTTGAGGCCGGGGGTATTAAAAATGCTTTTAAGGCTCTCTCCATCTACGACTATTTTAAAGCAAGGGAGCTTTTTACGAAAGAATTAAAAAGCAAAAGCCACTATGCTGTTGCCGCTTATGGACTGAGCATACTAGCATCACGCACCGACAACCACTTCTATAACCTGGATACGGCATATACCTATATACTTAAGGCTCAAAAAACATATCCGGCGTATTCCTCCAAGCAAAAATTAAAATGGAAGCCCTTTGGTATTGATTCAACAAGTATTTGCAATTTAAAAGACACTATAGAATACAAAGTATATGTGTTGGCTGCTTTGCATAATACTATGGAAGAGTATACCCATTATATTAACATGTATTCCAGTTCAGCCAAAATTCCACAAGTAATTGAGCTGAGAGATCTACTTGCTTTTAATATTGCAGGCAAAGAGAATACGTATCAGGTATATGAAACATATATGGAAACCTATCCCGCTTCACGGGAATTTGATGATGCCAAAAAACGCTATGAGATACTTCTTTTTCAAACATTAACCTCCGGGCACCTTGTTAAGAATTATGTAGACTTTATTGCCAGGTATCCGCAAAGCCCTTATGAGGGTGCAGCAGAAGATTCTGTTTACAGGCTTATGACTTCCCACAAGCAAATAAGCGACTACCATACGTTTGTAAAAAAGTATCCCAAGAACAAAAATGTGGAAGATGCCTGGAGGAGAATTTATTCCATGTATACCATGGACGGGAAACCGGAAACTTTTATTCACTTTCGATCTGCCTATCCCGACTACCCTTACCTGCAGCACGCCGACACCGATTTGATACTTTCAAGAACAATCTTCTACCCCGTTAAATACGCTGATAAATGGGGTTATATAGATAGTACCGGAAAATTGCGCATTCCATTTAAGTATGAATGGGCCGACACGGCATTTTTTGATGGACTTGCTGCTGTGGCTATTAACGACAAAATAGGTTTCATAAATAAAAGAGGGGAAATGGTAATTCCATGCGCATATGAGGAAGCCGACCATTTTTACAAAACACTTTCCATTGTTAAAAAAGGCGGACTTTATGGCATTATCTCCAGCATAGGACAGGTAATAGTGCCGTTTGAATACCAGGAAATTCTTGAATTTTCAGAAGAAAATGCGGAGGTGGAAAAAAATAATCTTTTCGGATATATTAACCTGCTGGGTGATGAGGCTATTCCTGTAAAATACCTGGATGCATTAGATTTCTCCGAAGGATTGGCAAGTGTTGAAAATTCTACCAATAAATATGGGTATATCAATCACCGTGGGAATTTGATAATTCCCTTCAACTATGATTGGGCAGACAGATTTACAGATAGCCTTGCTAAAGTAAAAATTAATGGAAAATTTGGGGTGATCGACTCAAAAGGAAACGTTATTTGTCCTATTAACTACGATAATGTTGGCGACTTTTCACAAGGCAGGGCCATGCTTGTAAATGGACTTGCTGTTGGATATTGCTTGCTGAATGGAACTATTATTGTTCCCTTGAAATATGAATTTACGCCCGATTTACTTACAGATGGCAATTTCCGGAATGGATTTGCAAAAGTTCAACTGCATAAAAAAAGAGGATTTATTGATACTGCCGCAAAGCTTGTTATCCCATGCAAATACGATGATGTAATTTATTTCACCCAAGGACTTGCTCCGGTTTTAGAAAACAAAAAATGGGGTTATATCAATGAAAAAGGAAGACAAGTGATACCTTGCAAGTACGATCTTGCTTACCCATTTGTCGACAGCCTTGCTAAAGTTAAAGTAAATGGTTTATTTGGCTATATTGATTTAGAAGGCAAAATGGTAATTCCTCCCCAATTTAACCAGGCCAATGATTTTAAAGATAAGCTTGCCATTGTTTCCATAGATGGAAAATTTGGCTTGATTGATAAAGCAGGAACTTTAATTGCACCTTGTATTTGGACAGATATTAAAACAATGCAGCACCATCTTTTAAAGGTTAGCATAAACGATAAAATGGCGTATTATAACCTGAAAACACGCCAATACTTATGGCAGGAAAATGGGTTTACAGGAAGCCCCGCCGGCAAATAAAAAACGGCACAAAACGGCTTATTTTAACTTACGGATTCACCAACCTATTCTTAGGTATTCTATTCAGCAGAATAAACCCTAATACGAAAAGCGAAAGAAGGAAGGCAATAGAGTTTCGCATATCATGTGTAAAGTCATACACCCAGCCATAAAGAAATAAACCCAGCACACTGCCTACGTTTTCGCAAACATCATAAAAGCTGAAGAAGGAAGCATGATCTTCTGTCTCTGGCAGCATTTTAGAATAGGTAGAGCGTGATAAAGCCTGCACTCCACCCATTACCAATCCTACAAAAAAGGCGAGCGTATAAAACTCGTAAGCTGTATATGTTAAGTAGGCCCCAATACATGCACCAATCCATATAAACACGGCCCATTTAAGCATGTATATATCGCTTTTCTTTTTAGCTATGTAAGAAAACATATACGCTCCCGCAACAGCTACAAATTGAATAATTAATATGGTTGGTATAAGTTGATCTTCCTTTAAATGCAGCGTGTTTGAACCGAATAAATTAGCCACCAGCATTATGGTTCTAACGCCTGTATTATAAACAAAAAATGCTATCAAAAAGCGTCTTAGCCTTTTGGTAGTTTTAAGTATGTTCCACACTTTTACCAATTCCTGGTATCCTTTCCATATATTCTGCACACCTTGTTTTTTCACTTCCCCGAAAGGGTTAGTAGGTAAATAACGGAAGGCTATTTGGGCAAAACCTATCCACCAGATACCCACAGTAACAAAGGATATTCGGGTTGCCATTCCTTGTGCATCCGGACCGGTGATGCCTATCCATTCCGGTTTTGATACCATTACAAGATTGATAATAAGCAAAATTGAACTACCTATATATCCCGATGCAAAGCCTTTGGCGCTAACTCTATCCTGGTCTTTATGATCCACTATTTCGGGTAGGTATGCATTATAAAACACAATGCTTCCGGCATAACCTATGCAGGCAAATATCACCATCAAAATGCCGAGCCAAAGAGTAGACGCTGTAAAGAAATATAAAAAGCTGCAGGCCAACGCACCCATGTAGCAGAAAAATTTCATGAATATTTTTTTATTGCCGCTATAGTCCGCAATACCTGATAATAAAGGCGACACGGCAGCAATTACCAAAAAAGCAAATGAAAGCGCATACGTATAAAGTGCATCCGGAAGAAAATCAAACCCAAGGAAATTTACTTTATTATTTCCGCCCGAGTGCGTAACAGCTTCGTAGTATATAGGGAAAAGCGTGGAAGTAATGACCAGATGATACACCGAGTTAGCCCAGTCATACGATGCCCAGGCATTAATTACTTTCTTATCTCCTTTTTTAAACATGCGGTTCCTTAAGGCAAATGTATGGAATAAACGCTAAACATAAATAAAACACTTACTTTTATAACCTTATTTCAAAAAGATTATGGCAACCCTTTCTATCATTATACCTGTTTACAATGAAGCCCGGACTATTGAACTTCTGCTTGATAAAGTAATAGAAGCACCTATAGATTTTAATATTGGCAAACAACTTGTTATAGTGAATGATGGCTCAAAGGACGATACATTAGCCATTCTGAACAACTATATTGAAAAGTTTAAACAACGGCAGAAAGAGTTACCTATACCTACCGAAATCCTTCTTTATGATAAAGAAAAAAACGCAGGTAAAGGTGCTGCTATTCATGCCGGAATAGAATCGGCTACGGGTGATTATATTATTGTTCAGGATGCCGATCTGGAATATGATCCCCGGGAGTACTCCCTTTTATTAAAGCCTATTATCGAAGGTTTTGCCGATATTGTATATGGCTCCCGTTTTATGGGTGGAAATCCCCATCGTATGCTATTCTTCTGGCATTCTATTGGCAATAAAATTCTTACTTTCTTATCCAATATGTTATCTAATCTTAATATGTCGGATATAGAAACATGTTATAAGCTGTTTAAAGCAGATATAATAAAAAATATTAAATTAAAAGAAAAGCGTTTTGGCTTTGAACCCGAAGTTACCGCTAAAATAGCACGTATTAAAAAAATACGGATTTACGAAGTGGGTATCTCCTACTATGGTCGTACTTACGAAGAAGGCAAGAAAATAAATTGGAAAGACGGCTTTCGTACCATATGGTGTATTTTAAAATACAATCTCTTTAGCAAATAGGCCTAAGCTTAATACTTCATCAATACCCTGTGGTCAACATTTGCTTCCCTGGTTGCAGGATTTAAAAATTTCCAGCTTAGTAAAGTAGGCGAATGGCTGTAATACCTTCCTTCTATAGTAATTTCCGGATCAACATGCTGTATTTCTTTTATATATGCTGTATCGGCAAGTATATAGGTTTTACCGCGCACTAAATTTCCCTTCAATCTCGTGTCATCCATAAACTCCGTGAGAGGAAGTTGGCTGTAGAATTGCATGGCATACCCATGATAATCCCGATAAATTAATAATTTGGAACCCTCTAAAGCTGTTTTATCCAGCTGACGGGCAACATATGAACCGGTTTGGTAGGTAAGCACTTTAGGATAAAAATGGGTATTGAAAATGAACGTTAAGGTTGCAAATGGAATAAGGGTTATTAGAAAAATCCTGGCAGATAAATTCTCCTTTCGTAAGAATAATATATAAAGGAACCCGCAAAAAGACAGACTGATTATTGCCGGGAAGAGAACAGGAGCAGGGAAAATATAAAATACGATCAAATAAATTATAGCAAATATTACGAACATTAAAAAAATATGAATGCCGTAAAATGCTGAAAAAAGTTTTGACTTTACTCGGGAAGTAAAGCGCGCATCCAAATACTTGGCAGTTAGAACAGCAGCCAGTGGATGAATGGCAAAAGAGTAATGCGGCAATTGGTATTTGGACCGGGAAAGAAAAATTAAAATCAGCACAAAACCTGCAACCGTCATGGTTTCTGAGCGATCAGGCTTTTTGAAATTCTGTATTTTATTTTTTATTTCTGTATACAGTGCCGGTATAAAAAATACGCACCAGGGTGCGAAGCTCCATAGGAAACTATGAAAAAGAAAAAAAGGATCGGGGTTATTGTTCCAGCTGCTTTCACCGGTAATTCTTCCAAAGCTTTGTGTCCAGTAAAAAAATCGTAAGCCCGATGTTCCAGTGCGGTCATACATCACCTTTTCCGGATGCAGATCAAATTGCTCATAAAGCCCGTAACTCATGGGCAATAGTACAATGGCAATTACAAGCACGGCCAGTAAATACTGCCAGCGGAAAAAGCTTTTCCATTGCCTTTTATAAATAAACTCAATGCTAAAAGCGGTCACGGGAATAATCAATCCAATAGGGCCTTTGGTCATCATAGCCAGCCCTACTCCTACTGCACCGAGCAATATATTTTTCAATTTTAAGTAACGATTGAATTCAGCCAATTGCCACATAGAGAACATCACCCAGCCGGTGAGCATGGTATCTGTTCGCACATCGCTCGTCATTACATAACATGCCATGCACGATGCCATAATGAGTGCTGCCATCTTAGCTGCACGTTCTGTATAAAATAGTTTAGTGTAACGATAAACCGAATAAATTCCCAATGCCAGGCATAGCACAGATGGCAAACGATAGGCCCAATCATGAATTCCGAATATTTTGTACGATAAACAGGCCAGCCAGAATACCAGTGGGGGCTTATCTAAATAATCATTTCCATTAAGATATAATTGCAGATAATTCCCCGATTGAAACATCTGTTTCGAAAGCAAAGCATACGTAGATGAATCTACATCCATCAGGTCTAATTGCATACCTATGGCGTAAATGACAGCCAAAACAGCCAGAGAGATATAGAAAAACCTGTTAAATGCTTTTTCGTTCATCGTTGCAAATGTACGTTCAAATTTTGAACTGCTCCCCCCACTCTAAGAGAAAACAAAATGATACCCCAATACTTTATTAATGGAGAAGGTGACACTACATTTTTTACAATGCCTCACTGTTAATCCAGCCTGAAACTTGTACCAAAATAAGCCGGTATATGCCGTTTTTATTTGTGGGTGAGGGTAAGATTGCTTCGCAGAGCCTAGCATTGACGAACATATTATATGCCAGTCAGTCTCCGCCCAACAAAAAAGGGCTCCGTATTTAACGAAGCCCTTTTACGTTTAGCTGCTAAAGCAGACTATTTATTATCTTCTCCGTAACGATAGCCCAATGCAGCCTTCAATGATTTGATAGCAGCTCTGGTATCTGCAATAGCCGCAGCTTTATGTCCGCCAAAATCATCAGGTGCATGATTCATATAGTCAAGTGCATCTTTCATTTGATCGATGGCTTTTTCAATTCTTGGGTGTTTTTTAGCCTCGTTTTGACGTTGGATGTTGGAGAATGCTGTGGTTGCAAATACACCTAATACAAAGGCCAGTAATACGCTGGCAGTAACAATAGTCTTTTTCATTTGTAGTTTTTTTAAGTTGTTTGTAATTAATTAGTGGCACAAATATATTGGAAATAATATATTACTAAAGTTAAATTAAAAAACATAACATTAAATTATTCCCTTGCGTTTTATATTCTGGCCGGTGAATGCACCGAAAAAAACTATTTCAAAACCAGATTACCAATGTATTGGTCTATATAATGGCATATAAAATATAAAGCTGCTACTCCAATTAAAATAAGCCCTAACCTTAATAATTTTGTGGTGGTAGCTCTTGATATATTCCTTGCTTTTTTATTATAATTCGGCTCCGATTCTTTAGGTTTATCAGAATTAACGCTATTGTTCATCTTAACGGATTTAGAATATTGCTTATGCTTTATCTGTCAAAGATACAATATTAGCAATTTCTATAGTATCATTAATCAATCCTACTTCAATTGCAGGTTTCTCTTAAATAGCCTACCTTTGCAGCCCTGACGCTAAAGGTCAGGACAAGCCCCATTCAAAAAATGTTTAAAGAATATGATGTAATAGTAGTTGGTGCCGGCCACGCAGGATGCGAGGCTGCCGCTGCTGCTGCTAACTTAGGGTCGTCGGTGTTACTAATCACTATGGACATGACGAAGATCGCGCAGATGTCATGTAACCCTGCTATGGGGGGCATTGCCAAAGGACAGATAGTACGTGAAATTGATGCACTTGGAGGATATTCCGGAATTGTTAGTGATAAAACCGCCATACAATTTCGTATGCTCAATCGTTCGAAAGGCCCGGCTATGTGGAGTCCGCGCACACAGAACGACCGTGCATTATTCACATTGGAATGGAGAAAATTGTTAGAAAATACACCGAACCTGGATTTCTTCCAGGACATGGTAAAAGATATAATTGTTAAGAATGACAGGGTCTGCGGGGTTATTACCGGACTTGGCATGGAGATAAAATGCAAATCTGTTGTACTTACCAACGGCACTTTTTTAAACGGCATTATTCACATTGGCGAAAAGCAATTTGGCGGCGGTAGGGCAGGGGAGAGGGCAGCAACAGGAATTACGGAAAAGCTTTTGCAGCTTGGCTTCCAAAGCGGACGTATGAAAACCGGAACACCTCCACGCATTGATGGGCGCTCAATAGATTACTCGAAATTAGAAGAACAAAAAGGAGATGAAAACCCTGAGAAGTTTTCTTACCTGCAAGAAATAGAGCCGCTGAAAAAGCAACGCAGTTGCTATATAGCATATACCAGCGATAAAGTTCATGAGATATTAAAAACCGGTTTTGAAAAGTCTCCGATGTTCGCCGGAAGAATTCAAGGAGTAGGTCCGAGGTATTGTCCTTCGATAGAAGACAAAATAAATCGCTTCGCCGATAAAGAGCGTCATCAACTTTTTGTGGAGCCCGAAGGGTGGGATACGGTCGAAGTTTACCTCAATGGGTTCTCAACTTCCCTTCCTGAAGACGTCCAAGATGCCGCTTTGAAGTCAATTATTGGATTAGAGCGCGTTAAAATGTTCCGGCCGGGGTACGCGATAGAATATGATTACTTTCCACCCGATCAGCTGTCTAATACGTTGGAAACGCGTCGAATTCAAAACCTCTATTTTGCAGGTCAAATTAACGGCACAACTGGTTATGAAGAAGCTGCTTGTCAGGGAATTATGGCAGGTATTAATGCCCATTTAAAGGTGCAAAACAGGCCTCCTTTTGTACTTTCTCGCTCCCAAGCATATATAGGGGTGCTGATTGACGATTTAATTACAAAAGGTACTGAGGAGCCATATCGTATGTTTACCTCGAGGGCAGAATTTAGAATTTTACTTCGCCAGGATAATGCCGATATTCGTTTAACACCTATGAGTCACGAATTAGGTTTGGCATCAAAAGAACGATTTGAAAGAGTCAGCGATAAAATAAAAAATAGCAAAGAACTGACCAAATATTTTAAGGAAGTTACTGTTTCTCCCGAAGAGATAAATTCATTTTTAACCGGACTCGGTTCCATGGAAATATCTCAAAAAGTAAAAGCATATTCTATTTTAGCCAGACCGGATGTTACCATAAATGGATTGGCAAGTTGTTCCGAAAACATAAAATCTCATCTCGAATCTTACGATCAAGAAACAATTGAGCAGGCAGAAATTCAAATGAAGTATACGGGGTATATTATCAAAGAACAAGAAACCGCAGATAAAGTTTCCCGACTCGATGATTTAATTTTACATGACAATTTCGACTATCATAAATTAAATTCTTTGTCGATTGAAGCCCGTGAAAAATTATCCAAATTTCGGCCAAAAACGTTAGGTCAGGCATCCCGGATAAGTGGGGTAAATCCATCTGATATTTCTATTTTAATGGTTCATTTAGGGAGGTAAGTTCCACGTGGAACATTTTAAAAACAAAATGCAGGCGATAAATAATATGCTTGAATTAATCCTTATAGATACATATAATAGGGAGTGTCTTGTTCGAGATTTTCAGAAGAGAATTCGTAATACCACTTTAGCTAATAACGACGAAATTATTAAGGTTTATAATAAGCTTGCAGATATACTGGATTACTATGAATCAAATGAAGAAATCCAGAAAGAGGATCCTTCAAATTTTGGGGACAATAGGTTAATATGGGAGCTTGAACAAGCCTTAAATAAAATAAAGAAATTTCAATTCTTATATGAATGTTTCACGTGGAACACTCATACGATTATCAAGATGAAAAGTAAAATACGCATGCCATAGTTTACTGCGTTCCACGTGGAACAATTTATTTTCCAAACATCAATTTAAGGTTAGTTTGCAGCTTGGCTATATCTACAATAATATTGGTATTATCAGCAGAGACATCTATATTACTACCATGCTCACAGAACTGGTAATAATAGTCTAACCCACTAGCTGTAGTTAGATTCCAATAGCATGTATTCATCCAGGGATTAACATATTTAATGCTACGATATAATTCCAATACCTTACCTCCTTCAGGCATAAACATAGCATTAGTTAAAGCCGCCCCATGAATAGATACGTAGACCTTACACTTTGAAAAAAGGGTGACCTGATCATAAAAATTCAGCTTAGCAATTTCCACCACTTTAAAGCCGTAAGCAGATAGAAGGTTAACTACTTCATCTTCATTTTCAACCCTCCTTAGTTTATCGGTTTTCCTTGAAACATATATATAATCATACTGTATTGTGCCGGTGCATTTAATAGAGCACTTCTCTATCAGTTCCTCCCTTAAAGATGCTAAAAGAATGGGATTATAATGCCCCGAATTAGGATTTGCTATAAGGGTTATTTCGTCTGCTTTAATACCACAATTACCAGGTAGCATTATAACATTCTTAAAACCGAATAAATCGATTCCTTCGAAAACAAATTTGCCATAATCACTTGGAATAATCAAAGTATATTGTCCGGGATCTATTAATAAAATTTTAATCAAACATTCCGTAATCCAATGATGGTATCCTTTACTCCAATGATTATGTAAAAGCAAAATATTATTACCCTCAATTCGGATATTCTTACCTAAAAAATACTTATAAAAAGCATATTTATAAAAATGCCTGCGATGGTATTTTGTAATATTTGTGAATAAGGTTTCTTCAATTAATTTGAAGTTTTTTAACCCTATACCGGAATGTGTAAAATAGGCTTTACGGTAATTTACAACGGGTAAATTCTCTCTATAATTATTGTAAGGTTGTGATAGAACTTGCTTAAAATCCGCGCTAAAATTTTTGGGTAGAATTACATCCATGGGGTTAAATCACAATACCAAATTTCAACCTGTTTCACGTGAAACCAGATTAACTATTAAGCAGGTTTTCGACCCAGGATTTTCCCCACTCTTTTTTCTCTTCAATGGTCCATAACTCGGGAAAGAAAATTATCTTCTGAAACCGGGGAGGGAGAAATTTCTGCCAATTTGTTCCGCCGGTGGCAGCTATAATATCAGGATCCCCCTGAAGATATCTTACAGCAGATTTATAATGTTGAAGGCACCAGTTTACATTAATATTCGCATCAAGCGCTCGCAATAATTCTATAAGCTCGGGGTTGCTTTTATCTTCCTCGGGCAAGCTATTATACCTTGCATAAACATTTCCCTTAGAACACTTCTTGGAGAGTTCTAAAAATTGTTCGCTATATTTTTCCTCAAACTGTTTTAGTGTTAGCGTCTTTTTTCCGGTAGCTAACTCGGTAGCTCCGGTCTTCCAATAAATATGTTCAAACATATGTTCTGCTGATAACATTTTTACGGCAGGGTGTTTGGTTGCATATTCATGATTCAATAGATTGATGAGATCGGTAGAATACAACTCTATCATCCTGTATTGAGCCGATTGAAATCCACTGGCAGGCAACAGCGCCATCCTAAACTTCAGGAATTGTTCCTTTTCCATGCCATCAATCATTATTCCATATGTAGTATTCAATCCATCAAAATAATGAACGATTCGCCTAACTTTGCTAATAAGAAATTCCGCATCAATATTCTGTTTATCAGCTATTTGCTCATATTCATGAAGGCATAAGCGAAAGAATAATTCCGTTATTTGATGATACAAGATAAATATCTTTTCATCGGGAAAATTAGTCCTTGGATTTTGAAGAGAAAGAAGCGTATCGGTATGAACATAATCCCAATACTTAAGATAATCCATGTATAGCAAACCATCCAAATAAGAATTCATATCCTGACCCATGGTCTGATACTTCTCATTTAAGAGCTCTAATTTTTTAGCTATTTCAGGTGTAATTTCCATATCTAAAATTTGATAAGCGGCAATCTACTAATTTTATACTCCAGGGAATGTGACAATTATCAAATCCGTAACTTATTTATGATTAAACCAATAGGCAATGGAAAATGCAGAGGCCGCTGCCAATATTCCAATACCAGTAGTTTTTAAAGCACCTATAAAAGGATTTTGTCCTGTTAACCTGCTTTTAAAATATCCGAAAAGCAGAAGACAAAGAATTGTAAATATGGAAGAGTCTCTCAATCCTGTTTGAGGCAGATCAGTAAAAACGTATCCCAAAAGCGGAATTGTTCCACCGGCAATATATGAGAGCGCTATATTCCTGGCACTACTCATTGCGCGGCCACTTTCAGGTTGTTCTAAGCGCAATTCATTATGCATCATAAACTCAACCCACTGCTTTTCATCTTTAGATAATTCCTCGGCTACTTTATCTTGAATTTCTTTTGATAATCCATAATATGCTATTGCATCCCTAACCTCTTGCATTTCTACTTCAGGTACTGTTTTTATTTCGCTGAATTCCCTATGCATTTCATGATAGTAATGATCTTCTTCTGTTTTACCAGCAAGATATCCTCCTAATCCCATAGCTATAGCTCCGGCACAAATTTCGGCAATACCGGCCGTAATAATAATATGGTTACTAATACCGGCTCCGCTAATGCCGGCTGTTAGGGCAAACGGAACGGTTATCCCATCTGAAAGACCGATAATAATATCTTTTAATACAGTGGGTTGTCTTAAGTGACCTTCTTGATGCATACAATCAGTTATAAATCATCAGCGATTAGCGTAAAACACTAAATCCTAATTACTATTTTGATGCAAACTTACATAAGAAATAGATATCATGGTTAAAACATAATGGGCTGATATTCGTTAATGCAAAATAGAAAGTAGGTAGGTTATCAATGCGTAATGCCCCCTCTAAACTCATTTGCATTAAATTATCTTCCTTAAAATTAAGTAGGGTTTAAAAATAAAGCCCCAAAGAAGTTTATTAAAATTTCCTTTTATTATTGTTAATTTGTATCCTAAATGGCAGTATAAAATATACATTACATTTGTGGAAGAAAAAATGGTATGAAGAGTTATCTGGTTTTAATATTATCACTTTACTTTACCTTTACTGCACTGGGACAACAAAACCCACCTGACAGCGGCTTTACAAATAAAGGGGAGGCAACAAATCAAGTGGTAAATGGCCAGAAGGAAGGCAAGTGGATTGAATACGTAGATGAAAATGGAAATTTTACAAGAAAAGAAAATGCAACATCCTATGAGTTGGCTGTTTACAAAGCAGGCAAATTATTTGGAATAGTAAGATGTTATTATAATAACGGTATGTTAGAGAGCCAGGCTACATACCTGAATGGGAAAATGAATGGTATCCACAAACTATATTTATCCGGAAAAATAGCGCATGAAATCCCCTATAAAGATGGCGAGATAGACGGAGTAGCTAAATATTATTACGACAGCGGAAAAATATCTGCCGAAACTCCTTATTCCAATGGAAAAATAAATGGAACTGAAAAAGTATATTCTGAGAGCGGAACCCTGGTAAGGGAGATAGTATACAAACATGGTAATGTAAAGGGCAAAAAATACTACGATAAGAACGGCAATCAAATATAACTATCTCTTAGGCTAAAGTATTAGCAGTACTATTAAGGCGCATTAACTGCATCATACTTTACCTCTACATCATCTCTGTAAGTAATGGTAATAAATAATACCCCGTCCGGTGTATAGAATTTCCATTTATCTTCTTTCAAGCCTAAATTATATCGGCCTTCGTGTTCCTTCTTCCCGTCTTCATAGTACCAAACATGTTCACCGTCTGGTCTGTCTTGATTATATTTTCCGGTAAATCGTATATGTCCATTATCATTATAATATTCCGTCCATGTACTATCCTGCATATCATCAGAATATTTTCCGAAGCTTTTATAATTTCCCAATTGATATATCCAATCCCCTTCTTTTAAACCATCTTCAAATTGTCCCTTTGTAATAACAGTCCCTGAATCATTATACTCGATAAAATTTCCATCTTCCTGCCCTTTACTGAAAGTACTTTCTCTTCTAATTTTACCGTCATCATAATACCAAAGCCACTGCCCGGTTTGTTTGCCATTCTTATCATATTTGCCTACTTCAAATTTCTTTCCGTCCATAAAATAATATTTCCACTCGCCCACTTTTAATCCCTTCTGGTATTCTCCCTCATCCTTTAATTGCCCACTCTCAAAATATTCTTTCCAGTCTCCTTCTTGTTTATCTCCCGAATCAATCGGCCCTGAAGCTACAATCCTTCCGCTATCATAAATATCGGCTCTTTTGGGTGCGCCATCTTCATTAAAAACGCGGTGTTCACCAAAAGGAAGATTGTCTTTATATGGTCCCGTAGATTCAACATTTCCATTGGAATAATAAGTGGTTTTAATATCCAATTTTGCCAACTCAGGTGGATTCAATTGCAATACATCGTTAATATATTTTTCTACATTCATTAATTCCCCTTTATCATCATAGGTTTTAAAATATCCATCTCGTTTTCCATCTGTATATGTTCCTTCCCACTTAACAGTTAAATCAGAATAAAAAGTCTGCCATAAACCTTCTTTATGTCCTTCCGTATTAACTTGGTTTATTTTAGTAACTTTTTTAATAAAACCACCTTTATAAATTGTAATGCTGGTTATTAATGAATCTGTATTAAATTGTAAAGATATACCTTCAGCAAGACCACCTTTAAAGGCTTTTATCTGAAATAATTTTCCTTTTCTGTACGTATATGTACTACCTTCCAATGTATCATTTACATAACATTCTTTGGAACTAAGTATGCCTTTGGAACTATCCTTTAATTGGGGTTGATAGGTATATTTGAAACCATTTTTTTTTCCTTCTCTATAAGTATATATTAAATATAATAATCCTTTTTCAGTATAAAACTTCCATAAACTATCCAATTTAAAATCCTTTCTGTTTCCCTCAGATTTTAACTTGCCATTTTCATAATAATTTTTCCAGTAACCATCGGGTTTTCCTTCTCTAATAGTACCCTCACTTGATATTTTACCGTTAGGATAATAAAGCTTATTATAGCCATCTTTAGTTTGCTGAGCATTGGTATTAACCGGAAAGAAAAATGCCAACAGCAATAAGCTGCTATAAAACATTAACCACCGACTTAAAATTAATTTCATTATCTTGTTGACTGCTCCGAAGCATTAAAGTTTATTGCACATATTTAACACGGTACTAAAATACGCTTCTTTTAAATACGCCATTTTCAAAACTTCCTAAACAACATATAATATATATTCTATTTTAAAATTTTATGTTGTTATATTATAGGGGTGTTAATACGGTTGAAAAAAAATGGGCAATAATCTTGTATATTTAAAATAAGTTCTTAAGTTAACAGGATATAAAAAGTAATTAGCGCATAAATTGCTGGTTTATAAAGGAATGATATTTAATTAACACTATGTTCATACAGAATTAACAAGTACATTTGTTCGTAAATAATTGAAGTTTTTAATGGGCAAAATGTTAATGGCGTACTTATTAAAAAGCATAACAAAATGGTAAGTTATCAAAAATCCTGCTAAGGGAAGAAGGATATGAACAATTTAAAAGTAGTTTAGAAAAAGAACTTAACAATTTAATAACCCTTATTAACATAATAAGTTCATAAAGTTTTTAAAGTAAAAAGTTCATAAAGTGAAAAGCGGTAACTTTGCCTTTCATTCATAACCCATAATTTATAACAATGAAGGTAGCCATTGGCAGTGATCACGCAGGTTTCCTGCTTAAAGAGGCTCTAAAATCTTATTTACAAAAAAAAGGTTTTGAAGTGAAGGATTTTGGAACATATTCCGAAGAGCGGGCGGATTATCCTGATTTTGCCCATCCTGTTGCAAGGGCGGTGGAAATGAATGAAGCAGAAAGAGGGGTTCTCATTTGCGGCAGCGGTAACGGTGTTAATATGACGGCAAACAAGCACCATAATGTACGTTCAGCACTATGCTGGAATGAAGAGATTGCCAAACTGGCAAGGCAGCACAACAATGCCAATATAATTGCTCTGCCGGCTCGCTTTATAGATGAAAAAGAAGCCGAAAAATGTATTGACGTATTTTTTTCTACTGCTTTTGAGGGTGGAAGGCATACAGAAAGAGTAAATAAAATAGAAGAATAACGGAATATATATGTCGACGCAAGCAGAACAATTTCTTATAGATGCTGAGAAGCGAGTAAGCGATCCGGAGCATAAAAGAAAATTGTTATTTAATATCTCACAATACGATAAAAAGGTTGTGCAAGGCAAGCTGCAGTACTCCAACTTGCCGGCTGCAAAGAAAAAAGCGGGAGCTATCAAAACAAAAGTAATTGAAAACCTGGAAAAGTACCTTCTCGAATTTGAACTGAATTTCAAAAAAAGCGGAGGAAAGGTCATCTGGGCGAAAGATGCTGAGTCTGCCATGAAGGAGATTACAGAAATTTTAAAGAAAGCGAATGCTAAAACCATTGTGAAAGCAAAGTCAATGGTGACCGAAGAAGTCCGGGTAAACCACATTTTAGAGAAGAACCACATAGAAAGCCTGGAGACGGATTTAGGAGAAGTAATTCAACAAATGGATGGCGAACCGCCTTACCATATAGTAACTCCTGCCATGCATAAGTCAAAGGAAGATGTGGCTAAATTATTTCATGAAAAAAAGGGCACACCTATAGATTGGACCCCCCAGCAAATAACAGCCTATGTAAGGCAAATGCTTCGGGAGAAATACCCCACTGCAGACGCAGGTATTACGGGAGCTAACTTCCTGATTGCCGATATTGGCGGAGTAGCTGTATCGGAAAATGAGGGTAATGCTTTCATGTCTATAGCTTTTCCAAAAATACATATTGCCATTGCAGGCATTGAAAAACTGATACCTTCACTAAACGATGTTGATCTTTTTTGGCCGCTGCTTGCCACGCACGGAACTGGACAAAGGGTGACAGTGTACAACAACATACTTACAGGTCCTCGTCAACAGGGAGAATTCGACGGCCCCGAAGAAATGTATGTGGTATTATTGGATAATGGCCGCACTGATTTATTAGCCCGTATAGAGCAACGCAGGGCTCTAAACTGTATACGCTGTGGTGCTTGCCTTAATGCGTGCCCTATATACCGTAATATTGGCGGACATGCCTATGGAACTACCTATAGCGGTCCTATAGGCTCTGTTATTACTCCAAGCATGAGTGGTATGAAAGAGTTTAAGCACCTCAGTTACGCCTCATCGCTTTGTGGAAGATGTACAGAGGTTTGCCCGGTAGAAATTGATGTGCATAACTTACTATTACTTAATCGCAGAGATTCGGTGAAGGAGGATTTTTCTTCCCGTGGTGAGGATACTATCTGGAGCTTTTGGAAAAAAGCCATGCTCAAGCGCAGTCGTATGGAAAGGGGAGGGGCCTTCTTCAAAAACTTAATGCTCAAGCGATTCTTTAAAAAAGCCTGGGGTGAACACAGAGTATTGCCAACGGTTGCTCCAAAATCTTTCAACGAAATGTGGAGAGAAAGTAAAAAGGGCAAGAATTAATAAGAGAATAAGTTTACCTGTTTCTATTTAGTATGTATGCCAAGGTAACATACAATTGTTATTTTTGAAACCCATAATATTTCCAGATTTTACAGCAGTGTGCAACAAAGAATATTTGTAGTGAGCCTTTTATTTAACAAATACAGCAATATTGCAGGAAAGAAGGTGCTTTTTTTAATACTAATGTATTTAGGTGCACTGGGTTTAAATGCACAACAGACGGCAGTAAATAATGCAAGCGGTAAAATTAGTGGCAGGATAATAGATTCTGCAACAGGGCAGCCGGTTGAATTTGCTTCGGTTAGTCTATCTGTACAAAGTGTAGATAAAGAAATTAATGGCATGATGACAGACGAAAAAGGCGCTTTTGTGCTAACCAATATTGCCGATGGAACCTATAAACTGAGTATTTTTTCCATAGGATACAAACAAGGCATTAAAAACAATATTATTATAAGTAAAGCAACCCCAAATGTTAATATAGGCAATATAAAATTGGCAACGGTCTCCAGTAAGTTAGCAGATGTTACCGTTGCTGCAGATAAAAATACCGTTGAATATAAGCTTGATAAAACCATATATAATGTTGATAAAGATATAACCTCGCAAACCGGCGTTGCAACGGATGTATTAAAAAAAATACCCGAAATATCGGTGGATGTGGATGGTAATATTGAACTTCAGGGAAATTCCAACATACGGTTTTTAATAGATGGAAAACCTTCCACCATTTTTGGCACTAACTTACCTGACGTGCTTGCAGCTATTCCTGCAAGTCAAATTCAAAGTATAGAAATAATTACCAGCCCCGGGGCTAAATACGACGCAGAAGGGACAGGTGGGATCATAAATATTATACTTAAAAAAAGCAATGTTCAGGGAATAAATGGCAACGTATCTTTGTCAGGCGGTACCCGGTATGAGAATGGCTCATTTAACCTGAATGCCCGTAAAGGTAATTTTGGTGCACATGTCTATTTTGGTGGCAATGCCCAGTTAGCTTCCACTACCCTTACAAGTGTAAACCGTACCGGGCAAGATACTGCCTCTACAACATCGCAAGAACTCCAAAATGGTTCAAGCAATTTTAAAAGGGTGGGTTATCAGGCAGGTGGAGGATTCGATTGGGAAATAACACCAAAAAATAATATCAGCGGAGGCGCAGGATATCCATTCTTTCAAAATAACACCAGCGGAATATCTAACCGGCAAACGCTAATACTTGATCCGTATGGAAATACATTTTCCAATGTTAACGATTTGATTTCTACATCAGGCAATACGCATCAAGAGTCTACGTACTGGTATTTTAATTATAAAAAAACCTTCCAGAAAAAGGATGAAGAACTTGACTTAGCGGTTAATTCTTATACGACAAGTAATAATACCTACTATATACAAACACAGGAACACCTTGCAAATGATTCAGTATTCAACAGCTCATATGGAAACAATCCAGGGGTTTATGGGGAGACGGATTTGGCATTAGATTATATAGATCCCATCACAAAAGATTTTTCATTTGAAACAGGTACAAAAGTGGTGCTGAACGATATTAACAGTACCTCTGATGTTTACTTGCTTAACCCGCCCGATGATTATGAATATAATACCAGTCAATCTTCATCGTTAAATTATAAGAGCTATGTATATGCCGGATACGTTTCAGCCACTTTCAAAATCTTTAACTGGCTTGATGTGAAAGCCGGCGCCCGCTATGAATACACAGAGATAAATGCATATTATTCCTCAGCCGGAGATGTTTCAATAAACCCCTACGGCATCTTGGTGCCTTCTGCTGTTTTGTCACATACTTTTAAGGATAATCAAACACTCAAAATCAGTTATACACGTAGAATACAACGGCCGAATTATTATAATTTAAATCCATTTATTAATGCAACCGATCCGGAGAATGTTACTACCGGAAACACAACCCTGCAACCGGAGATCGGCGATAAATTTGAACTAGGATATAACAAAATTTTTAACAAAGGCGGAAGTATTTATCTTTCTGCTTTTTGCCAATATAACACCCATGACATACAGCCCTATACAACATATTACCCTGCTTATAAAATCGGCGATTCAACCTATACGAATGTATCGGTTACAGAACCTGAAAATATTGGGAGCGAGGTAAGTGTAGGTCCCAGTATTTCCGGCTCAATACCTTTAGAAAATAAAATTATGTTACGCCCTTATATTTCTATTTATGAGCGATATATTAATACAGGTTTTAGTTCGGGAGGCAACATAAGCGGAATAAATTACCGGCTTAATTTGAACGGCACATATGAATTTAATAAAACATTAACACTGGAGGTATTTGGTAATTACAATTCTCCACGAATTAATGCCCAGGGTACCTATCCTGCTTTTTTTAGCTATAATTTTGCTATTCGCAAGAAATTGTTCAATGAACAGGCAAGTATTGCAATCACCGCTAATAATCCTTTTAATTATTATGTAAATCAAACAGCCAATCTTTCCGGCCAAAATTTCACTTTAATAAACTCAAGAGATGTACCTTACCAATCATTTGGAATTAACTTCACTTATAAGTTCGGCAAACTGGAATTTAAGAATGAAAAAGACCAGGATTCTAATTTACCCCCATCGGAGAATTAAGTTTATTCTCCTACGTCAAATTTTATTCCCTGTGCCAAAGGTAATACCGATCCATAATTAATAGTGTTCGTTTGACGGCGCATATATACTTTCCATGCATCAGAGCCACTTTCCCTTCCTCCTCCAGTTTCTTTTTCACCGCCAAAAGCTCCTCCTATTTCTGCGCCCGATGTGCCTATATTTACGTTAGCTATACCGCAATCGGAGCCTGCATTGGAAAGAAACTTTTCTGTTTCTAGTATGTTATTGGAGAATATAGAGGAAGAAAGCCCCTGGGGCACACCGTTATGCAGAGCTATGGCTTCATCTATGGTTTTGTATTTGATGAGGTAAAGAATAGGAGCAAAGGTTTCATGCTGGACAATGGGATATTCATTTTTTGCTTCAGCAAGGGTAGGTAATACGTAACAGCCTGAGGAATATTCATTTCCGCTAAGCACCTTTGCGCCATATAGTATTTTGCCGCCTTGTTTTTTAATTTGAATAATAGCATCGTTATAATTTTGAACGGCCAATGTATCAATCAACGGACCCATAAGTGTTCCTTCTACTAAGGGATTACCAATTTTAACCTGCTTATAAGCTTTAACCAACGAAGCTTTAAGCTTCTCATAAATACTTTCGTGAATGATTAAGCGGCGGGTGGTAGTGCAACGTTGGCCTGCTGTTCCTACCGAACCGAATAATATAGCTGTAATGGCCATTTTCAAATTTGCATCCGGAGTAATAATAATAGCATTGTTGCCACCTAGTTCAAGCAGGGATCGGCCCAGACGCTGGCCCACGGCAACGGCAACTTTTTTCCCCATACGGGTTGAACCGGTAGCAGATACAAGAGGAATTCGGGTATCGTTTGATAACATTTCGCCAATTTTATAATCACCTATTACAAGGCAGCAGACACCTTCGGGAACATTATTTTTTTTAAGAACCGGAGCTATAATGTGGTGACAGGCGAGAGCTGTTAAGGGAGTTTTTTCGGAAGGTTTCCAGATACAGACATCTCCACAAATCAATCCTAGCATTGTATTCCATGACCATACCGCTACAGGAAAGTTAAATGCTGAAATTATGCCCACCGGTCCAATGGGATGGTATTGTTCGTACATCCGGTGCAAAGGCCTTTCCGATTGCATGGTAAGGCCATATAGTTGGCGAGAAAGTCCAACGGCAAAATCGCAGATATCAATCATCTCCTGCACTTCGCCCAATCCTTCCTGGTAAATCTTACCTGTTTCGTAAGATACAAGTTTACCAAGGCTTTCCTTGTTTTCACGGAGCGCTTCGCCTATTTGTCTTACTACTTCTCCTCTCTTCGGAGCCGGAATTTTACGCCATTCGACAAATGCCTTAGATGCTGTTTTTACCACTTTTTCATAATCCGCTGCCGAAGCTTGTTTTATGGAGCCTATTAAGTTCCCATCAATGGGAGAATAGGATTCCAGTAATGTTCCGGACGTTTTTAGCCAATCAACACCTGTGGAGGCGCCGTTTTGAATGCCGGTCAGTTTTAAATCTTTCAGAATAGAATGCAGGTTGAACAAATTGGTAGTTTTCATAATAATTAATTCGTTTTTGAAAGAGGTTTTAGGCGTGTAGTAGTTGTCTTTTTAGCTTTACCTGCTTGTGTTCTTTGAAGTCCTTTATTCAATTCCTTCAACATAGATTGAGCAATAACGGTGAAATATTTTTCCCCAATAATTGTAGGGTTATTATCCATATAAGGGAAATAGGTAGTTAAAATTCCCCTTGCCAGGTAATGGTTTTGGATATTAATTACGGAATATTGCACAATAACTTCTCTGCGGAAATTGCTTTCGGTGAGGTCTTCGGTACCATTATTGGAAACGTTTTTAATATCTACCTCATTTACAAAAACGAATATATCCGATCCATATTTTTTATTGAGATTGATGAGGAGTTGCGGATTAACGATATCTACATTCATAAATCGTTTGCTATAGTCCATAGGTACCTGCAGCTGACCGTTATGAATAAAATGGGTTTTTTGTTGTTTAGGGTCAAACTCTGCATGGCTTTCTCCGGAAGTATCATGCCCCGGCAACAAATCATATTGATATCCTATGGAACCATAAATATAATTAATGGTTGAATCGGTTTTTTGAGGCTCCTGCATGAGGGAAATGGTCGAATAGGTTTGTTTGAAAGTAGTATAAAGAGCAAGATCCATGCGGTAACGGAAAGACTCTACTATCTTTTTATAGCTGTAATGTGTTGAAGTATTTACCGCCTTATTTATTTCGCTCATAAGCATAGTTGTTTTGAACGGAATCAATAAAATTTTATGCTTTACAACCACACTTTTAGCGGTGTCTTTATTTTGCTGTGAAAATAAAGGGATGGAGACAATTAACAGTCCCAGAAAAACAAATATGTTCCGGGTTTTACGCAACATTTTTATTTATGGAGAAGCCTGCCTATATCCATTCCATTGCCATAAAGAGTAAGGCTGATAATTAGTATCAAACCAACCCATTGGGCATATTCCATTACTTTTTCGTTGGGTTTGCGGCCTGTTATCATTTCATATAGCAGAAATATTACATGCCCTCCGTCAAATGCAGGAATAGGGAGTATATTAATAAAGGCAAGCATAATGGAAATGAAGCCTGTGAATGCCCAGAAATGAGACCAGTCCCAAACAGTCCCATAAACTTTGGCAAACATAATAAAACTGCCTACATGCTTATGTGCACCCTTTACAGTGAATATAATATTTATTTGTCGTACTAAACCTTCAATGGTTGAAAAGGCATTGCTTATGCCCATAGGAATGCTTTGAAAAAAGGTATAGTTAGTATGAACAAGTTGCAGGGTATCTGGCTTAGCGTAAAAACCTAATGTTCCGTCCTCGTCAACATGTCCAGTAACTACTTTTGTTTGACCTTTAGATGATAAGGTAAGCGAAACATCTTTATTGTTGAATTTTTGTAAGGTTGCGGTGAAAGTTTGAAAATTTGGAGTCCTAATGGTATCAACTTTGGTAATAGAATCGCCCTTTAATAATCCTGCCTTTTCAGCTCCGGATCCAGGCTTTACTGAATCAACAGCAAAGTGTACAATGGGAGAAATAAATCCTTTCGCATCGCCCAGTAAAGCAGAAAGATTATCTTCACTAATAGGCAAGCTTACTATTCTACCCCCTCTTAATACCTCAATAGATTTTGCTTTTTCTAAAATAATATCGGTTGTAATGGAATCAAACCGGGTAACGGATTTCTTATTAACAGACACAATAGTATCTGTACTTTTCAAACCAATATTTTTGGCAATAGAATCGCAATAGATTCCATTCTTAACATTTTTAATGGGTAAGTAGGAAGTGCCATTCGCGAATATTAAAGCCGAGAAAATAAGTATGCCTAGTATGAAGTTAACCGTAACACCGGAAACCATTACAATAAGCCTTTGCCATCCCGGTTTGGAGCGAAATTCCCATGGTTGGGGAGGCAGTTTCATCTGTTCCTTATCCATAGACTCGTCTATCATGCCCGAAATCTTTACATATCCGCCAAGTGGTAACCAGCCAATACCGTATTCCGTATCGCCCTTTTTATATTTGAATAGTGAAAACCAGGGATCAAAAAACAGATAAAATTTTTCCACCCTGATTTTAAAAAGCCGGGCAGCTAAAAAGTGACCTGCTTCATGCAGTATGATAAGAATGGAAAGCCCAAGAATAAGTTGACAGATCTCAATTAATACGCCCATAGTTAAATTACAAAGGTTACAAAGTTAGCCCAATTTTCAAATCACATTGTTTTTTCTTTTGCAAGGCAGGTTTTAGTCTTTTTAGGGTTATCTGCGCTTCAAATTTCTAAAGCTTTATTTTCTTCTTTTATTCTTACCGATAACATAATCAGGTTCAATACAGAAAAAACAAGTGCAGTCAGATACAAATGAAACACAAGTGGAATTATCAAAATTTCGGCAATTACAATCAGGTAATTAGGATGTTTTAAATATTTATACGGACCTTTTTTTACCAAAGAAGTATTTGGAATGCGGTAAATCTTCGTGTTCCAAAATTTCCCCAACGACATAATAACCCATACTTTAAATGCAAGCAGGATGAAATATAAAAGAAGAAAAAATAAATTACAAGGATTAGGTTGTTGGGTATAATATTCAACAATTAAGGAAACGATAAATAAAACATGAAGTAAAACAATAAATGAATAATGATTTTTCCCATATTCTACGGCCTTATTTTGCAATAACCATATCTCGTTTCTTTTAGAGAGTAATAATTCCCCGATTCGCAAAAGAATAATGAAAGAAATAAAAAGAATGAAAGCCATTTAGTTTTTATTCATTTTAAGTAAAGCCATTTCACTTGAAAAGCCCGGTCCCATGGATACCATTAATCCATGCCCGTTTTCAAAACCTTGGGAGAAAAATCTTTCCAATACATATAAAACAGTAGGGCTCGACATATTACCGTTATCGGTCATTACATCCCGTGTATTTTTCAAAAAATCACCTTCTACGGATAGTGCTTCTTTATAGGCGGTTAATACTTTTTTCCCTCCGGGATGAAAAATGAAATTCTTGATATCGGAAAGCTTTAAATGATGTTTTTCTAGAAAGGAGGAAACATCGGTATGAATATTTTTTGAGATGATAGTTGGGATGTCTTGAGAGAAGAGAACCTTAAATCCTTTATCCTGAAATTCCCAACCCATAACATCTAAGGTATCGTAATATAATTTGCTTTGTGCGCCAATAAAAGTAATGGCGTTTTTGGTTTTATGGGTATGATTATCTCCGGTAATAAGGCAGGCAGCAACCCCATCGGCAAATAAACTGGACCCTATAAAATTACTTTTACTGTAATCGTTCCGTAAAAAAGTGAGGGAGCATAATTCTACCGCTACAAGCAATATCACTGCATCGGGGTTTGCTTTTGCTAATACACATGCTTTTGAAAAGCCTGCCGTACCACCTGCACAACCCAAACCAAAAACCGGAGTACGATTAATATTCTGATTCAGCCTCATTTTGTTTACAATAAGTGCATCAATACTTGGAGTGGAAAGGCCGGTAGTAGAAATAAAAATTATATCTGTAATAGCTTCCTTTTTAATTTGTGCTGAAGAAATGCACTCTTCAATTGCTTTCACGGAATATTCAAGAGATATCCGTATATATTCTAAATTTTGATCCTGGAAGGAATGGGGTTCGGTGTAGTAATCCAGCGGCTTACAAAAATTTCTTGTCTTTATTTCTGTATTATCAAAAGCACCTAACATTCTTTCAATTTGTGGAAAAGAGGATATAAAAACATCTTTGGCGCATTGCTTGGCTTGTTCCTGATTTATTTTAAAAGGAAACTCAATTTTCGATATAGCTATTAATGAGGGCATGGGTTAAAATTTTTGAGAGGCTGTTCTATAATATAGAGGGTAAAATCTGTCAAAAGAATGGCTATTCCAGTTAACATACGTAAAGTTACAAAGATTAGCTTCTAAATACAAATGGAAATTACATAAATCTAAGGAAAGGTTACATATATCACACCTTAACGATGCAAGATTATTATAATTTTTTTCTTCTGCGGCATTTACTCCAGTTATCATGCCGGAAGACGAGCCGTGAAGTAAAATACCCTATGGCGGCTCCCATTAATACATCTGAACCCCAATGATAATTACCGTTTATGCGCCCACAAGCGGTGGCTGTTGCAAGGCTATATGCCATTATAGGAATGATAAGCGGACGGGGATATTCCAATGCAATAGTAGTGGCGGTAGCAAAGGCTACGGTCGTATTTCCCGATGGATAGGAATCATAAGAGAACATGCCTTTAGGGCCTAACCAGTGTTTCGGATTAGCATTTTGGTAAGGGCTATAGCGCTCAGCTATAGATTTGATAATTAAAGTAGTCGCACCGCTAAGTACAACCGATTTAACTGTAAGCATGGCCATGTGCTTTGGATGCTCTTTATGAAAAATGCAGCCAACAAGATAACTTGAACCAATTATTATGGCCGGATAGAGCCCGCTTCCGAAAGGGTCGCTAATATTATTTTCTATAAAATCGGTAGTGTTATTACGGTTACGTTGGGCGAATAACATTATATTTTTATCGCCGTTTGCAAATATAAGTGCCGATTCTGCCGATGCTAAAACTCCGGCGGTAATCCATTGTCCTTTATTCCAATGAAAGGGTGCAATTACCTGGTCTCGGGCATCTAAAATGCCGGAATAGATATAATACTTATCAAAGCGGGTAGGATGTTTTAAGGTATCTTTTTGTGCCGAGGAAGAATTGGAAAAGCCGAGAAATAATGAAAAGAGAAGTATTGAAATATGTTTCAAAAACGTCATGCTTTAACACTCATTTTACAAAAGGCTGCTGCTGCCATGCGAGTCTCTTTATCGCTTTCCATATAATCGGAAAGTGCAGGTTTTGCAATAAAAGTTCCTTGTTCCATACATTTTTCAACCACTGCCGGAATTTCTGTAAAGCCAATTTCATCTTTCAAAAAAGCATGAACAGCAACTTCATTGGCGGCATTCAATATGCAGGGCATGTTACCGCCTTTTTTCATGGCTTCAAAAGCCAATTGTATGGCAGGGAAGGAAGTAAAGTCAGGCTTCTCGAAGGTTAAGGAAGGATATGAAGCAAAGTCAAACCGTTTAAAAGAGGAATGAACACGATTGGGATAGAAGAGTGCATATTGAATTGGCAGCTTCATATCGGGCAGGCCCATCTGAGCTTTAATAGAACCGTCTTCAAACTGCACCAGGGAATGAATAATTGATTGTGGATGAATAACGACCTCAATTTGTTCCGGACGAAGTGCAAATAGCCACGCCGCTTCAATAATTTCAAGCCCTTTATTCATAAGTGTTGCAGAGTCGATTGTAATTTTAGCCCCCATGCTCCAGTTGGGATGTTTCAGGGCGTCTTCCTTTTTAACTTTTTCTAAAAAAGTTTTATCTTTTCCCCTAAAAGGGCCACCTGATGCAGTAAGAATAATCTTTTCAATCTTGTTATGAAATTCACCGGCCAAGCATTGAAATATAGCAGAGTGTTCCGAATCGACCGGGTATATATTTACTCCTTTCGCTTTGGCAGCTTCGGTTACTAATGCTCCCGCAACAACCAGTGTTTCTTTATTGGCCAATGCAATATGCTTTCCTGCTTCAATGGCTGCAAGCGTAGAACGCAAACCTGCAAAGCCAACAATAGCAGCCAAAACCATATGTATGCTTTCCATTTGCACCACCTGGCAAAGAGCGTCGGCACCGGCATAAACTTTTATATCGTGCTTTTGAAGGGCATCTTTTACATATTGATATTTCTCCTTATTTCCAATTACAACCGCATTGGGAGAAAATTCAATGGCCTGCTGAATGAGCAGGTCTGCATTGTTTTCGGCGCTAAGAACTTCCACTTGTAGCTTGTCCATATTGGCTTTTACAATTTCCAAAGCCTGTTTGCCTATGGAGCCTGTAGAGCCAAGTATTGCTATGTTTTTCTTTGTAGGTTGTGCCATAATTAAGTTGTAAAACTACACATTTATGATCTATAATACGATAGCCGAAAGGCATATATGCACTTAAAATTAGCAGAGAATAAAATATTTTATACATTTGAATATATAATTCAAAACTTAAATAACCTATGAAAAAAATAATTACAGCAATAGCTATTACATCGGCTTTTTCAGCATGTATGTCTCCGGGCAACAAAATCGCAATAGATGATAGGGCTTTAAAAAATATGGAAGTTCAGAGGAAATTTACAGAAGAAATATTCAACAAGCATAACCTTGCAATGATAGATTCATTAATTGCACCTGATTATGTTGAGCATTGCGCTGCAGGGTACCCTGCTGACAGGGCCGGGCTTAAGAAATCATTCGAGGATTTTATAAAAGCTTTTCCGGATATGCATGAGCAAATCAATTTTATGATGGCAGACTCAAATACTGTTACTTTACAGTATACCTTTACAGGTACCAGCAGCGGAATGATGGGAGGCGCGGGGAAGAAAGTAAATATTGATGGAGTAGATATTATCAAATACAAAGATGGAAAAGCCATTGGGCATTGGGGCTACAACGACGAAGTTAAAATGATGACCCAGATGGGGATGATGCCGGGAATGGGGGGCGATAGCACAAAGCCTAAGGCATCGGATGACGACAGTAAAAAAATGTAAAATAAGTTGTGACAAGTAAAAGCCTCGCAAGGGGCTTTTTTTATGGATATAACTTTGTACTTTCGCGTTTATAAATAAGCTCTATATGGTTTCCTCCATCAACATCCTCTTTATTGATTCCGTTCACCCGCTTTTGCAAAAGGATTTGGAGGCAAAAGGATTTATCTGCCATTTAGAATATAAATGGAGCCGAGAGAAGATAGGAGAGGAGATGCATAAATTTGATGGAGTAGTTATCCGCAGCCGCATTAAGCTGGATAAGGAAATTATAGATAAGGGCTCTAAGCTGAAATTTATTGCAAGAGCAGGTGCGGGAATGGAAAATATAGATGTGCCTTATGCTGAAAGCAAGGGAATAAAATGCCTTCCTTCGGCTGAAGGAAACCGCGATGCTGTTGGAGAACATGCTTTGGGAATGCTCCTTTGCCTGTTTAATAATATTTGTCGTGCAGACAAAGAAGTGAGACAAGGATTATGGATTCGGGAAGGTAACCGCGGCGTAGAATTACAAGGAAAAACAGTTGGAATTATTGGGTATGGAAATATGGGTAGTGCTTTTGCACAAAGGCTTAAAGGGTTTGAATGCAATGTAATTGCTTACGACAAATATAAAAAGAACTATTCCAATCAATATGTCAGTGAAACTACGTTAGAAGATCTTTTTGAAAAGACAGATGTACTAAGCATACACCTGCCATTAACGGAAGAAACAAACTATATAGTGAACCGCACTTTTCTGGAAAAATTCAAAAAGAATATTTATTTTATCAACACATCACGTGGTAAACAAGTAAATACGGATGACCTAGTATATTGTATGAAAAACGGTAAAGTAATCGGGGCTTGTTTGGATGTTTTGGAATATGAAAGCCTTTCTTTCGAAGGTATAGGTAAAAATAATTTACCTGCATCATTTCAGTACTTAACTGAGAGCGACAAGGTGGTATTAACACCCCATATTGCCGGTTGGACGTATGAATCGAATGAAAAAATTTCGGCCACACTGGCAAAGAAGATATTGGATATAATTCAAATAAATTGAAATGTAAATAGAAGGTATAATAGATAGGTATGTTGCCTATTATTAAAAAACTTTGTACGTTTACTCCGATTTTCAATAGTATTAACTTGTAAAAAATCTCCTTTTTTGAAAAAATATATAAGTAGTCTATTCTTGCTATGTTTAGTCAGCACGTTTTCTATTGCACAAAAATCTGATTCCACAAAAATCTTCGGTGTCAAGATTATTAAGAACGGCAGCCTATACGCCTCCTGGGGTTATAATGAAGAGACATATACAAATAGCAATATATATGTTGTACAGCCAGGCATGAATAATAATTATGCTTTTAATAATATACAGGCCCAGGACCATATAGGATGGGATCATTTATTTGAGGAACAACCTACTATTCCTCAATATAATATTCGGTTGGGTTATTTTTTCAGCAAAGACCAGGATTGGGGATTTGAATTGAATTTTGACCACACAAAATATGTTGTTTTAAAAGGATATAATGTAATTGTTAGTGGAAATCTTCATGGAAGGAGTGTTGACACTGCTGTAAATATTAATAATTCTACTTTACAATATCAGTTGAACAACGGGGCTAACTTTTTCCTTTTCAATTTGGTTAGAAAATGTACTTTCCTAAGCACTTCCGATAAAAAATTTGTTATTTGCGGATTAATTAAAGTGGGCGTTGGCCCTGTAATACCCCATGTAGCCAACGTTATTTTTGGAGAAGCGAACCGCCTGCAATTTCAACTGGGCGGTTGGAATATGGGCACTGAAGCTACGTTAAGGGCAGTATTCTTCCAGCATATTTATCTGGAATATTGCAATAAACTTGACTATGCATGTTATTCCTGGCTTGAAATATACCAAGGGAGGGCCCATCAGAACTTTGGCACCTATGAGAATATTGCCAACATAGGATATACTATTCACCTGAACCACAAAAAGTATCCGCTACCTGCGGCAAAATAGGTTTTAAAACAACCTTATTTATACGGCCATCTTATTCAGTGCACGAACTGCCAGCCATAGCGAAAATCCTGTAAAGACAAGTATAACGGCAAAGCCTTTCAGAATAATTAAGTTTCCATAATCACCCGCAAACAAGCTTCGAGAAGCTTCAACAGCATAATAAAAAGGATTGAATAGCGCCATTGTTTTGATCCAATTGGGCGCGAATGAAATGGGTAACATAATACCTGAAAGAAGCATTAAGGGTAAGTAAGAAGTATTGGTAATGGAAGCAAGAACACCCTCGTCCTTAACGGATAATGAGATAGCATAAGAAAAGGAAGACATGGTAATACCTATAAGTAATATAAGTAACATGGTCAATACTATTCCGGAAAAAGCAACATGGAGACCTAAAAAGCCTGCAATTATTAATAAAATGGTGGACTGTAAAAACAGGGTGAGTATTTGATTTAACACCAGGCTCATTATAATTCCAATCCGGGTGGTGGGTGTTACTAACCACCTTGCAATAAGTCCCTGGCGTATCTCATCAATAAAGCTGAACCCGGCAAATAATGAACCCATAGCCATGATGACAAGCATACCCGGTACAAATATGCGTACGATTTCGGAAGTGGGCAAAAGTGAAGTCGGCCCCATGTTTTTCAGTAATGGCATATAAAGTATGAGGTAAAGTACCGGCTGTGAAAGGCCTATAAATAACCATATAGGTGCACGCAACCCTTTTTTAAAATGGCGTTTGAATAGTAAAAAAATGTCTTTTAAAATATTCATATGATACATGTTTAGTTTTTTCCTTCCCTAAGTGACCGGCCTGTTTTTTGTAAGAATACATCGTCAAGCGATGGTCTTGAAAGCCCTATTGTTTGAATGGAGATTGTGGCTTTATCCAATATTCGTAATACTTCTGCTAATCGGCTTTCACCATTCTCAACGAATAGGAATAATTTATTTTCCTGCCGGTATATTTTCTGGATGAACGGTAAAGAATCAAAAAGCGTGTTGGCTTGGTCCGTTTCTTTCCCATTTGCAAAATCAACTGTAATGCTTTCAGCGCCAATCTGCCTTTTCAGCTGCATTGGCGTATCAAGAGCAACAATAGTTCCATGATCAATAATAGCTACCCTGTCGCATAAATTATCAGCTTCCTCCAGGTAGTGGGTTGTTAAAAAAATAGTCATCCCATCCTTTTTCAGGTGTTTTATTTCTTCCCAAAAATAGGCCCTGCTTTGAGGGTCTAAGCCTGTTGTAGGTTCATCCAGAAAAACAAGTTTGGGCTTGTGGACAATTCCTAAAGCAAGCTCCAGCCTTCTTTTTTGTCCGCCCGAATAGCTGCGCGTTTCACGAGTGGCAAACTCGCCCATCTGGAAACGCTCTATCAGTTCTTTAGCTATTTGGGCAGCCTGGGATTTTGCTATCCCATATAGTCGTGCCTGAAGCAATAAGTTTTCAAAAGCATTGGAAAATGTATCTGCTCCGCCCGCCTGTGATACATATCCAATTTGTTCCCTTACTTTTTGAGGATGGCGCAATAGGTCAAATCCTGCAACCATAGCCTTCCCACTGGTAGGAGCTAAAAGCGTTGTAAGTATATTGAGTGTAGTGCTTTTGCCCGCACCATTAGGACCAAGAAAACCAAAAATTTCTCCCTCTTTTACTTCAAGGTCCACATCTTTTACCGCTTCAACATCCTTTTTCTTCTTGCCCTTTCCGGACAAAAAAGTTTTACTGAGATTACTTGTCTGAAGAATAGTTTCACTCATATACGTTTTAATTTCTAAATTTATTAAATCAAAAAGTAAAGCCTCTTACTTTCCAATTTTGGCGTTGCATTGCTTTATCATATCCTCGTTAACTTCCTTTCCCCAATAAGGTGAGTGGATGTCTTTAAGCATAGCATTGGGATCATCGGCAAATAGTTCCTGTGCTTTTTTATACAGCTGCAATGCTTTTTCGGCTCCCCCGCCAAAAAGTTTGGGAGTATAAAATAGAGCATTCCCCTGAAGATAATAGATGCGTGGATTATTTGGATTGAGTTTTTTAGCAGTGGCAAAATAGGCATTGGCAATAGCTCCATATTTACCATGCCGGCTTGCAGGTGCCACAGAAAGCCTTGCCTGTGCAACTAATCCGCCAAGCACTGCCACCTCATCATTGGTTGAATCCAGCGATTCTATTTTCTTAAAAAATGCATCTGCTTCATTCAGCATAAGGTCTTTATTGTCTTTGTTTGGTTCCTGGAATGAGATTATGGCAACGCTCCAAGCAGCATAGTAATTAGCCAACCAATATTGCGGATTTTGCTTTGCAATAAGCTTAAATTGGTTGCTGGCTAAAAGATATTGTGGGTATGTTTTTGCAACCTCAAAAGCAGAATAAGTCTGCATTAGAGAGGTATCTGCCGACTGTGATTTTCCTTCAGTCGCAAAAAGCAAGCCAAGTGTAATAGCAATAATGCAAAATAGTTTATTCATTTTTTAAGTTTAAAGTTCGTCTTTTTTATAAGGTGTTAAAGATACTAATACCCCTGCAAAAAAGCTGCGATATAAAGCCGGAACCATAGGAATACGCACATTACCATTGTCAGAATAGTAATAGCCCAGTATATTTTGATTATTGGTTAGGTTATCAATGCCGAGAT
>Ga0302186_10000200_pt1 | contig 55188 bp, 41 predicted proteins | sample II_Bog_E1_2_FD_198782 | JGI IMG/M metagenome (GOLD analysis project Ga0302186, IMG submission 198782) | Peat permafrost microbial communities from Stordalen Mire near Abisko, Sweden - II_Bog_E1_1 | ecosystem: Environmental > Terrestrial > Soil > Wetlands > Peat | place: Sweden: Abisko...
TTAAGAAATATTTATCGAAACATTCTTCTTTTAGAAATTCTTTAATTTTATTTATTTCAAAAAAATTTAATGAAATAAATATATTAGAATTGTATATATTTTTTTTTAAAATTGAAAGTTTATAACTAAAAAAATGGCATTTAAACAGAATAATTCTTTTTTTTTCAAAATAAGTTATAAAATTATTTCATTTTTCAAGACACATAATAAGAATCAAAGGTAAACAAATAAAAAGAATAGGAGTATATAATAAGTTTGGCAATAAAACTGATTTTTTATTCAAATTAATATAATATTCAAAAAGAACTAAAAAAAAAAAAATAATAAAAATAAAAATATAAAAAGTGATTGTAGATATAATAATAAAAAAAATAAGAGTTTAAAAATTCTTTAATTTTATTTATTTCAAAAAAATTTAATGAAATAAATATAGTAGAAATAATATATATATATATATATTATTTCTTTTTATAATTAAAAATTTATAATCAAAAAAAAAAATACTATTTTAAAAAAAATAATTTATTTTTTTTTTAAATAACTATAATTAATTTCATTTTTTAATGCAAAAAATAAATATACATTATTATAAAAAAAATAATAAAATTACCTTTTTAAGAAATTTTTTTATAATTAACAAAAAAATGTTATATAGTTTTTTTTTTAACTTATGTTTGTCTATACAGTTTTTAAAAATACTAATTTAACTTCGGGTTCGGAATTGAACCGAAACTTTCGGTTAATGAGACCGATGTGCTGCCGTTACACAACCCGATTATAATAAATTATTAAAAAGTTTTTCATTTTGGATGTGCAGGGACTTGAACCCTGAACCTCCGGTTTAAAAGACCGTTGCTCTACCATTGAGCTACACATATTATTTAATAAAAATGAATTTATTTAAGAATAATTTCAGGGCGATCAGATTCGAACTGATATCTTTCGTTCCCAAAACGAATATTCTACCAACTAAACTACGCCGAATTTAATGAAGCCTGTGGGAATTGAACCCACATTTCCAACGTGAAAGATTGGCGTCCTACCTTTAGACGAAGGAATGTACTTCTATATATTTTTAATTTATAATTCTTTTTTTTTTTAAAAGATATTTTTTATATTTATTTTTATCTAAGCAAAATACATTACTGTATTTAACACGAATATAAAATTAGTGTTAGTCTAACACTTTTTTAAATAAAATATTTTAAACATGTCTTCTCATTTATTTTATTAAAATGATTATACTTTTACGTTTAGCTACTCAACTTACAAAAAAAGCTTCATAATTGATTTACCAGAGACGTTCATTACACATTCCTTTCGTATTAGCATAACTAATTAAAATATTTTATATAGACGACAGATAGGGACCGAACTGTTTCACAACGTTCTAAACCCAACTCACGTACCACTTTAATGGGCGAACAGCCCAACCCTTGGAACATTTTTCATCTCCAGGATGTGATGAGTCGACATCGAGGTGCCAAACAAACTCGTCGATAGGGACTCTCAGAATTTATAAGCCTGTTATCCCCGGCGTACCTTTTATCCGTTGAGCAATAATTTTTCCACTCAAAATTATTGGATCAATATAACCAACTTTCGTTTCTGTCAAATATGTTTATTTAACAGTTAAGCAAAAATTTGCTATTAAGCCTATTAATTAAATCTAAAAAATTTAATAAAAAATTTACCTTTGTTCACCTCCGTTACAATTTAGAAGGCAGCCGCCCCAGCCAAACTAACCCTTTTTCACTATCCCTTTATTATACTAAATAAAAGTTAAGCAAGAAAATCGAAATTAAAAAATTTTCCATTTTTTTCTGTAAAAATAACCTAAATTATTTTATAAAAGAATACATTTTTATACTATGTAATGAAATTTTCAATGCAATGAAAAATTATAGTAAAGGTGCACGGGGTCTTTCCGTCTTATCGTCTTTACGCCGTATCTTCACGGAGAATCCAAATTCGCTGAAATAGTACTGGAGACAGTAGGGAAGTCGTTACACCATTCATGCAGGTCGGAACTTACCCGACAAGGAATTTCGCTACCTTAGGACCATTATAGTTAAAGCCGCCGCTAGTTACTATTTCTATAATATAATTTTTTTTTTATACCATATTTATTTTATAACGCTGGGCAGGTGTCAGACCTTTTACCTCATTTTTTAAATTTAGCAAAGTCCTGTGTTTTTATTAAACAGTCGCAACCCTCTTTTCTGTTACACCAATAAAAAAAAAAAATTTTAAGTATTGGTACTCTTTCTCCAAAAGTTACAGAGTTAATTTGCCGAGTTCCTTCAATACTATTATTTCATACCTTAGCATTCTATGCTTATTTACCTGAGTCGGCTTTAGTACGGTTTTAAATGTTCATATTTCTAGAAAAAATAAATATGCAGCTTCAATCTCACAAAAAAAAAATAATTAGTTTCTCTTTTTTTTATAAAGATTTTAAAAATTATTTTTTCTTTTTTAGAATTAGTTTTAAAATTTATTTCATTTTTAAAAAAAAGAGGAAATAACATTTTAAAATACTACAAAATTAATTTTTTTTTTAAACATTTTTAATAATATAAATAAATTTTAAAGAACATTTAAATGTTTTTTTAAAATTCATTTATATTATTATTATTAATTTTAAAGAATAAATAAATATAAATATAATCTCATCATTTTTAACTTTAGTCAAAAACTTAGAGGCCGAATAAATTGATTTAAAAAATTAATATCAAAAACCTAAAATTTTCGGTAAAAATGATTTTAACATTTTATTAAAGCTACTAATATCAGCATTATCAAATTAATATAATCACATTATTTTACAACAATGTTTCACCAACATATAAAAAGTTCTGCTACCCCTTTAAAAAAGAAAAAGCTTTGGTAATAATTATTGACCTAACATTTATGATTTTTAAAATATTTTATTTAACGATGAGCTGTTACGCTTTCTTTATTAAGATGGCTGCCTCTAAGCCAACTTTTCGTTTAATTAATATTTTAAATAACTCCTATAATCACAAAATTATTTTTTGGACCTTAGCTATTTTTCTGGGCTGTTTCCCTCTCAACTAATAAATCTTTGCACCTATAGTTTTTCTGCCATTTAAAAAATAATAAAATTTGAAAAGGTTCATTATTCTAAATTAATATTTACAATAAATATGAATAAATAGAGCTCTACCTTTATTATTATTACAAATGACGCGTTACTTAAATAACTTTCGCAGAAAACCAGCTATGTTCAAGTTCGATTGGCATTTCACCACTATTTATAAATCCACTCAATCTTTTGCAACAGACACGAGTTCGGTCTTTCATTATTTTTTAAAAAACTTCAACCTGTTAATAAATAGATCACTTGATTTCGGGTCTATTTAATTTAACTAATACCTATAAAAGTTGTGTTAACTTAATTTTTAAATTTGCTAAATTAAAAAACTTGCTGACCCATTATACAAAAGGTACGTTATAAAAAACTGCTAAAAATGTTCAATTTCATTATTTTCCCTCACGGTACTCGTTCACTATCGGTTAATAATTTTTTTTTAAGCTTAGTAAGTGGTATTACTTTATTAAAAACAATTTTATCGTCGTTTTCAACTTATTAAAAATAAAAAAAGTAATATACGGGGCTTTACTTACCCTTTTTAGCCTGTTTTTCTTTTTCAAAAAACCCTTTTCTAAACTATTTTTATTTTTTTATTAAGCTTATTTTAAATTCGCTCACCGCTACTAATAAAATCTTTAATTAATTTTTTTTTATAATTACTAAGATGTTTCAGTTCATTATAATAAAATAATATATACATTTGATTAATCCAAGGTAAAATTAAAATAATACTATTTTTTGCAGTACTTTAAAAAATTTCGTTTGTTAAATACGACCTTACTTTATTACCAAATAATCCATTAAACATTTTTTTATAAATTAAAATTAAAATAAAAATAACATTCATTTTTTTTTATAAAAAAAAAAATTTAAATAAATATATTAAAAATTAATTTATATCCCAGTCCAAGCAACAGGTTCCCCTACGGCCGCCTTGTTACGACTTCACCGTAGTTAGAAAAAATGTTGTCGATATTCTTTTTTCTTAACACTATTATATAATAAATAAAAATTGTATATAAATTTTTCAATAAAAATTTTAAAATAATTATTAAAATAACCTCTTTTATCTTTAAAACACCCTCGTCATTCCAAGGCGTGACGGGCGGTATGTACAAAAATCGGATAAGTATTCACCGCAACTTTCTTATTTGCGATTACTGGCGATTCCACCTTCATATTTCCAACTTTCAGAAAATAATTCGAACTTAGACAATTTTTAGAAATTAACTCCTGATTGCACATTTGTATTTTTTTGTAATTATCCTTGTAACACGTGTGTAGCCCAATATATAAAGTTCATAAAACTTGACTTACGCCATCTTCCTCTATTGTTTCAATAATTGTAAATTATTTTTAATCCGTAATTAATTTAAAAAAAAAAAATATTTAAATTAACACAAGGTAATTTAATTTAATGGGTTTCATCCGTTGATCGCAGTTAAGCTAAACATCTCTTGACACGGATTTCCGACAGCCATGCAAACCTGTAAAAGCTTTTTTAAAAAAATTTTTTAATTTTTTTACGTTTTTAGTTTAAAACACCGGTATACATTCATTGGTAAGGTTTTATGTGTTATGTCAAATTAAACCACATGTTCCACCGCTTTAACAATCTCCCGCCAAATACTTTGAGTTTTAGCCTTGCGGCCGTAGTACTCAGGTAGAATATTTAATGCGTTAACTTAATTTTAAAAAAAATTTATAAAATTAATATTCATAGGTCAGGGCGTAGACTACCTGGGTATCTAATCCAGTTTGCTACCTACGCTTTAGCATCTCAACGTCAGTTAATAAAAAGATTGCTGTCTCCACTATTGACAGTTCTTTAAATTTTAACAAATTTTACCTCTACACTTAAAATACTGCAACCCCCTTTATTACTCTAGAAAAAAAGTATTTAAAAATTGACTAATCTATATTTGTATTTCATTATGTTATTTAAATTTAAACTTTTAAAACAGTCTACACGCGTTTTACACCCAGTCAATACGATTAACACTAGCCCTCTCCGTTTCACCGCGACTGCTGGCACGAAGTTAGTCAGGGCTTATTCTTCATTTAAAATCATTATTTTCAAACGATAAAAAAAGTTTACAACCCGTAGGCCTTCATCCCTTACGTAATATAACCAAATCTAGCTTTCGCTACTTGTTCAATATTCCTCACTGCAGCATCCCTCGGGAAGGCGGGCGCTTATTATTCCCGCTATGGCTAATCGTTCTCCCAAACTAACTTAAGGTAAGGCTTAATAAAATCACTTTTATTAAATACCAGATCTTATCAAAATTAGCTTAAATAATTAACAACGATATAAATCTTTATTAAAAAATTAAAAATATTTTAAAATTTATTTTTTTTTCTAAAAAAAATTGTTAGTTAATAATTTTGATAAAACATCCTTATACCGACTAGTATAAAAAAAAAAAATCATTACTTGATTTGCATGTGTCTGAAGTTTATCACTAGCATTAATCGGAGCCAGAATCAAACTCAAATTAATAAAAATAAAAAATTTAATATATAATAATTATATAAATAGATACATTACTATTACAAATTAATTTGAACCTAACTGGACTCGAACCAATAATATTTCTTTATGAGAGAAACGTTATAGCCATTTTAACTATAGGTCATCGATAACAAATGGTCACTACCGGACTCGAACCGGTAAAAAATAAATTTTAAGTTTATCGCGTCTACCAATTCCGCCAAGCGTTTGTTTGGTAGAGGGGGGATTCGAACCCACGAAGTTGAAAAACAGAAGATTTACAGTCTACCTCCTTTAGCCGCTTGGATACTCTTATTTAAAATTTTTTAAAAGTTTTTGTAAAGTGATTTTTATATTATTTAAAAAAATTGGAAATCGAAAATCTATAATAAATTCTTTTTTAAAGATATTTGTATAATAAAAATAGATTGATTTATTTCTTTTTATATAGATACATCTTTTTTTATTATTCATTTTTTTTTTAATTTATGTATATAAAATTATACAAGCCATCATTAAAGATAACAATCCTATTGCTTCAGCTAACGCAAAACCAAGTATAGCATAAGCAAATAATTGATTTTTAACTTTAGGATTTATAGAAAACGCTTTTATAAGAGAAGCAAATACTAAACCTATACCCGTTCCTGCTCCAATTAATCCTGAACAAGCCATTCCAGCACCTATAGCTTTTATAGATTTTGATATTACTAAATATGAAGACATTTTTTATTTATTTTATTAAAAAAAAATACTCGTTTTTTTAATAAAAAAATAATTAATTAATTATTTTTTTAAAAACTGAGTATCTTTTAATAAATTAAAAATTTTTGGAAAAACAAATTTATAATAAGATTTAAAATGATTATTTAGTATTTTTTTGATATATAATTCAATTATTTTTTCAAATTCAACCATATTTAAAGCTCTAATTTCTATCGGCATATATCCGTGATTAACTCCACAAAGTTCACTGCACTGACCTCAAGTTGTACCAGAAAATGGAGTTTTTATAATTACCTGATTTAATCTTCCAGGTATAGCATCCATTTTTATACCAAAACTTGGTATAGCTCAGCTATGTATAACATCATTAGAGGTAATTAAAAATCTAATATTAGAATTTGTAGGTATAATAAGTGGATTATCTACTGAAAGTAATCTTGGATAACCTTCCGGTAAACTGTCATCTACTAATATTAAACTATCTAAAATAAGAAATCTTTCTATATTTTTTTTAGCATACATAAATGAATGATTTTTAGTTACTTCAAATAAAAAATCCACATTATCATCTATTATTAGATTATAATTTTTAGATAATTCAGATATTATAGAACCAACAACAATATCACTAAAAGCTACATATAAATCATAATCTGAATATTGATAGGTTCAATATCATTGGTTACCAGTTATCATTATATTAAAAATAGGTTTACTATTAACTTCCAAAGAATATAAAAGATATATTGATGGCACACCCATTAACACAAGAATTATAGCAGGAATTAATGTTCATATAAATTCAAGTGATGGTAAATGATAAAAATTATAAATTTTTGAAAAAATATATTCATCAATCTTTAAAATTAACCTTCTTTTAAATATTTTATAAATAAAATCATTACCATCGGTTTTACGTTTAAAAAGAAATTTAGTCAAACTTAAATGAATATTAAAATTGTACGATTGTAAAATTGCGGCTACAAAAAAAAAAATTTTTAATATAAAAACTATTAATATATAAAACATTATCTCATCATGAAGATTCATAATTCCAAGCATAGATGCGGTTTTAGGGTTTGAAAAGTCTTTCATTAAATCATCAAAATACGAATTACATAATAAATGAACAAACATTTATTATTCTTTATTTTTGATTTTTTTTTTTAAAAATGAAATTAATTTTAATAGTGGTTGTATTTTAGGTTTTATTACTATTATTCAAATAAAAATAATAAAATTAAATTTTATTCCCTTTTCATAAGTTACAAATTTTTTTTCAAATTTTTCTATTTTTGATTCGTCATCTGTAATTAAATATAAATTTATAAAATCTACGGTATTTTCAAACAATCAAATTTCTAAAATATTTTTAATTTTATTTAATTCTTCTATATCTATTTCAATTGTTTTCAAAGTATTTGAAAAATTCAAACAAGTACAATTAAAAAAATTTATTTTTTCTCAATATCACACAATTCTAAAAAATGCATCAATTATTAAATAAAAAAATATTAAAACACCTAAAAAAGTAAAAATTGAACCAACGGATGATATAAAATTTCACTTATAATATACATCCGGATAATCAGGAACTCTTCTAGGCATACCATTTATACCAGCAAAATGCATAGGAAAAAAAGTTCAATTAACTCCAATTACAGTTACCCAGAAATGTAATTGGCCTAATTTTTCTCTATAATTATATCCAGTAATTTTTCAAAATCAAAAATAGAAACCAGAAAAAAATGCAAAAGCAGCACCCATAGATGAAACATAATGAAAATGAGCAACTACGTAATATGTATCATGAAGAGATACATCTATTCCGGCATTAGATAAGACTATTCCAGTTAATCCACCTATAGTAAATAATATTAAGAAACCTAATGCAAATAAACTAGGAGTTCTTTTAATAAATATACCACCCCATATTGTAGCCAATCAACTAAATATTTTTATTCCAGTAGGTACTGCTATTATCATGGTAACTGCCATAAAATATGCTCTAGTATCAGTATCCAAACCTACCGTATACATATGATGAGCTCAAACAATAAAACCTAAATATCCTATTGCCATCATAGCACAAACCATACCCTTATACCCAAATATTCTTTTATTAGAAAATATACTTAAAACATGACTAATCACTCCAAAACCAGGTAAAATAAGTATATATACTTCGGGATGACCAAAAAATCAAAAAAGATGTTGATATAATACAGGGTCACCTCCGCCAACATAATCAAAAAAACTGGTATTAAAATTTCTATCAGTTAGTAACATAGTTATTGCTCCAGCTAATACCGGTAAAGAAAGTAATAATAAAAATGAAGTAATAAAAACTGATCAAACAAAAAGTGGAAATTTGTTATAAGTTATTGTTATTGAATGCATATTAACTACGGTTGATATAAAATTAATTGAACCAAATAAAGAAGATGCTCCAGCTAAATGTAAACTAAAAATAGCTAAATCAACAGCTGTACCTGGATGATAAGTTATATCACTTAATGGTGGATATACCGTTCATCCAGTTCCTGCACCCATTTCTGTTAAAGAAGATAATAAAAGAAGTAAAAAAGAGGGCGGTAAAAGTCAAAAACTCAAATTATTCAATCTTGGAAAAGCCATATCAGGAGCTCCTATCATTATAGGTAAAAATCAATTACCAAAACCTCCTATCATTATAGGCATTATAAAAAAAAAAATCATAATAAATGCATGCCCTGTAATTATTACGTTATATAATTGATTATTATTATTTAAAACAGTAATTAATGGTTCACTTAATTCCAATCTTATAACAACAGAAAAAACAGTTCCTATTATACCTGCAAATGATCCAAATAAAATATAAAGAGTTCCAATATCTTTATGATTCGTAGAAAAAAATCATCTTTCTACATAATTTTGATTATAGTATTTAATTAAAAAATCTTTTAATTTTTTAATTTGATTTTCATAAATTTTTTTTATTAAAATTTTTAATTTTTCAATATTATTAAATAATTTTACTAAAAAAATTGATTCCAACCATGTATCATATTTTTTATTTTACTCCATTATTAAAATAAACCGGGCTAGGAAGGATTCGAACCAACAACGGAAGTTTTGAAGACCACAATTTAACCATTAAACTACTAGCCCTCAAAATTTTATCATTAATGGTAGATAGTGGGAATTGAACCCACATCTCTAATGCCACAAATTAGAATTTTACCATTAAACTATACCTACCGGATAGAGATGGAATTGCACCAACGACATCTGGCTTTTCAGGCCAGCACTCTACTTACTGAGCTATCTATTCATTTTTCTAGTAACAAGATTCGAACTTGTATCTACGAGGTCAAAGCTCGGTATCCTACCAATTGAACGATACTTTTATTAATTTTTTATTTATATAAAGTATACGGGGTGGTATTTAACCACCCCGTATACAACTTCTTATAAAAAGAAAAAGTATGTTGACTTTTCAAAAATTAAAAAATGAAACAAATAAAATATTACATTACAAATATTTATTTAAATTAATTTTTTTTTTTTTAAAATTTTTATTTAAATAAAAAATAAATAACTAAAATCGCGATCAAAAAAACTTTCACATTATTTTAATGTTTAGTTAAAAAAAAAAATATATATTTTAAAAAAATTTAAATATTTTTTTATATATTTTTTTTTTAAATTATACATTGTAAAAAAAAAAAAAATTTATTCTTCATAAATTGTTTTATTTCACCCTGTTTCAGTATTTCGACTATCTAAGTATTTATGATGAAATATATCTATTTTAGTAGGAACTTCTGGCTCTAAATAATTCAAATCTATTAATAATTTTTTAATATTTTTTTTAATATTTCTTTTTCTAACAAAATCTTTTCTTTGAATTCTAGGATTATACCAATCATCCTCTCATTTCAAGAAACGTTCTCCTACTTCTTTGTTATTTAACATAGATAATATAATTTTTTCTTTTAAAATACTATTATATTTAAAATTATTAAAAATATAATTATTATTAAAAAATATAAAAAAATTTGATGAAAAATTTAAATTTTTCATCATATTATTTATTGAATATGTGGAATAAGAAAAATGAACAGTATAATCAACAAAAAGATTATTTTCTCAAGCATCTATAAAAATATAATCAAAATAGTAATAATAATTGTATAATAAGTATCCAAAAACATAAATAAAAAAACAAACTATATCAATAAAGTGTCAATATCAAATAAAAGTTTCAAATAAATATGATTTATTTAAAGTAGAATAAAATAAAAATTTAAAAAACAAAAAAATAAATATTAAAAATAAAAAAATAGTATGAATAGTTGTAAAATATTCCAATAATCTCATTATTAAACCATATATACCAAAATTAAAAGAATAAAAAACAGAAAATATTTCATCCAATAATTTAATTTTAATTATTATTAATGAAAATAAAACGAAAAAAAATATAAATAAAAAACTTAAAAAAAAAAATTTAAATTTTAAAAATTTATTAATGGTAATCAACAAAAGACTACAAGTCATATACAAAATAATTTTATATTGCAAATTTTTAAATGGATTTATTATATAACTTTTATCAAATACAGTAAAATCAAAATCAACACAAAAAATATTTCTATATTTCGGAAGATTATAATAATAATTTAAATAATTAATACTAATAAATTTTAAATATTCATCATATAAATCATAAAAAATTTCAATTTTTTCATTAAAAATTTTTTCAAAATAAATTGTTATATTTTTATTAATTTTATAATAATTAATTAAAGAATCTAAATCGATTTTATTAAAAAAATTTTCATCATTAAATTCTTTAAAAATTAATTTTAAAATTTTATTTAAATTAATTTCACCAATTTTCAAATCATTTTCAAAAAACATTTTAAATATAAATAATAAATCAAAATATTCAATTTTTTTTTTTAAAATTTTTTTTAAAGAAAAATTTAAATTTAAATTTAAAATAAAATTATTATAATTAATATAATTTTTATTCAAAATAAAATTTTTTTCAAAAAATAAATTAAATTTATTTAAATCATCATAAGATAGTAAATTAAAAATATCATTTTTAATATTTTTTTTTTTAGATAAAATAACATTTTTTAAAATATCTTTATTGGATAAAATAAAAAAATCTATTGAATTCTTTAAAGAAATATTATTAATATTATAAAAAAAATCAAAATTATAAAAAAAAAATTTAAGTAAAATACAATTATTTCATAAATAATAATAAAAATATTGATTAAATTTTTCAAAATAAAAATTATTTTTATTAAAAAAAAAAAATTTCATATAATAATAAATTCTTTTATTAGAATTAAAAATATTTTCTTTATAATAGCTAATAAAAATTTCTTTTTTAACTAGAGAATCTATTAAATTTTTTCAATAATAATTATTATTTAATAAAAATTTTTTAGAAAAATAGTTATCTTTAATTATTTTTTCATAACTAATTTCATAATTAAATTTTTTATTTATTTTAATTTCATAATTAATTAAATAATTTAATAAAAAATAAATATGATAGTTTTTTTTAATTAAAAAATTTTTATCTTGTATATTGTTAAAAATAAAATAATTTTCAAAAAAATTTAAATAAACTCTAAAATCAATAATTTTATGTTTTAAAATATTTTTCTCATTTAGATTTATAATATATAGTAAATTTTCGTTTTCTTTTAAAAAATTATAAAAAAATGATTTATTATAATTTTTATTAAAATCATTATAAATTTTTAAATCATTAAATTTATTTAAATTAATAAAATTAAAGAATAAAGAATTTTTTAATGAAAAAAATAATTTTTTTTTATTTTTTAAATCTAATATCTTTATATTATAATTAAAAAAATCAAATAAATTAAAACTTTTTGAATAAAATGTATTTTTATTAAAATTTTGATTATAAAATAAATTATTTAAAAAAATTTTATATTTTAAGGATGTATTTTTAATATTAAAAAAATTAGGATATTTATAAACAAATTTAATAGATTTAGTTAAATATGGGAATCCTTTTAAATAATAATTATAATCAAAAAATTTACTAAAATTATTAAGAAAAGAAAATTTTTCATTAAAAAGTTTAAAATTAAAAATATAATTATTTTTTTCAAATAAAAAATTATCAAACATTTTATTTATAAATTTTAAATAAATCATTTCAAAAAATAAATCAAAAAAACAATTATTATAAATAGAATTAAATAAATATTTTATTTTTAATGGAGAATAAAATTCTAAATAAGGTATATAACTTATTGTTTTAAACAACATATTTCGAATTAATAACATAAAAAAAATATTTTTATTCGAAATATAATTATCAATATTTTTATAAAAAAAATTAATTTTAGAAAAATATAGAAAAGGATATTTTTTTGATTCATAAACTTGAAGAAGATTACCACTATTTTTATTAAAAATCAAAAAATCTTCAACATTATAATTTAATTTTAAAGAATTATTTCCTGAAATATGTTCTTTTAATAAATGAAAATGAACTATTCCTTCCGGAGGTCATATACCGCCTATTCATATACTAGGATTTATACTAGTATAAATATATATAAAAAAAACACAAAAAACAAGCATAATTTCAATTATTAAAAACAAAAAAAACACTGTTTTAAAATTTTTTTTAGACAAAACATTATGATACAGAAAGGGATAAGATTTATTTATAATATTTTTTATTAAAATAAAAAATATTATAAAAATAAAAAAAAACATTAAAAATTTAAAAAATAGATAATAAAAACTCAATAATAGCGATAATAATAAAAAAGAAATTAAAATTGGAAAAATATTATAATCTTTATTTGGAAATATACAATAAAACTTGTAAAATTTATTTTTAATTTTTATAAAATTAGAAAGATTTAAAATTATTTTTTTATTAATAATCATTTAGAAACGATATTTAACAACTACTAAATTGTATAATTGGTTTTCCAAATTTATCTCAAGGAAAAATATGACCATTCATTAAAAAAAAATAATTTCTTATGTAAAATCATCACTCAAAAAATGGAAATTTCATAAAAATATAAATTAAATAATCTATAAAATATAAGATATCTATAGAAAAATAATTGTATATAATTAAAAATAAAAAAGAAATTAAATAAAATAAATAATAACCGAACTCGTTAGCAATAGTCTGTGCTATATTTTTTTCATATAAAAATTGACCTAATTTATATGTTGGATGAACTAAACTATTTTTTTTAAAACTATTTATTGATTTTATAAATAATTTATTAATAAACATTAACAACATTGTAAATAAAATAATAGCATAATTTAATCTAAATATAAGATAAAAATAATATGCTTTATTATTTTTAAAAATTTCAATTTTTTTAAAAAAATTAGAATTTTTATAATTTTCATTAAATTCTTTTAAATCGTCTAAAGTCAATTTAATTTTACTTCAAGATGGTGTAGTTTCACATATTAAACCAAATTTATTATTATAATAAATATGTTCTTTTCTATCATTAAAATAATTTGGATTTTTAAATATTGTAGAGTTTGCATATTTTTTATTAAAAATAAAACCGCTAAAATTAAAAAATCCAAATAAATTCATATTTTTATCACAATGTAAATATTTATTATCGTTATATGCTTGATAATAACGATAAAGTCGATAACTATGATTTGTAAAATCCTTATTAAATAAGAGTGGTAAAAAAACTAATTCTGGAAGAGGTTCTCTTCTAAAAAATTTAGATTGTGTTTTTAACTTATTTTCAGTAATAATTCTTCAATCAAATTTATTATCTGTAAAAATAAAATAATTGAATTTATAAAAAAACATATATTTAAAAAAAAAATATTTTTTTAGAAAATCATTTAAATCATATTTTGTGTTTGGTACAAATTGTCCTACAAAATCTTTATAAAAACAATTATATTTAAAAGATAAAAAATAAAAATTAAGATAAGATTTATTTTCTATAATACTAGCACCTATACCACTTGTGTATCTTCCTACAACTTTTCTATATCATCAAGCTTCGGGATGATCATTAGGTGGTGCTGGTATTAGTCTATCAACTCACTCATATATTCTTTTATTTTTTATACACTGAGAAGTTGTAACCATTCTATGAAGATTTCTATATTTACCAGCCATTAAATAATTATTACATAATTTATCTAAAGCTTTATCTAAAATTGAACATCTATAATCCCAAGATCCTTTTTTTCATTTAGAATGATAAATTGGACCTATACTAATTCCATTACCTAAATAACGTGTGTAAAAAGTATGTCTAACACCCTCATGTTCTAATTTAATATTATGTATAGTTTCAATATCCATGATATCTAACATAGACATAATTTCTAAATAAAGTAAACTATTACAAATTCTTTTAATCATATATTTGTGAAATTCAAAAACATAATCATATCTAGCCATTTCAGTTTTACTAAAAGTGGTCTTAAATAAAGTATTAAAAAAATGACGGTTATCTTCATCATAAAAATCTTTTTTTCAAAAGTAGCTTGGTCAAAAATTATATGTTTTATTATTAAAACAATTTATCAAATTATATCAAGAAGTACCAATATCTCATCCTGTTTTTTTATTAATAACAGTGTTACTATTCATTTTATTTCTAAAATTTAATATATTAAAATTATAATAAATATTTTCTCCAAAGGTTGGATTAATTTTATAATGTTTATTAAGATAAATATGAGCTAATTTAAAAATTCTATTTCTATATTTATCATAATTAACATGATAAATATCTAAATTTCATAAATTTTTTAAATTTTGATCTTTTTTTTTATTATAAATTTCAATATATTCATCTAAATAATGAATAAATTCTTTATAATAATCATAATAAAAATTACTAGATGCTGTTGTAAAATATGAAGATTCAAGACCTTGACCAAAATTAGTAATTAAATTTAATAAATTAGCTCTATTTCCATAAGTATTATCATTAGAATAATCTACCCAATTAAAAAAATCAAGAAAAAAATTAAAAGATCCAATTTTAGGAATAAATTTGTTCATATATATATCACGAACTGGACTTCCTTTAAATTTATTAATTTTATAAAATATATCACGCATGACACTAAAAGGACTTGGAACACTTTTTTTTTGAAAAAATGTATGTAATCAATTATTAATAGGAACTTTTCACAATGAAAGATCTCTTCAAAAAATAGGTTGTGGTGGCATTTTATGTTTTTTTGTTTTTAAAGTAAGAGGATGTGAAATTTGAAACATAAATATATTATATAATTGATAAACAAATTTTTTCTTATTTAAATAATTATCCATAAATATAATTGCCGTATTTAATCAATTATAAGTATAACATACACCACCGTGAGCATTAAGCCTAGAATTTAAGTTAATTATTGCGTTATATTCACCTTCTAACACTCTATTATTTCTATCTTGTATTATAAGTCTACTATATGGTCTACATCAAAGCAATCAAAGTCTTCTTGAAAAATCCACATTAAATCATGGTCCACCTTCACTGTAACGTCTCTTATTTAAAAATGTGTTTAATGAAAATCTTTTTCATTGATGACAAGTTTCTTTACGAACTTTTCTGTTACGTAATATCAATGTACCACGTTTTCTAACACCATCCCAATATCATCTTTTCATACCGTAAGTATATGGTCTAATAGAGGCATCGATTAAATATTTTCTGTATTGTCAAAATTTACGAGTAGCTTTTTTTTTTCTTAAAATATCTCTTCTTAAATGAAGTCTTTCTCAGGCAAAAACAGTAGATAATCTTCTTCGTTTTATACGAAATATAGTTTTTCTTTTTCAACGTCTTCTTTTTTTTTTTCTACGTTTTTTTTTTCCTCTTCTTCTTTTTTTTTTTCTTCATCATCCCTCATCACGAATATTTCCTTCTAAAGTGGTTTCATTACGTCGATGCTGTCACTCTCTTGATCTTCTTTTATAGGTACCTTCACGAATAAATCATCAAAGACTATCAGATGTAACATGAGCGTTAGTTGAAAATTTTTTTCAAAATAAACTTTTAAGACCTGAAAAAGAATAAGGAGGACGTCTTCCTGGAAAAATAAAATTAGTTGGTCAAATATCTTTTTGAGGATTAACATCAAATCAAAAATCCGACATTCCATAAATAATTTTAAAATTTTTTAATTGATTTTTATTGTAATGAAAATTATTTTCGAGTAAATTATTTTTAGTTAATTGATTATTTTCTATAAATTTCAATGTTGATTTTTTATCAGCATGTGTTAAAAATCAAAAATCTCTATCAAAAAAAATTTCATCATAAAATTTTAAATTTTCAATGTTATTCTCTTTTATAAAAAAATTAATAAAATTTTCATTAGGTTTAATCATAGTATCATGCAATTTAACAAAACTAATAGGTAAACTAAACAAGTTTTCTCAAACAGTAGATTTTATAAAATCTTTATTATATGCCAAATGATCGAAAAATTTAAAAAAATAATTTCAATTTCTTTTTTTAGGAAGTCATTTATAAACTGTTCTATATCAATCAAGTTCAAACGTACCGACTGGTTTTCTTTTTAATATAAAAATATTTTCTCGAAATTTAGTAAAATGTATTCTATGATAATTAAAAAATGTTCATCAAGCTTTACTTTTTCTAAATCTATGATAAAATGGAAATTTATAATTTAATAAAGTTCTATAAAAACGACGACATTTTCATCAATCCAATGTTAATAATTTAGGATGTCATTTATAATTAGAATTATAAATAAATTTTAATTTTTTATTAGTATAACAAGTTGTAGGATCTGAAATTTTAAAATATTTTTCTAAATTTTTACCAAGTGATCAACGATTTGTATAATTAAATGATACATATTTATACATATTCTCTACAGCATGTTTATAACAAACTAAACCATCATATAATGGATTTATAGGTGAATAAATATAATCATTATATCCTAAATCGATTTTTCTTTTTGATTTAGGTCAAGAATAATATCATGTAGATAACCTAGCAATTCCTTGTTCCATAAAAACTTCTGGTATTACGAATGTCGCTAAACTAAAATAATCACCTCCCTCAGTAATTATATATCTTTTAGTTGTATATGCTGATTCAAACATCATTCTACCTTCTCCAGTACCAAAAGGAAATAAATTCATATGAGTCTTATAATCTATGTAATAAGTATTTTTAAAAAATTCATGTAAAAAGGCCCTCTCTTCAAAAGTATTTTCATCATTCATAATTCCATAAAAAAAATTATTATTACTAAAAATATAATTAAGTTCATCTGTGCTTGCTAAAGGAGACATAATTTTTACATTTAATGGAATGAAGTGTAATTTAGAAAGCTCATATCTACCAGTTTTAAAAAAATCAAAATTATCCAATATACCGGTATTATCTTTAGGAGCAAAAAATTCATTTCATCAATTTGCATTATCTAAAGCTGACATATCATATATATCATTCGAACTACAATATCTTCAAAAATAATAAGTATCGGGCATATAAACTTCAAATTTTGTAGCAGCATCTCTTCTATTATACATATTTTCATAGATATCAATTTCATCCATTAAATATGGATCATTAAAAAATTTTTTTGATACTAATGAATAATTTTTAAATTCATTAGTTAAAAATAATTCAAGCATTTCTTCACCAATGTCTATGTCTATATTTTTATTATACCTATCATAAAGCTCTCTATATTCTTGTGTTGATTTTTTAATCTCATCATAAATCGATGAAAAATCTTCGAGTTTATAAAAATAATATTCAACGTAAAATCAACTAAGTATCAAAAATAAAAAAATTAAACTAGTTAAAAAATAACCTCTTAACCAAAAATTAATTTCTAATAAATTTGTTATTTCAGCATAATTAGAAATAAAATTTTTTTTATAAAACTTTTTTTTTTTTTTAAAAAAAAAAAAAAGTACAAAAGAATGAAATAAAACGAAATAAAATAAAAATAAACTAGAACAAATAAGAAAATATCAAGCATCAAAATGAGCTATTAAACTAGGTAAATAGTATATAGGTAATTTTTTATTTCTAAAAAATCACATGTATTGACTGATAGATGAAAGACTTAAATCAGTTTCACCATTTGTAATAGGTATATAAAATTTAGATACTAACTTTTTATGATAAGAATATCTTTTACTATAAGTAAAAAATGGTTCAAATTTATATAACTTAGCATTCATACTATAATTTCAAAAATAAAATCATCAGCGTTTAGAAGTTCTATCAAAATCTTTGTATTTTTGAAAATTTTTTGGTCTTGTATTTCAATTATTTTCTCAAGAATCAAAACTTGTAGATAAAAATCTTAATTTAGCATCATCTACAGTAACATCCTCTATTTTGTCTAAAAAATGAAAATAAGTTTGAAAATAGTTACTTACTTTTAAAATTTTTTTAAAATTATTTCCAAAATTTTTATCTTTAAAATCTTTTAAAAGAATTTTATTTAAATATTTTAAATTTATTTGATTTTTTTTATAATTTTGTATTTTTTCTATTTCTTTATATTTTAAATTTAAATTTTCATTTTTAAAATAAATTTTAGCCCTATTTTGCATATTTAAATCTATAAAATTTATTATTTTTGAATTAATATCTTTTGAAAAATAGTATAAAGAACCTCAATTATTAATAGCAGAATTATATTTATGTAATATATCAGACATAATATGTAAACTTAATAAAGCAGGATAAGTATTTATTGTTTCTAATTTATATTTAATTTCCGAATCATAATGATTACTTTCTAATTTTTTTTCATTAACAGAATTTATAGTAGAAAAAGAATTAAATCAAATATTATTTAAATGATAAATAATATTTCTATGTGTTAAAGTTAAATCTCTAAATCTAAAAAATTCTGAATCAGAAACTCTTATTTTAAGTAAAAAATCTCCTCTTAAAAAAGAATATTTTATAGCCATACATAAAAAAAGAAATGTAATACCTCAACAAACTAAAGCAATAATTTCAGAAACATCAAGAAAATTTTTATATTTAGTTGTAAATTTAACATTATTTAAAGGTCAATAAATAAATTTAATAATAAAAATTAATAAAGATAAAACAGGTTTAATAACTATTTTATGAAAAAAAGAAAAAAATTTAATAAGTATAATAACAAAATAAATAAAAAAATCTAAAATTTTATAATAAATATTAACTATTTTAAAAGGTTCAATTATTTCTTTTTTAATTTTTTTTTTAATTAATCTTCTTTTTTTTCTTGTTTGCGCTTTTTTAATTTTTTTTTTAATTAAATATAGTTCATAATAAATAAAAAATTTTTTCTCAATATATGCTCAAATTTTAATGGATGGATTTATTACAAAAAATAAAGCTAAAATTTCAAGAACATCAAAAAATCTTTCAAGTATATTTAAATATCATCCTACGGCTGGAAAAAAATCATTTATTAAATAATCCATATAATAATCTCACTTTTCTTCTAATTTATATTTAAACTCTTCGTAAGAAAAATTTTTTATATAATTAATAACTAAACGGATTCTCTTAATTAAAAATAGAATACTTATAAAAAAAAAAAATTTAATGATCGAAACGATTTTTGTAATATTAAAATAAAAAAATATTTGTTTAAAACTAGTGTATATAATTTTAATACACAATTTTAATTTTTTTAAAATAAAGATCAAAATTGATTTAATTCGTTGATAATCCATTATCTACCATTTAAATTTTTATTCAAATTATTACATATTTGAATATAACTTTGTTGTTTTTTAGATATAATATTTCTTTTTATAACAAGGCTTATTGAAGATATTAAAACAGATAACATAGTAATAAAAATTATTACAAAATTTATATAAAAATAATTAAATATAAGCATTCCTATAGAAAATATATCCGGCATAATAAATAATTGATAAAAAAAAAAATTATTTAAATATTTTAAAAATAAAAAATTTAAATCTAAAATTATAAAATTTTTAGAAAAAAAGATAAAAAAAAAATTTAAAATATAATAAATAATATAAAATATTAAAAAACTTGTTATTTTTACAAAAATATTTTGATATCTTAAAATAAGTTTGAAATTAATAATCATCAAAGTAAATATAAATAATATAGAAATAGCTCCTATATAAATAAAAACAATTAAAAAACTAAGAAAATAAAATTTAAAAGTTGAAATTAATAAAGATGAATTTATGAAAGCAAAAATTAACATTAAAACGTTAACTAATGGATTTGAAAATGGTAATATACTTAGAATACAGAACAATAACGTAAGTATTAAATATATCATTTTTAAACTAACAAAAAAATAATAAAAATCAAAAAAAAAATTTAAAAAATACAATAAAACTATAAAATACATTTTAAATATATAAATAATTTAAAAAATTAAATTTAAAATCATTTCTGACACTATATTTCCTTGAACATAATGACATAATGATAGAAAATTTAGAAATACTATCAAAAACATAAAAATTGTTTATTAAAAAAAAAAATAAATTAAAATTAAACTCAATGTTTAAAAATTTATTAAAATTAAAATTATTATAAAATTCAATTATATTTGTTTTATAATCTAAATTATTTAACAAAAAAATAGGAGATATTTTATTTAACTCAAAAAAAATTTTATTAAAATTATTATAAAAATTAAATGAATTTAATAAATTCATTAGAATATTTAAAATAGATAAACTATTTTTTATATTTGATAAATAATATGTAAAATAAGAATAAAAAAATAAATTAAAAAATCCTTCACAATTTATAAATAAATTAGATTTTTCTATAAAAATTTTAGAAGGTAAAATTAAATTTGAATATTTTATAAAATAGTCACCATGATGACCTTGATAAATAAAAAAATGATTTTTATTTTTTAAAAAATTAAATAAAAAACTATCAAAATCAATATTATACAAAATAGTAGGTTTTAAAAATAACATTTTATTATTATTATTAAAAAAATTTTTTATATTAATGATAGAATTTATTTCAAAATTCAATATTTTATTAGATATAGAAGTTAAATAATTAAAAAAAAAATTAATATTAAAAAAATTTTTAAAAAAAATTTTTAAATAATCTAGAAAAATCAAAAAATAATTATTAAAATAAAAAGAATGACCAAAATAAAAAAAAAAATCATAAAATAAAAAATAATTATTTAATAATTTAAAATTTTTAAATAAAAATTTTAAATTATAACCTAATGATACTGTATTAATATTAAAATTTTGAACACCTAAATTAAAAATAAATCCATTAAAACTATTTAATTTTTTTTTTAATTTTAAATTAAAAATTGGAGATTCAAATCTTAGATTAATATTAAAAAATATTATATTAAAATCTAAATTTTCAATAAAGTTTAAAAATTTAAAATTTGATAAATAAAATTTTCTAAAATCAATTATTTTTTTTGAAAAATCTAAAGAAAAATTATTTCAACCAAATATAAAAGAAATTTTTTTTATAAAAAAAAGTGAAAAAAAGTCTGTAAATTTATCAGATAATAAATTTATATTATAATTTTTTTTTTTATTTATAATAAAAAAATTAATTATTTTAATAATAAAATTTTTTAATAAAAATAAACAATTTAATCAACTAAAAAAAAAAAAATTATTAAAAATTATAAAAAATGGATAAATTAATCTTTGTTTAACATAAGAATCATAATTAAATCTGATTTTATCAGAAATTCATTCTTCATTTATTAAATAATTATAATTTGGAAGTATTCTTATTATTAAAGTTCCTCTTATATCTATTCTTATATTACTTAAATAATCATCAAATATATCAACATATTTAATATCTAAATATTCCCACAATCTACCTAAAAATGAATATGGTTTAGATGTAAGAGCTCCAACAGGACACAAATCTATTATATTACCAGAAATTTCAGAATTTAACTCGTTAAAATTAGTATAAAAACTTATTTCTGTTTTTAAACCTCTACCTAATAAAGATAAATTAAAAATAGATGATATTTCAGAACAATATCTGGTACATCTAGCACAATGTATGCATCTATTTAAAGAAAATTTTATTAAAATATTATAATTTTTATTTTCAACAGCTCTTTTATAATTTTCATAAAATCTACCATAATTTCCCCCAAATAGCATTGTTTGATCTTGTAAATCACATTCACCACCCTGATCACATATAGGACAATCTAACGGATGATTAATTAATAAATATTCTATAACATTTTCTCTAGCCTGAAAAACTAAATAAGTTTCTGTATAAATTACCTGTCCACTTTCAATTAAAGTTGAACAAGATAAAATTACTTTTGAAGATTGGATTTCTTCTACAGAACAAATTCTACAATTTCCTGAAATAGAAAGTTGATTATGATAACAAAACCTAGGTAAAAAAATGTTTTTTTCCATGCAAGCCTGAAAAATATTTAAATCAGAATCAAAAAAATAAATATAATCATCTATATGTATTTTTATGAAATTATTTTCTAATTTTTCTAACATTTAATGCTTTATTAAAATCATGTCAGAAAGATAAATAATTAATAAAACTATAAAAACATAAGCTTGAATAATAGAAACAGAAAACTCTAAAACAGTTATTAAAAAACATATTAATATAGGTAATAAATAAAAAATTTTAAAATTATTAAAAATAAAAGATCCAAAAGATCCAAAAATTGTTAATAAAGTATGACCCGCCAACATATTTGCAAATAATCTTATTGACAAACTAAAAGGTCGTATTAAAAAAGATAATAATTCAATTAATATTAAAAAAATTAATAAAAATTTTGGAACATTTTTTGGTATAAATAAATTTATAAAATTTAATTTATTACTTAATAAACCTATTATAATTAAAGAAATAAAAAAAATAAAAGAATAAGAAAAAGTTACCATTATATGTCCAGTTACTGAAGTATTATAAAATGATAAACTTAAAATATTTAAAATTAAAATAATTCAAAAAATTATATAAAAAATATTAAAATATCGTAAAGATCTTATTGATGTCATTTGATTTTTTATAATTTCTAAAATAAAAATGTATAATTCTTCCATTATAAATTGAATTTTAATATTTTTTATAATTTTAAAATCCAAAAAAAAAAAAATATAAAAAATAAAAATTATAATTGATAAATAAAAAATTGAATCATTTAACAAATTAAAATCAAAATATTTTAAAGAAATATAATAAAATAATTCAAAATGTTCTAAAGGGCTAATGTGACAATCTTGATTCATGAAATCCGTTACTAAAGGGCTAATGCCGCGGTCGGGGTTGTAATTTTGATCGGTTAAGTTTCTATTTTTAAGCGATAAATTAAATATATTTCAATTATTAACAAAAAAATAATAAAAATCAAAAAATAAAAATTTTAAATAAATAAATAAACTCTTAAAGTATTCTATCATTTTTTTTTATCTGTCAATTTCACCAAAAACTATATCTTGAGTTCCAATAACTGTAACTAAGTCAGCTAACATATAATTTTTAGTCATATAATTTAAACCCTGTAAATGAAAAAAACCTGGAGATCTTATTTTACATCTATAAGGTTTATTAGAATTATCTGAAACTAAGTAGACACCAAATTCACCTTTAGGAGCTTCAGTAGAAATATAAATATCTTCATTTTCAACTATAATACCTTCTGAAAATAATTTAAAATGTATTATTAAGTATTCCATTATACTTTTCATAATACTTCTAGGTGGATAATAACATTTAGAATTGTTTGGTTTAATCGATTCCATTTCATTTAAAATTAATCAATTTAAACTTTCTAATATTATATCTAATGAAATAAACATCTCCTCTAATCTAATTAAATATCTATCAAAACAATCACCATTTAAACCAATAGGTATATTAAAATTTAAATTATTATATTTTTCATAATTTAAAACTTTTCTTAAATCTCATCACAAACCTGTTGATCTTAGCATAACACCACTAAAACCATATTCAAAAGCTATTTTTTTTTCAATACTACCTACTCCTGTCAATCTTTCTTTTCAAATTCTTGAATTAGTTAAAAATTCATTAAATCTAATTAAATCTATTTTAAAATCCGAACAAAAAACAATTATATCCGAAATAAAATTTTTTGGTATATCTAAATAAACACCGCCGGGTCTTATATAATTACTATGCATTCTAGCTCCTGAAACTCTTTCATAAAATTCCATTAATCTTTCTCTATATTCAAAAAACCATAAAAATGGTGACATAGAACCAACATCCAAAGCATGTGTTGTTATAGCTAAAATATGATTCAATATTCTAGTTATTTCTAAAAAAATAATTCTTAGATAAGAAGATTTATTAGAAATTTCTTGTTTTAACAAATTTTCTATGGCTAACGAATATGTATGTTCTTGAGACATCATAGAAACATAATCTAATCTATCAAAATATGGTAACGATTGATTATAAGTTTTATATTCTATTAATTTTTCTGTACCTCTGTGTAAAAGACCTATGTGAGGTTCAACTTTTTTTAAAGTTTCACCCTCAAGTTCAGCTATTAATCTTAAAACTCCATGAGCTGCAGGATGTTGAGGACCAAAATTTAAAGTAAAATATTTTTTTTGATTAATTTGCATTTTTTTTTTTTATGAAATGTATTTGAAAAAATTAAAAAAAAAATTGTTTATATCTGAAAAATTATCATAGAAATTAAAAAAAAAAAAATCAAAATCTTTATAAAAAAAAAAAAAATTATTAAAAAAAAATAAATTACAAAATATAATAATTAAAACTATAAAAAATTTAACAACAAAAAAAAAATTATAAAAAAAAAATTTAAAATAATTTAAAATATTTAATTTGTAAAAAAAATAATTATTTAATAAAAATAAATATGAATTAAATTCATTAATAGAAGAATCTAAAATTAATAATTCAAAAAAAGAAATCAAAGAATTGAAACAATATATTAAAATAAAATACAAAAAATAAGTGCTATTCTCACTTAAAAAAATAAAATCTAATATAAAAAATGCTACAAAATAAAAATAAATTGAAATATTTTCTTGAATTTTTAAAAAAATTAACTTATCAAAATGAAAATTAAGCATTTTCCTCTATCAGCAATAAAAAATTATTAAAAAAAAAATTATTAAAAAAAAAAATTGTATTTTTTTTTATAAAAAAAATAAAATTTTTATTATATAAAATTATTTCATTTAAATTTAAAATAGAAAAATTTATTAACTTTCTATAAAAAAAAATTTTATATAATAAGGGAATAACGTAATTAAAATAAAAAAAATAAAAAAAAATAAAGAAAAATAAACCAGAAAAATATAAATCTAAGAAACAATAAAGATCAAATTGAGGCATTTAAAAATTTCAATTTGAATTTAAATTATAAAATCTATATTCTTGATTTAATTCAACAGGTTTATATAAAATTTCACCCAATAAATTATTATAATAAATTTCTAAATAACCTATAAGAGGAAAATCTTTTCTAAGAGGAAAACCTTTAAAACCATAATCAGTAAGAATTCTTTTAAGATTAATATTATTTAAAAAAAAAATACCATACATATCTCAAACCTCTCTTTCTGATCAAGCTAAAGATAAAAATAAATTATTTAAAGAATTAGTAAAATTAAAATTATTGGATAAAAAATAATTAATAAAAATTTTATTATAATAAAAAAAATTACTTAAATTATAATTAATTTTAAATCTATTTTTATTAAAAAAATAGTCAATAACACAAAGATCTAAAATTGTTTTATAATAAAATAAATTATTATATTTAAAAAAATTAAAAATTAAATATAAATTTAAATTATTTTTTAAATAAATTTGTATGTCACTATTAAAATTAAATGTAATAAAAAAAAAATTATTTATAAAAATTTTATATATTATAAAAAAATTAAAGTTTTTTGTTATATTTCATGAAATTAATTTCATTCTAAACCCCCTTTATATCATTCATAATAAAAACCTAATAATATTATAAATAAAAAAAAAATCATGGTAAAAAAAGAAATAACAGTTAAATAATTTAAATAAAATAATCACGGTAATAGAAACATTATTTCAATGTCAAATATTAAAAATAACAAAGCAATTAAATAATATTTAATATCGAAATTAATTAAAACTTTATTAAAAGGTTGAAAGCCACATTCATAAGACGTTAATTTTTCATAATAAGGATAATTTATACTTAAAAAAAAATTAATCAAAAGCATAATTAAACTTAATAAAAAAAGAATAAAAAAAAAAATAAATATATTAAAAAATTCTAAAGTATTATCCATTTCTACAGTCTTTTAATTTTTTTTTTTTTCTTAAATTTAATATTATTATGAGCAACACTATTAATTTTTATTATAGCCGCTTTTAAACGTACTTTTTTAAAAGAACGTATTGCTTTTGCTCAATAGCGTTCTTTTCTATTTTGAATTAAAAAAAATATTTTATTAATTTTTTTTAATTTTAAATATTTAGTAATTTCAGATCAAACATATCTAATTGAATAAACTAATTTTTTTTCTTTTTTTCTAATTAATTCTTTAGATTTACCTAAACTATAAGAAAATTTAACTTCTCCTAACTCATTAATAATTGTAATAAAACAATTATTTCTTTTTTTTTTAATTAAACAAAAATATTTTTTTTTAATTTTAAGTTTTTTTTTTTTAGATAAAAACAAATTAAAAATTTTATTATTATTAAAAATATTAAATTTATTTTTTTTAAAATAAAATAAATTTTTTAATATTTTTTTTTTATAATTTTTTTTTTTTATTCTAATATGTTTAATATTAAAAAAAATAAAATAAAAAAATAAATTAAAAAAAATTTTAATATTTTTTTTAATTTTAAAAAATTTATTTGTATTATCTAAAAATTTAAAAATAGATTTTTTATATTTTTTAAATTTTGCTGTATTTAAATTTTTTGAATCATAATAATTATATTTAAATCTTTTTTTTAAAATAGAGAATTGTTTTTTAAATAATTCTTTTGAAAAATAAATAAAAACGGGAGATGATTCATTTGATTTTTTTTTTATAATTTCTGATAATAAATAACGTAAAAAATCATAAAATTTTTTTAAAATTAAAATAAATTTTTTCTGATTAAGAAGAATTTTAATAAAATTGTTTAATTGAATAAAAATTCTTTTATTAGTTCTTTTTCTATAAATATTTGATTTTTTTTTATTATCTAACTTAATAAAATCATGTTCAATTCCCTTAAAAGTATTATATTTATTTAAAAATAAATTTAAAAAAATATATAACTTTATATTAAAAATAGTATAATTTTTTAATAAATTTAAATATTTTTTTTTAGTAGTAAAAATTTTTTCATAATTAAGAATAAAAGAAAAATTTTCTTCAAAATCTATTTGTTTATCTTCTGGTAGAAAAAGAATAATAGTATTAAATATATAAATTAAATATATATATAAATGTGTTTTATTAAAAAACGAAACGTTTTTTTCGTGTTTTTGCATTAGTTTTAGTTCTTTGACCTCTAACAGGTAAATTTTTTACATGTCTCATACCTCTGTAATTATTTACATTTTTCAATTTTTGAATATTTTTTAATTTTTTTAATTTAAAATTATTTAATTTTAATTTTTCTATGTAAATATTTATATTATAAAAATTAGAATTTTTTATTAAATTTAATTTTTGATTTATATTTAAACCATATATTTTACAAATTTTTTTTAAAAAAATTAAAGAGCCTCCGCTTATATTTTTATAATTACTTTTTAAAAGAATATTGTTTTTATTAAACATTTATAATAATTTTTGTTTTTTACTTAATTTAGCTTTTATTTTTTTAAATCTAATTCTACGAGCAAATGCTCATGTTCTTGCCATTATTTTACTAATTTTTACTCTATTAAAAAAAAATCCTTTTATTTTAAAAGATATTTCTTTTTTTGCAGATTTAAATTTTTTCAATAAATTAATTATATTATTTTTAGAGTTAGATAATATAATAACGCTTGTTCGTTTTAACATTAAAATGTTAAAATTTTTAGTCAACTGGTAAGAAAGTCTATGGCGATTTCCAATGTAAAATTCTAAAAATTTTTTTTTTTTTTTGAATTTTTTTTTTTTTCTAAATCCTAAACCAACAGAAACTATATGTAAAAATCTACAAAAAATTAATTTGGAAAAAAAATATAAATAAAAAAAATAATTAAAATAATTAATAAATAAATTAATTAAAAAATCTTTATATTTCAAAAATTTGTTTAAATAAAAAAAATAATTATAATTGTTTATAAATTTTTTATTATTAATAATAAAAAATTTATTTAAAAAAAGTAAATCAAAATAATTATTAAAAATTATAAAAAAAAAATTTAAATTAAAATTTATTAAAATAATATTTTTTATATAAAAATTTTTTAAAAATTTTTTATTTAACATAAAAAAATTAAAGGTTCTCCGCCTATTTTATAAATAACAGATTCAACATCAGTTAAAAAATTATTAGAAGTAGAACAAATTAAAAAAGAATTACTGTTAGAAAAATTATTCAATCTAGAACCATAAATAGATTTAAAACCAAAATAAAATCTTCTAGAAGGTAAAGAAATACAAAAAATTTGTCTTATCACAGGATCATTAGAATAAAACTTTAAATATATTTTAATATAAAATTTATTTATTATAGTATACCCTCAAATATACCCTAAATCATAAATTATATTTAATATTTTTAAATGTATTTTACAATTTTTAATCAAAACAAATTTAGTTTTTTGAGTAAATCCTATTTTTAAAATAGATAACATGTCAGCTAATAAAAAATTAGACATTGTAATCTATCAACTTCTTCTAAATATTCCAACGTTATAACCCCTGTTAGAATATTTTTTAAAAAACAATCTAGAAATTTTTATTTTTTTTAAAATAAATTTAGTTCTACCAGTAAACAAACAGAATAATTTTAATTTATTTTTATTGTTTTTTTTAAAATTTTTATTTAATAAAAGAATAGATTTTTGTCTAATTTTTAAATTTAATAAAAAATTTTTTTTTAAAAAATTCAAAACATTTTTTTTTAATTCTGATTTTATTAAAAATTTATATTTTAAATAAAATCTATATTTAAATTTTTTCATTTAAAATATTTTTAAAATAAGAAGTAATTCAATTGTATTTAATAATACAATTTTTACTCAATTTAAATAAAAAAAATAAATTAAAAAAAAAAAAATTTTTTATATAATAAAAATTTATTAAAGATATTTTAATTAAAAAATTAAAATTTTTCAATTTATAAATTTTTTTTTTTTTATAATTAAAATTAAAAATTTTATTAATGCAAAAATGTAATTTTTTTAAAATTAATGAAAAATCATAAAAAAAAAAATTAATAAAATTTAAATTAAGGCTAGTATATATTATAAAATATATATATTTTTTATTTTTATTTTTTTTTATAAATTTAGAAAAATAATATATTTTTCTAATAAATACTTTATTATTAGAAATTGATTCTAAAATATTAAAAATATTTGAAATAATAACTAAATTTTCAAAAAAATTAGAATTCAAATTAAAATAAATAGAAATTTTTTCAAATACATCATAATTTTTATTTTTTTTTAAAAAAAACTTTTTATTAAAATTAAAATAAATTAAATTATTAAGACATGACATTAAAAAAAAAATTGCAAAACTACAACTAAAAAAAAAAAATTTATTAGTATAATTAGTAAAAAAATAAAATTAAAATATTTACGTACAATATCAAAAATTTGTATATATTTGTTTATTTTTTTATCAATATTCATAAACTAAATTATTTTTAACTGGTAACTTTAAAGAACATTTTTTTATTAAAGAAATAAAAAAATAATAAGAATTTTTATAACAAAAAAATTCAAATATCATACAACCTTTTTTTATTAAATAAATTTTTTTAGATATTGAACCTTTACCCTTACCCATTCTAACTTCTTTTGGTTTTCCTGTCAATCAAAAATCAGGAAAAACTTTTATATTGTATTTAAAATTAAATATATTAAACTGATAAACAAAAAATCTTTTAAAAAATTTCAAACAAGATATTAGACAATTTAAAGATAAATAATTACTTTCCAAAGATTTTAAACCAATAAAATTATTTTTTTGTAAAAAATTTTTATTAGAATTATATTCAAATAAATTATAATTACTTTTAAACAATTTTCTATTTTTAAAATAAAAATTATGTAATTTTGGTAAAGAATTAAAAAATTGATCTGCGTGTTTTTTTTTTTTTAAATTTATTTTTTGAATTTTTTTTTTTTTTGGCTTCATTCTAATCAAACTTTTAAACAACATCTACCATAACGAAAATTATCTGCTTTTGAAAAATATGAAATTGGATTTATTCTTTCACTTGATGATACCCTACCAATTCTTTTTCATATAAAAGAAGCTCTATCTTTTCTTAAAAATCTACCCGCAAATAAAAATTTAAACCCATTCAATAATTGTTTTTTAATTAATCCGCGCAATATTTTTAATACTGCAGAAATAGTTCATTTTATTTTTTTTGCAATTAATCTATCAAAAAAAGTAAACATTATATTAAGAACACCAGGTACTTCAATAGGAGTTGTTGGTTCAACAAAAAGTAAAATTTCAAAATTATCTAAATATTTTTTTTTAAAAAAAAAATAAGTAAAAAATTGCTTAAAAAATTCAATTCATCGTAAATCATAATTTTTTTTTTGTCTAAAAAATAATTTTTTTAAAAACATTTTTTTTTTATTAATTTTTAATTCTTTTTTTAGCTTATTATTAAAGTTTTGGATAACAGAAAATCAAAAATTTCTAATTTTTTTAAAATTTTTTAAAGATATAAAATTTTCATGATAACTATATAGTTCTTTAAATTTATATCAAAATTTAATTTTATTAATTTCTAAAAATATAAAAAAATCTCTAATTTCTTTAGGTCTAAAAAGACGAAATATAAGATCGTAAAATTTGGGTGTTGAAAAAATAATCAATTTAATAAAATAAGATAAAAAAAAAAAATTATTATATTTTTGTTTTTTTTTTAAAAAAAACAAAATATATTTATTATAAATTTTAAAAATACTGCTGTTCTTTCAAATCAAATTTTTTAAAATCATTTTAGAAAAATTAGATGAAGATGTATTTTTAAAAAAAAATGAAATTAATTTATTTTTTTTTAAAAATAAAAATTTTTTTTTGAATTTTTTATTTTTAAAATGTATTATTTTATATAATTTATAAAATATATAATTTTTTTTATATAATAAATATTCCTTATAATTTTTAACTTTTGCAGATATAAAATAAAAATTTTTTAAATTTATTTTTTTTTTAAAAATTAAAAATCTCTTAAATTTATTTTTAAATTTTTTTTTTTTTTTAAACTTATAATAAAATAAAAATTTTTTAAATTTTAATTTTTTAAGTTCTTTAGTAAAAATAAAATTAATTAAACTATTTTTAAATTTAAAATTTAAATTATTTAAAAATTTTTTAAATTTTTTATATTTAACAAATTTATTTTTACATTTTTTATCTTTAACTTTAATTCATCAAATATATTTAAATATTTTTCATTTTTTTATAAATTTAAAACCAGAAAAATACAAAGAAGATTTATCATAATCTAAAATCTTAAATATAAAATAATAAAAATAAGAATAATTCGTTAAATTTAATAAAATTAAATTATCTAAAAAGTAGTTTTCCAATCTCAAATTATAAAAATTTCTTTTTTTAATAAAAAATTTTTTTAAAACATATTTAAACGTAATTTCTGGATAAATTTTATTTAATAATAATAATCTTGTATCTTTACTTTTTAATTTTTTTTGTTTTATAAATAGTTTGAAAATTTTTTTCTTTAATTTTCTAACTTTATGATAAAAATAGGGTAATTTTTTTCTAAAGTTTTTTTTAAAAATAGGTTTTAAAATAAAAATAGCTTTTATTTTTTTTTTTTTTTTATAAAGATCCATTTTTTTAGAATAACGAGAAACAACAGTATTATTTGATTCATAATTAATTAATTCACTTAATCGACGATATCTAAAATATCTAAAATCTAATCAAAATTTTCTTTTAGCTTCAACAATAGTATACCTAAAAATATTTTTATTTTTTATTCATTTACGAGATTTATATCAAGAATCAAAATAGTCAGCAACTGTTTTACAACGAAGATCTTTAAATTCTTGTTTTTTTTTTAACATTTTTTTTTTTATTTTATATAAAATACAATTGTTATAAAAATAAATAAAATTTTCCCCTATATCATTAAAATCTAAAAAATTATGAATATCTCTACCCAGTTTAAATCACATATCTTGAAAAAAATTATTTTTAAATATATGCTTTGTAGGACGACCAGAATATTTTTTTCTTTTTTTAGGTGTTTGAATTTTTAAAATATCAGATACAATTTTATTTTTAAAAAATTTAAAAATAAAATTTTTATTATATAAATTACCAATAATTTTAGTTTTTGTTTTTTTTTTTCTTTTTTTTTTCAAATTAAAAAAAAATAAATTAAAAAAATTTTTATAATTATTATTTTTTAATATTCAATAAAAATTAATTAATTTTTTTTTAATATTAAATTTATAAAATATTTTTTTTACTAAATAATAATGAAAAATTTTTTTTTTTTTATTAAGATTCATAACCTTAAATTTTAAAGATTTATAATGATCTGCATCAAGTTCAAACCCCTCTCATTTAGTTAACCATCAAAAAAGAGTTTGAAAAGCATCTTTTCTCTTATTTTTTTTAAGTCCCCTAATCTCGCTTTCATAAAGAGTTTTTTGTTTTTTATTTACCTTAAAAATTAAAATATTTTTAAATAAATTTCTAACTAATTTAATTTCAGTTATATATATACCTCTGTACAAAAGAGTTTGATCTATTAAAAATGTTAAAATAAACTTAAATAAATTTATATCATTAAAATTTAAATAACTAAAATCATTCTTATTAATTCTACAAATAATATTTCAATGTTTTACAAAATTTAATCTTCAAGAAATTGCATTTACAATATGTCCCATTATTTTTTTTTTTTTTTAGTCTTAGTTGTATGTTTAGGAAAAATTCTTGTATTAATAAATTCGCCAAATTTATATCCTAAAAACCCCTTTTTAATAATCACTTCAATTAATTCTCTACCATTATGTAAAGGTACAGTTTTATTAATAGATTTTTTAACTATAGTAGAATTATTATAATTTGTTTTTAGATTTTTTATTCTATAAAATCGTTTTTTATTTAAAAAATATGAAAAAAGATTATTTTCTAAATAAACACCCTTTCAACGAGATCTCATTTTATCTTTTAGAAGAAGTTTTTTTACCTTTTATGAGTTTACCTCAAGGACTCATAGAAATTGATTTACCTGATTTTTTACCCTCACCTCCTCCATGAGGATGATCGACGGGATTTTTTGCCACTCCCCTAACATTAGGTTTTTTACCATAAAGATAATTAATGCCGGCTTTTTTATATTTATTTAAATTATATTTAATTATTTTAATAGAACCAATAGAAACAAAACACAAATTTGATATTTTTATAAAATTGTTTGATTTTAATTTTATTCAACAATACAACAAATTTTTTTTTATTATTTTACCAAAACAACCAGAAGATCTTAAATACTGAGAACCTTTAAAAGGTTTAATTTCTAAATTATTTATTTTATTATGGTATGGTATATTTCCTACAAAGGTTGAGTTACCTGATTTAATTAAATTTTTATCAATTATTGAACCAGAAAATATTATAGAACCAAATCTTATACCAGACAAATTATTTATATAAGTTAATATACCTTGAGGATAAGAAATTAAAATTACAGAAATTTTTTTAATACAATCATAATCAAATTTTATTACAATTCCAAATATATTTCATAAACTTCTGTAATAATCTAATATTCTAATTTTTTTTTTTGAACCGGTAAATCTATTTCTTGAAACTATTTTTCCAAAACTTCTTCCACAAGATTTTTTAATTTTTTTAGATAAATGATTTAATGAACCAAATTTATCAATAAATAAATTTTTAACAAATCTTTTAGACATTTATCTTCTGTAACCCCCTCTTCTTCTATATCTCAAAAATCTTAAATTCGATTTATTTAAAAAATAATTTTTATATACTTCTTCTTTTTTATAAAAAGAATCATTTTTTTTTAAATTAAAAATATCAAAAATTTCATTAAAAAATCTATTAGAATATTTTCATTTATTTTTGAAATACTACTTAAAAGTATTCTTACACAAAATTTAATTTTTTTATTATCAAATTTATATGTATTAAATAATCCAGGAATAATTATCATTTTTCTTCCTTGAAAAAAAAATTTATTACATATAACAGGTTGTAATTTTTTAAATACAAAATACATTATATTTAAAAAATTTTTATTTTTTAAAAAAACTTTAAAATTAGTTATACAATTATCGGCTAATTTAAGAGATCTACCTTTTTTACCATTTTTAATAGTGGAAGTAAAAATTTTTCTTAAAAAACTTATAAATAAAAAATTCTCAAAAACATTTATAAAATTTAAAGTTTTGAAATTAATAGTTCATTCACCCTTTTCTAATTTTTCTTCTAATTTTAACAATACTTTAAATCTTAAAAAAATTTTTTTTTTTTTTGAATTTTTTTGATTTTTTTTAATTTTTTTTAATTTTTTTCTAATTTTTCACCTTTCTTTTCTTTTAATTTTTCTTAATTTCAATTTTTTCATTTTCAAAATAATTTTAAAATTTTTAATAATTTTTTCTTTATTTTGAAAATTTTTAAAAAAAAGTTTATTATTCTTATGTTTTTTATAAAAAATTTTTTTTTTTTTATTTTTAAAAAAAAGTTTATTATCACTTTTAGAATAAAAATGATAAAAGGTATTATAAAAAGTATATTTTAAAGATATTTGATCAATAGGAACAGTATGTTCAGAATCTAAAATTTTAAAATAATATTTATGACTAATATAATTTTTTTTAAAACCTTTAAGTTTTTTTCATAATTTTATTTTTTTTTTTTTTTTAAAAATTTTTTTTTTTAAAAACAATAAAAATCTTCTTTTAAAATAACGGGACATTTTTAATTTTTTAATTTTTAAACGTTTTAATTTAGCAAAATAAAAAATTTTAATAAGTCTACAAAATCAATGTAAATAATAGTATCTAAGCAATAACAATTTTTCAAATTTTTTTAAAATAAATTTTTTTTTTGAGATATGTTTTTTTTTTTTAAATTTTTTTAAAAGTCTTTTTTTAAGTTTTTTTAAAAAAAATTTTTTTTTTGAGATACGTTTTTTTTTTTTAAATTTTTTTTTTAAACTAAATATTCGTCTTTTAAGTTTTTTTAAAGGAAATTTTTTTATAATTTTTTTTAAAGGAAATTTTAAAATTTGTTTTGAAATAAATCTGTTTTTTTCTTTTCAAATAAGTTTTTTTTCAAGTTTTTTTGAAATAATAAATTTTTTAATTTTAATTTTTACAATAGGAAAAACTTCTGGAAAAAGAAATCAATTTATTATTTCTTTTTTTAATGGAATTATTTCTTTTTTTTTAATTTTTTTTTTTAATCTTTTTCTTTTTCAAGATCTAAATGATTTTTTTCAATTTTTATTTCTTATTATAAAAATTTCTTTAATTCCCTTTACTTTTATAAACTCCATCTTTTTTATTTTAACTTCTTAATGGTACAAAATAAGTTTGTCAATCTGAAGGTATACCATATTTAGATCTACTTTTCTTTCTAAAATAATCTTCTTTTCAACCAAAATCATAGACGCCTTTTACTAAATTATATCTAACACCCGGAACATCATTTGCTCTACCCCCACATACTAAAACTGCAGAATAGGATTGTAAATTGTGACCCTGTCCTTTAAGTTTAGCTATTAAAAAAAAACCAGTATTCATTTTTATTTTAACGACTTTACGTTTTGCAGAATTTGGTTTTTTTGGTGTTGTTATTCTTATTTTTTGAACTACACCTTTTCTTTGTGGACAATTAAAAAGTAATCTTATAGAATTTGATTTTTTTTTTTGTTTTTTTTTTTTATATATTTGATGTATTGAAGACATTTTTAATTTTAAATAAATTTTTTAATAAAAAAAATAAAAAATAAAAAATAGAATTATAAAAATTTTTTAATAATTTATATATATATAACATTCTAAATTTTATAAAATTAAAAATAAAAATTATATATAATTTAAAATTATTTTGTACATTTTTTTTTAATTTATTTAAAAAATAAAAATTTAAAAAATTATTGTTTAGATTTATAATAAAAAAATTAAATCTTTTCATAATATTCGAATTAGTATTAAAATAATTTAAAAAATAAAATAAAAAATAAAAACTAAAAAAACTCAAACTAAATAATTGTCCCTTAAAATTAAATATAGATTTTGAAAACAAAATTTTTATTTTAAAAAAATTTTTATTAAAAAAATTTATTTTAATAAAAATAGAATTATAAAAATTAAAAAAATTTTTAATAAAAAAAAAATTTTTATTATTAAATTTATTAAAATTAAAATAAATATTATAGCATGTGTATATAAAATTCAAAAAATAAAAATTATTAATTTTTTTTTTCAACAAAAACCATTTTAAAAGATTAGATTTTAAAAATTTTTTTATATATAATTTTTTTAATCTCATCTAATTAATTAGTTATATTACCTTCCGAATCTCTTTTTATTTTTCTTCTAAAATTAATTTTTCTATTTTTCATAAATTGTCTTTTTTCCATAGAATAAAACAATCCATTCATATATATAAAATATCTTTTGAAAAGATTTATGTTAAAATCAAAATTAAAAAATAAAAATTTTATAATGTTTATTTTAATTAATTCAATATTATATAAGTTTTTTCTAGTAAAAAGATTCGAATTTAAAAATCGTCTGGAATCTAATATACGTTTAAAAATAAAATTTGTAGTAGGATTTAATACAAATACATCACTTTTTATTTTTTTTTTATAAATATTTATAATGATAGGTATTTTTAGAGAATTATAATTTTTTTTAAAAAATTTTTTAAACAAAAATTTAGAAAAAAATTTAATAATAAAATCATCAACTAAATTTGATTCATAAACATTTTGTTGACTTAATATAGAAGAAACTTTTGATGGAGTAAATAATAAATTTTGTTTGTCAAAAGTAAGTTTAATTAACAATTTGATTCGCTTTTTTATAGGTATTACATCCTGCATTTACTTTTTTTCATTCTAATATTTATAAAAAATTTTTTTTTTTTTGAAGGTAATGGTGGTAATTCACCAAATACTAATATTTTCAATTTTTTAAAAATTTTTTTAAAATATTTTTTTTCTTCTTCTATTAAAATTTTTAATTCTTTTTTAAAATCAAAATAAGTTGTTAATTTTTTTTTTTTTATAAAAAATAATGAAAAAATGTTAAATAAAACTTTTTTTTTAATTAAAATTTTTTTAAAAAAATTTTGAAATTTAAAATTAAATTTTTTAAAATCTCTTATAATAATTTTAAATAAAATTAAAATTCTAATTAAATAAATACCAGAATTATGTAATAATTGAGATAAAAAACCCGAATAATCAGTTTTTTTAAATTTTAATCAAACTGGCGGTATATGGGGATTTTTATATTTTTTTAATAATTTTTTTATAATTTTTCTTATTTTTTTTAAACTTCTTCAATTATTTTTATCTTCAAGTCGTTCTATTATTATAAAATAACGAGGATCTATCAAACCAGGAGGAAAATTATTTAATCTTGATAAAATAATAGAAAATTTACAAAATTCTCTAAATTTTGGTCTTAAAATTTTAGTAGAAAAATAGGTTGATTTTAAATTTAAGTAACCTACAGAACCATTATCGTTGATATGACGTTTTTTTGATAAAAATAATTCTCAATAATATGATCTGCCATATTTTTTTCAACGTATTCTATAAAAATAAAATAATAAGTAATCTTTTAATCTTAATAAAATACTTTTAAATATTATTATAATAAAAATAATTTTAATGTATAACATTTATTCTATTTAAAAAACACCTTCACTTAACATAGCTATTTTTATATATTTTGTGGTTCTAGTTTCAAAATATATTGGACCATATATTCTATTACCAACAGGCATGTCTCAATTACCAATAATAGCCGCAGAATTTGTATAACATTTAAAATAAATATTACCCCATCTTTTTTGTATTCAACAAGATCTTAATAAAACAGCTCTTCTAACAGTACCTTTTAAAATTTTTCTTTTTTTTCTATGAGTAATTTTTTTATTTAAAATAATACTTTTCACAGCAATAACTATTTGATCGCCTATTTTTGCTAACTTGGAATTCGATAATATTCCGATGCACTTAGCGTGAAAACCGCCAGTATTATCAATTATTTTTATTAAAGTTTGAATAAAGACCATTTTTTTTTTTTATAAAAAAGCACACCTATACCATTTTCGCAAAATATGATTTTTTTTTTTATTTAAAATTTTATTAATAATATTAACTGTAGATTTAAAAAAAAATTTTATTATATTTTTCTTGATCAATAATTCCTAAAATATTAATTTCTTCAATATTTTTTTTATTTCCAATAATCTTTACTAAATCATTATCAAACATTTTATTTACAAAATTAATTACACTTTTTTCAATTAAAAATTTACTATTATTAAAATAATTTAAATTTTCTAAATAAATTATATCACCATACTTATTATTTATTCATCTAATATGTTGACATTGAATGAAAATTTTATCGTGACCTTTCATAAATTTTTTGGTATTTTCAATATATTCTAAAAAAGTTTCTTTTATAACTAAATTTTTATAATATTTATTATATTTTGAAAAATTAGCTTCATATAAAAAATTTGGAAAAGAAAAATAAAAATCAAATCTATCTATACCATCTACATAAGGAAGATATTTATAATAAATATCAGAAGATTCACAGCAATGACTAGTAAGATGATAAGTAAAAAAATAAAAATTTGGTCATAAATAAACAAAAAAATATAAAAAAATTCAAATAACATCTACAAAATGTCAATATCAAATTGCAGCTTCAAAACCTAAGTGAGCTGGTTTAATGAAATGAAAAGATAATAATCTAAAGAAACATACTAAAAGAAAAATTGTACCAACCATAACGTGAAAACCATGAAAACCTGTTAACATATAAAATAAAGTACCATATATACCATCATTTATAGCAAAAGAGGAATCTATATATTCAGAAAATTGAATTAATAAAAAAAAAAAAGATAATGCTATTGTAATTAATAAAAATAATAAAGTTGGATAAAAATATCTTTCTTTAAAAAATTTATGACTTACAGTTATAGTTATACCTGAAGTTATAAGTAAAGCTGTATTTAATCATGGTATTTCATTTGGATTTATTAAACTACCAGAATCATATATATTAAAAAATCAAGTATTTCTAGATAGATACAAATCTTTTTTTTGTTTAAAATCTAAACTTAATCCCATAGAACCAATATATTTATCGTATAAATTTGAATAATATAAATTAATTTGATTTATAAATGCATATAAGTCGTTTTCAAAATTATATTTATTATTACTAATTATATTAAAATTTGTTAATTTATTATAAATTTCATGTATAGAATCTTGTAAACGAATAATTTTTGGATAAATCAAAACTTTAATTCTATTAAAATAATTAGTTCTACGTAATGAATTTTTAAGATTATCCGTATTATCATCTTTAAAAATATCGATAAAAAGGAAAAAATTTTTTAATTTTTTAGAATTACTACCATATTTTTCAAACAATCCATAATAAATTAAATCAATAATTTTATTTTTTAAAAAACTATTTTTATAATTAATAAAATCAAATTTTAAATTAAAATTATAAACAAATTTAGTCCCTTTTTCAGTATTATTAATAGTATCAAAAATAATATTAAATATTTCTTTTTTTTTACCTAAACAAACATTTTTTAAAAGTTCTGGATTTGAAATTATATAAAAATCAACATAAAAATTATAATGCATTTTAGAATTTATAAAATCTTTTATAATTTTATTTTTAGAAATAAAATCGTTATTAAATATAATTTTATTATAAAATTTAATTAAATCATCAGAAATTATTATATTGAAATTTAATAATTTTTTAAAATAAGGTAAATATCTTTTAGAAAAAAAAATTTTTTCTTTTATATCAGAAATGTTATAAAAAAAAAGATTTTCAAAATTAATTCTATTTATTTTTTCTTTAATTATAATTTTATTTGAAATATTTTTTCAATAATAATTTTTATCTAATAAAAATTTTTTACAATAATAATGATCAAAAATTATTTTTTCATAAGATAATCTAAATTCAAAATTTTTAAAATTAAAAAGATTATTTTCAAAATCAATTGATTTTTTTATATAATCATCAAAATTATTAAATTTATCATATATTAAAAAATCATAAAATCTTTGATTTTTTACAAAATTTTTTCATTTAATGTGACTTCTATCAACTCTTTTTTCAGTAAAATCTTTATTTAATAAATCAATTGATTTTAGATGTTTTTCAATCTCTATTTCATTTAATAATAAAATAAATAAAGGATCTCATTTAATTTTTTTTTCAGAAAGTAAAAATAAAAAATAATTAAAATCTTTTGAATTAAAAAAACTATTTTTATTAATAATAAAATTAGGTTTCTCTAAAATTAAACCTAAGGATTTTTTGTAAAAATATAGGTGATTATTTAAATTTTTATTAATTTTTTCATCTAAATTTAATTCATTAAAACCATTTATGAATTTAATAGTATCAAAAGTTTTAATTTGATTATGTTTATATGAAATTATAGGATCATCAATAATATCTTGAGCAAATTTAATAAGTGCATTATTACGACTAAAATCTTCGAGTTTAGTATTATTATGTATACTATAAATAAATTTAAAATAGAATTTTTTCTTTTTTTCATCAATTTTATTATTATAATAATTATCATAAAAATTATCTTTATAAAAAAGATTAAACTTATTTTTAATTTTATCTAAATTAATCAATGGATTTTCAAATTGTGAATTATAAGATTTATGATAATTATTTAAACCATTAATATTATCATTAAAAAATATTATATTACAATATCTAATATAAACATTTTCAAAAAATGAATTAAAAAAAATATTAGAATATAAATTAAATAAACTTTTTTTAATATTAGCAATATTTTCATTTTTTCAATCAAAAAAATTTACATATTCTTCTATTTTTAACAAAATATTTTTTGTAAGTAAAAGAAAAAAAATATTTTTATCTGCATTATAATGTTTATAATAATTAGATAAATAATTACTATTTTTTAAAGCATTTACTTGTATTAAATTTGTTTTTTTTGAATTATTCAAAATTTTTTTTTTATCAACATTTTCTTCAAATGAATCTTGAATTAAATTAAAATTTTCATTCATTTCCAAATTTAATTTTTCAGAAATATAAAAATGTATTATTCCTTCGGGTGGTCATATAGCACCTATTCATATACTTGGATTTAAACTGGAATGAAAATAAGCTCAAAATAAAGAAAAAAAAAACATAACTTCTGATACTAAAAACAGTATAAATCCTATTTTTAAACCATTTTGAACTTTACGAGTATGATAACCTAAAAAAGAGCCTTCCCTAATAATATCTCTAAATCAAAAAAACATTGAAATTAAAATACAAAAAAAACCAATAATCATAGGTGAAAAAATTTTAAATTTATATAATTCAGGATTATTAACCAATGATATTAGACCAACTAAAAAAATTAATGCACTAATAGAAGAAAAAATAGGTCAGGGGCTTATTGATACAATATGAAATTTATGTTTTTGTTTTTCATTTATAAAAATTTTTTTAATAAAATTTTTAATAATTAATTCATATGATATTATATTATTAGTAAAAAAAATGTCCTTTTTTTCTGACGGGGCTTTAAAAATTTTCATTAAATCAACAAAATTTTTTAAATATTTAAATAAATTAAACATTTTAATATTAAAAAAAATTTTTAATTTTATGATAAATTTTTAATAATAATAACATTAAATGAATCTATTTCTGATAAATAATAAAAAATTATTAAATTAAATATAAATGTAACTAAAGTTAATGGTAATAAAAATTTTCAACCAATATACATTAATTGATCATATCTATATCGCGGTATTAATGCTCTAGAAATTAAAAAAAGAAATATTATTACAGTAGGTTTAAAACAACATAATAGTATTTTAAAAAATTTAAAACAAAAAAAATCATTTAATATAGTTAAGTAATCAATTTGAAAAAAAAAAATTCAAGAACCCCCTAAAAATAAATTACATATAAACATAGACATAAATAAAATAGCTGCATATTCTCCTAAAAAAAACAAAGCAAAACCTAAAGCCGAATATTCTACATTATATCCCGAAACTAATTCCGCCTCCGCTTCTGGTAAATCAAATGGATGTCTATTAGTTTCAGCTAAAGAACATATAAAAAAAAAAACAAATAAAATTGGATAATAAAATAAAAAAAAACCTATATTTTGTTGACATACAACTAAATCTAAAATATTTAATGATTTTGAAGATAAAAATAAAATTAATATAATTAAACCTATAGTTAAATCATAAGCTATTAATTGAGCAGAAGATCTTAATGCCCCAAAAAAACTATATTTAGAATTAGAAGATCAACCAGCTAAAATAACACTATAAACGTGTAAAATAGAAATTATAAATATAAAAAAAATACCATAATTGATGTTAGATAAAACATAATTTCCAAAAGGTAAAAAACATCATCCAGCAAATCCTAATCAAAATGCCATAATAGGAGCTAAAATAAATATTTTATTTAAAGAATTTGATGGTAAAATACTTTCTTTAAAAATTAATTTAAAACCATCAGCTATAGGTTGCAAAATACCATTAATAGAACCTTCTACATTAGGTCCTCTTCTACGTTGAAATGAAGCTAATTTTTTTCTTTCTAAAAGAGTAAAAAATGCTACACTAATTAATACAAATAAAATAAGTACAACACAAATAATGATACTAAATATAAAATCTAAAAAAAAAAAAAAATTCAAATTTTTTAACTTAATATAGGTTATAAAAATAAAATGCATTAAATCTACAAATTTTATTGAAACGTAATAAAACATAAATATCTTCATTTTTTTATTTTTTTTTTAATTTATTTAAAATAAAAATTATAATTCTTTGACCTGTTTCAGAAAATATAAAAGCTCCTATATAAAAAAATAAAAAATAAAATATTGTACAAATTAAACTAAAGGTAACATAAGGATATTCTAAAGACTTTGAACCCAAAATTCCTAAAAATATGCAGTTTACAACAAACATTCAATAAAAAATTAAATAAGATTTGCAACCAAACCCCCATCTAGTTAATACTTCAACATTTTTATTTTCTGTAACTTCAATTGTAATCATCTCTTCTTTATTTAAAAATTTCAATTGTCCGCTTTCATCTTTTAATATATTTTTATTGTTTAAAACATCTCTTGAAGGATATATATGTGGTAACAAAAATAATTGAAAAATTGATGCCACCAATATTATGACACCCAACTCTTTATTTGGAACCGATCTTAACATAGCATAAAATGGTAAGAAATATCACTCTGGTACTATATGAGCTGGAGTTGACAGTGGATCTGCTGGTATGTAATTATCTGGATGGGATAAAATATTAGGAAAAAAACCAATTATTAATAAAAATATCAATATTATTATAGTTAAAAAATTTATATCTTTAAAAATATAAAATGGATGAAACATAGCTTTATCTAAATAAAAATTCAAACCTAATTTATTAGATGATCCTTTTTTGTGTAAAAAAAACATATGAAAACAAGATATAATTAAAATTAAAATTGCTAAAACAAAATGAAGAGTATAAAATTTATTTAATGTTATTGTGCTAACAGCATAATCTCCTCAAAGTCAAAAAACTATTAAATTACCAAAAATAGGTATAACTGAAAATAAATTAGTTATTACAGTTGCTGCTCAAAAACTCATTTGACCTCAAGGTAAAACATAACCAGTAAAAGCAGTAATTATCATTAATATAAATAAAATAACTCCACTATGTCAAACTAAATGTCTTGGTTTTGTAAAAGATAAATAACATATACTTCTAAAAACATGTAAATAAACACTAATAAAAAAAAATGATGCTCCATTTGAATGTAAATATCTAAATAATCAACCATAATTTATATCTCTCATTATACTTTCAACACTATTAAAAGCATCTGCTTCACTAGGTATATAATGCATAGATAAAAATAAACCTGTTACTATTTGTAAAATTAAAAAAAAAAGAGATGATACTCCAAAATTTCACATATAAGATAAATTACCGGAAGTTGGATACTTCATAAAAAAATTCAAAATTGAATTCAGTAACCTAGAAATCATTAGTTCATATTTTTCGCAAATGTGGTATAATACTCCAACATCATTTTTAAATTCTTACTTTCATATTTTTTAAAGTATCAATTATATCTCAAAAATAAATAATGAATTAAAAAAACGTAAGAATTAACAATAAAATTTAATAAAGAATTTAAAGTTAAATTTATTAATTTTTCATTTATTTCATTCAAATAGCCATTTAAACCTGCAAATAAAAAAATAACCTGAGTTTCGGGAGATACAGGAGAAAATCTTTTTTGTTTTAATAATTCTGTTAACAATTTTCCTTTTTTTATTAATTTTAAAGTTTCATCATTTAAATCAGAGCCAAATTTCATAAAATCTTTAACTTCTCTATATTGTGCTAATTCTAATTTTAGAGATCCTGCAACTTTTTTCATTGATAATAATTGAGCAGCAGAACCAACTCTACTAACAGAAAGTCCAATATTTACAGCTGGTAAATTACCTTCAGTAAATAAATTTCTATCTAAAAATATCTGACCATCAGTTATAGAGATAACATTAGTAGGAATATAAGCTGTTACATCACCAAATAGTGTTTCTATAACGGGTAATGCAGTTATTGAACCACCACCAAATAATTCATTAAGTTTAGCTGCTCTTTCTAACAATCTAGAATGTAAATAAAAAACATCACCTGGATAAGCTTCTCTACCCGGTGGTCTTCTTAGTAATAAAGAAATTTGTCTATAAGCCGCTGCATGTTGAGTTAAATCATCATATATAATTAATGAATGTGAAAATCCCATAAAAAATTCAGCTATTGCACAACCAGAATATGGAGCTAAATATTGTAATGAAGCATTATCTGAAGCTGTAGCAGCAACTATTATAGTAAAATCGGAAGCATTGAGTTTAATTAAATTTTGAAAAATAGATTTAATACTGGATTTTTTTTGACCTATTGAAACATAAATACAATACATTTTATTATTTTTAGTTTTAAAATTTTCTTCTTTTTGATTTAGTATTGTATCAAAACAAATAGACGTTTTACCTGTACCCTTATCACCTATTATTAATTCTCTCTGACCTCTACCAATCGGAATTAAACTATCAATAATTTTAATACCTGTAAAAAGAGGTTCATTTACTTTTTCTCTCGTAATAATACCAGGTGCTTTAACATTTATATCTGCTCTACATTTAAAAATTATTTTTTCGTCGTTGTTTTCACTAATAATATCTCCTAAAGGATTTATAACCTTACCTAATAATTTTTTAGAAACCGGAATATTTGCTCCAAATCCAGTAGTTATAACAAAATGACCTGATTTAACAAATCTATCATCCCCTAAAATTAAAACATCAGCACCTGATCTATTTAAATTACATATAATACCCTTTAAAGACGTTTGTGGTAAATCCACAATTTCTCCAAAAAAGGCTAATTTAAGACCGGTAATTCTGGCTATACCGTCAGAAACAGCATGTATAACACCGAAACGGTTATACTCACCCGTGTTACCGGGACTGCTGTACAATCTAAAAAAAAAATATTATTCATTGTATCTAAGAAATATCGGCATCGCGTATATAATCAATATTTGATTCATTTTGTAGAATTATATGAATCAAAATTAAAGTAAGAGAATATCAAAGAATAGAGCCAATTGGTATATCATTCAAAGTAATTGGATCACTTACTTGATATAATTCGCCATTCTCATCTTCATAAAAAGGTCTTGTTGATTTTTCAGATTTTTTTAATAATTCATTATTAAACATATTTTCGTTAATATTTCTGTAATCATTTTTTCAAATTATTAAATCATAAAAATCACATGAAAGGTATTTGAAGCATTTTTTATTATAATTTATTAAACGAATTGTTTTATAAATCTCAGCAGAATTTTTATTATAATCAATTTTATTTGAAATAACGCCACTAATATATTCAAATAAATTTTGTCAACCCATATTTAACTTTTTATTGTATTTAATTTATTTATTTTTAAAAATTCTGATCTTCTATAATATAAAATTAATAATGCTAATCCTATAGAAACTTCATTTGCTGCTATAGCTAATAAAAATATTGAAAAAATTACACCAATTGAATCATCTAAAAAAAAAGATGAAACTATTAATATTAAATTAGAACTTAAAAAAATAATTTCCATAGAAATTAAAAAAAGTATTAAATTTTTTTTCATTAAAAATATTCCAAAAATACCTACAAAAAATATTAAACAAAATATATAAATATATAAAGTTAAATTTATAATTATCATTTTATTTAAAATATATATTAGAATTACTTTTTTTAAAAATAGCCTTAGTAACTTTAAAATCATTAAAACCAATTACCTCATTTCTAAAAGGATTTCTTCATATACAAAAAGTCATAGTTTTAAAATTAAAAATTAAATAAGGCGGGGTATTAAATAAAATTCTGTTTTTAATAATAGCTTCACAGTATCAATTAGCTAATTCTGAAAAGTTTTGTTTATCATACATAATTAAATCATCCATTATTTTAATTTTTTCATAAGGATTATTAACTACTTTATTATTTACCATAAAAAGTTCATAAGTATCCATCAAACAATGTATTGAATACATGTTAGGATAAATATTTGATCTAAATAATATAACAGATACCATATTTTCAAAAGATAAAATAAATGAAATTCTAAAACGAGTTTTATAAAATTTATAATCCTGCAATAATTTAAATTTTTTAATATTAAATAAACCATAAAAATAAGAAAACATTATTTCATTAACCTTTCTTTTCAATCAAAATTTTAAACGAATTTTTTTTCTTCCATAATAACGTCTTTTTTTTTTTATTTTAAAAAATCTATACTCAAGATATTTAAACCCAAATCTATACATTATCTTTATTTCATCTTTTATAAGTCATTTTCTTTTTTTCATTCAACGAAAACAACCTTTATAAAGAAAATATCTAAATTTTTTAAATTTTTTTTTTTTTCTATAATAATGTTTAAAAAAATTTAAAAAAAAATTAAATTTTTTATTAATTTTTATACTATTTTTAAAATTAACTATATCTAACAATTTATAATAGCTATCTTTAATACCATATTTTGTTTTTTTAAATTTTTTTTTAAATTGTTTTTTAAATAATTTTTTTAATTTTTTAATTTTTTTTTTTATAAAAAATGATCTTAAAAAATATATAATAGAAAAATATTTTTTTATAAAAAAAAATGAACTACCCCACAAATCACGAAAATATCTTCTATAAAAAACATATTTTTTTATCATTCTTATTTTTTTCATTTAATTTTTAATAATTTTTTTTTTTTTTTTAATGAATTTAATTTTTTTTTTAATTTATCAAAATTTTTGATAAATAATAAATGTCTTACACGTAAATATCTATTAAATTGAAAACTTTTAGGATATTTATTTATAATTAAAAAATACGTTAAATTAAATTTAAGAGGTAAAAATTTTGAAATTTCAAAAAAAAAAACTTGAGAAAAAAAACATCCTTCAAAAAATAAATTAAAAAAAAATTGAATATAATAATAAACACTAATATTAGAATTCGTATTACCTGTAGAATAATAATTTCCAACATAATCACCAATATGACTTATAATATTAAAATAAGTTAATTTTTTTCGTTTTAATTCAGCATAAGTATAAAAATTATCATCTAAACCAATAATACTTTTAGGATATGTATATAAAAATCTTATACATTTCTCATCTCACCTGATTTTATTTTTTTTTAATTTACAAGTTTTTTGTCTATTACTAAATAACCCAAAAGTTCATTTCCCAAATGAATAACTAAAAGTTAAAGAATTACAAGGTGTTTCTTCAAAAAAAAATTTTAAAAATCTTGTAATATATAAATTATCAGAAATTAACATAAAAGGTAATTTTCTTATAGAATGATTTATAAATGTTTTACAAAAATTTTTAAAAAAATTAAAAATAAAATTTAATTTAAATATACCTAAATTATAATAAAAACCTAATAAAAAATTATTAATTGAAAAAAAAGAAAAATTTATTTGATTTTCTAAATGTATATAACTTTTTATTAATTGTAAAAAACTAAAATTTAATAATAAATTTTTAAGTATCACTTAAAAAAATTTAATAAATAAAAAAATCTAATAAAATAAAATTAAAAATTTTATAAAAAAATGAAAAATATATAATAAAAAAAATATTAAATAAAGAAATTAAAATTAAAAATAAAGATTGAAAAAAAGATAATGGATATAAAAATAAATAATTTTTATAATTACTTAAAAAAATAATTTTTATAATTCGTATATAGTAAAAAAGTGTAATTGAACTAAAAATAGAAATAAAAATAAAAATAAAAAAATGTTTATGATTAATTAAATAAATAAAAATCATAAATTTAGCAATAAATCCCGATAGTGGTGGTAAACCGGCAGATGATATTATTATTAATGAAAATCAAAAACTAAAATAAAAATTATTTTTAAAAAAGTTTATTAAAAAATTTAAATTATTTATAAATTTAAAATCCGTATAATTAATTAGAATTAATAAAAAATAAAGTATACCAAAAATATTTATAAAATATATAAAAGAAAATATAAAAAAAAGAGGAATAGTATAAAAGTCTGAAATAAAAAAAATAGTAAAAAAAAAAGATAAATTAAAAATAGAACTATAAATAAAAATTTTTTTTATTTTAGTTTGATAAATCGCACCAAAACAACCAAATATTAAACAAAATATTATAAAAAATATAAAATAAAATTTAACAAAGTATAAATTGTAAAATACAAATAAATAAATTTTATATAAAAAACATAAAAAAATGAATTTTGGTAATATTAAAAGAAATATTGTTATCATATTTAAAGAATTTTCATAAATATCTAGGAATCAAATATGAAAAGGTGCGGTAGATAATTTTATAAACAAACCTAAAAAAATAAAATTAATTCCCAAAAATAAATAAAAAGTATCTAAAATGTTAAAATTTAAATTAATTAAACCATAAATAAATAATTCTAAATTATAAAAATCTATAGAACCGGTAAAATAATATAAAAGTGAAATACCAAAAATTATTAACCCCGACGAAATAGAACTAATTATGAAATATTTTATAGAAGCTTCTATAAGCAATAAAGATGATTTTATTAAAGAAATAAAACCATAAACACTTAAACCATATAATTCTAAAGATAAATAAAAAATAAAAAAATCATTACATGACATAATCAAAAATAAACCTAAAAAACAAAAAACAATCAAAACAAAAAATTCAAATATAAATAAATTTTTTAACAATAAATAATTTTTTAATATAAAAATAAAAAATATAGAAAATATTATAAATAAAAATTTAGATAAAAAAATAAAAGAATTGGAATTATAAGAAAAATTAAAAATAAAATAAAAAACAGAATTATTTCAATTTAAAAATACTAAAAAAATTAAGAAAATTAAAATTAAGATTAAAAAAAAATTTAAATAAGATTTATAAATATGTTTTGGTAATAACAAATAAATAATAAAAAATATTAAAAACAATAAAAAAAAAAAAAAATATATTTCTATTAAAAAATAATATCAATTATTTAAATATAAATAAATATTATTATTCTTCATAATTTTTTTTAATTAATATTTATAATAAAATATTTTATTCATTTAAATTTTTTAATATATATATTTCTGAAATTAACATTAATTTATCTATTATTATATTTGGAAAAATCCCTAATAAAATAATAAAAAATAAAATAATAAAAAGTAAATAAAATTCTTGTTTATTTAAATCTCTATATAAAAAATTTTTTACATCAAAAAAATTATTACGACTAAATATAACTTTATTAAACATTATAATGCAATAAATAGAAGTAAAAATAATAGAAAAAACACAAACTAAACCTAAAAAAATGTTACAATTAATTGCAGATAAACATATAAGAAATTCTCCTATAAAACCAGAAGTCAATGGAAATCCTATATTAGATAAAACAAAAAACATAAAAAAAATACTAAATATTGGCATTGTTTGACAAACATTATTAAAATAAATTATTAACCGAGTGTTATATCTCTCATATAGCATACCAACACATGCAAATAAAGCAGATGATATTAATCCATGACTTATCATTAAAAAAATAGATCCGACAATACCTTCTATTGTATAACTAAATAATCCAATTACAATAAAACTCATGTGAGCTATCGATGAATAAGCTATTATTTTTTTTAAATCTATTTGTCTACAAGCAATAGAAGATATATATATTATAGTTAAAATGCATAAAAAATATACGAATGGAGAAAAAAATAAATTTGCATAATCATATAGTGGTATTATAAATCTAAGCATACCATAAGAACCTAATTTTAATAATATGCCAGCTAATAAAACAGAACCAGAGGTCGGAGCTTCAACATGAGCTTCTGGTAATCAAATATGGAATGGTGGAATTGGTATTTTAATAGCAAATCCTATAAAAAATAATAATCATAGAATTATTTGTCTTTCAGAATCTATTTTATAAAAATAAATATGTCTTATATCAAAACTATAAAACATAGAATATAAAATTAAGATACCTGATAATAAAAATATCGAGCCTAACACAGTATAAAAAAAAAACATATAAACAGCATGAATTTTTCTATTTCTTGAACCTCAAAATCCTATAATAAAAAACATAGGAATTAATGTAGATTCAAAAAAAAAATAAAAAAATAATAAATTTAAACTCATAAAAGTAATTAATAAAAAAATATTTAAAATCGATAAAATCAGTATAAATAGTTTAAAATTAAAAAAATTATAATTTCAATTTATTAAAACACATAAAGGAGCTAAAAATGACGTCAATATTAAAAAAAAAATAGTTATATTATCTATTCCGAATATTAAATTTAAATTATAAATTTTTAAATAATTAATTTCATATAAAAAAAAATAACCCGATTGTAAATTTTTGCTATTAAAAATAAAAATTAAACAATAAAATATAAATATAAAAAATAACAAAATAAAAGAAAAATTTTTAAAAAAATTAAATTTTTTATTAGAAATAAAAAAACTAATAAAAAGTAAAAAAATTAGTAATAAAATAGGAAAAAAAATTGCAAAATTAGAAAAAAAAATAATATTAATTAAACGTTCAATAATAAGTTCTATAATTAAAATTAAATGATTCACCTTATTTTAAATATTTTTCAAAGTGGACGCGACAGGACTCGAACCCGTATCTTTTATGTGCAAAATAAAAATTTTCCCATTTAAACTACGCATTTTAATATCTGAATTTTTTTTTTATTTTTTTAAAATATTTTCTTTTTTTTTTTGATAAATAATAAGGAGCAAAAAATTTATTTAAAATCAAATTATAAATATTATATTGTAAAAATTTTTTATAAATTAGATTTAAATTAAACACATTTTTAATTTTAATTTTATTTTTAAAATAAATTTTAGATATTCTAAAATTTAAAATATTATATTTATATATTCTGGAAATACCAATTATAAAAGGGCATATTAAAGGAAATGTTATTTTTAAATATTGATTGTTTACTGAACCAGAAATTGTAAAATTAAAATTTGATAAATTAAATGATATACAAAAACCACTAAAATTAAAATATCTTCTTTTTTTTTTAATAATTAAAAAATATAATACTTTAACAGGATGTCCTATATAAAAATAATTAATTTTTTTAGTCGGCATATTATAATAATTAATTTTTTTTAAATAATTTTGTTTAAAATATTTTAAATTATAATTCATTATCACCATATTTTTTATCCAAATAATTAAAAATGAAAAATTTTTCAATTAAAATACAGACTTTACCAGACATGAATATCAAATTTTTTTTAGATAATCAATAAATTAATCTAAAAATATTTATAATTAATTTATTGTTGTTTGAATAAGATCCCAATTTCTCAACAACTTTATTTTTTAAAATACTATCACAAATTACAATACTATATGTACTATTTTTAATTTTTTTTAATCTTATATATTTCATTTAATTTTTTTTTAAAAATGATAAAATGGAAAATAATAAAATAAAAAGTAAATAAAATAATAAAATAAAAAATAAATCAAATAAAATAAAAAAATAAAAAATAATAAAATAAAAAATAAATAAAACAAGAATTAGGGTATAAAAATGTAATTGACCTGTTTGAAATAAATTTATTTTATTAGAAAAAATAAAAAAAATTCTAGATAATAAAGTAGGTCCAAATAATTCTAAAACTGCTCTATCTAAAAATTTAAAAAAATTTAAATAACTTATATAAAAAAAAGCAAAAATAAATATAGTAAAAAGAAATAAATCAAAAAATCATTTACGATTAAAAAAATTAACAAAAAATGACAATTTTATAAAAAAATATTTAAAAAATAGATCAGTAAAAAATTTTTGAAAAAACATACCTAAAAAAACTGATATAAAAGTTAAATATAATGGTAAATTAATAATTAAATATCAATTTAAATCATCTATAGTTTCAATAAATTCCTGTGAATAAGAAAAATAAAAACTATTTTGAAAAAATGAAGAAGATGTAGAAAATATATCAAAAAATAAATAACCCCCCACAAGCCCAATAAAAGATAAAAAAATTAAAGAAAATTTAATTAAAGGAGGTTCTATTAAAATATTTTTATAATTTAAACATAAATTATTATGAAATAAAATATAAAAAAGTTGAATAGAGTAATAAGCAGAAAAAGAAACTGATAGCATAGTTAATAGAGCAATTAATTCCTCAAACTCTGTACGTAAAAAAATAGATTCTATTATAGATTCTTTAGAATAAAAACCAGAAGTACTTGGAAATCCTAACAAAGAAAAAGTTCCTATAAAGAAAGATAAATAGGTGATAGGCATATATTTATATAAACCACCAAATTCTCTTATATCCTGTTTGCCACCAACACAATATATTATAGATCCAGCACCTAAAAATAAAACAGCTTTGAAAAAGGCGTGATCAAATAAATGTTGAAAAGCAAAAAAATATTGTGATGATCCACATGCTAAAAACATATAACCTAATTGACTAGTTGTTGAATATGCTATTATTTTTTTTAAATCATATTGGCCCATAGCAATAAAAGAAGAAAATAATATAGTTAATAAAGCTATTATAGAAATAAAATTTAAAATATTAATAGAAAATTCAAATAAATGAGAAAATCTTATAATAAGATATATTCCAGCTGTAACCATTGTTGCTGAATGTAATAAAGCTGATACAGGTGTCGGTCCTTCCATTGCATCAGGTAACCAATTGTGTAAACCTAATTGAGCAGATTTACCAACGCACGCTAACATTAAAAAAAAACAAATAAAGTCTATTTTTAATATTTTAAAATTAAAAAAAATATAATAATTTGGAGAATTATCTAATTTACTAAGTAAAAATATTGTATTAAAATCAAAAGTTTTAAAATATAGATATATTATTATTATAGAAAAATATAAACCAAAATCGCCTAATTTATTTATAAGTATTGCTTTAATAGCTGATCTATTAGCTTCAGGTCTAATATATCAAAAATTTATTAATAAATAAGAAGAAAGTCCTATACCTTCTCAACCCAAAAAAAATTGAATCAAATTACCGGAAAGTACCATTATAATCATAAAAAAAGTAAATAAATTTATATATATTAAAAATCTTATAAAGGAATCATCTTTTCACATGTATTCTATTGAAAAAATTTGAACAAAAAATGATATTAAAAGTATTAATAACAACATATTAACCGATAAAAAATCAAAAAAAAAATGAAAATTAATATTTAAATTATAGATATGTAATCAATTAAATAATATAATATCACAATTAAAACCTAAAAAAACAACTTCGTAATAGATAAAAATAGTTAATAAAATAGATAAAATTAAATTTATTATATTTATTAATGAAATTATTTTTTTACCCAAAAATCTACCAAAAACTAAAGTAAAAATTATAGAAAAAAAAAAGAAAAAAAATATTAAAATATACATTTTATAAAATATTTATTTAAGATTAGAAAACGCTGTTACTAACAAAACTACAACTAAAAAAAAAATTAAAATAAAAAAAACTAATAATATAATTAGAAAAAAAAAAAACAGACAATTTAATTATTACCAAACCTTCCAAACAAATAATAATGAAAACGAGTTTTTCAATCATTATCTATTTTTTCTAATATAGCATTAATAATTAAAATCTCTTTCAATGAATTTTCTATTTCTGCTTTTTTTTCCTCACAATCTTTATG
>Ga0302186_10000202_pt1 | contig 55053 bp, 28 predicted proteins | sample II_Bog_E1_2_FD_198782 | JGI IMG/M metagenome (GOLD analysis project Ga0302186, IMG submission 198782) | Peat permafrost microbial communities from Stordalen Mire near Abisko, Sweden - II_Bog_E1_1 | ecosystem: Environmental > Terrestrial > Soil > Wetlands > Peat | place: Sweden: Abisko...
ATAGGATACATATAAAGGAATTCTCTTCGAGATAAACTAAGAAACGAAAATAGCGTTTAATCAGAGAAATACTATTTAAAGTTTTATTAAACGAGAATAAATTGAGTTATAATATTGAATAGTTGAAAAACAACACTATGAATCAAATCTATTGGGGCCCCAATTAATATGTTATCTGGAAAAAATCACAATATCTCGGGACGTGGAAATAAAGATTGCTATCCATGGCTGATCCTTCCGTTATTAAAACTGCAAAATAGCAATCTGTTAATAACACAATAAATGCTAACTTTAGTATTCCTTGTTCTTAAATTAAAAAGATTTCGTTGTATCCGAAAACGTTCATTGAAAATGGTTAAAAAGTTGCGTTAAAAATATAGTATTCAAGACACACATTAATGGCTGACACAGAAAGCTTAATGATTAGATTGTTTGGAACCATTGTTGTTAGCAAGTTTATGTTTGATAAAGAACCAGTTTTAGAAAAACAAGTTATCAAAGGCAATCAAATGATAACAAATTAAAAATTTGAAGCAACATTCATAGTCTACCGCAATGATGGAGTCTTCAAAAAATAATTTAAACGTGAACAAATGTTTATAACAGGAACGCGATTGATGTGTTATGAGAAAATAGGATTTGGGAATAGTATGGGTTCACCAAATTGGCAAATGAATCGAAATGATTTTAGAAAAATTAGTACGGAATTTAAAATCTACAAAAATAATTTAGTGGTTAAATTACATTCAAGATTTTCAAAATAGGAGTTTGCAATGCCTGCCCAGGGAAATCAACTATTAGAGTTACTGCATATACTTTGTAGAGGAGATGATTAATATATTGGTGATTGATTAATTTTATCGCCTCTTTGATCTTATTATACAAATAAATATGATATTTTATCAAATTTAAGTCTAGTAAAATTATACTTATTTAATAAATAAAATGCAAATTGCAGAACAAAAGATCAACCAGCAAATGTAATAAATTGATGTTGACGCAATTAGGTTCTAGCACAAGGGAAAAACTTTTTTGAAAGGGTCATTTAAAGACGGATAACTTCATGGATATGGAATTAAGCTATAAGATATGGGGCTGCTTTATCAGGGAAATTGGACAAATGGAAAGAAAAACGGATTTGGAAAACAATACTTTACAAATGGTTACATTTATGAAGGTTAATTTAAAGATGATTAAGTGCATGGATTAGGAAAAATAGAACACAAAGAAGACAAAATGATCTTTATCGGAGAGTTTAGAAATGGAAAGAAATATAGAGGAAAATAAACCAGATAATTTGAAGATGGCTCAAAAATGTAGTGTGAAGGAGAATGGTCTTGATGAGATAACTTATGTCATTTTGATTTTAAAAATTAAATTTATTATTAGTATTACTGCTACTTTTTTTAATTCTGACATTGCAAGGTTCTATATTCATACCCTTTTTGGGGATTACATCAATACTGCAATGTTATAAGATAAATATAAAGGAACTCTCAAAGGGGATCAAGAAGAAATGAAAATAATGATCAAACTACAATGTTTATATTTTTTGCTTAATATTACAAGAATTAATTTTTTTTAAGATACAATATGGACCATTGTCTTTGGAAAACACCCTTCGAATGCTTATATGAAACATACCGACAGTTTTATTATGCAAACAAAGGCACTCAAATATTCAACTCCTATCAGCATATTGCTACTTATTTTAATATATCCCCTTAAGAACTGAAACAAATTTAGCAATTGCAAACATGGAAAAATTTAGCTGATTCTCAATACCGCTTTAATGCGAACCAAAATACAGTTGATAGACAAGCTCAGCAAGCAACAATATATGCTCAGAAATTTAAAACGTTTTCAGAGATCAAATTCAATCACCTTATAGGAAAAGCACAACTTGCCTCTGTCACATTGCAAATGCAAGATTTAATAACTCTATTAAATAATAATGTCGATTTATTTTTCGACACAAGAGCACCATAATATAATCAACAAATTCAAACAGAATGGAGAGGATATTATTTAAAAGCTCTGCAGATCACAGCATCATTCCCTGCTCTTGTTAAGAAGAACTGATTTTATGAAAATACTATTATAAACTGATTCTTCTTTATAGGTGAGGCAGTCAACTTTGTCACAGCATAAAAATAAGTTTTTGATTTCATAATTTTCAATATTAAATATAATTTCAAGATTATTTTAAAGTTTAATTCGAAAAATAAATTATTATAATTAAGGCAACAGTACAATGGAAATAATGGAAAGATTAAGATCAATCATCAATCAAAAGTCTCATCTGTAAATCACTGAAAAAGTTATGCAAAATCCAAATTAGTAATTTTCGCCGTATGCATTTGACTATCTTGTTAGATGGTTTTTTGTACCAAAAGCTAATCTTGTACTTGAACAAGAACTCTTTAAAAAAATTGCCAAAGACTATCAGCTAAGTATCGAGGTTTGGGTTATCGAAGGAAAATTTCATAAAAATCTGAGAATGATTTCAATTCCCCAAATTGGAAGTAATGAACTATTCCAAAAATTCATTTATCATGCCATGAAACTGTTTATACCTGTTCCTTTAAAATCTAACTTCAAATTAATTAAAATTAATTGTTTTAATGCTTACGGAATGTACGAACTTGAACACCGATCATTGGAATGCACAATTTGTTTGGATAAAAAAACTGCAAATATGAGAAAATGCTGTGGGAAAAGTATATGCGACTCCTTCAATGTTTCTCCAAAGTGTCCGTTTTGCAGTAGAGAAGAATTATTCTCTGGTTGGATAGATATTGAGAACATTAAAGGATTTCATGAGTGGCTTGCTTAGATCTTAAAAGATATATATATGAACCATGATTTATTTAAGCGGACATATAGATTATTCTTATCAAATTACGATTTTTGTATGAATTATTGATCGTTGATTATTGGTGATTTATTTTTCTTATTTCACGAAGTAAGTTCCTATTTACTTTGCAAGATTATATATTCATACTCCTCGAAATATAATAATCAATAAAGACTTTTCTAATAAATAATATGTAGTCAATATAAAAGGAAGAAGGCATGTTGTGTAAATCTTTTTTATGTTTTTCGATTAATGAGTCAATAATTTTTACAATAAAATATCATCAAAAGAATAAAATACAATAATTTACAAATAAAGTTTATTCTAAATAAAATATAGCATACAAAATAATTATTTTATTGTCCGCTAAGAAATGGAAAGTTTTAAACATGATTAATTGCTTCATAAGATGAGAGAAAAGTACGGCAGACTCATCAATGATCCATAGAAAAACTGCAATCAATTTGTTCGAAACAATACATCACAGCAAAATTATCTTTATTAGACTCCAATAAAGAACGACAAAAACATCTCAAGACAAATATTTTCATCATCTAATGCCAAGACTTTGCCAATTAAATCTTCTCTCCAATAAAAAACAGAAAGGTTTGGATAGAAATCTAAATATATAAGTTAGATCAGGAACAGTCAAAGTGTTCAAAGATAAATAGAGCCTTCATTTGTTAACAATCAATCTGAAAATATCAATAATCTCAGGGATAAACTGCTGAAAAAATAAAAGATAATGACTGAAAAAATGAAATAGAATGAAAAAGCCATAAGAATGAGTAAATAGTTCAGAAATTCCGAACGATCAAATAAATCACAGTAACATACTCTTGAGAGTCGTTAAAATTTTATGCCCGCTGATTTAAATCTCCAGTATTATTCCTCAACTCGAAGGGATAAATTCCAAGAAAAAGGATATAAATACAATCAATCTGCTAGAAAGTCATAAATCAACATTTCATCTGTGATCGAAAACGCAGAAGCAGCCTTTAGATAAAAAATAAATTGCCTAGTGAATGAAAAACAAGGAAGAAATAAATAAAATAATCAAGTAGAAAGAATAAAAAGACCATAGAGCTCCTTCAAAACAGATTATAAGCCGAATTCAGTAAGGGAGCACTTCACCACTCCAGAATATACCAGACAATAGAGAGATAACCTTACATTTGCCTTTCAAAACACATCAAAGATCCATGAACGAATTCAGGCCTTACTTTCTCGCTGATTTTAGCAATATTGTTATATCATACAAGCATTCTTTAAGATCAATGAAAGAATCTAGATCATATTGATAAATCTCATGATGAGGAGTCGCTGCTCTGATTTTATCCATGTGCTTGTTCATCAGGAAGAGGAAGAGGAGCGGGATTATTAAAGATAAAGAGTTAATCTCCCTCTTCAGGTTAGTTAATGCCTGCTTCAGAATTCTCTTCGTTGTCAGAATCATCCAAAATATCGATGTTTCCCATATTCGCAAAACCATCTTAGAGAATTTAACTTTTATCTTGATCGTGCTGAAACTATTCTCTCTTTTCATCATCTGAATCAGAGTCATCAAGCAAGTTTTATCTTCTTCGCTGTGCTTCCATCCTTTGATTATCTTGGTTGAGTATCCTTCGCATGGTAGTCATTTGACGTCTAATGTCATTTGGGTTTCCATTGATGGGGGAAAAATTATCTATGATGAAATTATTATCCTCCTATCGCTTTGCCCTGATATCTTCCTGTTTGGCTTGTTGAGGAGTAGAAGAATGAATAAGCTTGCGCTGTTATTTGACAAGTTTAATACTATAGTGCTTTATCTTATTTTTCCATGAAACTTACTTAGTCGTAAACGGATTGTCCTTCACACAGACTTCAATTCCCGCTAATCTACGTAAAGGCTGCAATTTAGAGTAGCTACTGATGAGATTGTTTGATAGATCCAGATACTTTAATTGAGAACATGGCATCAAGAAATTAAGAGTGCCTTGGAGACTATTATAAGATAAATCCAAGTCAGAGAGGAGAGGCAGGTGTGGAAAATTTTATAAATTACGAAGATCGCAACGAGTGAGAACTATGACCTTAACTCGTGCATATTTTTCGAGCAGTGACTGAGCCTTAAAGGGGATGATTTTAAAATTTAAGGTGCTGATGACTAGCATTTCAGTATTGTGATCTGGGTATTGCTTTTGCAAGAACTAACTGATGAGTTCTGTGTAGCTTGACATTCTCTATAGTTATTATCAACATAATCTAAAATTGAAAGAAAATTTCTAATGATAATAATTATTATGCTATAAAGCATCAATCTTCATATCAAAGAATCAATTTAAAGAGTAAGAAACAAAGAAGAAAATATTTTATAATGAAGATTCAATTTACTCAAAATGATTCTTAAAGGTAAATAAATAAATTATCGATATTTGGTTCTCATTTGATTTGGGTTGGATATTTCTTATTTTAAAGATGGAAAATTCATAAATTATGAGTCAAACTTGTAATATATATCAAATTAATAACATACTATCATTGCTGCTTATTGACATTTATGATTTTTGCTTTTTTGTTTTCTTTTTCAGTCAAGATATTTTATATTATCATGAATATCATAAGATGAAACACTTTAATCATAACATAAATAAAAGAATTTCAAATATTTTGCAGAATAAATCAAACTCACTTATGGGAATTTTTAATGAAATTCAACGTATTAGATACATTCATTTTTGCACTTCATTTAGAGCCAAGCATATCAATGATAAAACAAATAAACAAATTGATTATTATATAGCAATTAGAATAGTCATATTTGATCATTTTTTTAAATTATTCACCTTTCAAGGTGATAAGTTTAAGAAATGTATTTTTAATGAAAGCTACTTTTATAATTGATAGCAAAATAAATAAAGAAGCTAAAAGAATTAAATAATATGAAATAATATAAATTTTCATTGTTTATTCCACTAATTATTTTCGCCGTCATGGTTCTTTTGCTATATTTGATAGAAAAAATATTTTAATTTAGTTAACCAACTTTTTATTGGTTCGGATTATTATGCATAAAATTCAAAGATATTAACCCAACAACTCTTTCAACAAAAGACCAATAGTTAGTCAAATAGTAGCATATCTCACCATGACACTCGATATATTGGTCTTCTCAATCTGTATTATACCTAATCTTCAATAGATATCACTTAAAATAACTATCTCCACTCTATTTATGCTGTCATTTGCAACTACTATACTCAGTGGATTACTTGCCTCTTGTTTTGATTCATCTGACAGACTTCTTTCCTCAAATATCGACGGTAACCCGATCAAATCAATTAAGGAGAACACCCATCTATATTGCCAAAAATGCAAGAGCATCGTTCACTAAAAAAGTCGACATTGCAAAATATGCAACATGTACATACTTCACCACTCAGTTGTGTCGAGGAGTTCGATCACCACTGCATTTGGCTTAACACATGCATAGGCAAAAATAACTATATTAGCTTTATGGTACTTCTATTCTCAATTGCCATTAATTTTATGCTATATCTTGCGGGATTGGCAGTCCTATGGAGAGAAGCTCAATGGAATATGTATTTCGCATCAATGGTTGTGGCCTGGAGTGCATCAGTTGTTGTGGTCATCATTTAAATGCTGATTTTGATTTTACTGGGTTTTCATTTATTTTTAATTAAAAAAGGAATGACGACATTTGAATATCTGGTTTTAAGATCTCCAATAAAAATATCCCCTTAAATCAATGAGAATAAATAAAAAGATTGCAGTGTAACATATATAGCATTTAGATGACAAAAAATAATACTTTCGCTTCGTTCGACAATGATCCAAATAATCTCAATCAAGAAGTAGTCATTAATTATCCCCATTTAAAATCATTTTAGCCACATCAAGAGTTAAATCTGAAAAAATAGACTGAAGTTGAACCTGAAACCAGGAAACATTTGCAAACCATCCAATAAAAGGTGTAAAAGATATAAGAAAAACAAATTGAAAGTGAAAGTAATACAGAAGGAGAGCCTCAAATTCGTAGAAATAAAAGTCTATCATATATCTTGGGAGGGCTATAAATATAATTTCCAGTTTAGAAGCAATATGGATAAAATATTGAGTCGAGAAAGTTAAAAGCCAAATCATCTCTCCAATTAAGATAAAATAAGGAGGACAAATATCGGATGTTTATACACGGAAAACCCTGACTCCTATTCAATGCATTCTAGGATGAGTTTTATTATTGTTTTAAACATTTTCTAAAAGATTATCAATAGTTATTAACTCAGCCAGATTATAAAATACGAAGACTTTGCAAAACAGCGGATCGATTGATTGGGAATTTGCTGAGTTATCTGTTAAAAACTTAAGTTATAAGTCCATATTATTTATAGATTTGTTCTCCTAAATATTGATAAAATCCAATGAATTCTATGTTATAGATTTTAAATTGATGGAGCAATACAGCATCGATGGCGAAGATGTCAGCCAATCACCACGCACTCAGTAAAAACAACCTGGCGAAGAACCCGTCATTGAAAAGGTAATACTAACACCATGCAGTCCGAAAACTTGACCAGTGATGATCGTACATCCTATCCTCAACCACCTTAGACTGAAAATCAAAAGACAGAATCTCAGGGCTGCAAACGCTTTTTTAGTCTGTCATTTTACGAATAGTGGTTCCAAGTCAGTCAAGAAGAAGTATTAGATCGCATAAAGCAAAACTTCATACCTTTCAAGAGGGAGTTCATCGAAAAACTTAATAGCAATCCTGACTTCTATGGTCCTTTTTGGATACTCACAACAATAATATTCCTTTTGGGATCAACAGGCAATCTAGCTCGCTATTTCTACAACTGGTAAAAAGACGCATATATCTTCAAACTATAACTGGTGCGATATGGAGTTGTTTTAGTGTACAGCTTCGGGTTTGGTGTACCTGCTCTATTGTATGCCGTACTGCACTTCTTAAAATGTGATACTCTTAAACTACCCGAGGTATACTCTTTCCTAGACTTAGTTAATCTGCATTTACGGATATAGTTTTGGATGCTTCATCCTCGTCTTTCTTTTATGCGTGATTCCAGTACCTTGGCTGCACTGGCTGTTGATGATATACGGGATGGTCAATTCCATAGCCTTTTTAGTACTTAATCTTATGGAATACCTATAGGCACTGGAGAAAAAATCGTTCATTGTGTTCGGGATTATTGGAGGAGCACAAATCTTTTTGTTCCTGATGTTTAAATTAGTCTTCTTTGACCTTATCTACCAAACACAGGAATGATAGAATCCTTCACTGTAAAGTCTAGCAATATTATCTATCATATTTATAAAAATTGGATTGAACTTGAGACATTGAAGTAGATTATTAAAAATTATGGATGAATTTATTCGATAAATTTCTTTAAATATGAAAAATTACTAATATAACTAATCTGGATAGGCAGCTGCAATACATTTTGTCGAGGATATTTTTTAAAAATAAAAACCTATTTTAGTGGATAGTCATTTGGGGACATCTTCCAGGTTTATCAAAATCAGTTGATCATATTCTTAAATTGCAAAAATGAAAATACATTTAAAAATAAGATTGAAGATAATTACTATATTTTAAAGAAAATAAACTCTCGCATGAGAAGAATCTTTTAGGCATGATTTTGGTGATTACCTCTTGATCATAAATTGTTGAAAATTATTTATATATCTAATGCTCTTCCTGGAACTACTACCATTTATATCTATGTGAGTTAATTTCAAATTAATTTTAAGTTTATTCAAAATAATCATACCAAAAATCATATTTTTACAGTTTCTACTACAGTAGAACTTTAATTTTAATCAAAAGCATTTTTCCAGCAGCAGTTTGGCATAAAATTAGTTTAATATTTGTTTCAGACATATTTGGTGAGCAAGAAAGGATTGACCCATTGTGATTAATATTAAACGATAATGAACAATACGGCATGAGACGATACTTGCATCAACAAACGACCGCTAAAAACTTGAAATAAAACAAGATGGCATCTGATAACCCTTTTAAAAGTAAGGGATTATGGTAATCTCAAAAAATTAAATCAAGGGGTCAGATGATTTTAAACTAAAAACAAGGCTAAGTGGTTGATAAAAATCAATATTTTGGTCTTTCAATTATTTGGCTTTATTTTGAATTATTTCTAAAGCCGCCATCATTTAAATCATATGAGAGTGTATTTTATCCTCATAATTTCAAAATATTTAAATGAACCCAACACATTCTTTTGGAGGGCTAAGTTAGGATTCAAAAGTAAATAATAAAAAAAACATAAGGGGTGAAAAATATCATCAAATATCATCTATATACGTGAAAATTCAGAGAGAAAAGCCTGACAATATCAGCGAAATCATTTGTAAAAAATAAAAAATGTATTAATCTAAAGAATACACCTGTTACAATAATGCCCGGAGCTAAAGCTAATTTTTCCCTACAGAAAGAACTAATTAAAGATAATTGCTTTATTAATCTATTTTTAAAAAATAGTTTGAGGAAAAACTTTTAAATTTAAAGAGAATTATTGAAGATGTTTACAAATGGCTTGCCGATAATAAAGGCTAATAAAAAAATTTTTTGGAAAAGGCAATATTACGAAGTCAAATTTAAAGGAAGAAAGAGTTAATAAAAATAGTACAAAAATAATAATAAAGGATAATCAATAATGTTCATATGACATAAGAAGACAGGTCGTAAATATTCAGACAAATACAAAATGAATAAATGTTAAAAATAGATGAAGCACAGAAAGACAATAAAAATAAGATTAAAAGATATTATGAAAGAAAGATTAATGCAATTTATGAAAAATACGTTAACGATTATGAAGAAAAATTTTTTAAATTTAATCAGCATGAATATAATTTTCTTTAATCAAATTAAAAAAAAATAAAAATCCTTTATTGGATTAAAGAAGAGGAAAATGAGAGAAAAGAAATTATATATTAATAAATAAAGAAAAAGAGATAATTATTGATTGATTTAAAATACTAATTGAAAAATTCACTCTTTTAGAAGACAAAACCATTACTATAATATTAAATAAAGGATGTATAAGAGGAGATTGCGTTATTGAAGGATAAGCGGGAAATGATTGGTGTTGGTGCCTAAAGTTAGTTATAAATAAGTGGACCAACAAATATAGAAAATGATTTACTGTAAGCATAAAAGCAGAGTGAATTATTCGAAACAGCCAAAAAATAATAACTGAAAATATAGATAAAAAGAATTTCAAGCGATCGATCCGAATTAATTAATAAATTGAACAGATGCTATGATTAAAAATTCAATTTCACAGGTATCAATTCGATTTATACTGAATATTTTGGAAGTGCATCTTAATTACTTGTACATTAATTGAAGAAAATGGAACATCTTCTCAATTAAATGAAGGCTATTTAAAAGAAAAAATATTCTTTGTCACGTCAATTATAAGTTTATAATTAAACGAAGAGAAATCTTAACTCACTAATACAAAATCAAACTTTAAGACTCAACTCACAATATCTTGAAACAAACAGAAATGAAATTAGATATACCGTTAATATATTTAGAGGGAATAAAATGGTTGAATAGGAGAGGCCTATTACTAAAGTAGGCAATCTCGAGTTCCCACCCGTGTCCGAGGCCGATGCCAATTAAATCAAAAAAAGATCCAAATCCACTTACAGTATCAGCTATCATAATTCTCTTCCAAATTTTCCTTGTAGAGATAAATTAAAAAAGAAGCCTGAATTTAGATGATTGTTATCCATTAAATTGATTATGAAACTATCACCAGATTGCATTGCTTATTATCCTTAATAAAGATTAAAGAATCTTTAAAGGATTGACTCATTTCACTGCAAACTTGCAAACTTAAAAAAAACTAAAGATATCGTCTGATAGACTATGAAAAATAGGAAATCATTTTATTCTCAAAAAATAAAATTAACATTTTGACATAAAAACGAGACCAAGAGGCTTATAAAAATCGATGTTTGCTCTTTCAATTATTTTGTTTTATTTTAAATGATTTTTTTAAGGCAAATTTATTTAACTCTGAAAGATTATTTTATCTTCATAATTTTTAAATATTCACAAATTCAAATGAAATAAAACAATAATCCTTCTCAATCAATAAATAAAAAAATATTACGAATTACAAGGGAATATATTTTAAAAGCAAGAAGCGAATAAATTTAAATTAATAAAGAATACAAATTCTCATAACCTAACCGAGTATTAAGCCAGCTTTCTGCGAGGTAAATGCTTCTGAAAAAATTGTCTGAGGATTAATCAATGACATATTAAGCCATTAAAAAAAAATGGGAACTTGAAAAAAAGCTACAAATTTCAAAGACTTATATTGCAGAAATTAAATAATATCTTACCATCAAGGCCATAAATAAAAATTAAAAAATGAACAAAAAAGTATTACTAAGTAGGATTGAAAGAAAAAAAGAGTTAATACGATTGATTTCGACATAATAATCAAGAATAAAAGAAAAAAGGATTATGACATAAGAAGAAAAGCAGTAAATTTAAAAGGAAATATAAAATGAATATAAATTATAAATTGATTAAAAAAAGAGGAAAAAATAAAATGCTTGTCAATAATATTTTGAGAAAAAAATTAATTAAATTTATAATAAATTTTCTGAACAATACGAATAAAGAGAAGATGTATTTAAACAGAATGAGGATATAATTGATGTATCAGCTTTGCCAATATATAAAAAATAAAAGAAAATAATCAATTGGATATAAGAAGAAAAATATAATTAAAAAAAACGAAAAATTCAGCAATTAGAAAAAGAATGGCTATAGTATATAGCTATATTAGAAAATTTCTATTTATAAGACCAAACCAAATTAAATAAATAATATAATTCGATAAATTTATAATTAAAGGAAAAAAAGAGATAATTAAAGAATATAAACAAAAGAATTTAAACATAATAAAATTAGGAAACACAATAACTTCTCGAATAATAACGAGATGATATATAAAAGATAATTAAACAATTATAAAAAAAATATGATTATGCAGAATTAAGAATAGAATAATTGGAAAAATTAAAAGATGAAAGGATCGAAAGTATAAAAACCCAATATTAATAGCAAATGAGATTAGTGTCTTAAAGGAAATACTAATCAAAAATTGAAATTAAATGGTAGAAAATACAATGTTAAATGAAATAGTATGAAATTTAACAAAATAAACTATTGGATAAATAAAAATAAAAGGCAGCAAACAATCGATTAAAATTCAATAAACGATTGACAGCGTGTTATGCTGCAGGCAAAAAATATATTTAAAATACTAAATTTTTCGAAGACAGCTCTCTTAAGCATTAAATTTTATTATTTAAAATGTAAAGTCTCCTCACTTCAATGCAATCTATTTAAAAATATGAATAAGAACTGAAAAATTAAGTAAAAATTTGTCAACAACTTCAGAAAGATCTAAATTAATTGATGCAAAATACAATTTCATTTTAATTACATAATTAAGATACAATAATAACTCAGTTAATGAAATCGAAGATAAATTCATAAAATAGAATTGAACCCAAAGAAGAAGAGACCAAGTTCAAGTCCATAAACAAGTACCAGGATATTTCAGGCCAATTTAAAAAGTGATTATCAATCAAATTGATTCTAAAACTATTATGTATTATTTATTCTCCTTTAATATGATTAAACTATCTTTGAATAATTCAATTCTTAAATAAATGAAAAAAATAAGTAAGCAATCAGGTAGTTGTCATTATTATCTTTGATAATATCAAACAAAATTTAATATTTCTAGCCGCAAAAGCATTTTTTATTGTTATTGCTTTGAACAAAATATTATTTGAACCTTTGAGATCGAAGTTTTAGCATAAAAACTGGTTTCTTTATAGTCTTGTTATAATCCTCACAGATGTTAACAAATTACTTCAGACTCTTGTTCTTCCCCATACTTGTTTGCCTTTGATCAGCTTTAAGATTCTAAGAATGTTTTCAAGCGATTACATTTCAGTTTGTTCAAGTCTTTCTCAGGGAGAATACCTTATTTAAGTACATTTATTCAAATGAAAATTTAATTTTAAAAAAATATAACGAAAGAATAAAAGAATAATTAATTCAGCAATAACGAATCTAACTTGAGAAATCACCAAATTTGTTGACTCTCCTGATCTCCATCAAACAGCACTAAGGCTTTGCTTTCTTGATTACGTTTGATTCTTCTCTTTTCACGCTGGCGTTTGCTCATCTGTTTAATGGTTTTTCCCAACAGGGTTTGAGAGTTTATCTATCCCCATCTCTCGACTCGATTGATTGAGATATTTTACTAAAAACCATTTACAATGTAATAGCATAGTACACTTACATTTGACTCTTCATTCCAGCCACTGCCCTATTCTCGACTAAATACTAAAGGCAAGTCGTTTATTTGGAATATGGAGTTGATTGTGGGTGAAAAACCTGGAAAGTATTTATCCAAAAGTTTCAAATAGCTAACAAATGGTAGCAATTTGTCGATATTTGGTTGCAACAATTCTATTTTGGGCATGATTGGAAGATTGTTAATAAATTTGGGCTGAGATGGATGCATAAGCGGCAGGGAAAAGCACGATCTCCACATTTATTTCTTGATTTTGATATAGGAGTGGGGAATATGTTTATATTTGCAGTTCCATATCTCTATTCCGTCGCAATCAGCCATCTTGTCGAGAATCTACAGATCTTCAATTTTGTGTTGAGTTGTCTCGTAGAGGGAATCATTTCTACTTTCAATCGATTCATCCTATAAACTATGAAATATTTTGTTCATTATGCTGGATGAATATAGCTAAGGCCGACTCTTGTTGCCTTCTGTGCGATTGTCGTGTATCTTAGTTAGCATTTTGTTCAATATTTTATACCCCTGATTGCCCTCCGATATATTGTCATGATGATTATCTTCGCCAGAACCTCCTCGTGAAGAGAGATGCTCACTACCTTCCCAGTCATTGCAATAAACGATGAATACATTCTTTATGTTGAGGTAATATGAATAGAGCTAGCTCTTGAATTCTTCATCTTACTCAATTAGCGTCTCTTCTATCGATTTTAGTTCACGTTAGGGATCGATTACATAAATAGGCCATTGTAGCCCTCCTTTCTGTTATTTGATTAGAGCAATTTTAGTATCGAGCAGCAGGCGGGAATCTACCGATTCAAGCGAATAATGCTTCCTCAGCTGAGTTAAAATCTAACTAATCGAATCTTTCGGGCGAATCTTATCGCTCATGTATTTCTTAATCCAGTACAGCCAAATAAGATCGAATCCATCGCTGCGATCATTTTCCATCTGCCAAATTATTATAACCATCATTGCAATGGTCAATTGCCTTAGTGAATATATCAAGGAATCAATTCAGATAGATTTCAAATGACGTTTCAAACATATCAATTTCTTCATTTATGCTGAGTATACTTCCATTACTATAATTAGCATTTTCAACTTCGATGTAGGTGGAGAACCAGAAGGCCATTGACAACGCCCTCTTCAAAAAACTTGAGGATATTAGCATCAAAATGCCCAGTGATCCTATTCTGTACAAGCCTGACGTGGATAAGTACATGGATATGTTCAAGATCGAGTTCGATAAAGTGCAAGGTGACACCATGAAGAAGAGTTAAAGATTTGGAGAGTTACTCATCTTTTTAGCAAGGGCAGTGAAGTACTTTCCTGAAAAGCTTGGCTGGGTGCCTACTTCAGTGATGCAGCTCATGTAATAATTAGGCCCTAGTCTGCATTCCTATATTCGCAAGAAATGTGCGGGATCCATAATGATTCTTCGCGCAAAAAACATTCTCTTGCCTGTGAGTACAGTCTAGTTTCTTCTTAAGCAAATGCGTCTCGAGGACAAATCCTTGCGTTCAATGATCTACAAATACGTGTTGAACGACATTCGACGCATGAACAAGCACCATCAGAACAATAAGATCAATCAACAGATTAGGGCATTCATTTCCGGATATATTCCTAAACATACTGATAAGACAGCCCAGAAATCCCTGAAATTATTGATTTAACTCTATAAGAGGAACGTGTGGATGGATAATCGCACGGTTAATATCATTGCTGAGGCCTGCTTTGCACCTTCAGCTAGGCTGAGACTGATGGCTTGTTATTTTTTGATGGATACGACCATGCATTTGGAAGAATTACCTGATAGTGAAGACTAATTGCCAAATCCATCAGATATTAAAAAGAAAAAGGGCATAACTAAGGACACCAGATATAAGGACAAACAATTGGAGAAAGAAAAAAGAAAAGCTGGACGTCGCCTCAGAAAAAGATAAATTGAAGGCAGAAAAACTAACTTCATGCCAATTGATTTGATATACAATCCTCAAGTCTTTGTTGAAAAATTGTTCAACATTATGAGCGGAAAACAGGAGAAATACGAAAGCAAACTTATCTACATGGCTCTAATTGCTCGGATAATTTGGCACCATAAACTTATCCTTCTTCCCTTCTATCGCTCCTTGATCAAATATTTGGATCCGAAACAAAAAGATGTTCCTAGAGTTTTGCTAGCACTTGCTGAGAGTATTCATGAAATAGTTCCTGAGGATGAGATCGAAACAATTGTCAAACATATTATTGAGCATTTTGTGAACGACAGATGTTCTGAATTTACCATGACTTTGGGTTTAAACACTCTGAGATAGATCTTTAAGAAGCTGCCTTCGATTATTACTGAGTAAATGATGCTCTATCTGTGCACTTATTATGAGTATCGAAACAAAAATGTTTCGAGAGCAGCTAAATCAGTAATTAATTTTGTCCGAGACTACAATTCTGCACTTCTCGGTAAAAAATTTAGAGGTAAACACTAAATGGAAGATGACGAGGAAGATGCCCAAAAAGATAAGCAAAATAATAATAGAATTCCTGGAGTGGATTTGCTTCCTTCGAATGGAAAAATCCCTTTGGAGATGGATAGAATTTTGACTGATGACGATTTTAGAAAGATTAAACGATTGATGAAAAAGAAGGAGGAAGATGAGCAATGGGGAAACAAGGTTGATAATCAGATTCAATCAGATGAAAATTAGGAAGAAGAGGAAGATAATGAAGAAATTGATTAGGAAGTGGAAGAGGATGAAGAAGAAGGAGAAGGAGAGTAAGAAGAAGGATAAGAGGGAGAGTAGGAAGAAGGGGAAGATGGTGATGAGGTTCTTGAATTCGACAGTGATTAGATTGAGTAGCTCTAAGTTGAAGACGATTTATAAAAAGATGGAGAATAACTTGCAGAGGGAGCTTAAGACTAAGGATATGATTCATCAGATAATTACGGATAAATGTAAGAAGGCAGTGAGATATAATTTTAATTTGAAGAAGAAGAAAAGAGATCCAACCAAAAATTAAAGAAAACTAAGCAGATAAAAAAGTAGGATAAAAATCAGAAAGGCTTGAAAGTTAGTAACATCGATATTGAAGATTCTGAATAAGAATAATAATAGGATGAATCTGAAAGAGAAATGAACCCTCACGGTTTCATAGCTTCTAATCAGATTGCCTATTACAAAATGTCAAAGGGAGAGCTCAAAAGAGAGAAGAAGACCGTTAAATAAGGCAAGGAACAGTTTAAGCACACACCAAAAGTGAAGAATGGAGGAACCACCAATCGTGAAAAGAATAAATTAAAACCACTGATGATGGTTCGATCTAAAAAAAATAAGATACGCAAGGACTAGAAGCAACTAAAGCTCAGAATAAAAAGCCTCAAGAATCAGTTAGGTAAAGTGAGATCAGGAAAATAGGCAAAGAAAATGAAGAACAAGAAAGTTGTTAAAAAAGTTAAAAAATGATTAATGTTTCAGTCTATATTGAAATTGTCTAATATAACTAAATTCATATCATTTTACCCAATTTATCCATCAAGATGATCCCTTTCTATCATTTATCAGTCGATTGACATCCCTATTCTATCAATGCTCATATCAAACATATACAGTCGACAAGAGTATATAATTATCAGTATTTATCGAAAAGCTCATCATCTAGAAACTATTCAGGGATAAAAGTTGCATCAGAACTTCTAGAACGTCCTTTTCGCGCCGTTTTAGCCTTTTTTGGAAATTCATGGATGTGTGCTTCCGCAGATTCTTCATTTTCGTTGGATCTATTAAACTCAAAAATCATCAAATTGTCATCATTGCTGTTTTTTGCTGATGCTCCATCTCTCAATTAAGCCTTTTTAGCAAAAAATTAAGCTAAAATTTCTATTTAATCGCTGCTGTTTTTATGAACAATTTCACTTTTCTCTTTTCTCTCACTACCATTTGACTTAAGTTAAAAAAGTTAAAAGGTTCTGTCTTTAATCTTTAGTATTTCATGAATTTAGTTTAATTTTATCTCAGACTCTATTTCCCTTAAATAATGGTTGATTTTCAATTTGGCTTCTGGTACTTATTTTTTAAAATCCGCATAGTCCTTGAGTGTCATTTTTTATAGCAGTAATTAAAAGTGTTGGCCTTCTAATTCTATTCCCATCGTGTTCTTAAGCATTAATTGTAGGTGTTGGTGAAAAATTATGGGATCTAAAAACTGTAGGATAATTTTATTTTCGGCTGCTATTATATTGAAAGATATTCTACTTTAATTTTATCTCAAACAAAATTCTCCCAATTTCAAGAGAATTTCTTATTACAACAACCGTAGAACTGGTTTGATCTGTCCCCATTCTTAGAAAACTATCATTAGTCTTTGACTTGAGCTCACTATCTCTTCAATCGTAAACAGATTGTGCTCTTTCCAGAAAATGACTAGATGGTCTAAGCTATATGGACGCAGTGATTTCAATGAATTTATTTCCTAGTGTTGCCCGATTTATATGCAGTAACTGATCCCTCTCATCAGATTTACTTCAGTTCGATTGGCATTCAGGATGCCAACCAAATAACCCCAGTCAATGCTACGCATTTTTTGATTGGATCTGAGATGGTAAAGCAGAAAATTGGTTTCAGGAACGATTGGCTGTGAATTTATACTTATTTGAGTGAGGGGCTTAGAGGATGCGGACTGCGATTTGTTCATATTTAATGTACTGCTGGTGGGTATGTTTTCTTCGTAAAGTTGATGTTTTTCGTTGCCTAGGAGACACAGTTTCGGAAGGTTAGAGGAAGGCTTTGTGGGCTGTTTTGAGTGACCACACGAGAGGAGACCGAGAAGGAAATTCATTTTATCTTACAAAGTACAAAATAATAACAATGCAAAGAACACAATCTACTGGAGTAAACTAACCGATGACTACCTGTAAAGTTAATAAAAAATGGATGGACTGTAATCAAGGACAATTTGATCAATAAATGAGTCAATTTTAAACTGATTACAAGTCTAATTATCGTTCGAAAAGTTCGGTCTTTTGAGTATTGCTGTAATTTGCGATATAATTTTTAGAATTTTTAGAATCAATAAAGTTATAATTAATGATGTTGAAAAAAGAGGAAATTGTTGTTATATTCAATCTTTCCTACTCTTTTCCCTATTCTTTAATAAAATTAGCAGCAAATTTGAGTTTAGTGTTTTATCATATTTTATCAAGATCAGCCTAAATATAGTTTCATCAAAAATGATAAATGCTTACTATTTCTGTTCAACAAAAAGAATAGAGTCTTAAAAGAGATCTGAATTTTCTCATTAAAATGCCAAAAACCGAGCTTTAATAGTTTGACAAAAATTGAATATGCGATTAGAGTTAATCTTATATTAGGAAAAAAGGAATTAAAAATACTGTTTTGGGCAATATATATTTTTATACAGAAATCGCTGTCATTTGATTAGCCGACGGATAAAATCAAACAGAATTATCCTTATATTCATTTGTCTTGAGAGTTATTCCGTAAATTTCATTGGGCTTCTCCATGTTAATCATCTCCAAAGTAGGATTTTATTCAGGTATTTTTTTTCTTTTGGCATTTTAATTTTCTTAGGATTATTTGCTTTCTTCAGATTTCTATTCTTTGGACTATTTGCTCTCTCCTTCTTTGCTTTATTCTTAGTTTTCATCATATTTTCGCTTGGGGATGCACTTGCATATAATCACAAGTCCCAAGATGTAGAGTCCAATCACCAAGACAATCCATCCGAAAGCAATGCCGACGACTGCACCTTCGGATAGAGCCACGTGACTGTTGGTTACGACCCAATTAGGAGCGTATAGTCCATTTTAATTCGTAGTCATTTGAAATAATTTGATTTAAAATTGATCATTTATTCATGACCCCTATTTTTATTCATAATAATTGCTTTAGCTTACAATAATCCTGAGTATCTGTATATTTTAGTGTTACTCAATAAACATTTTAAGTCGATAATTGTAATTAGCTTTAAATTAAAATAGTTGAAAAAGTAAATTTCTATCAAAAATTTTAATTAAAGTTTGAAAGAAAATTAAAATATATTAGCAAGGCGATAGTAAAATATAATAAATTTTAACAAATGATAAACGGAATCGCATTTAATGGGCAAAACTTTTAAAAGATAAGAGAAATAAATCTAAAAAATGATTTGTTTATCTATCCAATTGATTCTTTTAGTTATAGGTAAATTTAATAATTTAATGTGCAAAGTCTATTCTTATTACTATTTTAGCTCGATCATTTGCAGAATTTGATATTATCACTACATATTTCTTCAAAATATGGTCTCATTTATAATTAATGATTATTCTTTTGATCAAAGTGGTCAATTAAGGAAACAAAATAATTTATAATAATCTTGTTCCTACTTGAATAATATCTTTTTATAAAAATTCCAAAGTTATTCATTGAGTTTCGAATGTTTTACACTAAAATATTATTCTTTGAACATTAAATGTTAGAATTTACAGTCTTTACACAATTTTTTTATTGACTCAGAAATATAATAGAAAATATAATTATTAATATCTATCTAAGATTAAATTTATAAAGATATGTAATCATTTCAGAAGCAGCCTCACCCGTACCTTTTGTTGTACTAATCTTCTACTGACTTTTTATTGTCGATTCCAACCATTGCCGTTAATATGTTAGTGGTCAAAAATGACATTAAATCTTATCCAACTCCTCGACGATCTCTGAAGTTGAGCTCTTTAACTGATCCATTAAATTGTGAAGTAAGATTTTTGAAGAAAACTTCAGTCGGTAAATTCAAACTTTGGTCATCTTTATTCTTTAAATATAGCCCATTTATAATGAGTTATTTTGGAAATTTTTATATCTCTTTTTCAACATTTGTATATGGGTATTTATTGGGATTATCTTTAAGAAAATCTGGCCAGTCATTATTTGCCCGATCAATTCCTGCAGGATTGAGTTTTCTCTTTCTTTCAATATGTTATACAGTGTTTGGAGGAGCATCTCCTATCAGAATCAGTTCAACAACTCCTTTCAGTTCATTATTTATATATTGAAAGAGGATTTATATGGCCTCGTTACCCCATCCCTTTTCAGTTTTTATGTTTTTTAAAAATTAGAGTAAATGTTCACCCTGTGAATAAAGTTCACTTTTCTCTAATATTTTTGCTCCACTATTATAGTTTCGATAAACAGCTATCATAATTTGCAGTTTTTCCACAATATTTCTTTGTAACTTCATCTCATCAATTCTGGTTAAGATTTTCTTTAGATGATTAATCAAAACATCAAAAACTTATTTCATTGAGGATGTGGCATCTATTCCGATCACGATAGTTTTTTTTTGAGGCGGAGAAAAGTAATTTATATCGTGAATAAACTTGAGGAAATTATTTGATTCACCATCTGTGCCATTAACAAATTTCATTGTCCTTTCATGTAGCTCTGCATTTTTTTCAATCTTAACTTTTTTTTACTCGATCATCTTCTTGTCCATGTCATTCCAATATTTTTATATGGCTGAAATCATTAAAGAGCTGTCTCCATCTTTGGGAAATTTAAATTCTTTAGGAAGTTAATCCATATTATAAACAAAATCGATACTCCCTTGTTCACACATTCTCGATGTTCGACCTTTGCATTGTATAAACTAAGATTTACTTTCGGTTATATAAATGAGAATTATGTGTACGCCACCATGCTCTTTTACAAATTTATCAAGAACAACGAAATCAGTGCCTCTTAGGTATTACTTAGTCATTAAGGTGATTTGTCCTTTTCTAACAGCTTGTTTTACATTTCTATCCCTTTGCTCTTCGTCATTGAGGTATTAATGCAAGAAATTTAAAACTATCTCGTTTTTATCAATAAAATTAATGAATAAAGGATTATTTTGGAGCTCTTTAAGTTTTGGATGATTTTCAATACATATAAATACTGGTCTACCTTAATCGTGCTGAATTTTGGTTAATTCAATAATTTTTGCGTAATAGGTGTCTTTATTTTATAAGTAAGGAGCAGTTTCCAAACATTATTTTTATTTTCCATAGATTGAAGGCAAAAGATAAATATAGGCACCTATAATATCGTAAAAGTCACTTAAAAGGTTTTACTTTTATTTTGTTATTTGTGAAATGGTTCCTGAAAGCCCAATGATCGCTGAGTAGTATTTTGGTATATAGGAATAGAGGAATTAGGCTACATTTATGGGAATAAATATATTTTATTTTCTTATTTACGTTATTTTATTTTAATCGTGTAATTTTAGATAGAGGAAGATAGTCTCGAATCCGTAATGAAGTTTTTGAGAAAGTGATCCATTATCCATGTACTTAATATTGTCTTTCTAGATAATAAATTTGTGTTTAGGCTTTTAAGGATTGAGAGCTGCTTCTATCATTTATTAAACTTGATTTTTAAAAAGGTTTTCAAGAATTGGGAATTTGATCACTAAAGCTTTAAATCCTTCGCTAGAAATTATCTATTCGGCTTTTAGTTAACGATTAATTTTTATTTTTTCCCAAATATAATGGATTAGTCGTGTGCATTAAGAATAGCAGAGGCGAAGGATTGGTTTAAAAACCTCTCCAAAATATTATTTCTGGAAGAAAACATCAACTTAGTCACATAAAAAGATCTTTTTAGTTTTTGACAATAACTCTATCGCTTTTTTAGTAAATTCTTTAAACCATTTCATTGTTTTATTACCTATATTACCCAGCCTCGATTTAGATTCATTCACGAGCCATTCTTCAGTAATTTTCTTTAATTCTTCAACATTAATAATTTTCTAGCACAATTAATTGAAAGTTCCATATTGTATTTTATTTTCAACTCCAAAGTATTTGAATAATAAAATAAAGGATTTATAATCTCTGGAACTTAGATATTGAGAATAACATGCTACATCAACTTAGTAACCTTATATAGCAAAATAACATGCAAGAGTGGCTAAGACAATAGATTTTCCTTCGCCTGTACCTATTTCAGCCAATTTTGATTGCATTTTCTTCCGTGCTTCTTAAGATCCAACTGCTGTTTAAGTTAAGAGTAACGACGCAACTATTTGCACTGGGTGAGGCTTTATCTCATATTGTACTTATTTTTCAGATTAATTATTGGAACTGTTTTAAATTGACCAGACACAGAAGATGCTAGCCAATTTTTCAACTCTTTCAGTAATTTATGAGTATCTGTTTACAATGGCTTCTATCATTTATTTTTTTGTCGTTAATCCTTTTTCCCGAACCATTTTTTTTAATTATTGGAACTGTTTTAAATTGACCAGACACAGAAGATTCTAGCCAATTTTTCAACTCTTTCAGTAATTTATGAGTATCTGTTTACAATGGCTTCTATCATTTATTTTTTTGTCGTTAATCCTTTTTCCCGAACCATTTTTTTTAATTATTGGATTCTTTTCTCAATTTGTTTGCACTGCTGTTTTAATAATTATTTGTATTATCTGGGTAGTTAATTTGAAGGAAAAGTTTTAACTCCTTCTGCTGCATATTAGGCATCTTGAAATTTGGTTTTTAAATCGAAAATTATATTGAAATAAAACTTAAAAATGTCATGCTCCTCTTTTATATTGATATCATAACCTCCAAATCCATATTTTTCCAAACCATTAGATATGGGTATAATCATTTTTTTATCCTTCATTTCATTTAACTCATGTGCAATGATTTCCCTACAATATTATCTTAATTGGTCATATTATGAGTTAAGCCCTTGCCTAATCTTCTGACAGTTTAACAGAGCTAAGATATAATTTTACATAAATTTATCTTACCGAGAAGGGTTAAATTTTTATGTACATAATCTGCATCTCTCTTTATATTAATCTTCAGCTGTTTTTTGATTATTTTTATAATTATCCTAGATTTATCTAACAGCATCTTGCTTTAATTAACGAGAGTTTGCATCAGTAAATTTCTTTCTTTCTGCTTCTTCTGTTTATCTTTTTTTATTTGCAATTGATTCTAACTCTTTGGTATAGTCTTACTCATATTTTGACATCTCTTGCTAATATTCATGTTTTTCAGTCTCAATAAAATTAACCAATTTTTATCTTTATACCTTTATAGTCTCTTTGAATTCAGAAATATGGATTTTAATTTTCTTCTTTAGGAACTAAATTGGCTCTTTTAAGACCTCTTTCATCATGGAATCATTATTTTCAGAAACCAAAAATTTTCCGTATCCATTATTTATTGTGTCAAGAAGAAGTTGGAAGAAATTGAAATTTTTAGGCAATTAGGAAGTAATTGTTTTCACTGAATTTTCAATTTTGTTAAAGAAATTATGTAAAAATTTATCGAATTTTTGTTGTAAACTTGAGACTATGTTACTAGAATAAGTTTCTTGGTTTAAGTCACATCCAGCTTCCATTTGTTTAAGAATAGCTTCGTGAATACATAATAGTTTGATTGTTTTGTCACAATCTACGAGCAAATCTTGCACCTCCTGTCCAGTATAACTAGCGTAGGAAAGCTCATCAAATGTTATTTTAGTTAATTTGGTAATCATGATATCTTTTTATTTGCTGAGTTCATTTTAAAAAGATTATATTTTTTCTATAATTTCATTTGAGTATCTGGATTCATCAATCATTTCTTCAATTGCTTCTTTGTCACTCTTTTCACCGTAACTAATCAATAATTTTTTATAAATGAAGCCACTTTCAATGCAAACCTTAAGTAATGCACCAAATTTATCTAAATTATAGTTTTATTCCTTTTTGAGTTCCTTTAGATTGTCAATTGGGCAGTATATTTAGAACTTGTTTTGCATTTATTTCAAAAATTGTGTTATTTTGTCAACCATTTATTTGCCTTTTTGAAGACCTGTCATTAATTTAGAATGAATATCTAAGATATCTTTGGTTTGAATGATAATTTCCTCCAGTATAAATGAGGAGGTAGTAACTTCTCTTTATAAAATTTGTTTAATATTCTTTATACTCTTTTCAAGTATACTTTATATTTTAATTAAAATTCTCCCCTCTACTCCTTCAAAAATAACATTAAGATCGCTTGTATTCGAAATATTTTTTTCCAATTTTATGCTCAGAATATCTGTTTTTACTTGTACTATCATTTCAATTGGCCTATTTTTGCTTTAAATTTATTACTCAATAATATTGGTTTTCCTTTAAATTTGTTAGGAACATTAGTACAAAAGAAATCCAATATTACTTTTAAAGTAGTCTTCATACTTTTCAATTAAATCAGAGAGAGAGGAAGTTGATATGATTTTACGTTATCCTTATTCCAAGGCTTCTTTTTTTTTCTCAGCTTGTATTAAATATTTATTGTAATCACCAGAAATATCTCTTAGTTCTGAAGGAATTTTCTTATAAGCAAATTTCAATTATTCCAAAGCTACACAGGCTTTGACATATGGAAGGTTATAAAAAATATGATAGAGTTTTTTAAAGTGTTCAGGAATTTTAGTTCTCAATGAAATTTTGTTTTCTGATGATGCTTGTTTATAAACATCCTCTAAATTGTCAATACTATTTTTATCCAAAGGATGTTAATACACACCTTTTATTTTTATCTCTTCCTGATCCAGTATTTTTTTCAAATCTGAAAGATTTTGAGAAATATCGAATTTAGAACCAATTAGGTATTGATTATCTTGCTATTCGTAATCAATCTTTTCCTTAGCATCGCTAAAATTATGATCCTTACTAATTAAATTTAATATAATATTCAAAATTCCATTTTTTTTCATTCTTTTGACTTGCTCAGCAGCTCTATTGAAAGAATTTTATAATATATCAATTGACGTAATTGAATATTTTTTAATATCCTCATTGCTAATAAAGCTTCTCAAGTATTTTGATAACTGAATTGCTTGTTCTATCTGTGACAACAATTTTGGATGCAATCCGCTTGTTGCTGAATTTTTCAATTCATTTAATATATGAGTTTGCTTTTTTATACAAGATTCTAAACAACTTAGTAACTTTTTCAATTAATTAGAATAATTTCCTATTTTATTTTCGTGGCTAGCTTTTAAGTCAAGATAGTACTTTTTGAAGATACATTCATTTTTTATGACTCCTTCATCTAAATTGAATACGTCATTAATTCCTATTTTTAAATGTTAAGAATATTCGGCCACTTTTAGATCTATGTCTTGTATAATCGACTCGAGTAGTCTTTTCTAATCAACTAAATGGCCATGATTTGTTTATTACCAAAATGCTAACCACAGTTTGCATTATTTTTTCAAAGAATCAGAAAGGAAAATTAACCCATTTTCTCCTTAAAGGCTCATTTCTTCTACTGAACTTTAGAGTTCATTCACTTTTAAATGAACAATTTCTTTAACTTCTTTCTTAATGACATTCCAACTTCCTCCTTCAATATTAAACAATTTTGGCGATTAGTTTTTTAGATAAACATATAAACAATCTTCTTCACAGATATCCTTCACTTGTTCATATATGTACTTAAATATCTTAACTTTTTCCTACTCATCAAAGCTATTATTATTTTGATTAAGTTATCCACTTTGATTTTTCTCTATTTTTTGATTTTGAACATTTATGATAAGTGCAATAAGTTTTTCGCAGATTGATTTTGCAGATTTGTAAATATCTGTATGCTCACTTAGGCAACGTATAATTCTCCCATCCTTTAAGTCATACTTTAAAAAGTTTTATAAGTAGTATTTTATCTTATTTTTGAATTGACTAAATTTTTACAACTCTGTGAAATTACGAATTTATTTAATATTAATATGGGTCCGACGGAAAGCTTAATAGAATTTCTTTAGTTTTTATTCGAATCGATGAGCCAAATTTTCAATTTTGTTTGAAATTTAATCTCCAAATCTATGGTAAAGGCAAATACTTTCATATTGTTTATTTAATTATTGAATTTGCGACTAATTCATTCTATCAGAAAATTAAATATAACTTACACTCTAAACCAAATTGTCCAATGCCAATTTAAATATTTAATAAAGTGGCTGTAATTTCTTCTCTTCTTCATCAGTAAACATATCATAGATAAAGACTTTCTTTTCCATTTTATCCAGAATTGAATATTATTTCATTGTTTATTATGAAAATATAGCGTATTTTTGAGTTAGTTTAATTAGTTATTCAAGTTTTGATCTGAATTATGTTCTTCTTTGTTCAATAATGTCATTTAATCTATCATAGGAAAGGTTAGGAATTGCAGAGATACTTCTCATTTATATTTTTTTGCAGATAATAGTATAGTTTTATTTGAGATTGAACAGTATAGGAATTTAATGCTCGAAATTTTAATTGAACCGAAAGATAGTCATTATTTTTGTAGATAAAGCTTGACTGATAGGCTATAATTCAGTTTATATTTCCCTAAATAAGCTATTTATTTTTTAATTGTTAATCTACTGACTTTAGCAAGAATATATCAGGACCTCATTAGCTTAATTCAAAGAATTGATAAGTTTGTCTGGAATTAATGACTCATTTTTACAGCAATTGATCAATTATATTATATCACTCTTCAGTTTTACTATTATTTCATTATTTTATGTTTTAAATCCCCTAAGAACCTATTTATAATCTGGAAATTTGCTTATCTGTAGAAAACCAGTATTTCTGTCTTCAGCAAATTTACTATAGAAATCATAGAAAGTTTTGTATTATCTGAAAGATTTATCAAACTATCTAGCATTTTTTGTCTGCTTACTTGAAAGAGCACTGCGATGAGAAGCCTCGATGCCCTTTCTGCATTTTTCTTCAATTTTCTTCATTAGATTAGGAACGTAACAGTCAAATTTGCTGTTTAAAGAGATGATAAGATTAGCAATATTTTAAATTTGATTATTTGCACATGATCCATTTATTAAATTTTTTAGAGTATCTTAGAGGGCACTCATTTTTTTCCGTAGATCTATCTAGCATATGATATTTTCATTAATTTTAGCTAGTTAATTGAATTTTTTTAAGATTTTACATTTGTTTTCAAGATTATTTAACTCTTAAGGAGAAATCATTTTACCTTCAATTTTTTAGTTTAAAAGATGGAAAAATCGCTCATTCACTTTTGTAGAAAAGTTTATAAGTCTTTTGTCAACTCTATTTTTGTTTGATTAGATTATATCTGGAAACATTTCATGGAGTATTATAAGTTGATTGAGGTAGAATAAAATCTTCTCAAATTGCTTTTCCTCAAGATAATATAAAACATGACGTTGAAATAATTGTCCACAGTATTTGATCTACTTTTCATTTTTTTAAGAAATTATATTCATTCTTTTTGTCTTGCTGAATGTTAAAATCATGATTCTTTTCTTCAAGTCAGCAAAGAAGGAACTGTCTGCTTTAAAGTAATTTCTTTCTTCCTGTATACTTTACAAAATGAATCTCACAGCTGCTTCCTCCTTTGAAGATATTTTAATATTAATCAAACAGTCTCTAAGTGAAGATACTGCATCGTTTTTGCTAATCCTTTATCCCTTGTTATTCAAGATTAGAATTAGAATGGACTTAAGTTCTTCAAAGGTTGAAAAAATAAAATTTTATGCTATATTTTTAGCTAAATCATAAACTCCTTCTGATGTTTTCAAAAATTGAAGGTCATGAATAATAATGAATGCAGATCGCTGGCAGTTTTTTTCAGCACTTAAGATTAGTAACTTTTTATTTATATCTTAAAAATTTCCAGGAGTATCAATTAAATAGTGACTTTACTTGCTATTCGATCCAGACATTTTAAGTTAGTAGGTTTCCAAATTCTAAGTCACAGGCAGACCCGTTTGATTGGTTTCAAGAGATAGATGTCTCTTCTATAATGGCTTTGCAAGCTTTAAAAAAGGAATTCCTTTATTTTTTATAGATTTGAGTTAATAATCTAGTAATCCTATAATTAGTGATGTCTTTCCGGCTCCATTCATTCCTAAAATGAAGACTCCCATGTTAATTGCCATTTATGAAATTCTTGCTAATTTTGCTTTAAGTTTATAACAATTAACTGGCATTAGATGCTGAAAAATGCTTTAAACAATGAGAGGATCATAAATTTGTAGATCTACTTCATCATTTTCCTTTTGTTGCTGAATAATAGCATTTAGACCGTGAGTATCAATTCTATCATGTTATTTCAATTGGTTTTCAATGATTGAGATTTCCTTTGGTGAATTATGCTTAGCCATTTCTTAAATTAAATCCAATAAAAAAAATTATAAAATAGTATTTTGTTGATAATCTTTCATCACTTCCCTTTCTTTTTGTATTCGTTTCACCATAAACTATCTAATGGCTTGTTCTCGAAAATCAATTTTTTATAGCATTGACTCTTCAAATGGAAATTCAACAGATTGTGAGTACTATTCTACACATTGTGAATTATAGTCATCTTCATCAATCATTTATGAAGATTTTTTGCTTTTGCTCTTCTTGTTAGAAGGAATTGAGTTTTTCATACTAAATAATTATAGATGCTATTTATATCTTCATTATATTTATAATCAAATTTAAGACTACATTTACGACTCCACTTTTAAGACTCCACAAATTGTTTCTTTTATATCTTTAATCTTCAATTTTACTTATTAAACTGCCAAAAATGAAGGCTTTGCTCCTTAGCGTACGAATAACCTCAGCTTCTTGCTATTATATTAAAAGATAAGCATCATATTTTTATTTTTTCAAAAAATTAATTGACTATTTAAGTTTATAAAATATGTTAAGTTTTCTTTATCGGATAATAAAAGATAAGAATTTAAAGTTTTGATATCTAGTTTTTATTTTTTATTTATTTATATTTCTAAAATAAAAAAACTTTATCAGAAGATATTTGTAGACATAATGTGGATTCATTATTTTTAAGAGATCTTTAATATGTAAAATTATTCACTTCAGTATGTTTAGCATTGATATTGTGAGAATTATATCATCATTTGACACATCCGCATTCAATGGTTAGTAGTTTACAATTCTTTCATTGCCAAAAACAAAAAGGTTAATTAACTGCTGTTCGAGGTGTATTGCCAGCTATAGAAGGAATGATTAGGAGAGAACTGTCATAATAGAAATTTTGACAAGCATAGACATTATTAGAAGAGATAATTGACCAGATGCTTGCATTCGGATTAGATCCAAGAAGTCAGGTCAACATCTCGATATGTACTCCTGCATCCTTCAATATCGTCACTTGGGAGTTGTATTTAAAATTGGCCATATAGAGCTATGAAGGAGAATAATTTTATTTTATCGTCATCTAGGATCATTTGATATCCAGTTATTAACGATTCACCCTTTCCTTAATCATAAAGAGTGGCTTCAAGTGGCAATAATTATGATTGGAGCGCTTTTGTTTAATTTAATAATCATTGGATTATAAATGTTGATAAAAATAGAATAATTTATCCGTAAATTGATAACCAATTCAAATAAAGTAATTTCAAACATTTTCAATCATGTACGTCATTGGATTCGGATTTTTTCTATTCATTTAAGGCGAATTGGATAAATGCAAATTCTGATAAATTTATTTGGCAAATAGACTACCTATAAGTTGAATTTGTAGTTTTATCCACATGCACCTTCATAGAACTCAAGGGAAAGATTATCAAATAAACCTAATTTTTTTTTGTAAATTCAAATCCTGAACTGACTTAAATAAATCGCCATAGTTTAAGATATATTCATAATTTAAATTAATGGCAGAGAAGGAGAATTCTAATCCAGGCAATAAAATAGATATGGAAATCAATCCAAGAACTCCAAAAGGCAGCAGCAGTATAAAAAATAAATCTTAAAGGTCTCAAGGGGCAGAAATCGAAAGGAAATGTTTAACCAGCAAGAGCTCAGACAGCTAACTTCTATCGTAATAGCTATCATAGTAAATTGCAAATGCCATCTAAGATATACAAAATATCAAGGAGCGGATCTCTAAAAATGCCCATGAGAGGTAATAAATTAAAGAGAGAAATAAAAATAAAAAATATTCCACACCAAGTTAAAACATAAAAATGATAAAAAATTAATTATAAATTTCAGAATTAAAGGAGAAAATTTAAATTAAAAAAGATCTTATTAAATTAATGTAAAATTAATAAAAAAGAATATAATAAAACAGACGCATGAGTGGTGAATAAAAATAACAGATTTATTAAAATATTTCCAAAACAAAGGATTGCTGGAATAGAATTTATTCTTAAATATAACAGATACATTTGGTCAAAAATAAATTTGAATATGAAAAGGAAAACAAAGGTATTGATGAAAAAATGACAAAAATAATGCAAAATTTATAAAATGAATTAACTAATATAAAATTTGATGATTAAAAGTTAAGTCTTTAGAAAAGATATTAAATCAGATTGACCCAATTCAGAATTAAAAACGAAAAATAATTAGAATTGCTGGAGAATAACGATAAGCAAAATATATTATTATAATTGAACAGATAAATTTAAAAAAAATAAAGAAACTTCAATTTGTTACAAGTCTAATACAAACAGCGGCTTTAAATACTTGCCTAATAACATGAAGTCAATTTAAAGTCTTTAAGATAAAAATATTATGACAAAAATGATCTCACTCAGGCCTATGAAGCAGAATTAAATGATTTGGGTAAACAATATTAACATGCATAACTAAAAAATCAACAAGACTGTTAACATGAAATGGAAAATCTTAAAGAGTAAAAGTAAAATAAAGATATCGATATGAAAAAACAACTCAAATAACAAAGAAAATTCAATTAGAACTAATTAAATTAATATATCATGAAATATATCTTTTAATAAGGAATATATACTTAAGAAGACAAGCGACAGATGGAAGAAGAAAGTAAAAGACTAACTTAATTAAATCATTAGATAACTTAAATAGATATCAAACTAAAATCACAAAAATTTTATCCTATATGGTAACTGGAAGGAGAAATGTAAAAAAAGAAAAAAGAAAAAGAATTTTTAGATTATAGAATTAAATCGCTTCAATAAAAAGAAAATCGTATTCTTTAAAAAAAAAAAAAAAAATTTTAATATGGGAATAGAAAAAACTAGTAATTGCTCACAATTTAAGAAAGGAAAGCTTATAAATAATTAGAAGCCGACTTTTAAACGGATAAGGCTTAGATATAAGGCAAGTATTAAAAAAAAAGATTATAATTAATAAATTAATATAGCAAAAGAAGATAGAATCTAAAAGCTGATTATCAAAAAAAATTAAATAAAATAAATAAAAGTTGTTAAACAGAATTTAAGCAAAAAGAAATGGATTGCTAAGATGAATATAAAGAGAAAATCTACCTTCTTTAAAAAAACAAAAATGATTGCCAGAATGAATGTAAAGAGAAAATATATATTCTTTAAAAAAAAAAAATAGCTTGCTAGAATGAATATAGAAATTAAATAAAGGCTGCTTAAAAATTGAAAACAGATTTAGAAAAATATAAAAAATACTAACCATAACTGAAAAAATACATTTATAAAAAGAATTTATTGAAGGTACAGATGAAGAAATAATTGGAAATGATACATAAATCCTATGATCAGAATAATTAAAGGACCAAAGAAGATTATGAAATAGAGATGAATCGTTTAATGCTATGCTTTTAATAAAAATAAGTCTAAAAATCAAGGTATTACAATTACAACAACAACAAAGAAAGATAAACATTGAGAAAATGGTAATAAGAACTGCAAAAATTAGAGTAAATAAATTTGAAACAAAAAGAATAACATAAAAACCGATTTATAAGTGAAGAAGATTTAAACGACCTTAAAAAGTTATAAACTTAGTATAAATCCCTTTAATTGTAAGAAGAAAAAATAAAGGAACACCAAAATGGATTAAAGAATCGATAAAAAGATAAATTTCAGTTTAAAAAAAAGACAAACTCAAACAAGCTTGTCAAATATACCTATAACAACACTGAAAAGATTGGTCAACGTTTAACAAAAAAATTACAATAATGATTATCCATATAATTGATTCTTCATTATCTATGATTGAATGTTTAAATATTATTTATCTTATATTTGCCTGTGATATTCTTATTGATTGCTATTTGTAGTGTTATAGAATAGAATAAAGCTTCACATATCACAAAGGTAGTGCTATTCTTATTTGTTTCCTTTTTCATTCTCTTTTTAACAAACCACTCATTTCTCATCTTCATTCATCCCATACACCTCCCCATCCCTCAATTCTGTCCATCTTTTACCTTGTAATGTTATAACTACGCAGAGGCAAAGATAATTTATTGTCAAGGTATTTAGAGACAACAAGCATTTATTTTTTCAGGCTTGGGATATCAAAATAATTTGCTTGCATATTATTATTTGGCACTTCCTGCATTTGATGGCCAAGGCTTAGCATTGTAGTTCACAACTCTTTCATTCGAAAATCAAAGACTTAACAGCTATCCGAAGTGAATTTTTAATCATGATAGGAATCCTTTGAAGATAACTGATAAATGTCATAATATAAATTTAGACAAAAGTAGACATGATTAGGGCCATAGGCCTGCACTCGGATTCGCTCCAAGAATCAAGGAAGCACATCTCTATGTGTACTCCTGTATCCTTCAATATAGTCCATTTAATTTTATTGCCTCCTGTTAAAGTCTATCCCGCAGTCCTTTATTCATCAGTTCATCTGAAGGATATTTGAAATGGCCAATGAGTCATATTCTGACAATCAAATATTTTTTCGAGAGCCGTGTATCCGTACTTAATGAAGAGTCACTTCCCCTCCTTCCTTTGTTAATATAATTCTAAGGGAAGTAAGTGCTCTCATAGCCGTTGCTAGTTTGTAAATAATAGCAATCTGCTTCTATATTTCGTTGTTGCCTTGGATGATCTTGAAGTTTAGGAACACTCCGTAGATCGTGGATATGACTTCTCCGTTTCGCACAAAGTCTCTGAGATAGTAATTCCAGATATGAAAGGATATATGCCAATAGGCATCCCAGTCAGGACTATCTTTTCAGCGTCGTTTAGAGTGTACTTTGAGTTGGATCGCTGCTCCTCTGAAGTTCATGTCGATACCATCCATCCTTATATTTGATAGGGGCGGATGCGTATCCCTAGTGAAGATAATCATCGTAGTGCCCAAAAAGGAACTTTGTCCAGTTGGCAAAGCGACTTACTGCCGGATCAGTCGAAAGATATTCTCCCCCTTCAGTCTGCTCGGGCCACTATTTCAAGCTGTCAAGCATAGTTTTGGTTCTCTGATAACATCTCTCTCAGATTTTGGTCAGAGCTACTCGCCACACCAACCTTCACCATCAAAAGATACCAGAATATTTTTGATGTTTCGCCTTAATGCAAGCAGAGAAGTATTGGAGCACATCTGAGCACTTTGCCCTTTGGATGATAGTTGTGGATGATTTTCTTGTGAGGCCTGCGATGGCAAATGACAGGCCAAGTGCGGCGAGAAGCAATACCCCTCGTGGCTCTAAACCTAATAGGTCCTATTATATAAAATCGTTTGTGAAAGTTGTAAAAATTGCATGATAATCAAGAATAAGGCATATGATTTAAACTTTTTTAGAGGCTTAAATATTGTCTTCATAAATCATAATAATCGATAAATTGAATAAAAAGACCAAGAAAGTTAATAAACTTTTTGCCTTTAATAAAAATAAATCATTAATTTATTGCTCTTTCTTATGAATTTATGTATTGCTAAGTGCCATATTCAAATATTTTCATTTTTATATTTTTCAACAACAATTTATACTCGAATTATGGGCAATGCCAAATATTAATAATTCTCAGCCATTGACTTCAAATCTATTTAATATTCTTATAATCTTTAATATGGGCTGTTTCATTTTAAATATGACCTCGATCAATTATCGAGTCAGTGACAATATCCATAATTGCAGATATTGACAATTATATGATCAATCCCCAATTCCTATGTAAATGATATATTATTCTCAGGATTGGTCTAAAATAATCATTTAGAGGCCAAATTCAATAACTGGTTGCCCATTTCCGTCAGATTGTGATTGCCCAGCAATTTGCGACTCTATGTGAATGTAAATGTACCTCTTAGTTGTGAAACTCCTTATGATGCACCTCTGCAAAACATTTGGCTTTTCTATATCCCACCACCCAATTAAGGAAATCTAGAGAGTGTTGATCGTTTCTAGGATCACGCGTCACTCTAATCCAGTCAATGACTGCAGGCACGATCGTAAACACAAATCTGGTGGGAATTGAAAAGTTAAAATAAGTTGCATATGCCAAGAAGCCAGTGCCCACTGCGAGTCCAGTGATTGGAAAAACGATAGGGAATCCAAATGTTCTGTTGAAATGAGTTGCAATGCACGGGTCGATGTTTTTATAGAGATTGACTTCGGTTTGATCGACTTATCCAACTTCCTGCTTCTTGCGTAGGACTTGAAGCGCGAGAAGTTCTGTGTTATAATATTTGGGGTAGGGAAGAGACTAACTTAAAGAGTAGATACGAGCCATCCTCGTTGAATTCTTTGCAGGCGGTAGGTGGCTGAGTCGATGAGATCCTGGTATCGGTCGTAGTGTTTGCGGACGGCAGTATCCCACCGGTGACTATGCGGGTACTTGGCTTGATCGAGGGCTGATCCTTGCAGCAAATGAACCATATCAAAATATTATCATACCTCACATGATACGAACAAACACAATTTCACCACAATCATTCTAAAATATGAGCATGCTGATTTTAGATGAGCAGTGGTAGACTATCAAAATTGGCTGCAGTTTTTGTGATAATTCACCATATTGATAATAAATATTAAATGATTAAGCTGGCTCGATCTTGCTTCGGCAGTGGTAATCTCTATCGGTTTTCACATCACCATCCCATCCCCAGGAACTAATTTCGGGTTTTCTACGATAGCGTGACCTCAACAGTAAAGAGCTACCTCAATCCTAACTATATTGTGGAACATGATCCATCTCTTCCCGCCGAGGAAAAGGCTAAGATGAAACGATTTCTGATTTACAAATATGACCCTTAAAATCCTAAAGATTAGCCTAAATATGTGAGCTACTACATCGACCTCAAGAAGATATCTCCCATGTACCTTGATGCACTAATCTATGTCAAAGATTTTCTTGATCCTACTCTTTCATTCAGACGATCTTGCAGGGAGGGAATCTGTGGTTCCTGCGCGATGAACTGTGACGGACTACACACATTAGCCTGCATTCGCTAAATCGACACTAACCTGTCCAAGCCCGCCCTTATTACTCCCCTTGGACATATGTTTGTACTGAAGGACTTAGTTGTGGATATGACAAACTTTTACTCACAATATAAGACTATTCAACCTTATCTTAAACGCAAAGATGTCAAAAAAGAAGGAGTATTTCTATTTTAACTTAGGATAAAGAGTATTATCAAAGCATTGAGGACAGAAAAAAACTTGATGGACTTTATGAGTGTGTGCTATGTGCATGTTGCTCTACTTCCTGCCCCTCTTATTGGTGGCATCCTGACGAGTACCTTGGCCCCTCCGTCCTCATGCAAGCATATCGTTGGGTTATTGACTCTAGAGATCAATACACTGAATAAAGATTGGATGAGCTGTCCAAGAGCTTGAAAATAAAGGAGTGTGAAAATATTGGTATGTGTACTGTGACCTGCCCTAAAGGTTTGGATCCTCAATCCTCAATCAACGAGTTGCTGAGATTGATCGGTGAGAAAAAATAGGCCGAAAAAGCTCACTTGCTTTGATGAGATATCATTAAGAACGTCCCTATCATTCACCATATGCCATTAAATATCATTACTCAAAGTATTTAACAAGCTTGAGCATTCCATAACAGTAATTATGATTCAGGCTGTAGTATTATTTTATTTCTATGTCGAAGTATTCACCATTAGAATCATTAGACTACGTGTTAAATAACGGTGAGCGGTATACAGTCACTATCAGTGACTACTTTAAGGAAAAGGACTATATCGTATACCAGGCATTAATTTTCGACACTGCATTCGCGTGCAACTATCATCTCTATTTCCGATTTAAAACCCTTAAAAAATTGCATGAGCAAATGACCAAGCGTGATAGTGATCTATTAATACCAGATTTTCCCAAAACTAGGTCTTATATCTTTTGGAATCGCACCAATCAAGATCCTAAATTGATACAAGACCGCATTAGAGAACTAGAGTATTATCTCACCAAAATATTAAATAAAGGAGAACTGCAAAATGTGGTTGAAGTTCAGTCCTTAAGGAGATCTATCCGTAAAAATGTGGAGAGACGGACTTCTTCATAGCCCAAGAAACGTGGAGATTCATCACGTGAGACAAAAACTACAGAATGTCCATAATTTTACAAGCGTTCAATACAAATAATGGAACTCTTGTGATTATGAATATCTTTTTTCTGTCTCTTTATTCTTCAGGAATATTTTAGTCCAAATTATTAACTTGAATTAATAACGACAAACTTGCCTTTTTTTGAAAATCTCACGAGTTTCTAGATGATTTATTCATGATAGATGATTTAAAATATCTTGCAAGGATTTTCCGGAGCAGATTCTATTAATTTTTTATTTTTTAAATTTCTAAACAATTAAATGTTAGATGAAAACATAATAAAAATTACATCATCTTTAAACTTAAATTCTATAAATGCGGAAATAAGTTCAATTTAGAATTATAAGAAGTATTGTTTTATATTTTTGAACAACTTGGATACTATCAAACAAAATTGATATTTATGGTCATCTTATGATTGATTTAAGAAAATATAACTGATCATTCGAAGTCTTGGGATTGAAGCTTCAGCACAAGAACTGGCTTCTTTATGGTCTTGCCATAATCCTTACAGATGTTAGCAAATTACTTCAGATACTTGTTCCCAGTAGTCATCTGCTTTTGATCGGCTTTAAGCGCTCTAAAATTTTGCTATTTTCGTTTGAGGATGTTTTCAAGGGGCTACCGTCTGATCTGTTCTAGCGTTTCCTCGACTTAAGGAGAGAAAACTTCGCTGGTTTCCTTTTAGATTGGGCTTTCAACTTTCTTTCCTTCCACATCTTAGTTATTGTTGTAGTTAAGTTTACTACTACTATTTTGATTTATTTTTCCATTGCTATAGTGTGCTCGATCAGTGCCTGCTCGTGATGATACCTTTAACTGACTGTTTTCATACTCGAGTTTTAGGACTTTGGTCTCAAGTTAACTGTTTTAACGACGAAGGCTATTTACTAGCTCGTTAGAATTGTTTAATTATCCTGATAACTGAGCTACTGTGTTTTATAGTTTGGTGAGTCTAACCAACAAATCCTGACTGCTATCTATTTGAGGTTTTGTTTCAGGAAAGAGGGGAACGGGATTACTATTTTCTGCTAAGAAGGAGGAGGTTTCCTATTTGGCAGTCTTATTGCGGCGTATCTGTTCTAGTCTCTACTTGGGGTTGAACATGAATTATAGTACTAATCAATATAATAATCAATATTTTCTAACAACAGCATAATTCAGGGCTGATCTTCCTTCAATACTGATGTCTTCTATTGTTTTTGATAGAGTAGCATATACGATGCTTGAATATGCATATTAGAAAAGAGATATTATTGATTGTCCATAAACCAATATAATCTGTTTCTAATTTTATTGACAGATAATGTCAATCTTAATATCCTTGCTCTATCTATAAGAAAATAGTATAAAATTTGCTGCCAGAATCACTGTCCTCCTTTCCGAAATGTGATATGATTATTATCAGGGTCTTTTTTAACTATTCTATAAATATTAAATTGAGTACTGGTGCTGCCAAATGTAGAACTTCATGCGTGAATAAAATATCAATCTGTTTTCCCCCACAATATTTATTTCAGGATTAGAAAAGAGTGATTCTTAAAGGGAACTTGAATTGGAAAGTTAACAAGTTATGATTGATCGAGAAAATGCAGAAGCAGCATCCAAGGTTTCACTTGAAGATGGCACAAAGGGATCTTCTCGTGAATAAAGGAAACGGTTGGCCGGTCTCAAGTCAAGGGAAAAGAAGAAAAAATATGTGGAAAGTTTAGAGGAAAATGTGAAGGTTTTAACTGCGTAAATAGAAAAGCATGAAGGAGATATCTCAAAATGTAAAGACCAGCTAATGTAGGCAATTCGAACAGTCAATCAAGTACCTTTATTATAATAGAGAATTCAAATGAACATGCCTATACTTTTGCTGAACTATAAAGAAGCACGTTAAACGAAGATCCAGACATTGATCATATTAATCTGCTGCTGGACCTTTTACAAGTAAATTTTCATTGATTCAGAGTAGAATTGGCGCTAATGGCAGGGAGAGACAGGCCAACCTTGAATATAACTTCAAGCAAATCGTGAACTCTATGTTTCCAGCGATGCATCGCTATTTTATGCACTCAGCAGCAACTAGCACCGATCTGTTCTAAGATATGCCTTCACCATAGGGGCTGGCAGCCTAACGTCAAGACAAATGGACAAATCCCCTTTACCGATAAATAGGGTTGTCTCCTGCTCAAATATAAAAGATTCACCAAATGAAGCAGCAGTTCATAAGTGATCGCAAAGATGCAATTTCTCATATTCTACGTCTGAAGAGGATTAAATCCGAAATAAAGCAGCAAGAGGACATTTTCGAAAGATGGATGAGTGATGTCCGCGAATAGATGAGCCCCATTCAATCAGCCCTGATCACTATCTTCGGGTAAAAGAACAAACTGCGCCGATAGTTCTAGCTAAGCGACAGTTTTATCTAAAAGGGTCCTCTTAAGCGTTTAAAGGTGATATAGGAATGATATTATCAATTTTGATATGATTACTAAGTTTGCTAATAATTCGTAATATCATGCACAAATTTGCAAATCTCAGTTTCCAGGAAATGTACTAGAAGAATCACCATTTCAAAGAAGTAGTGGATCGCTCCGAGAAGGAGTACCAAAAATATTTGGAGAAAGCTGAGGAGAAGAAGGAAGAGGTTAACCTCATCAATGAATCCATCTTAGAGAAATTTACCACCAAGGATAATCGTACTATTTATTTCTGGTATGGATATCTGCAACCTTCGCCTGGTAAGAATACAACAAATCTTACTCTCGCTTTTATGAAAAATTTCCAGATTTCGTAAGTTATGATTAATGTAGAGCTGACTAACCGTTTACTTTCGTCTACTTCAACCACGAGACTCCATCATCTGATTATTACTTCTAGTTTAAGCATATCTTTTCGTTGCTGCCTCTGAAGATGATTTAGCAGATGTAGGCCTTCATATTGATCAAGCCATACTTCTACATCAAAGCTTGCGATTATGTTGGCCTTGGAGCAATCAATAAATATTTCAATAAACACTATTCGACTCTTGACACATGCAGTTAACTACTGTAAAAACTCAAAATACCTGTCCATGATTTTGTATCTTTCGTGCCAGAAGAAATCAGTTCGGAATTTCCATCATCACTCAAACGCAGAGCTTCACTACAGAATTATCGCATCAATTTGGAGGGACAAAACATGACAGAGGAAGAGCTCAAAGATAAGCATGAGTTTTAATGCTCCATCAATGCATTGATCACTAAGGAAGTGTATCTTTTATAAAACTTCTAGCTGAGCGATTGTGGTATTCCAATTATCATCCAGGTGCTCATCCATTACTTTAGGCGTAAGCCGTAGGGTTTAAGCGAAGAGGGAATTTTTCGTAAAAGTGTGTCTATTGATGAGCAAAATGAGACTTTGACTTAACTATGCAAGCGCAACTATGACTATCTGGCTCATATTAAGAACTCTCATTTAATTGCTAGTCTCATTAAGAAGTTTTTTAACAATCTTAAAGAACCGATTATACCTTATCCAGCATTTCAAGCACTTATGCATAATCAAGGCGTGTCTGACACGCGCGGGCAACTGAAGCAGATTATTGGAGCCTTACCTCTCCTTAACTTTAATACTTTGATGTTCTTGATGGAATTCTTGAAAAAAGATGTGATTCCTCATGAGCAAAGCAGTAAAATGACAGCACATAATATTGCTATCTGTTTCAGTCCGAGTCTAATGAGATCAGAAATACCCTCAGTTCAAGATTTAATATACGCAAGCAAGTCAGTGATAGTGACCTAAATGCTGATTAATGATTTAGACTATATCTTTGGCAATGAGTAGTAGCGAAATCTGCGGCTGAAGAAAAGTATGATTAACAGTATCCGATAGTTTAAGAAGGGTATTCGTAAATCGCTTGATATTGATGATAACAGCACGATATTCTAAGGACAGTCTCATTCCTAATCCATATAGGATCTGGGATAAAAGATTGAATTTATGCAGATTGGAGAAACCAAAAGAAAATAACAAGAGATAAAACGTTAGAAAGACATATAAGTGCCAAAACTATTGGTAACTCGCAGCAACATGAAAGAGCCTCAGAAATAGGAATCAAATAAGAAAGCTACTCACTCAGTTATCATGATGGAAAAAGAGCATCCCCTATCAGAAACCATCTCTATCTAACCTGAAGAATAAAAAAGGATATAAATTAATCGTACATCAGTTAAACAATCATACTTCCAGAAGAAGTAACCACAAATGACCTTACCATCAAAACAGCCGTAAATTCATCTCCAAGAAAAACCTGCACCGCCTACTAGCAATCTCGCCCAATAAAACAACCAGTTGATCCGACCAATGTTTACCTTCACCAATTCAATGATGCTGCCTTGATGATATCTTGCTTTGAAGTTGTATGAATAGATATTCTAGTTGAGTTATTCTTTGATAAAGGGATATGAGTGGTTGTATAATATAAATATAGTGATGGATAAGTCTGCAAGCAGGTACTCGCTGCTATAGGACAAGACTGAACTTATCCACTTGATAGACAAGCTCCTTACTGACCTATTAGCTTAGACTGCTGCTTTACCAAAAAAGACTTCGTTATTCGACTGTAAGTAAGTCCCGGCAATCGCTGTGTTGGGCTACTTGAAACGTAGGTTATGCCCCACCTAGGAATATGCAAGTATTCACACTGTTCGGCTAGTGTGTTTGTGGCTGCGCTGATCTATATCGACCGATACCAGGAGAGGGTATAAAATTTGATAATAAACTATTTTAACATCCACAGGTAGAGTATTCTTGACATAGGTTACTGATCAGTTGTGTAATGATCGCTGCAAAGTTTTTGGATGATTTTTACTACAAGAACGAATTTTATGCCAAAATTGGAGGTATTAGCAAGCAAGAGATGAACACTCTTGAACTGGAACTGATGGAAACATTTGACTTTAGCCTCTTTATACGGGAAGATGAGTTTATGAACTACCTCACCAGGATTTAAAGCTATCAGGAAATCAATGCCTGAATAATTTAAATGCTGTATATATTTTATCACATATTTACTTGACTTATAACCCCAGCTGACAGAGTTACTTTTGAAAGTAATAGTAGTTAAATTCAAAGAAAAGGATATTTTTTATAAATATAATGACTAGGATGAAGTTGAGTGATCATAAATTATTTCTATTTATAATCAGTCTATCATTTTAGATGTTACTATATAAATCCAAATATTTTTATTAACTATAAATATTCATGAAATTATTCATAATATGAAATTTAGTGTGGATATCTAATAGATAAATAGTTTTCCATATTCTTCATTATAATTATTGTCAATTTATAATCATTTATAATCAATTACACTTGAACAAAAAGATATTTATCCACAAATTTAAAGGTAGATTTTCTTGCAAACGAGGATAAGCTAATTTTCGGATTCAATGGAAATTTATTTATCACTATTAAGTACATAAAATACAAAAATATCTCAATATACTTCTAAAGAGTCATGTACATTGATTACTTTTGTAAAGAGGATCATCAATGATATTCGTTTTTACCAAATAAAAAATTTATAAATTTGGCATTATTAATTTGTGTAGAACACAAACTTTAATCTAACTATATATTTCTACATGTGAATAATAAATTGATAATTTAAATAATAATCTTAGAGCATGATCATTTCTTCAACTATCAAATATATATCCTAATTCCATTTTATCTGTGCTTCATCTTAATTTATTTTTTATAGTAACAGTTATAACTATTTTAACTATTTTTCATCTTCTATTTTTTCCATTTTTAATTTTTATAAAGACTATTTATTTTATTGGATCTAATGATTATTTTTGCTAATTTTTGCTTTTTATTCCTCTAAAACTACAGTTTATGAAATATCTTCGGTCAAAGATTTGTATGATTCTATTGCTTTCAAGATGTCTGTTATTTTTTTAAATTGTTATGAAAGTAACTGCTTAGCTTTTGAATAATCATTAGTTTAAAAAGATTCATCTAAATAATGAGTTATTAGCTTATGAAATTATTCCAACTACTAAAATTATGAACGAGATAATTTATTTAAATATTATTATTTATTCCTGTCGAATTTATTTGTTTCATATTTTTTATAAATTGAATATGACTCCAAACTACTTACATATCGCCACATGTGGTACTGATAGTCTTTACCCATATGTTCAAACAATTATTTTGGATATTAATATTAATATTTTTTTGATTAATACATTAATGAACATTTTTTATGTTATTATTAGAATTCTTTTTGTATTCTACTTAAATCCTTCTGGTAATTTTGTTAAGTAGTTTATTTTTATTGCTTGATAGATTACACGCGCTAGGAAAAAAATTGTATTTACTGTTATATATTTTTGTTAATATTTTGTTTTTATTATTTTTATTATTTTTTAAGCTTTATTTTATCTTGTTAATATCTTTTGACCATCTCTTCATAAGAGTCGTATCTTGATAATGCATTTAACCAATATTCATCTGTTTATTTATTTTATTCACAGCTCTTTTTAACTTTTTCACATTTTTTCCGAAGTTATTACTATTTGCATTTGTATTCTGAAATTATCATATTAGTATTTTAATCGCATCTTAATTTACAGAACCTAATTGAGTTTTAGTAATTTAATTCAATTTTTTTAATTTTTTATTCCAATTATATTTTCTATTAAGTCTATTAAATAGTTTTTGAGGGAAACATAACTTCCTTTTTTCTTCGCTGATTGTAGAATTATAAAACTTTGTATTTCTCCATTTCTTTACATTAACGATCAAATTTCGTTAATCTTTAAAAAGTTTTTTTTTAATTTTTTTCGTCCCTTTCTCTTTCTTTTCCCAGGTTTTTTAACTATAATTATAGTTATGTTTACAATTATTTTATCTTATCTTGATAAGCATCATTTAAGCTGATCTTATAAATTTCTTTTTCTTTATTGAAATTTTACGAGAGTTATTATATTTATTTATTTATCCGTCGTAATCGAGGACTTGCTTGCATATTTTTTAATTACAATTAATTTTTTTCTTTTTAATGAGTCTCGTTTATTTTTAATCTTTTTAATCTTTATTTATAATTTTTTTATAATTGACTTTTTATTTAATTTTCTTCTTTAATTAGAAACAATTTGATTCTTTATATGTATCTTTTCTATAGTGGTTCATTCGAATCATTTAAATCTGAGCAAATCAATGTCTTATAGAATACGAGCAGTTCTATCTAATGTTCCAAAATGTCATCATTAATTTTCAATCTTTCTTGAAGATCTATTTTTTAATCTTATTACCGTTTATGATTTGCATTCTCAGTCTAATTTCTATATTATTTTATAATGCTTTAAAATTACCTTATAAAATAATCTTTAATTTCTTGATCCATTCGCTATCCTGTAGTTATTTTGTTTAGTTCATCTTAAATTATCTTTGCTAATTTTCTTTTATTTTTTATATATCTCTAATGCTATTAGGTGCTGTACAATATTTGTCTCGAACTTACCATTTTATATTTGCTGTTTCTAGACTTAGATAGTAACTCTCCTTGTTATTATAAAATTTATTTTGTTTGAGATGGATTCATATCAATACGAAGCTTTATTTTATTTATTTTTTATAAAACCTTCTACTTCTACGGCTAACTTTTATCTAAATTAAATTGGGTTGGTAAGCTCATTGGCTTCATTTACGATTGCTTCGATTTTTATTATTTTTATTTTTATTAAGAATAACTTCTGTCCTCGATCGCTCTGGTTTTTGTGAGGTTAACAATTTTATTTTTTCTTTGTTATGGCTTTGGCTATGGTAATATCTCTATGTCCTCTATTTCTTTATCTTTTGTAAGTTTGTTAAATTTGCATTTGTTTCGTGATTATGGTTATGAAGACTTCAGAACAAGGTTGAGTGATCGGGGCTTGTTTTTCTTCATTGAATATTATTAAATTATGAGCTTATCTTTCTACTAAAAGAGATTTTAAACTCATAAGAACTTATAAAAACAATCAAAATATAAATATCACAAAACTATTATATTTGGCTGCCATACTTTTTCCATTAAACCTTACATATTTTTAAAAATTTAATTTTAACTTGAATTTTACTATTTAAATCTTTAGAAACATCTCCAATTATTTTATTATTATTTTCTCATATCCTTTTTAATAGTTGCGATCAAGCTTTTCCAATTTTTTTTATGAATTATTTAATTTTATTTATGTGTTTCATATCGCTTCCAATACTTTTTAAGCACTATTTGCAAGTTCTTATTACTTGAACTTTAAATTAGACAAGTGTCCTATCTCAATCACGAGCCAATGGGTTCTTGATTAGGGTAAATATTGAATATATAAACGTAAACATAATATCAAAGAATATGTTGAGATATTAAAAAGACTCAAGCCCTTGAAGTTTTTAGATTATTTTCCCTTTTGACGAGCATATTGTCAAATTCTATTGATTTTGACACCACATCTATCAATTACTTGTATCGGCCCATCTATCCGCGGTAAAATATTTTTACTTTTCGCCCCTCTCTCTGGACTGTAGTTTTTAATCTCTAGGAGCTAACCTTTTAACCATAACTGTTTAAACATTGTTTCAGTACTTCGATCATTTTGTCTGAATCATCTTTCAAAAGTATATCAATCACATAGCCTATCTAAGTGCCTGCTGAGGTTTTATTGTTTTTTTGACGAGAACACCTCTCATTAGGCCGGTTGTTGCTGTCACTGGCCCTGAGGGGAACGGTGGTCACAGGTGCAGTTTGAAGTTCGGTCAGTTTAGGTATAAGAGTATCATCCAAATCTTCATAAAGCCTATCTTCGATCCACTTGCAGAGGGTGGAAGGAGCAAACTGATGCATTAGGATGTACCAGTGATAGAAATTAGGGTTGGTCTTGCGATCAGGGTACTCTAAAATAGGGCAGCCTTTACGTTTAGATGATGTCAATATTTGGAAAAGTAGGCCGTCAGGATAGCCTGGCAGATTGCATTTGCTCAGATATGTGTATTTTGTGAGTCTTGACTCAACCTAAGCTATTTTTGTATTGTTTTCTAAAAGCTTCATGTTGTAATTGCAAATATCTATTATAGACAGAGGGCGGCGTTCAAATTAAAATAATGACTCCTATAAACAATCTCTTCCCTAAATCTATAAAAAACATTTTTCTCCCTGAAAAATTGTATTTTCAACTCTTTAAAATGAAACTCTACAAAACTATCTTCATTAATTCAATCAAGGGTAAAAATTCAAAAGTTTCCCGAAATGAATTAGAGAAAGATTTTGATCCATTTTCGTGAACTTTTACATCAACACTCCGATGATTATAATTATTTTAATGAAAAAGTTATAACTTACTTTTAACAAAAAATACGCTACATCGACCCGCATCGGCATCGGAAAAAAATCAGAAGTTTACCTTGGCTATGAGTTGGCCACTGAACACTAAATCGCTATTAAGTTGGAAAATGTAAATGAAAAGGATAGTTCTCTTTAGAGAGAGGCTAAGTTTTTTAGATTAGTAAAAGGAGGTGTGGGAATCCCAAATCTTTACTGGTATGGCATCGAAAATAATTATCGCGCGTTGGTTACTGACATCCTGGGACCCTCCTTGTAGCAACTACTGAAGTATTGCAAAGGGATGTTCACTCTAAAAACTGTATTACTCATTGCTGATCAAATTATCGATAGAATTTAATGGGTTCACTCGAAGGGATTGGTCTATAACGATGTAGATCCTTAAAACTTTCTGGTGGGGCTGGGCGAAAAGCAAGACAAGATATTTATGATAGACTTTGAAAATTGCGAAAAGTATTTGGACCCTGATAATAAACATTTTAAGCTATAAACTGAGAAAGAACGCTTAAAAACCAACTTACGATTCAAAAGCATCTTTTCACACATCCAAAAGAGTATTTTTTTGCTTTATAAAGAGACTGGCAGAAGAGATGATCTTTAAAGTCTTGGCTATATGCTCATATATTTTCTAAGAGGAAAATTGCCTTGGGATGATTGTCTAAACGAGTAAGAATACAAAGATTTAACTATTAAAGAAAAAAAATAGTCAGTGCCCATTTCCCTGCTGTGTGAAGGATTACCTGGTAAATAATCATTCATTTAGATTAATTTCGCCAATACTTCGAGTATGTGCGCACTCTTTAATTTGAATAAGAGCCGGACTATACATGGCTGCGGCGGTTGTTTAAGGATCTGTTTGACAACAGTGGATATATAAACAACCGTGTGCTGGACTGGGCATAAAAGCATAGATATTGATAATGTGAATAGTCATATGGCTGCTGTTCAAAATAAATTAATAATCACTAGCTTCTCCATTAATTTATAAAATTTATGTTGAAAGCTAATATCTTATCATTATTAATAATAAATAATTCAATCTAGTGATAATTTCATAATCAAGTATCTATTAATTTATTCATGGTGAAACTAATCTTATTTTTATTTGCTTCAAGAGATTGTGAGTTGGTTCTTAAATTTTGATTCTGCATTAGTTAGTGAAGATCTGTTTTAGTTTGTTATCCATGATTATTAAAAATATACAAACAAAACGGATAATATTGATTGCTATTAAACTTATTTCTATATTAGTTTATAAGATTCATATTTAAAATATAATTTTATCTTTATTAATGATAATATATAATGCAATCTGGTGATAGTTTCATAATCAATATGATGAATAATCAATTTCTCCAAAGTGGCTTTGTCCCATCTGATGATTTTTTCTTAGATTTTTTCTGATTTGGATTATTCGAGTTTATCTTGGAACTAGAGTTGGAGCTCATCTTGCTCGGCTTCAGATTGCCTTCTTTAAGAATAAATCTTTCCTATTGAACGATTGTATTACCTCTTCCTGTATTAACTGTGTAACTGAATTTATTTTTATCTATTTCAAGGTATTGTGAGTTAAGTCTTAAATCTCGATTGTGCCTTAGTTAGTGAATCTTTTATTTAGTTTATCTATAAAAATTTAATTATTTTGTCACCAAACATTCCAAAGTTTAAATTGATTGTATTTAATAGAGATTCTCTTCTAATTGTCTCAATTAGAAGTAGAGAGCTGGAGATACTTTTTTAAAAAATCGAGTCTCTTAAATACAATCTGTTTCTGTTTCTGTGAGATCTTACCCGAAAGTATAGCATTTGTTCAATCGATTAATTGATTCTTATCGATTTCTTTAAACTCTTTTTTTTTCTATTTTTAGTTGTTAATTGTTGTTAGTTATATATAATTCCTTTTGTTTTTGTACTTCTTGCCATTCTTTTTATAGATTTATGACTCCTCTGATTGGTAATTAATTTTAGACATTAATCATTGCGATATTTGCTGGCATTCTATCTTCCAACTATTTAATTTTTGTTTTTTTAAAGTTAAATTTATCACTCAATTACAAAAGTTCCTTTTATACATCCTGTATTTAATATTTTATGAATTTTCTTCTACCTTAATTTTCTTAGTTTTTTAATTATTATTATGAAGAAATAAGTTTCTTCCTCTTTTCCTTTATTTATAAAAATATTTCATTCCCTTCTTTTTTTAATTAATTTTGTTAAAAATTCAATTCTTATTTTAATTATTTTATTCTTTAATTCCGTTGTTTTTTGATTTAATTAGTTTTTATTTTATTCCGCTCATATTTCTTTTTTAAAATTAAATCAAGAATTTTTTATTTTTTTTCATCCAATGTTAAGCATGATAAAAGCATTATTCCTTAATTTAGTTCAGGAGAAGTGGTAAAGTACTTTTTATAAATTGTATTAATCTGTCTTTCTTCAAATCTTTCAATATCATTTTAATGGCTCTTCCTAACTTAATTGATTTATAATTAATATAAGGTTTTAATTCCTTCTTAAATTTACACTTTTTGTTCTATTGCCATAATCAAATTGTTTTATATTCTAAATTATTATTCTTCTGTCAATCTTATTAGCAGGTTCTTCCTTTTAATTTTACTTACTAATAATTCCTCTTCCCTTTTTTAATTTATTTCTTTCTTTTTTTGAGAAATATTTTTTTTAAGTACTTCAATAATCGTCGATGAGTTTAATAGTTGCTTCTCAAGCTTCTTCTTTTTTTTAAAAAATTAATTTTATTAATTCTACAATTATCTAGGTCTTTATAAAAAAATTTATGCTTATCTTGGGTCATTCTTGGAGAACGTATATTCTTTATGTTAATTTTTTTGTTTTTTCAAATTGACTTCGCTGAAGCAGTCACGTTTTTCTTAAGGAATTATATTCATGTGGATTTCTATTGTTGAACACGTACTGTTCTTCCTTTTTCTGGTTTCCTCATGAGCTTCTACGTTTAAATTTAAAATGTTTCCTTTTGTCAATGGGCGCATTTAAATATTTAAAAATTATGATAGTTAAAATACACTCTCATGATTTAAATGAGGGTGTCTTTAGAAATCATTTAAAATAAAACAGAATAATTGAAAGACCAAACATTGATTTTTATCAACCACTTAGCCTAATTTTTAATTCAAAATGATCAGAGCCCTTGATTTAATCTTTTGAGATTAACATGATCCATTTATGTTCATAGGCTATCAGATGCCATCTTGTTCTATTTCAAGTTTTTAGCGATTCTTTGTTGATGCAGGTATCATCTTTTACTGCATTTTTCATTATCGTTGAATATTAAACCAATGAGCTAATCTTTTTTTCCCCATCAAATATGTATAAAATGGATATCAAACTAATATTATGGCAAACTGCAGTTAAAAAAAGCTTCTGAATTAGCAGTGAAGCTCTACTGTTTGTAGAAACTGTAAAAATTTAATTTTTGAATTGATTTTGTTGAATAAATTTAAAATCCATTTGAATGTTGGCTCACACTCTGCAATATATAATTTCTAAAGAACTTGAAGTCAAAACATAATAAAATCCTAGCAACCCTTCTCATGGAAAAGTTTAATTTTTTTTTAATTCATAAATTCTCTTTAATTAGATTTAAAATTTATGATTAGTTTTGCAATTAAAGTATTTAATCAACAAATTTTGACTTTCAAACCTCCTTATTACTATCCAATAATATAATTTTTTATATATAAATCTTTTAAAACAAAAGATAAAAATTCCCTCCCATATTTACTGGATTTTATTGCAGCTGACGATAACAACAAAGTGATTTATGCGAAATCTTCTCAGTGGACAACAATATCTCCAGCCATGAGCTGTTTCGATAATAAGGGAAATAATTAAATCCAATCTTCATCCAAAAATATCGTGCTACAAGCTTTGAAAACAATAATAATCAAATTGCTCATATAGTCATTTTTCATAGTTATAGCTATTGAATGGATATTTTTATTCATAATTTCTGAAGAAGATTATTTAATGCCTTACATATTGGGATTTCCCTTCTTTATTTTAGCATAATTATAGTGATGATTTAATCACACAAATTTCTGCTTGATTTTAGGTGAACTCATTATCTATCGACAATGATGATTTAACTTTTAGCTTTTGATCCAATATTTTAGCTCTATGATTTCATAACTGGAAATTATATCAGGTGGCTGTGTTGATTGTTTGAGAACCTGTTTGGCAACAGCTGGTCTGTAAACAACCGTGTGCTGAGCTAAGCATAAAAGAAGATATATTGATGATGTTAGTGGTCATATTACTGATGTTTAAATATAACTTGATAATCGTTAAATCCCATGTTCAAAAAAAACGAGGGTAATTCATTCGCTATGCAGCAGCAGAGTACATTGAAGAAGTCATGGAAAATGGTGAGGTTAAGATCTATCTTAAGGGACGTACTCTTGGCAAGGTACGACAAATGCGATACAGGGTGGATTTGCTGAATGCTACGAATTCCAATCCCAGGAGACAGGCTTGCGCTATGCGGCCAAAGTAATCACCAAGGAAAGTCTAAATAAAGGTAAAGCGAAAGAAAAATTACAGTCCGAGATATTAATCCACAAAGGAATGAAGCATCGCCATATCGTCAAATTTGAGCACTTTTTTGAAGACCACGAGTACGTATACATTCTACTGGAGTTGTGTAGCAATAACGTACGTCCTTTCCTACATAGACGCTCAACTAATTGCTCAAGAGAAGAAAAGTTCTTACTTAAATTTAGGTCAAATACTACATGAAACAACTTATATCAGCTGTCAAACACATCCATAATCAGAGGGTCATACACCGTGATCTTAAACTTGGAAATTTTTTTCTTTCCGATAAGTTGGAAGTAAAGGTGGGGGACTTTGGTTTGGCGACTGTGCTCAATCATGAGGGGGAAAGACGCAAAACTGTTTGTGGTACTCCCAATTATATTGCCCCCTAAATTCTTGAAAGTATCTTGAATAATTATTTAGATAAGAAGGGCCATTCCTACGAGGTGGATATCTGGAGTTTGGGTGTAGTTGCCTTTGCCTTTCTATTTGGAAGGCCTCCTTTTTAAACCACCGAAGTTAAGTCTACATACGAAAAGATTAAACTGTGCGACTATTCCTTTCCCAGTTCTAAGGTTTCTGAACCAGCCAAGCGTTTTATTTCCCGAATGCTGAAGCTAAATCCTGCAGAAAGAGCCACCATTGATGAATTGCTCACTGATGAATTTTTAACCAATGAGGAAATACCCAAATCATTACCTAGATCCACTTTGGCATGTCCGCCCTGCAAAAACTTTATGGAACAAATGAAACATTCAACGAGAGTATCTTTGGAAAAAAGTGGAAAAATTGATGAGGGGTAATTCAACATCAATAGTTCTCGAACTTCGAAAGAATCAGCAAGTAAATATAAATGTCAAATGGCAACTGAGAAAATTTAAGTTGTGCCCAGTATGAGGAAGAGTGAAAGGTCTATTGGCTCAATGACGCGCACAACATCAACAGCGGCAATGCTCACTCGCAAAAAGACAACTCCAAGTATCCACTAATAAGCTGCCAACAACAAAATATGGATATCTTTGTTCTAATAGCAACCAAAATATGGATTATTTTATCGTCTAAACACACTACAAACCGGTATGCGTTTCAACGATACAACTTGTTTGATTTCCAACCAAAAATTTAATAGATTCCGTTATGTGACTGTGCAGAACTGCAAAGAAGTCGAGACATAGATGTTTGAATATGGTCAAGAGAGGGAGTGCCTGCAAAGGAAGATGAAGATCATCACTCATTTTTTTAAGGAGATGAAAAACAAAGAAGAGGGGAAAGATGAACCTCGAAATCCTTTGAGCAAGCTCAGAGAGGACAATCTGCCTTCTAGTGTGTATGTAATTGCTTACTACATCACCAACCATTATACTATGTTTTGGCTCAGCAACAGCACATTCCATACCAAGTTCAAGGATGGTTTTGACATGCTGGTGGAAAGCGAGCAGGTTCTCTGCTTTGGTCAAGATCGAAAGAAAAGCATTATCAAACTGAATAAAATCTCTGAGGCTAACTAGGATATCAAAATGAGATATAATCACGTATCAACCCTTATCAAAAAGATACGAAAATTAAAAACTGGTGTCGAGGAAAAAAAGGACAAGTAAAATCCTCCTCTTCAGCAAAGCAGTTCCACCTCCAAGTTAACAAAGACCAAAGAGCTGTCAAGGAGACAGTTCTCATCGACCAACAACATTCACCTCCTCAAGAAACCTCTCAACGAATACACTTCCAATAAATGATTTTCCATTCTCTGGTTCGAGTGCCATATGAATTTATTAATCCCGCAAAGTTAAAAAGATCAGGAGTAGGATTAGCTCGGCTCTTCCTGCTTGAGGTTGTTGTTGTTTACGATTATATGATACTCAGCCTCAATAAAGTCTTTTTGGAAGTAGAGCTTGCGATATTACTGAGTTAGGAAGAGATACGCGCAAATATCCCGGAGGAAGGTTGAGAGTCATGTCAGGAGGAGGTAGATGATTCTCCTCAGCTATGCATATCTTTTCCTGAATTACCCTTCAATTACTGCAAGCTTTTCGCGGTCAGTTTTATTGCCTCCATTATGTTTAAGTTTGACGTGCAGGTTCAATGAAACATCCGATCCATATATTCGACGACATTTGTCATAGGGGCACATATAACTTTTTTCAATTTCAGTCGCCAACCTGCGATTCTTTTTTCGATTCTTGAGGCGGTTGAGACGATAGTGTTAATCTTGAAGGCTCTAAATGAAGCAAATAATACCTCTATCTGCTCAATAAGTTCATTTAATTGACCTTTCTTTTCTGATATGTCTCGGATCAATGCACAGCTAATTTCGTTCTCGAGATATATTTTCCAGTACTAATCACTGTAATCGACGGTAGGATTGAATTCGGGCATTTCCAGGTTATGAATAAGACTACGCATACCTCGAGTTATGTGAGTAATTCCTCATGCGTCTTATCGACAGCGTCCTCACTGCTGCAAATGCCAACTATTTCTTTAGCTTTATCAAGTTTGACTTTAAGCTGCTGTTCAATATCCTCGAGTTTGAGCTCGCTCTAAGCGAGATTGACGTTTCCCCTGCTGATCATAACAATTAATTATCAAATATCAAGGTGCTAGCTTAGTTATATAAATCTAATCATTGCATATGAAGTAGAAACAACTCCTGCATTTATTGATGTTATTGCACGGTAACTCAAAGTTTATTCAGATTTATTTTTTGTTATTTTGAAGGAACATCGTTATAGTCGTTAATAAGTTATGGAAAGGAAATCGATATTGTAAGATCAATGCTCAATGTACTCATTCTGCTTGTTCAAATATCGGGGAATACCTCCCTGGTTGTCGTAGTTTTAGTGGTACATCGAATTACCTTCAAATTTGCCACCCACTCTCAGATTAGCCTCAGGGCGAATTTGAACATTGCGCTCGACAGAGGAAGGGATGTAAGTATCCTCATAGGTACTGTTACCAACAAATTTTCCTTTGGGCATGACGTCATTCTGCGGAGCCATAACTCTTTCAGAACGATTACCCCTATCCTTTTTGATATACTCTGCTCCATAATTAGATATGCCCTCGAACTGTCCGCCTCCCACCTTTAGCTGTCCCTCCGGTTTAAATTGCTGATTTCTTTGAATAGGATTTTCTAAATAGTTGCCTGCATAGGTCGTGTTCTCGTCAAATCTACCCTCAGGCAAAATCTTGTTTTGCGGCTGTACTATTTTCTCTGCCTTGTTCAGCAGTCCCTTATTATAGTAATTTTGAGAGTAATTTGATTATCCATAGAATTCCCCTCCAACTCTAAGTTGCTGTTCATGCTTAATCATTTTAGAGGGTGAACCTTGCCCTCGCTGGTAATTGTCGTTGTATGTAGAATTGCCATCAAACCCGCCCTGAGGCATTATTTGATTATCCTTGAAGACAATCTTCTAACGCTTGGAGGGACTATCTCGCTGATCATAGTCTTTTGAATAAGATGATAATCCCTAGAATTTACCTCCAACTTTCAACTATCCCTCGGGGCGGAATTGTTCACTTCGTTGAGCTGTTGTTGGTTGATAGCTGCCGCCATAGGTACTGTCTCCTTCGAACCTCCCCTTCGGTAAAATATCATTCGAAGGTATTCTAATTTTCTCACTACGCGCAGCCCTCTCCTTATTAGCAAAATCAGCCAAATAGCTAGACTGTCCGTTAAATAGTCCTCCTCCTACTTTCAATTCCCCCTCCGGCCTGAACTGAGGATTGTACTGAATAGGGTTGTTGATATAGTTTCTGTTGTAAGTACTCGTATCTTCGAATTTACCCTCAGGCATTATTTTGTTATCTGGAAATGTAACTTTTTCTGCCCTTCGTCCTAATTCCTTTCCAGGATAGTTTTAAGAATAGTTTGACTGTCCCTAAAATTTACCGCCTATTCTCAGCTCTCCCTCTCTCCTTACCTGTTCTCCTCTTGATCCTGGAGCATTCATGTACGAATCCAAATACAAGGAGTTTCCTTCAAATTTCCCCTTTGGAAACATATCATTGTCCTGATAGCTTATTTTTTCTGTTCTCACTCGCAGATCCGCATTGTTCTTATAGGAGCCAGTATAGTTAGACTCAGTCTGATGCTTATCCTGAGGGAAGATATAATTTTTATTGATAAGGTCATATCGAGTAACTTTGCTTGCCGTTGCTGGCACCATTTCAGGCTTGCGATAATTATCGAGGTAGTTGGAATTGTAGTCATTTGAAATTGATTGGGGAAAGATCTGATTGCGAACTGAATAGGAGAAATGGTACCAACTCGGCAGGAGTCACAAGTACACTTGCCCTCTGCAGCTAATCTCGGGTTGTGCAGTTGTTCTCCTCTTTGGAGATTGGTTTCCAGCATAAGTTTGTTAATTATAATAACACTGTTAGTAAAATGCAAATAAATTAGGTTCGTTCAATTAACTGCCAATTAAATGACTGTTTTATCCCTATACTTTGATTTAAATAAACAATGTAATAAATTGGGTTCTTAATGTATGCATTTTGTGACTATATCATACATATGATTGAATTAATGATGATGTTAGATTAATATAAATCATATTGTATTTGGCTATAAAACTACG
>Ga0302186_10000206_pt1 | contig 54663 bp, 28 predicted proteins | sample II_Bog_E1_2_FD_198782 | JGI IMG/M metagenome (GOLD analysis project Ga0302186, IMG submission 198782) | Peat permafrost microbial communities from Stordalen Mire near Abisko, Sweden - II_Bog_E1_1 | ecosystem: Environmental > Terrestrial > Soil > Wetlands > Peat | place: Sweden: Abisko...
CCCCAACCCCATTATTTTAAAATCAAATATAATGAGTTTATAAAATCCAGCTTGGTTTTTTGAAATGTGCTCAATATTATTTGTCACTCAATTTATATTTTATCAGAAAATATTTAAAGTTAAAGTGCTCTTTAATAAAGCAAAAAACATTAAATTAGACTATTAGGAAATTTTTAATTCGTAGGGACACCATGACAAAATATAATAATTGTTCGAGGAACAATGATTGGCTGAACATTTCATTACCAATATTATAATTAATCGTTTTAAAATAAATCAATAGGAAAATAGAAGAGATTAAGCTACTTTTCCATTACCAGTGAACAAAACAGAATCCCTTAATAAAAAGATTAAAATCTTAATCATCAAACGTATTCTTCTTAGTTAATATTTTCTCATTTATTTTTTGCTCCAGCTGCATTTATCGTTTTTCTTGAAAATTTATGAAGTGTCATATTTTATTGACTACTGAATTCAATTATAATGTGATTGCCGTCAATAATTTAATATTTGAGTACTATTATGTTTTATCCCCCAGAAATAAAAAATGAATAAGCACTGGTACGCTCGTTGCACGATAATCATGACTTGGAAAGGACAAACTCTCAGTGCCCACAGACTTCAAAGATCAATCACAAATTATTTCTAGAACGCATTGCCTCAAGAGTATTGATTTATTAAGTTAGAAAATTCGAACTCAGCCATAAGAACAATAAGGTGTGCCCTCTACAAAAACAAGGCATTTACATTAACCAAAGAGTTCTAGATTAATAAAGCCTTTCATTTACGAATCTGTAACAAATTTAAATGATGCCAAATGTACAAGCATGCCTTACATCCATCATTCATCAAGGCATAACATCAGAATGACTCTTAATCCCCTTGAAGTATACCATCGAAAGAAGAGTGCTATAAAAAATAACCGATAAGATAATACATAAAAATTAAAGATAAGGGAACCTAACGAAAACTAACTTTGCCTTAAGTTGACTCATCAAAAATCAGCCAAACTTTCAGAAAAAAGACTTAAATAGACTCCTTCATTTATTAAAAATAAATTCAGTCAAATTTCAAGCAATAATGCCGGTATTTAAGATTTTGAGATCCTCAAAAAAATAGAGTAATCTTAATCAGTAAATGAATTTCTAGCCATACATAAAAAAACTCACGGCCTCTTTGATATCAAAAGATATTCAAAAGTTTTTTTGACAAAGAATGAAGAATATTTCAATGAACTGAAATTTAAAATAAAAAATAATGAGCTCAATCATAGCACAATTGCGAAGTATTTTGGATTTTTTAACGACGAACAGAATATCTATGTTGTTGAGGAGTACCTGCAAGGAGTCACTATCGAAAGATAAATGGAGAACAAAAAATAAGGATTTAATTAAACTGAATTAGGTGCAAAGATATGCGATATCTTGGCAGCCATTACTTATTTACACTCCAAAGGTTATGTTCATGGCTCTATTTTCAAGCAAAACGTCGTCAATTCTTTAGTAATCCATCTATAACATAGAGCATCTGCAAATTAAAACGCCCGAATTTAAAGAATCAGACAAAAGATCATTTTTATGATATTTGGTGTCTTGGTAATTTAGCCTACGAAATGGCAACCCACTAGTAATTGATTCCTGCTTCCTTTTTGCTAGGAATTCATACTATCGACGAGATATTTCAAAGTAATGAGATTGCTAAATGCATCGAAGTGGGTTTTAAACGTTTCTAAAATGGCAGCCACTCTCGAGACCTTATTCATTTTCTGATCACAACATTATGGACAGTACAGCACAAAAAAATTAACTTATAGCAACTTTGGTAGGAATAGTTCATCAAGTTATTTAGAGAAGACGAGGAATGGTAGGTAAAATCTAAAAATGATTAGCAACCGATTTGATTTTAGTGGTTATTGATATAATATTAAAAATATTAGCATTGATCCACTTAAGTATTATAATTGCCAGGTTAAAAATAGATGCCCCGCAATACAACATTTTTCTAAGATTTATTCAAGGAAACACCAAGAAAGAGACAGGCTTCGGATATAGAAATTCCATTATTATAGATTGAAGAGAGCAGTGTCTAAGAATACAGGTATTTAATTCAAGTAGAGAATATTAACGACTTGGCAATGATCAATAAAGATGAGCAGTAAACATGGTTCAGATCATTTTGTAAAATACTCACGATCTACATCCCTGTAATATTCCCCACATCAGACTTTTTATTTATCTGGAATTTGCTCAATATTTTGGTTATTTTTTATCGGTTTATCTAAATTCCAATCATAATCTTAATTGCAAACTACAGTGACCAAAACAAAGATGAAATGGATCTGATGTAATTTCTGGCCATAGTCTCCGTAATTATCATAATACTTGACATGATTTTTGTGAGACCAAGGATAGCTTACTTAAAAAAAGAAGTGTTGGTGACTAACTATGAGGAGCTTCTCTTAAATTACTTCAAATTTCAGTTTATTCTGGATGTGATTCCTGCCATTACACTGTTAATTTATTCGACAGCAGTATTTTAAACTCCTATATACATAAGATTGCTTTTCTATCTTAAATAGTACACTCTTCATCAACTCAGCAAGCAAGTTGAAAACAAATTAATGTTTAGCCCTTATTTCTTAGCATTTTTTAAATTTATACGTATGGTTAGTATCATCTTCTTTATGACTAGTCTTATTGCCTGCATTTACTTTGCAATTGATTTCTCCTATTATTCTTAGCAGAATTTCTATTACTAAAATGGTTTTCTTTGGCTTACTGGATCTGCCACAGTGTATTATATGAACATCATCGATATCTATTCTTGGCCTGTGTGGTACGATTATGCACTTTACTGGGCCGTGCAGACTTCATCAGGTGTTGGTTACGGTGATATAACACCCAGAAATTCTATGTAAGTCTTTTTTTGTAATATGGTTATGCTGACGACCATTGTGGTGTTTGTATTTTTTGCAGGAACAGTTTTTGATATAATAGGCTAGTTACAAGAAAATAACCTTCGAAAACAGGCCAAACTCAGTGAGCTTAACCATTTTGAAACAGTGAATGAAGTCAATAGAGACTCACAAGACAAGATTAAGCTGTATATTCAAAGTCTGATTCGATCAAATGAAGACTAAATTGAGAAATAAGTTAAATAGGCACTTGCAAATAAATTGCGGGCTGATTTTTTATTAGCTTACAAGAGGGAAATCTTCGATAATCTTGAGATAATTAAGATTTTGGCCTGGGAGAATGGATCATGGACGCCTTTTTGTAGAGAAATTATTTATTACATGAAATTAATATACTATTCAACAGGCGACTCTATCTTCGCTAAGAACTGCACTTCCTAGTTTAGATTGGGTTTTATTGCTTTTGGAAAGATCACAGCCTTTAATGCGATAACAGACTTTTAAAAAGACTATAGCGATTGGTAGTACTTTGGGCAAAAATAATTTTTTTTCGGAGGAATGGTTCTGAACAAACTGATATCCAGAAGATTTACTAAATGCTACTTGTTCTAAAGACACTAATTTTTCTCTCTCCTCAAAAGATATTCGCATCTGTATGAAAAATGTTGTGAAATGATCGATAGTGTAAGATTTCAAAAAAAAGGAACAACGGCTTTTGAGATTAGATGTGAGAACTGCGATCAGCATCATTTACTTGAGGCTTGCCCCATCAATAGCTTTTGGAGAAATCGGCTGTCGAAAACAAGATTTTTTCGAGACGAAGGACCACATGTTAGAGAAAACTATAGTCGTGGCAGCCTAATATCGATTAAAGTTAGACTTGGTTTGATCGGCCAAGCTCCTAATTTGGATGAAGTTTACACAACTTAAAATTATTTCCCCTATCACAACATCTGAGGCTTATCTGTTAATTTGATGATAATACTAAAGTTAATTATTAGATTGTATTATAATAAAGATGTTTATTAAAAAAATTGGATATCTGCTCCTGATTCGACTGAAGTTATTTAAAATAGCAGCAAAGATTAGGTATCGCATCTATTATTGAAGTCCCTTTCTGATAATAGCATCACTATTTCTCTTCTTTTTCATCACCAACTTGAAGGAGGAATACAAATTTCAATAACCTTCTCTACGCACCAAAATTTATGATATCGAATAAAAACACTCAATTCGCCAATTGAAATATATTTAAATTATGCCAGGAATAAAATATCTTCAAATATAAGGACTGCTGAATAACTAATGTATCCTCCTCACCCTCCCAGAAAGTACTTGAACATTTATGCAGCAAATTCCCAATCAAATGAAATAAAAGGAATTTACTAAACTTTAAAAAACCAAAATCACAACTCTAAAAATATTATCTTTTTGAGCTATAGCGACGTGAATACATTTAATAATTTTTTTAAATGGTACTACAACTCGTAGGAAAATCTGTAAATGTCATTTGGCATAATAAGAGTCGGACTAAATATTGAAATCGAGTAAGTAAAATACAATAATTCTGCTTAAAAAGATGATAAAGATATTCGTAAAGACAAGGCCTATTTTAAGATATGTAACTTTCAATGAATTAAGATACCACATCATTGCATCCAGATCTAGATTATTTTCAATCCATCAAAGAATTGCTTGAGAAGTTACAAATTACATGGTCGCCCTGCTAATAAATTCATAAATCAAAACTACTTTCCACCATCAAGAAAAATATTTTAATGCTTGAGGATTATTTCAATAGATAAAGCCAGCTTCGACTATTTACTGATCATGTGCTTTGCGAATTCAGAGAACACATCTCTTCTCAGGTCTCACCACATCAAGTTATGATGGAGAATGGCTTTCAAGCCGGAACGATTAAATTCATGGTCAGATCTAATCAGAATAAAATATAAAAGTAATATATGACCTATAAAGACTTGTAGTATCGTTTGTAAAATAGTTTAGTATGCAATAGGATCATTTACACTCAGCAAATACTCTTTACTACCCACTCACTCGTATTCATTTTGTACCTTTGCTGTATTCATTGTATCCTAGTCTTCTATTCTTCCTTTCACTAGCAGTAAGCTTGATTAATAGCTTTATCACGAGAGATTATAAAGGATAGTTAATTGTTCGAATTGAATTTGTGTTTATTGGGTACGTTCTTTTGACAGAATACTATTTGACGAATGACTATCATTTAACTATGACTTTGTCTGGTTTACTTTTTATTTCTACGATTTTTTATGAATTCTACACTCTTTTCCTTGGTTCTTATAAATCTGAAGAGTTAAATAGAAATTATTACTAAATAAGTCTTATTGCTCTCGAAGGTATCAATGAACTAATTTAGGACTAATTTCAATATATTTTGGAGTATTCTGCTTTTCGCTTTCTTATCTCACCATACTATTGACCATCATTATGCTATTGAAGCCAAAGCATCAAATAAATAAAATTATGATAAAATTACTCTATTTATGTTTGGGATGTTACAGTTTATCCTTGCTCTATAGTATGGATAATATGAAGGATCTAACTGAAGATATATGGAAAATGAGTGCATGCTTGAAATTATGCATTATTTTACCGCTAGTTCACTATTCCTTTTGATATTTATTGCTGTTATTATTTATTCAAATAAAATCTTTTAAGCTATTCTGTTAAAATAAATAGAAATCATAAAAAAGGCGACAATATCAAATAATTATATTAAGTTATTATAGTCAAATTATTACATACTCTATAAGTCGATACCATTCGAGAAATATTGCCTCAATAAATTTGATTATTGTAACCACTTTTAAGATCGGCTGGTTTTTTAAGAATGAAGAAATTTTACAAATTACATTTTCATCAGTTATTGATCTTTAAAGTCATCCATAAAATGTTGGTCCACTACTTTGAAAGTTAAATGAAAAAAATAAGCTATAAATGATATACGAGAGGCAATACGTTGATCTATTCGATGGGATTGATAATAGATGAGCCAAAGAAGATTTTAATAATTTTTAGTCTTTTTGAATAATGACAAAATGGCAAAATATATCAAACATACTTCGAAGAGTAAATAATATAGCAAATCCTTATAAATCACAAGAATGGCAATTTAAATGAAGAATAAGAAACAGGAAGAACATCAATGCAAGAGCTCTCATGGTCTCTTGATTGCATTGTTCTAGAACAGTTAATTTAGTATTTATTAAATATGTACAGAGTTCTATTGAAAGTTGATAGAGTCAGCATTCGCATCAAAGAAACAGTCGAATTGCATATTCTAATCAAAAAAGATCAGAAATTTTTTTCTCACTCAAAGAAATAGGCCCTTATAAATGGTCAAGCCAATCTTTCCAAGAGCTCTGAGTTTTTGATTGATGCCAAAAACCCGAAATTTTAACTGTAGATCTATCTCCTAGTGGGTAGCTTAAAAAAAAAAGGTGGTACGGTCTAAATTAACCTGATTAAATATCCAATAAATACTTCACATCGAATAATAGCAGCAATATAAAAAAGTCCACTAACCAACTCTAAGATGGAGATAGACTTTGCCTATATGGAAACAGATAAGATTTTCGAGAATTAATCATTGATCAGTTTATCACAATTGGAGGAGGTCAAACATAAAAAATATTTGAAATAGATGACGTAGAAAATTGAAGATATTACTGAGGAGAAAAAGCAACTTTCTTCGTAGATTAGCATATTAATCATAAGGAATTAACAATTGGAAGGATAATACAAAGACTTAGAGATACGAATGGCGCAAAGCCAAACATAATATAAGAAAGAAATATAAGCAATGGAGGAGAAGAGAAGCAAAACTTACCTCATCCTTGAGGAGCAAAAGAGAAGGATCGCGGAAGTAGTGGACATTATTAATGAGACCGGCGATTCGATACTTATAAACCAGATAAACGACATCATCAATAGTCAAAATACGAAATGAGATTATGCTATACTCAAGTTAGGCATGACCATAGAACTACTATAAATATCAAACTCTTTCAATTCGGGTGAACAAATCATTACCCGATTTGTATAACATTTTTTCATAGTTGAGTTTGTAACGGCGTTCGAGCGATAATCGTTCTTGCTCTTACTTAGGGCGGCAGCAACTAACCAGAGCAGCCTTATTACTCGACATCTGAAGAGAGTAACCTGCAAGATATGCGCACATGCCATGAACCTTTTCTTCGCAATCCAAACACTCAAGATAGTGTTTCGTTAGCTTATTACAAACTTTGCATTTGTTTTGATCACTATTTGAATGTTAAGTCACTCCCTTCAGTGAGCCGTCCTCGATAGTCCATAAGTTATGGACGAGCAGACAGAAAGTATGCGCATATTCTTCATTTCCATCTTCTCCTATGCTCTGAATTAGTAGTCCCTTTTCATTATTTCCTTGACAGATTTTGCAGATTTTGATTTGATTTTTCTCCTCTGATATTTTGCGGAAGTATTTGCATCGTTGGCACTTGCTTTTAATTTGTTGACAGAATTTATGCATACGCATTCCACAATCTGGACAAGTTTAAATAGGATTTGAGAGCTCATAATAGTTACTAAAACATCCTGCACAGCATGTTCTTAGAGAAACTTGTGGTTTGCCTTGCTTAGATCTACGGGATTTTATATAATCTTTAAATTATCCTAAGTTTTTTATCTTTTTGAGAGGAACATCATCATATATATTCTTTTCGCCATTTTCAATGAGTTTAAAGTAATTGAGAAAGTCAATAGGAGTTTAATCAAATCCTTTATTAAGATTTTTTCTGATTAAACACTCTATATATTGATTGCTAATTTATTTTGATGCGCAGTCAGACTCTTCCTCCTGGACTTTAAAAAGAGAATCATTTTGTTGAGATTTTTAAGATATTTCATCGATAATTTGATTTTCTTGCAAAGCATTCAACTTGCAAAGAGTTAGGATTTCTTTCTACAAAAATGAGAGATCAGTTTCTTCCTTTAGGTTTGGGATTCTTTGGAAAAAGATCTATATTTATTTCAGGAGGGCTTTTCGCTGCCTCCATAAAAGAATTTCGGTCTTCGTGAGGATCCTAACTCCACTTCGTTTCTTGTTGATGCATTTCTTTTTTGGAAGAGAGCAATAAACCATAAGTTTAGAGGGCTTACAACGAAGACCAACTTTTAAATGTTTCAATTTTTGTAAATCTGCAATGAGGCGACAGTATTCCATTGCAGTGTTTTGACTTTTCTCATAATTTTTGATTTGATAAACATTTTATTATAAACCAAGTATATTTTTAATATGTACTGATGCTTTAATACTGCTTTTTAGTTAATTTTCGAGTTAAAACATATTTTTACCGAAATATTTATTGCCCTGCTGCTTAATAAAGTCCATTATGTTTTATATTTCCAAACCAACTGAAGTCAGAACCTGATAGCTTTCCTTTTTATGATCCTTTTTTATTTTTTTATGCTTGGTTTTTTACCTAGTAGTGGCTGAATTTTATTGGTTTGGCTGGAAAGGGGATTCCATATCTGAGTCGCTGGAAAAATTCATTTTTTCTCAATTATTTTCTATAATAAATGTAAATATTATATATATATAATTTCTTAAAGAGAACTTATCATAGAAATACTTACATAATTCAAAGTTCTTAAACTATAACTTTCTGACCAACCAGCACAATCCATAAATGGGAAAAATAACTCATGAATGCTCTCCGATTTGCTCACAAAAAAATGAGGAATATTTTATATGGTTTTTTACGTTATTAATAGATTTTTTCTCATAATAATTTCATAAAAATTGAAGTTTTAAAAGATGGTTTTCTAGAGCTATTAATAAAGTAATTTTCTTATTTTTTTATTAAACTAATATTACTGAAACAAATATACAAAAAGAATATTTAAAAAACGAATGACTCATCAAATGAACAATTTTATCAATTTTTCAGCATTTAAGATGACGATATAACTCACCATTTCAGGAATTTATTTTATAATTTCAGTTTTATGGCAAAAAATATAGACCATTCGTGGATCTATCAAATGAACAATTCCACCAAAAAAGGTAGGTTTAATGCCTTTAATGGTTTTTAAAAGATACTTGTGTTTTGTAATTTCTGCTTTTAATGGAAGATGATATGTGTAGAAGTATTAAGTATAAGCATCTATTTTCCTTCCTCTCATCCCATCATATTCTGAATATTAGATTGCTTTTCTAAACCTTAAGGCTGATATGGAAAATGTTCATATTATCTCAAATTACTCTGCACTTTAATTTATAACAATGCGTTAAATGGATTATTAATACATAAATCATGGATCAATCTGCTTAAGCAAATATATTTTGGCATTTATGCTGTCAATTAGCTTCTGGGAGTCTTGCCCTTTCTTTTCTTCTATTTTTTGAGTGATGAGTTTGGCTTTGTGAAATTTCTATTCTTGAGTCATATTTCCTCTTTTCATTAAATTGTCAATTTATTCCAAATATCTACTCTCTTTGTGACTGGTAGGCTTTTGTTCCAATTTGATTTCTCTCAAATAATTCTTATACTTGAAGGGCTCTTCTTTTTTTTATATTTCTTTAGAAACACTGCTTCCCTTCAAATTGGAAATGTGGTCATGGGCCTGCTTCATATACTAATTTCCCAGTTTGTACAATTATACGACACTAACGGATCTGCTGCTTAAGTTCTTCCCCTTTGACTCTTCCTCTTCCTCTTCTTTTTTTACAACTGACGGCATGTGATTATTCCTGACAAGTTCCGCGTATTCTTCCTTTTTGATATGCATCTGTTTGATTTCGTTTTTGCGTTCGATAAATTCGCGCTTTCCTTTCTCTTCATCTTCAAGCATATCCTTGAGTAGTTTTGATTGATAATACTTTTTACTATTTCCTCGATTTAGTTATCCTAACTTCTTTTCTCTCTATTCCCGTTGCACGCGCATGATGTCATCATACTTCTTTTCGTGCTCCTTAATATCCCCAAAATTTGATAGTTTTTGCTGCTTCCAAGCTTGTTTTAATTCCTATTTTTTTCGCTACTATAACTGTTCTGAATTTCTGTACTGCTCTTCTAATTTTTAATATAACTTTTTTTCGTGTTTTATTTAGATAATACGTTTATTTTACTCCTCCATCTTCTTGTTCCGTTCCTCTTGCCTTTGCCGTATTTATTCAATTTTTTTTGTAACTTCCCTGAGTCTCTCCTAATTTTTCTCCTTCTTTTGTCTTTCCAACAATTCCCTCTCTTCCTCCTTAAACCTGTTCAAATTCTCTTCATAAGCCTTCGTTTTATTTTACAGATCCAGTTCATATTTCTTTTGCATAATCTTAATCTTCTTAATCTTGTCAATCTCCTCTGGTGTGGTTTATGATTTAAAATACTTCCGTTCGGCATGCATTGCAGTGGGATTTAATTATTGAAGTCTTGATTCCTACTTCTATATCTCTGACAACTAGTCTTCTACTTGCTGTTTCTTGTTCATAATGAGGTTTAATTTTTTAGCAGAATCACTATTGTTCTTTTGCTTCAGTTTGAAATCTTTCTTTTTTAAGATATCAATACCTGTACTTCGTTCACTTAAAATTGATTTGATTAAATTTATTGCTATATTTGATTTATCAAATCGATAGACATTTTGCCAGCAGCATCAAGCTGGTTGGAGTCAAGTGAACCTGATGTTAGGCGGCGAATTGCACTCAGATTACTGATTGGTTCAGTTTTATTATTATCTATACTCATCTTCCTCTAATTATTATAAAAACAATCATTAACAAAAATACAAAATGTCCAATTTAAATTATTGATTGAATTAAATATATAAATCAGAAACAAAGAAATATTCTATTCATATAATTTAAACTGTTTCGATATTTGTGCATACTAGATATAATTGTAAAAATGGCATGTTTCCAGTCTTCAATTTTAAAAACAACAAAGTAAACTTCATATTTACTAAGATATCCTTATTTATGTTATCAATCTTCTCTTGATTTAAATCAGAAATAAATTGACTTTATCTATAAGACTTTAATTGACTATTAAATAGAATAATATTTAGAGATGAAAGATAAAAGTATAAGTCACTCTCATTTTACTTGTTTTACCTAAACAGATTATAGCGACCCAATGAAAACGAGAAGCACCCGATAAATAACATTTTAAACGACTGATAACCATTGCACTTTGTCTTCACTCTCAAATCCTAAATATTTGCAATTGTCTGACGGGCATTAATCGTTTTAAAATGAAATATCTAGTTGCCAAATATATACTGAGCTTAAAAACAACACTCTGAAGAGTAATTTTTAGAATATTATCTCTAATGATGAGATGATGGATCAAAGTATCAATGGCTCCAATAATTAAATATGCATCATACACTCCAATTAATCAAATGATATTACTATTAATTCAACTTAAGATAAGGGAAGTTAATTTTTACCCCAAAATAATAACAGCCTAAAGTGGCTAAAAAAAAAGATAAATAGGACCTAAATAATTTCAGTAGATGAATCTTAAGAAAATTATTTCGATAGTGAAGAACTTGAAGAATAATATGGTTTAGAGAAACTTATGGTTTAATAAATGAGATATTAAAATAATTAAAATATGAGGGTTCTGTCTTTAAGTCAAAGCAAATAATAAATAAATAGGAATGAATACGAATTTAGTGAGCCTTTGGGTGGCCCATTAGCACAAATTCATGAATAAATTTCAATTAAAATTTCAGAGTCTGAATCTAACATTTAACTGCCTTACTTTAATCCAAAATCAATACAGAATTCATTTGATTATAAAAAAAAATATATATAAAGATTGATTTCTCGCTTCAAATTATAAGCCAAAGACTTTGAAGATGGGATTCAGATTGTGGATATCAGAAGGAAAAGTAATTCATTATTAATATAGGTGGAAGTGAGGAAAGCGAGTATTAATGGGTCCTTGCCAATAAAAAATATTGGAAAACCCTTAGTGACGCACTCTAAAAAAACTTTGAAATCTATGTTCGCTAAAATGCCAAATATAAATCTATTTTCAAACACTTTATTCCTAAAGACTACCATTCAAGCAAAAAAATCAATAGCAAAGTCTAATCAACAAAAATATAAAAGTCCAACAAAGATATAAGATCAAAAATTAAAGTCAGGTCATAAAGAGTTGAACTTAAATAAATATTTAACCATGTTTTAATGATAAAATTCATTGAGTTCGAAACCAATATGAGTCACAATGGGATAGAAGAAACAAGAGCTAATCTCGAGTAAGACCGTTTGACTTAGTATATTCCTGATCATCATGAATATTTAAGACTAGTGGAAGATATTGTCGAGAAAACCCATTGTTCGGCAAAATAATAAGAATATCAAACTGAAAATGTAGTAAAAATAATTGGTCAAAAAAATGAATTCATAAAGTGTAAATATAAAGCTAAATCATTAAATCAATAGCTAATCGATAAATTTAAAAAAATTGAAAAAGGATTTAACGTTCAAAATAAGGTTAATGATTTTTTTAGCCTAAATAAAAGATTTCCAACTTTAGCATGTCTTTCTGGAGGATTAGGACTGAGAAGTACTCAAACTCTCGAATAAATCTGTAAAGAAACTTTTTATCAATCAAATACTTCCTATCAAAAGAGAAAATCTGCGGGACAATAATAATAATACGATGCTCTTGATTGATTTCAAAACAATTTATGTTAAAAATTATACAATTAAGCAATAATATTTATCTGAAAGGTTAGATCGGCATTGGATTAATTATATTTTTGTCTTTTTTCATTCGTTTGTTTCTAAAGAAGCAATATCACAAATAAAATCAAATAAAAAATATTTATTTTTCAAAGTTATAGTTAAAAGTTTTAATGATTTATGCGAATGAGATCATTTTAATTCCACAATCTTCTTTAAATTCAGCAATTATTATTGCTTCTCCTTTGGGCAAAACTATCCAAGCTTACTCAACTTATCCAGATAAAATCCTTTATTACTATCGGAAAGAATGTTCTAGCCCGCACTCATATCCTTCAGCAGATTTCTTATAGTTTGAGTATAATAATATAGAGAGACTCCCTTTTTCATTGCCTCATCCGAATAATATTATTCACTTTCTATAGCTTTATCTATTACGTACATTTAACTAAACTATTTACGATTCATATCATAGTATTCTAAATTTATTTTTAATTGTATCTTGGGTAACTCTTTTTAATTTTTAGGTTTGAATTTGACCAAAATCAAACCGCCTTTAGTCTATATCTATCCCAGTTTATTCAGAGTGAGGGCTGATGGAAATCCTGTGCTCATTTTTGTCACAGTAAATACATTTCCTTTTACTGCATAAACTACATCATAATCAACAGATCCAAACACTTGGATAGATTAAATGATGTCCGATTATATTTTAATCACTGCATCTTGAACGCAGGGGAAAAAAGTATAATCGAATTGATCTACTAAGTAAGTTTGTAAATCTTCTTCTTATACTGCACATAAATAGTTAAATCCCTTCACTTTGATTAGTTTTTAGCATGTTTAAGATCTGAAGTCTGATGAAACTCCGATAATAGTTGTTGATACTCCAGCCTTGGATATCTATCGAATGAGGTTTTCTGATCCTTCTACTGAATTATCATTGACATCGGTCAACAATACAATTCTATTTTAATAATCAGTAAGAGTATGCTCTTATTTAAATATTTGAGCATTCTTTAAAGCCTCATCAAATCCTGAGGAGATAGTCGTTCCTCCGCTTGGAAATTTAGTATTAACAAGTTATCTAACAGTATTGGGATCTAAATCCCTTACAAAAGTGCTTGGTATTATAGTTTTTGCTAAATTATGAAAGGTGACCAATGAAAATACATCGTCTCCTTGCAGTTTGTTGAATAACATTAAAATTGCCTGCTTGGCTAAAAATATCCTAGTTTTTTATGGAACAGGGACTTCTTTATAGTTAACAAATTTCAATAATCCATCCATAGAGCCAGACACATCCAACGCTATCACCACATTTAAAGGTCTCGTCCTTTTCTGTCCATCTGTTGAACTTTTCAAGAACAAGCTGAGAAAATAATTGCGATTGGCCATATCATAGAGATCACAATTGCTAACAGCCAACCCATGATGAATCTCCAGCAAACTTTTAGCCCGATCACCAATGCTGAAATAGTTTTCGTTGAAAATTCCACTGTGAGTAATGTGATTGTAGTCGGGCAATATGTTTTCTGAGATAGCCTCAGAAAATCCTCGAGCATTTAATGCTCCTGATGCATTTCCTCCCATGCAATAAAAGTATCCTTGAGAAATTTATAATGAATTGGATCTTTCTGAGCAGGAATTAAGGTTGGTAAATCGGATAAAATCTGATCCGACGATTGCGTAACATTTTATTAATTTGAAATGATCCGTATGAAAAATGTGAAAGCTCTTAATCAGTTATATTGATGCATAAACTCTTAATACGATTATCTTCCTTTATGGTCAAGTTTTAACGCCCTTTATTCTTATTATGTAGGATAATTATGATTCCAAATAAATTGATTATCGAAACTATTCTTTTAATAAATACTAATAAGTATGAAGCATTGTATCGTCGTATACATTTAATCAACTTGATAGGCCTGTCAATAACAAAACTAGATGAATAAAACTTTGAAACTTTAACGACCTCTAATTTCAATATTTTGCTTATTGAAAACATATATTTTTTATTAAATAAGTTTATCAATGATTAAAAAATGAGAGAATTGAGATTGAAATAGAAAATAGTATATAAAATCATAGTGAAGGTTTTCTTACTTTCAAACTTTTCTTTTTTTGTAAGAAAGCAGAGAAAGATACCTTGCTTTTCTATTTATGAACTGACATTTTGACTGAAGACTATGAATTCTATGAAGAACTTCGTGGACTGTAATTGTCCAAGAGATCAATGTGATATTCTGCACGTTCGGAGTTGGATAAACTATCAGAGATAGATTGAGGCTTCGTGACAGGAGACTGAGGGCAATAGTCGTATTAAAGGTAAGATTGCTCTTAAAGAGAAGCATTGAATGCCAGAGAAAATGGTGCGTTCATAATTTGAATCATAGATTTTGGATTTCCTTTATAAATAATTATATAATTGATGATTTTCTCAACTATTTAAATTGATAAAATGCAATAATAAAGCTTCTATAAGTAATTATGTTAAAAACAGCATGACTTTCTCAAATGATGATTCATTTAAATCATAAATATTATGAAACACCTATTCATTAGAAGTTTTAACTGTTTTATGACAAACTTCAGTAGTCTAAGATATTTTTGCCAAAAGTATAGACAGATAAAAGAGATAGTAGAAGATAAATGAGATTGAAATATAGTATTAATTAAATCACTGATCGGTTACCATCGACATATCAGTTTCCAATTTGTAAATACTTCCCTTTCTCGAAAAAGAAAAGCTGTTTTATCCTGTTTGGGTATCTTCTCGATTCAATCGAAGAATATCCTTATGAAATTTAAAATACTCGACATTAAATATCTTACGAACAAGCTCTAAACAATCAGATTATGCTTATTGAAGTCCTTTAATTTTATTGATATTTCCTATATTTTCCAATACGCGGGCACACTAAATATTGTATATATCTCCAAAATAGTCACGGTAATGTTGCAGAGCCTTGCTATAGTAGTTCATACTCTCATCCAATTACTCTTCGTTAAAATAGACCTCCCCCATATACTCGATGACCTAACACTTTAAAAGCATAAAATGATTTTTTTGTTCCGTAAACTTTGAATCTTCAACTGGATCCATCCACACCTTCAGTTTTTTTAAAAGATCTTATAGTAGTATCTTTCCTTCGATGGGAAGATCTTTAATTATTTTTAATTTGGCATGCAACAAAATCATATCGAGACGTTCTACTGGTCTTTCGATAAAATAATATTCTTTATCATTGAGGATGGTCAGTATGTCATGCTCTGTTCGGGTAATTAGTTTGTTTTTGAATCGATAGATCAATTTCTCATTTTGTAGAGTTTTGATATTGTTTTAAATGATTTCCTTCATGATGATGACTTCTTCGATCTTAGTTTGCACATGTTCAGAGCAGTCCAGCTGTTTTTGTAGAAATTCATCCACTTTTTCATAGTTTTAGTAGTATTTATATATGTTAATAAATTGAGTGAGAAATCCGTAGTAAGCAAATGGTTATATTTATCGTATACTGAATAAGTAAATATTTACCTCTCTATTTTGGATTAAACTGAAAGCAATTCCTAATTTGAGATTAATTAGTATCCTGATATGATCTTAGCTTCTACCAAGTTAACCTTAATCTTTAAATAAGTAAGATTAGTTTCTTTGTTGTCCACCAATTTAAAATTTTAAAGTCCACACTAGAAGTAGTTAATTGATTTTTCATAGTCCCTTTATTTGAAGTTAATACTGCCCAAATTTTAGTACAATTCAGCAGATCGGATATAATAGTTGCTGCTTTTTTATAATTTTCCCTCAATACAGGAAATATTGGCGAGCTCCTAAAAGTATTTGGCTGTTTCTACACTTTAATTAGATAGGCTTTTTTGAATATATCGATTGTCAAGTCTTTCCTTCCATTGCTTAACCAACCCTAACAATTTATAGCCATCAGCAATATATCTTTCTCGCTTGGAAATGTCCACAAATTTCTACAATCCTTCATAAGCCACTTCATGCGTTTCTGGATTAATATTAAAGTTCATTTAAAAGTCACTCATTGCCTGTTTAATTTCAAAGATCGAGGCTCGTTTTTAAATTGACATAACCATCATCTTTATTATTTTTAAAATCGGATATTCTCCAAGTAACGATCTATTATAAGGGGCACATTTTTGACGACTTATTGGTTCATGTAGATAGAAAGCACTGAGTAGAGTCATTCCCAAATCATATACATCATTTTTCATCGCATCTGTTTGATTGGAGTCACCCAATATTTTTCGAAAATGTAGATTTTTTTTGAAACAAATTGGTTTGTCTAGATTACTGGCTGTTTTCATATTCTCAGGATAGAAGAGAGTCACATTTTAAAAGGAGCCCAAGAGGAAGCATGATTTTTTAGTACTGTAGTAAATGTTTGAGGGACGGATGTCATTATGAGTGTATCCCTGATCATGCATAGCGACCACCGCTTCCACTAAATTATGCATTAGACTATAGAACTAAACCATAGTCCATACTCTCTTCTCTTTCCTTCTGGTTTTTATAATCAACGACAGATTAATTTAAATCGGTTCGAAGAAAATTACCTGCGAGTAGTGGTTGATGTGTTAATTGGTCGGTGAGATGCAAAAATATTTTTACATCTTATGGAGATAAGGAGAGGATACTTACGCTATTTTAATATGAATGTAGGTCAAATAAAGATTGTTGAGCCAGATGGAATCATTGATAGAGGAAAATGTTCTGATCGTAAAAGAAGAGTTGTGAGTAGTATAGAATAGTTTATCAACTATCAGTTCATCCATCAGAGCATCCTTTATCTATATTTATTAAATTTGCTTTAAAAGGTCGTAACTTAAATAACCGAAAATCGGTAGATTCATTGAGACAGTTTCATTAAAATCAGTCTAAAAGGTAATCTGTTCCACCCTTGACTACCTGCTTGCCTTTAACCTTTCAGATAACTATTCTGGTGTTGAAATCAGGGAAAGCGCCCTTTCAGGATAAGTGAATAGCCCGGCTTCTATGGGGTAATCTGACTTTAACTAATTCACACCTATATGCAGTATCTATATTTTAACTTGATTTGTTGAATTTGGCGATTGACCCATTCGTTGAGCTTAGAAAATAGCAATAATAGGATTATAAGATTTCATTGGAATAAGTGATCATATATATACTACAAAACCTTAGTCAATAAAAATCAAATTTTTATTGAAATTAACAATTTCTAATAGAGCACAGTGCTAATTTTAAACAAATAATGCCAAAAATAAAGTTTATGTTTTTGGGCGAACTTGTTGAATTGATCATTTTATCTTCTCAGAAACATTTAGGGTGAAATAAGGCAGTTAAGTTGAACAAAAAGAGCATTAACTAATTAGATTATTATGATATCAGCTCTCAATATAAGCTCTGATTCTTTACATTTCACGACCCTAAAAAATAATTAAATTTGTAGAAGTATATTGAATATTTGAACTAATTCTGTATCGTTTATTCTTGTCCTTGATTGATCAGAGAATAGCCTATTAGATATTCTAATTTTTACAATTAATAGAGGCAAATCAACTAAATTATTAAAATTAAATTATAAGAAGAATAGAAGTACTATCTTTATCTTTTGTCCTATTTCTAGAGTTTATTAATTATTGATCAAGGATAATCTACATCTCATAAAATTAATCTCAGCTTAATCTGATTATGATAACATAACTTACCTAAATATTTGAATGGACTATAATATAAGTCATACCTTGAGTGATGGTTAAAATTATTAATAACTACACTCTTATCGAAAGAATAGGCTAAGGCAGCTATGGAGAAGTTTTTAGGGCTCTTAATTCGAGAAAAGCAGGCTAGTTTGCAGTCAAAGTTATACCCGTCGAAAAATATCAAGAAAATAATATGCTTGAATTATGTACGATCAATGAAGTGCAAACTCTTTCAACAATAGGTCCTTGTGAATTCATTGTCAAATACTAAGAACATTTTCAAACTAAAAACAATTATTACTTCGTCTATTAGTTTTGCAATGGAGGAACTCTTCTCGAGGCAATCAAAAAAGAAGGTCCTTTTCCCTAAAAAAAAGCATTAATGGTATTTAGACAATTGCTTTAAGCATTTAAAGTTTTAAATCGCTTTAATATCATGCATAGAGACATCAAACCCGAAAATATTTTTTTTAGTAACAACAAAATTAAACTCGGAGATTTTGGATTCTGTAAAGGACTCAAACCAGGAGAACATATGGCTAAGACAATGCTTGGCTCTCCCATTTATATGGCGCCAGAAGTGCTAAGGGGATAAAATTATACAACCAAAGCTGATATTTGGTCACTAGGAGTTGTTTTGTATGAGATGCTGTTTGGAGTATGTCCCTTCGAGTCCAAATCGATAGCAATGCTTATAAGTACAATAAAGAGTAATGAAATATCATTACCAACAGAGACAAATGCAGTTTCTGAAAAGACTCAAAATTTGATAAAAAAATTATTAACGAAAGACTACTTTCGAAGAATTAGCTGGATAGAGCTATTCGGATATAAGATTGATGAATAAGGATGTTACATTGAGCAATAGAGTATCTCTAAGTCTCCCTACAACAATTCTAATAAATCATATTCTGCTGTAAAATAAGAAAACTAGGGAAAGGGTTTATAAAATAGTGTTGAATTAAATATAAAGCAAGTATCTAAGCCAAGATAAGAAACAAAAATGAAATTCTATTCATAAAAATATATGAATGCAGTAATGCAACCAATTTAAGGAAAAACAACGTAGAAAAAAATCAGCTTATTTGCTACATAAAATTTATTAGATCGGTTTAATAATACAAAAGAGGAATCGAATCCATTCAAAGATAGAAAACCAAGTTCTGAAAAGCAAATTGATATTAAGGTTATTGAAATCGCTCCAACACAGTAGGAATCAAAAAGAAATAAACTCCTTAAAATGCATTAATAATGCTTAATTATTTTAAACTAAACTTTAACTTTGCTGGAAAAAAGAGAAATTTAATATATCGGAGAGTCGTATTTGGCTTTAAATCGAATACATTCAAAGTTAAAGGAAATTACTGAGAATATAAAAGTGACTTAAACTGGTCTATTAGACGTGGCCAGTTTGATAAATTATGAAATTATCCAAATCGATAGGCAGATGATCTAAACAAAGCAGGAGCTGATGAGAAGAAAGCTGTAAATACCAAAATATGAAAAATCGAATATTAAATCGTTATAATCTTGCTTGATTTCAACTCCAGATAAAAACTTATATACGACCCATTCGGAAATCCTTTAATGAATGATCTTTAAATTTTAATATTCACACTATTTTATAATTATTCACTCTAATCACATGAACCATAGATCCTTAATCAAGGAAGGAAGAATCAAAACATCAGGAAATTAATAACAATATCCCTTAGAAAAAGAAAAATTGAAATCTTGTATATGATGAAGAACTTAAAAGATTTAATAAATCAATATTTTCTATTAATTCACTGAAGAAATATAAGGTTAGATAGCAGTTGTTGGGGTTTATCGTATTTTTGTTATCATAAATCGTATTTATATGATATTGGCTTCAATTAATTTAACATTTCATACCTCATAACAATTTCACTCATTATAATCAGTTAAAGTAATCGATTGTTTTCGAAATGGAACGGACCAAATCTTCGTCACAAACAAGGATATCTACGCTGAGACCAATCAGCATAACATCCAATGTCAAATGTAAATGCTTCATAATGCAGTCTAAAAATTTTAAAAATTAAACAGTTTAGTCAACTAAATCCATGAAACTAGGCGATAAAGTGGAGAATAATAGAAATAACCTGCCGTCCTCAATCCTCGATAAATTAGTTCAAACATGAGTGAAAAAGTGTTGGAAATGCTCAAAACGCGTATAAAAACAAATTACGATAAACTCTACAGCAATTATTAAGATAACAAGCATAAGATCTTAAAACAGATTCAGACAGTTGAAACTAACATTGCTGGATAAAATGCAATGAATAATAAAATTGATGATGTTATCAAGGAAAAAGCTAGGTGTGATAAACTCAAGGCGATGGTTGATTAAAAACAAAGAAAATTGAAGAAGGTAACTGTATCAATAAGTAGCTCAATGACATGAAGGAACAATTTAAACAGGAGAGTGAGGCCAATGCAGATAAGGCTCAGGAATGGAATGAAGTTTTATAAAAAATCAACTCGTTTGAGGAAAAGAAAGAGGAAATCGATCACCAAGCATTGATATTGAATTAAATGTTGCGGCAAAGAAAATAAATTCATCTGAATCTCAAAAAGAGGTATAATAATCTACTTGAAGACTTGACTCACAAAAATGAACGTGGCCAAAAGATATCGGTTGAAAATTTAAAAAAGAAACACATAGTAAATAAAATATCTGAATAACTTTTTAGACACGATGAAGTAGAGATTCCTCCTAAATTAGCTGAGGAGCTGTCCAATAAAATATAGATGTATGAAAACAAGCATTCTTACAATACTATTATAGGCCATGAAGCCGTTCTAGAGGAGTAAAGATTCAAACAATTCAAGGAGGATACAAATAGAGAGAGGGAACAACAAAAATCCAATAAAATCAAAAGGGAAAACTAATAAAAAAATCAGTTAGAGCAGCTATATAACATATTTCTCATCAAAAATATTGAGGAAGAAAAGATCAAACGATTGTGTGGAGTATAAACTGTCCAAGACATCCTCAACAGCAACCTCAACTTGGATAAGGAAAACTTAGACAAAATTAGTAGTGAAGTCAATCGATAAATTTAGCATCTCTAATAATAAAATAGCAATCTTGAAGCATAATTAGAAAGCATGATCGTTTTGGAATCAAAGATGGATGAAATCCAGCAAATTGATGAATTGATTAAAATTGAAGAACAATTATAAAAAGACAGAAATTTAATGAAGAACGAGTTAGACAAAAAGATGGATTCCATTAATCAATGCCAAATTATTATGCAGTTCATCTCTCCCCAGCAAAATAAGCAAGCTCTCTCTGATTTTATAAATCTAATGGAAAAGAATTATGCCCTAAAAGCCAATTATCTTCACTAAAATGCTAGAAACAACCAAAGATAAGCAAAGTTTACCAAGATCCCTCTTGTCGAGCAATAAGAGAGTCAGGAATTTGAGTGATCAGATTTTTATATAAATTGCAACATCTTGGAATAATAAAGTGAATAATTATTAAATACCATTTACTTTCGAATTTAAATATGTATATTTAAATTTGAAGTTTCAACTCATAAGTTTATATATTTTCTAAAACTTCTAAAATGAAAAAGACTGAAGGGTAGACCATAAAAAAACTGAAACTCTAAGATTATGAGATTGGTCGCATCTTGGGTAAAGGTACTTATCACTTCATTTAGGTGGCTTTGGTAAAGTAAAAGTGGCCAAAAACAAAAAGACAGGAAAGTATGTAGCTCTTAAACTACTCAACAAACATGAGATCATGAAAGCTCAACAGATTGATCATGTCTATAATGAGAACTTTGTCCATTCGCAACTCAATCATCCCTTCGTTGTTTCTTTCGAAGGACTTGCTCAAGATTCTAAGCATCTCTATCTTGTTTTGGAGCTAATTAATGGAGGATAACTCTTCACTTATTTGAGAAACGTGGAGTCATTTACCACCGATCAAGCCCGTTTTTATGCAGCTACTGTCGCAACATGTTTTGAATATCTCCATAGCAAAAACATCATTTTCAGAGATCTCAAGCCCGAAAATTTGTTAATTGCAAACGATGGCTACTTGAAATTAACAGATTTCGGATTTGCTAAATTTTTGACTGAGGGAAGAACTTTCACAATATGTGGAACACCTGAGTACATTGCTCCTGAAGTTATTTTAAACCAAGGACACGGAAAAGCTGTGGATTGGTGGACATTGGGAGTTCTCATATACGAGATGCATGCGGGTATTGACCCATTCAATGATGAGGACCCGATGGGAATATATAAAAATATCTTAAGAGGAAAAATATCTTTTCCCAGTACCTTCGATAAAGAGGCAAAATCACTCGTAAAGCACCTTCTCGTTGCAGATTTATCAAAGAGATACGGTAACCTGAAAGATGGTAAAAATATAATGATTTAGGTGTAAATGACATCAAGAAACATCGCTGGTTTAACAATTTCAGTTGGGAAGATCTTCTTAAGAAAAAGATGAAGCCGAGTTATATACCAGTAGTTAAAAGTTTAGGAGACGTTTCCAACTTCGAGGAATACCCAGATTCTGGAACAAGTGGTGCGATAGATATAAAGCCAAACGTTGATCCGTTTTTAACTTGGTGATTAAATAGATCTGCTATGCTTTATGATAAAAGTTGTATAAATGAATATAAATTACTTCCATACTAGAATACAAGGTATAATCTTCTAGATATTCTAAATGTTGGTCTTGATTGTGATTTAAATAATAGATGTATTTTTAAAATTTAAACTTTTTCCATTATAGATTTATTTAAAAAATTTGATATGAGTAAATTAGTTTAGAATTCGTCTTTAAAACGATAATCATTAAATCCAATCTAAGTTACGTCTTTCCTCTAATTCATTCAAAAGCCAGTCGTTATCAGCAATTCTTTCATAGTGACAACAACCAAGAGCTGAGACTAACTCATTCATTTATTACATCCCAAACAGATCGCTACTGTTACTCACTTCAATAAAATTGATATATGACTTGCTCTCTTCTGGGAAAATCTCATTTTCTCTTTTCAGTTTATCAGTATAGCTTTCTGAAAACAGTTCATAATCCATTTTATCAGTTTAAGCCTTTATCTATATGTCTTCATTTTCATCCTCTCTAGTTTTCTTTTCTTCTTTTTCCAGCTTTTAAACTTCTACTCTTTCCATCATCTGGTTCAAATGGAAAATGCTATCTTGTTATACTCCTTGTGACTCTTTGGGAAAAGAAAAGTTGTATTAACTCATTTATTCTTCCAGAGATTAATTAATGGGTTCTTCGTTTTTTAATAAAGCAGCTTGCTCACTCATCAATTTATTGTGCTGCCTTTTCGAGGCTTTCTTCTTCAAAAAAGCAAATATTTTGCTTTCAATTTATTCTGGAGAAGCTTTTTTGTTATTTTTATTTTTCCAACTTTTTATATAAGCGTTGTAACGATTTTTTACCATATGTTCTGTTCTTATCCCATTGAATTATCTTGAGATAGTAGCCCATTTGCATTTATAAATTCCAATTAAATTAAACAGTTTAATGTCTTCCTCCAACTCCCAATCTCCTTTCTTAACAATTGGATTCAAGTAGTTGGCCCATTTTTCCCGACATTGTTGAAGGCTTCTGAAGAATTTTCCCTGAGACATAGAGAATAATGAAAAAGAGATATATCTCCAATCATTTTTCATTTACATTCGTCTGAATAAAAATAAAATCTACCTGATGATATCAGTAAGAAAATGTTGTTATTAATCAGTCCATTAGTCTTTGATTTTATTTTTCGAGTAGGCCAAGCAATAAGTTTAATATTTAATGAACATTAACTTTTTTTGAATAAAGATGCTTTGAACATATTTAAAATCGTTTTCACACTAAATATAAGAATTTTTACCATTTTAGATAGTTATATAGATTTAGAATAGCAATAATATATAGAGACCCAACTAAAGATTTTAAGCTATCCAAAGGCCCAAAATTAACACTTGGAGTTACCTCTCTCCATTTTTTTGCTATTACGCTGCCCTTTATCGTTTTATCTTTCGTTGATTCGAGATGCCGTTTCGTAAATATTTTCCGGTCTTTCATTTCCCAACCCTAATATGTAGTTATCTTTAGCTAGGTTATAAATTTCATCATATAGAGGATTTTTTTCTGCGTCCGTAACAAGTTTCTTAAGTTAATGCATATTGATATAGATATTCATTTACTTTCAATGCAAAGCTTGATTTCTGAAATTATTATAATTCCAAACAATTTTAATCTGAATTTCATGTGCTTTTTAAAAATTAGTTTTTGCAACTCAAACTTCTTAAGTTGTAGGTGATACCTTGGCATTTTAAATGACGAATCTGTTACTCTCTCTGAAAGTTCAACAATAATTCTAAATTTAAAATGTTGCATATACTGATAGATATCATTTTTCAGTGCATTGTTGTTTTTTATTGTTAAAAATTAAGCGATTGCTGTAAATTGGAGTTAAACAAGAAAACCTTGAATTATAGGTTTTATTCTTTCTTCAATTTTAATAATAAAGCAAAATGGTGATTGAAAACATGATTTTTTTAATATAGAAGTTAATTTTGAGGGAGGAAAGCCATAAATGGTGGAAAGATATAACTATTTGTGATTTTATATTGATAATTTAAAGAATAGATATAATATAAGATAAGAAGAGAATGATTCGATTTTTACTTTGTGATGAGTGCAAATACTTGGTTATATTCCTTAATTTTTATGTTGAATGAGTAATGACTATCATATCTTTGAAAGCATATTAAATAGAAAGCTGTCAAATTAGAATTTTAACATTCAAATAAATCCTCATGTTTTCTAAATTTTGACATTATTTTTCATATTTAATTTGCGTGCTTATGCCATTTCTTATCTGGACAATCAAAAATTTATTTCTGATAAAAAAGTTAAACGATAAGATATATTATCAACCCAGTTCTCATTTGTTAAGATTTAAAATTACAAAGAACAATAAATATTTAATTTGTTAATACAAGAAAGGACTTCAGTATAATCTTTATTAATAGGTCTAGAATGAATGAAATTCATATATCTAAGAAGTAAAATTAACTATATTATTGAGTATATATTATCACAATCATAAATTTAATAGATAGTCTTTATATTGACTGATTTAGCTTTGATTCAGGTCAGATGCAAGAAGTCAAAGATAATAATAAACCCATAACCATCTATAACATATGCGGAGTTTTCAGCATCCATGTCGAGACTATTGATCTCGGCTTGTTAGCTGTTAAGATGTCCAACTCTTCATATAATGCCAAAAAATTGCCGGCTCTGGTAATCAGAAAAACCAATCCTCGAGCTACAATATTATTGTTTAGAACAGGAAAATCAATCATTTTAGGAACAGAAAGTGTGGAAAGCTTACAAAAGATTGCATATAAATTGGGGAAGGAACTAAAAAAATTATTGCTGATCAAGGAGTTAAAGTGTTCTGAAGTACAAATTACCAATATAATGGCTGGTTGCAATTTAGGTACTCCCATATTAATGAAGATTTTAGAATTAATCTTGGAAAACTTTCAGAAGATCGTAAATCCATCAAAAATGAAGGCATTCCCGGAGTGCTCTACCAATTAGGTGAACCTGTAAAAAAGGTGCTGGTACACAGATCAGGAAAGATTATAGTTGCAGGGGCAAAATCAGTCGAAGCGGTAGAATAAACCTACATCATAATGAAAAAACTAATGAGAACTTATGAACTAAAATAGGAATAGACTTTCATCGAGTAAAATTGAAAAATGATTCATCATCATGTACTTCGAGTATTCTTTCTCATTTCCCCTTAAAATCAATATAAGTTTATCTAACTTTCCCCCAAAACATCTCTTTAGAACTTCCTTTTTGACTTCAAATGGGGATTAATTTGACTAAAAGCGTATTTTTTAATTAGCTTTTATAGCTCAGCTTGACAAGCCACTTTTTAATGCGGACATGATGTTGTGGCCGGATATATTCTATCCTCCTTTTTCTGAGATTTAAATGCCTCGACTGCCATAACTACATCAGCATTATTGATTTTTCTTCGATATGCTTCTTCTTTCAATCTTGCTTCTTCTTCAATTGCTTTTAAATGCATATTGTATCGATCAATGTTTTCTTTATCAAAAAGGTGACAATTTTCATTCGTCAGATTTGGATGATATTTTCGTTTGGTAATAAATTTTAATTAGTTGTACGTCCTAATTTAATCTTGTATTCTTTTTTCAAGTTACTCCTCTCGAGTTAGTACCGCTTACCGCTGAATTTCTTCTTTAACTTTTTAATTAACTCGTTATTTGTAGTAATGATGCTAAGCCTCTTTGACCTAAATGCACTTAACTTTAATTTAAATTTATTCTTTCCTTTGAATTAACTCCAGATTGGCTCTATAGGATGGATATTATCCAAATTATAGTGGGTTTAGATTTTCACAAAACACTTCCAGTGTTAATTAATTATAGTATCCTCTTAATAAATATTTATGCAAGAGTTTTGATTTGTGCTGATTTAATTGTTTGCCATTTTCATAGAAAAAGTGAAAGAGCTCAGCAGGACCGATGACTCCTGTTATAGATCTATTAATCAACTTGAACAAATCATATGATCGGGCACATTCCAATTATTTTCGCCATACGTCGAGAACTCGACAGTTTTTGATGATTAGATTGAGTAGCAAGATAAATTTTAATTATATTTAATGAGTCATTCGATTATTTTTGCTTTTCTTCTTCATAAACTGTCCACTTTGAGTCATATATTACTCAAAGTCAATTTGTGAAATGTATCCTTTTCTCGAGCTATCAAGCCTTTAAAACAATTCATAAAGTTATCTACTATTGCAGGCTACTCTGTCCTTCAAGTATTGCTAAAATACGGCGATGCTAATAATATAATTATTCCCTACTATTTGATTGAAAACAACATTTGGATGGTAGCCTGTTAATTTAATCATATCTTTCTTGACTTGGCTGATCGCATTTTCGCTTTGCAATACTTCCTACAAAAAATTAAGCAAATGCCCCACTGCCTGTTTTATCATTTCAAGAGATAATTAACGAATTTATATATTATGCAAACATTTTAATACTATCTTCTCCATTAAAATATAGACCTTATTATCCTCAACCATTATACCTCATTAGTTTGACCTTTAACTAACACTTACAAAAAGACTAATAATATTTTTTATTAGTGATGACGAAATCATTGGTTTTTCTCCTTATCTTTTTATGCGCAATAGGAAATGTCAAAGCACAAATTTACTGGAATTAAATACCGGAAATCAGAACGGGTAACATAGAGGATAATTTAGGTCAAGTGGAATCTGTAATCGCTCTTATGACGCCGAGGGAAAATACGACCAATGCGACTGATATTAGTATCACCTACTCTGATCCCATCATGGGTGCAAGCCTTTCCGATTTGCAAACTGGTGCCAGTCTCATTTGCTATGAAAGTTGGGTGACAGATACCTTCTCCTTTAAAATAACAATTGTGAACTAGAGTACCACTCAAGCTACAGTTCGCTTTGTACTCTTGGATAACACATATTTTACCAAAGCTAGAACTCACTACATAGTTGTTTGGAGAACAAACTCTCCTTCTAATTATTACACTTCTACTCCTCAAATGTTAGATTTATAAGTGCTCTCTGCATGTAAAAATAGGTTTACTTCAGGTTATTTGACTCAGCAACTATTAGCAGGATCAGGAATTCGGACCCAACCTGTGGGAACCATTTATACAACAATTAATAACTCCACAACAGTGATAGTTAAATCAATGATTTCTGGCTTACAGCTTTCAAACAATCAAGGAATTAACAACTATGTTAAAGTTGATACTAGTTATGACGTTAGTTCTAATCTCATCTAACACCTCGTTAAAGTCGAAGATAACAATTACCTCACTTTTGTTTGCCTAACAACTGTAATTGTAGACACTTCCTTAAGCGATTACTATCTTATGGATATTGTAGCTTACAATACAATAGCTCTAAACGCAACTAATCCAGGATTATCAGTGATACCTTACTCTGTCCGATATGATGGTACTAACAGGCTGTTTTTCGGTATATCAGAATTTAATCTGAGTATGTCTGATGTGAGATAACTAATTGTTGAAACTGCAAACATAAGTTTAGTGAGCCAACTATATGCGGTAAATAAAGCCATGAACTAAGTTATTTACAATATGTTTTTTTTTGCCAGTCGAACTTGCAATATTAGTACGCCATATTACTAGCCGCTGACCTATTCCTGTCTGGCATCTTGTCCTGGTAATTCTGTTTTAAATACCTTGTTTGTCTGTGTTCCTTGCCATTACTCATGTACAACTTGCATAACGCCTGCTTTGAATACTGGATGCACTTCATGCAGCGTGGCAAACAATAGAAATCCTACTTTAGCAAATTTTAACGGATCACAAGGATAATGTATCGCCGCTGATGGATATGTGGATGTAGGAGTTGCAGTTTGCCCTCTTTGCAATGCTACAATGATTGGTTGCAATCTTTGCAGTAGTGCTAATGTCTGCCTTGGCTGTATAAGTAATGTTACATACGTTCTTAATAATAGCCAATGTTAATGCGCAAGTAACACTTATATGGTTTCCGGCTATTGTGTATCTTATTCAGGTTGTTTATTTGCTCGATTCTTTCTCAATAAAGTGGAATGCGACATTTGTGATACAAGCAATAATTTTATTATTGTAAATAACACTTGTCGTTGCAACTTAGGATACTCTTTCAATGCAACATCATTAACATGCTATCATAATTGCCCAAGTGGAACTGCTCCAGATACTCCTGGAAAATGTGATGATGGTGGAATTGATCCTGGAGACGGTTGTGATGCAAATTGCAGCGTTGAAAATGGATACGTTTGCACTTTTAATAAAACTCTATCTGATTTAGGTTTCCCAGCCCCTTCCATCTGTAATATTAAGGAGGATATCACAATAACCTATCTTTATGCTGAAAAATATATTAATACTAATAATTTTTTGATTGCTTTCTCTCTCATGCCTTCTCAAAGTGGACTTGATATCTTGAGTTTTAGTGATAACTTTCAATCAAATCTGCCACTTGCCTCCCAAAAGATAACATTTGATCCTATTACATCAACTCTGTATTTTTAAGGTGAGTATATTCAATCAATAGAAGCAAATCAGTATTCTGCTACGATAACATTTAATAATATAACAGCCTTTGCTGCTGATCCGATTGTTGTCCAATTCAGTCCAGTGGGAACCAACGCTCGACTTGTAATAGAGCAGTTTGACACCTCAAATCCTATGATTATGAACATAATAATGGGAATTGCTATTTATGCTGTTGTATTGGCTATTATTGCTTCAGTGGTTGGCCTTAAATTGGTGGGAGTGGAGCTATTAATTCCAGTTCAGCTCATCTATTTCAGTTTAGCTACCATTCCTAACCGATCCACTTATAATTTCCTCCTCAGCAATCTTCGCTTTGTTAACGGATACAACACACTTATTCCTTATGACTATCTTCGCACATATTCCCAAAGTAGAAATTTGGTTGGTATTAATTTTTAAACATAATTCCTACTCAGCAACAATATCATGCTTGTCATTTTCATGAGTATTGTCCTTTGGCTGATCACTCATCATTTTAGGATCAAATATAAAGAACATTTGCTCGCAAAATTCTCCCAGAATAACAATCCTGTTGTGTCAAATTTATAGCAAGAATAACATCGTTCTCATGACTCAGAAGAGGATAAATAAGATAGATAACAAGATGAAGAAAAGGTCAAGCTCAATCGTCGCAAACAGAACAATTATGATTTGTAACCTGAATAAGCTTAATTGAGACAGGATTACTACATGTCTTTCAAAAGGTTTACTTTTTTAGTGGACAGAATATTTTTTATCCTGCTAATAATCTAGTTTAATCTTATTATATTCGGATTCGTGATCATGACCCTCAATGTTCCCATTTCAACATTCTATTTTCCGTAAATATTAAATGTGCTGGCCTGCACCTTCTCTTACTTCATCTTTATTTCATGTCTAGTGTTTTTGTGCTACGATCAGTAATCGAACAAAATGATTAACTTCACCTGCATGAACGACAATTATGCCTACATTTACATTGCTATAAACGCTGTCATGATTCTTACGATATCTATGACTTTCATGGATTACTACTCTACTTACCTTACGTGTGTGCTCAGTGTTGCTTTTTTGATACTCATTATTAAGGAAACACCCTATAGTAAAGCATTATGCTCCTTTGATAATTTAGTCGTCTTATATCTTCATATAATGCTGACAATCAGTCTTATTATGCTATGTTTAACCAATTCTAATTCATTGTTATCATAGCGTGCGCAACTCCTTCAATGTTACGCAATTACAGCTTTAATATTTATTGGGGAGGTCCTCACAACTGTTAGACTTATTACGAGAATTAACTGCAAGAAAGTATTCGATGATCTAAAGGATTTTAATGCTAAAGAAGAGAAAATTACAAATGACAAAAAAATTGTTTAAAAAAATTTGGATTTGCTGGACAAGGAAAAAGAGGAGGAAACCTTCCCTCCAGATTCAGTCAGAGGCGGATTGTTTACACCTCGAGATCGAATAGTTGACTGGATGACGAGAAATGCAGATTAATATGAAAATGTCAAGTCATAAAACTAAGAGCACTACGAAGAGTACCATACTCGCGAAAATCATTCAGTTGTCTAAAATAAAGAAAATAAAGAAAATAAAGAAAATAAAGAAAATGAAAAAAATGAAAAAAATGAAAAACATCAATAATATCAAAAAAATCAATAGAATAAAGAAAATGGATAAATTAATAAAAATGGATAGAATCACAAAACTGGCTAAAATTATAAGGATAACTAGAATGATTAAAATGCAAATGAAGTTAATTTTGAAAACCATCAAGCCCTAGAGGAACCATCATAATAATTAAATGAGCTGTAAAGACTAAAGAAAAAACTGCGCAACAATTTAAAACTGAAGAAAGAGGCCTAAATGGCGAAAAAGGAGAAATGATGATATCATACAATTATTTTTAAAGATTATTTGGCTGAATAATTGTGAATGCTATTAATATTTATAACAAAATATATTCGATGATAAATGAGGTGCACACTGAATAAATGACAGGCTCTCCATCTATTATTAATTTTCCATAAATTGAACAGGCTCACAGAATAACCAGTACCCTCCGAGATGATCAATTTTGGCCAGTCATCAAAACACAAAAATATAATTTAGTCAAATTGAAATAATTAAGGCAGCTGCATTAAAAGGACAAACGCATGGGAAGACTCGAATCCTCTCGTACTCGCTTTAAAAAAATATTGGAATTATAGAATCAGAAAGTAGCCAATTCAATAGCATATCATCTACATCGACAAGAGCGCAACACCCACATCAGAAATAGCGGGTTTATGGGTCTGATATAAAAGTGTAAAAATAGCAGCCGCTACTGGTCGATAGATAAATGACAAGAGATGATTTTAATAATGCAGCTAGATTAAATTCATAAAAATAAGAGCAAACTATATCATCACATAATCTTGCTGATTGTCGATTTGATATTGCTGTTGCTTACTTGAGAAGCTGATTCATCTAGCCACCGCATTCTTTTGTCTTAGGACCATATACCCTCTCTTTCACTACCGTCCACAGATATGATCTTCCCTTTGCCGTGACGCTTACTGTTTTGCCATTCTCCAATATATCTCCTTCCATCCGCCCAAGTATATGAACCAAATCCATGTTTCTTATCGTACAAGTAATCTCCATCATATTTTCTGCCATCCCTCCATGTATATTCACCCTTTCCATGCATTTGATTACATAGCCACTCTCCTTTGTATTTTCGACCATCCGCCCAAATATAGACTCCATACCCGTTTATTTTATTTTCCTACCAATTTCCTTGATAGTAACTACCATCTTTCCATATGTATTTTCCCTCTCCGCTTTTCTTACCCTATTTATACATACCCTCATATCTGCTTCCATCAACCCAACTTTCTACTCCATACCCATGCTGGTAATCATCAAGCCAATTACCTTAGTATCGAGCACCATTATTGTGAATGTAAATTCCATATCCACAAGCTTTGTCATCCTTCCAATCACCATCATAGATATCTCCATCCACATGTACGAATTTTCCTTTGCCAGTTGCCTTGCCATTGTCCCAATACCCCTAATACTTTGCACCATCAGGCCAAACTTGCATACCATATCCATGTCGAGTACTTCCCCTCCACTCGCCTGTGTAAACAACTCCATTTTTAAATTTGATTGCTTATCTTTTCTCAATAGTTTAACCGCCTGTACTCTTCAAATTGTTTGTTTTGTTTTATTGCTCTCCAATCTGATTAAAATAATCTTCGTCTTTTTTTGAGAGGCTTGGTCGACTGAATGAATGTATATCTACTATGGTAAATTTTATTTTCCTTGCGGGGGGTTGTTGTTGGATTGGGTAGACTTCTGTTCTTCCCCTAATTTAACGCTTACTTGATTTCTTCTGTTGGAATCGTCATCATGTTTATCACATACTTCACATTCGTTACCCATAACGGATATTATCAGTTATTATAGTGAAATAAATATTTTTGCTTGCAATTTAACTCTTTGATATTTTTTCTTAATGACTAAAAGATAAAAATTAAAGAAGGCAGTGACAAAATCAAATCAAATCAATTTTTTGAGTGTTCATCAAGATTTATTCCCAATCAATATAGGCATTTTTAATAAAGTTATTTCCTAATTTAGTAATAGGGCTCTCATCCTAGTCTTCTCTCATTAAGATTGGCTTCAAAAATAGCAAAAGAACAAGCATAAATTTATGTAAAAATTTGATTCCTTGCTTCATGAATTAATCAATGATAATGTGCTGTATTTTAATGTAAGTACCATATAATGAATGTCTACGAAAGAGGCAAAGAGAGTAAGGTAGTAAGGCACAAATATAATGTGATCAATAGAATTTTCCACCTAAAATAACAAAGAAATTACTAAGAAATTGTATAGTTAGATGTTAAGAAATTTAAGCTGTTTTTGTATAAGATTTTTTAACTACTCTTTTAGAAAATCGAAATTTTGCAGGTAAAAGTCCCGTAGCTTACCATAATTCATTACTTCTTTAAGATAAACAAAGGAAGGATTAACCTCTTTCATATGCAACAATATCGCAGAAGCCATTAAATTCATGCCTTGAACATAACCAATCGCTGGATCATAAACAGCATAGAGTCGTAAAACCATCCGCAGATTTTCAATCAAGTTATACCTTTCAGTACTGGATTGAGACACAACTATTCTTGTTTTTACTAAAAGATTTCCTGCGAAGGTGCGATGAACGTCCTTATCGATTTGCTGACGAACCTAATTTGGGCATTAACCCATTCTCTCTTTGAGTAGAAGTAGATTTTTTAATTACTTTTAGTAAAATATAATGTTTCGTATCCACTTTCGTTTTATGGGGCAATGCTATTACAAACACCCCTTTCTCTCTCCCTTACCATGCACGTTTTCTATTATACTCGTCCCGATCTTCGATCTGTTTTGTCTCAGGCTTGAGTATTCTGTCTTTTTTATTGTCTAGAAAGGTCCAAATTGCATGGTACGAATTTAGGGAAAACATGAAATAGTAATCTGTTATTTATCGTGAAAGGGATCCGACATCCTATGTATATCCTTTTTGCTGTAGACTTCGATATTGTTAATCTGAAGTTTCCGAGAGATTGAAGACAGTAAATCAGAATCAATACGGGGTGTGAATCTTTAGTACGAATTGGTTAAAGATTTGAGAGGACGGCGTTTATGATTACCCAATTTGATTGATTTATGTGAGAAAGACTCAGTCAAATTGGAGGATAGTTATGATTTATCTAATTCACTTTTAACTTCCATTACTATGAATTATTATAGTTAGGGGCGAGAATAAGTTCGCCTTAACTAGCCTGCAGAACAACAATTCAAATTACTTTAATGCAAAAAGTATTTTGACTAAATGATAAATGTTTATTGATCTACTATATTCCTTTTATAGTTATGCATTAAATTTAACGGTGGTTCAATATTTTTATCATCAATGAGACATTATTACTTTTAAGCCTAATGATTGTAAATTGATAAATTAAGCATAAAATAAAACAGCCCAACCACTTCTTTAGGCAGATTTTGTAATTATCTAGCAAGCCTTAATTTTGTAATTTGCGCAGTGACCCTTTGAAATAAATGGTAATTAATTATGGATGATTTCAAAAGTTTGTCCACAATATATTAATAAATGAAAGTGATTATGCTTAATGTCAATACATTTATTAGTGAAAGATAAATGAAGAAATTCACTTAAATTTTCATCAATCTCTTTCAAATTCAAAATATACAAGACGTTATTGATCAAGATTAGCGATATATAAGATGAATATTTATTGAATATAAAAATTAAATGATTGGCAGAATTGATGTATAAATAGATATGGCCCATTAAAAGTAGCAATTCTGAAGTAAGAAAATTGAAAATCGACCATGTTAAGATACTAGTCAATCTCATAAGATTATTTTGAAATAATTCAAATGATAAAAATAACAGAGTTATTATACATCAAATTATAAAGGTCTCCAATGATACTCATATAATATTGACGATATAATAAGTACCTATGTTCAAATTGGTAACAATATGATTAACAAAGACTAAAAGCTTAACAATAACTAAGAAAAAATTAATAAAATTAGAAGTTTCAATGTCAAATTATCATTATTCCCCATCGAATTAATTATATAAATTTCACTGGAATAGAATATTTATTTTTGATTGACTTTATTATTTAGTTGAATTAGTAAATTTTACTTTACAAAAAGATAAGAAACTGAGATATTTTTTATTAAAAACTATTCATTGTCTTATTATATCTTTTTTTATTATATTTGACTTCGATTTGGTGATCTTTCCAAAGATTTTTATGTGATTAAATAAATAAATTTAAATGTTCTTTTATGTCTCAAAGAGGCAAAGAAAGTTCCTTTATAGAATTATAGTATTGATATCATCCATTGTACCTCAAATGCATAAATAGATCTTATGAGATTGTCTTCCGTTCTAAATTTATAATTTTTTTTCCTATACTCTCTGAAATGTCAATAAACTGATAAAAAACAATCCAACTTGATAGAACCTAGAATATGGTTAGTAATCGTATTTAATCTGCTTTATAAATAATCTTGAACAAATATAGATAATATTATATAATTAAATAATTATTTTAGGTGTCATATCAAAGAAGATACCATTAAATTTTATTCTCGAACTGCCAAATCATGGAAGGAGCCTTTTCTCCCAAAACAGCAGGAGACATAAGCCGCTTCATTATAAGGAAAGAAACAAAAATTTAAAATACCACAGAATTATCGGCTTATAAATTATACGATAAATTTAAAATTCGCGATCAAAAAAGCATGCAATTCAATAAATTATAATAGTAATAGGCGTCCATTGGATATTTTCATCATGAATTTCTCTCTAAATTTCGCTCATCGATCCATTCGTTATGAAAGCGTTTATTCATCACTTTTTTGGCATGGCCTAGCTTGGAATAAATTGCACAAATAGCTGAAGTCCAATGAAAGCTGTCGATTAAACCTAGACATATTTGAATCTTCGAACAGCACTGTAAAAAAGTATCATTGCTGCTAGTTTATATCTCATCACTTATCATTTTATTAATTCCCCTTTCAATAATTTTCCAGCAAGTATCATCTTATAATTTTCTTAAATACAGGAAACATTTTAGCATACCGATATCTCCGGGTCTACTCCTCCACTATCGTCTTATGTCTTATAGAAGTTCAGCAAAATTATCCTCCAGTATTTTTTTGAGTCTCTTATAAACATATGTCTTAGGAAAGTTAGTAATCATTTGTTTACGCTCGTTAGCCTAAATTTTATTCAAAGAATGTTCTTTTCGAATTGATTTTTACTTTTATCTTGAATTAAGAGATTATAAACATTTTAGGCGATCTAAAACCTCTTAGATGCCTTATATAGCCACCTTACTGAACATGAAGTTCCTCTCTGATGGCTTATCCTTAAATTAATTAAATAGGTATTTTTTCCCTATTTTTTTAAACCTAATTCAACAATAAGATACTATGCTTATGGTGATCTGACTGGAGATGGGCTCCAATTCTCCTATATCCAAAGGCAGGCGGTCTGACCCGCCTTTGTCTTGTTTTTGTTTCACCATCTGTTAACTTGCTATATAAAATAATATCAATTTGTAAACAACTAAAAGATTTAATTTTAATTTTAATGATTGTTCGGATATTTAATAAAACCATTTTAATAATTAGGCAAATTCTTCCTATGTTTTTTTATGAAGAGAAAATTTATAGCTGCTTTTATTATAATTTTACTATTCCTAATTATACGCTCATAAATATAATACAGTTCCACAAAGACAATTAGATTATACCTAAGCTAGATAGAAAATAGAAAATAAAATTTAACTTCTAAGAGCAAATTAAGGATTATTTTATAAGCAAAATATTTAATTGATCAATATCCTTTATCAAGAAATTAAATTGCATCAATGAGATGAGATTGGAAGTAAAATGGTTAAAGGGTATCAAATAATTTTGATTGGTTGTTGAAAGATTTGCTTTTAATTAGTACTTTTTGTTTTTTGAAACTAAACCATTATCACAATTATTTTGTTTCTCATTTAAAAATAAAATCAATTGATGAGAACCTTAAAAAATATATTGAAAATAATATCTTAATCTATTGATTTAAAGAGATATCTTATATTATCAATAAATTACAATAGCATAAGACATTAAAATCAAAGACATTTACCTTCTGTCAATCTAAAAATGTCTTCTTATTTAATATAACTAACAATTTTTATAATATTATTCAATTTATAACAAATTTATCTAGACTATTATCAAAACTCCATTTTTTTGGGGCTAGATATCAACTGTTGAATGCAATTATTAACAGCACTTATGAGCTGCACCGTTCTTAACAAAGTCAAATTATTTTATAAAAGTGACTTTACTACAATTACTCTAGTTTCGAGTGCCACTGGGGCGTGAATAATGCTGCTGACTATACTTTCATTTAAATTCAAAGGAGGAAGATTGGGGCTTTGCGGAATGAACTCTTTCCTAAATTTTAATATTTTCTTTAGCCCTATCTTAATTAATTTTTATATTGTCTGAATGAGGTCGTCTTTGTTCCATTAAATATCCTTATATTTTTTGCTTAGATATAGAAATACCTGGTCCACATTTTTATAATTAGAGTATTGCCCAACAATCTCCCTTTCATATTGGATTAAATTCGGACGAACTGGATGGATGAGAGGTTCAGTCACGTTATTTTTTGGCATGCTTAGAGAGGATTGAACAGATGATGAATTTTGAGAAAATTGATTTTTAGTCTGAACTTGTGACTAATTCCCTTTTAGCGTTCTCTAATTTATAGAATTTTGACGCTGAATCATTTGTGGTGGGGAGAAAAAATTATTGCTTGAAGATTGAGAGGTTATTGTTTTAGAAGAGATATTTTGCGAAATTGAAGTATTGGAGGCTTTTTTGGCATTTCCTCCATTAACTGAACCATCAGGCTTTATCTTTTTTCCTTTTTATTGAGTAATCCTTCTCCCGAGCTCTTTCTTAATTCTTTCATATAAAGAGGAAACTTCTTCCTGGTAAATGGGTTCTTGACTCATCCCATAAGCAATATTAATAATTTTATAAAAGGTTTGCTGCTAAGTGCGGCTCAACCATTTTCGACAGTTCACTAGCGATGATCTTAGCAATCGTTCTTCTGACGAGTCATAGCATCTAACATTCTGCTTTAAATTTTTATTCATAATTTCGCATAATTTCCTTAGACCGCTTCTGATGACTGACGTGAGCAAACTATTATAGCGATTTCCTTATCTAAATTTTTAATAAATGTACATTTATTGTTTTGTATATTATTTAGTTAAAGTCAAACCATATCCTTTTGTCACAAAAACATGTGCAATTTACCTTTCAAGAGATTATCGTTCACTATTTTTAGAATTTTCAACGGGGGCAGGCTTTTAAGGGGTCATATTTTTTGGAGATGCGATATTTTTAGTGACTGACTATCTATATGCTTGTATATTTTTGCGATTTTAATGCTTTTGAGGGACAGGAAAAATATTATTTGCTTCTGAAAATGGAGAAGGAGGACAATATGGTTAGTAGTGTCGTAATTTCATTCTTGGAGGAGGAGGAACTGGAGGTCCATATGAATTTCTCGGAATGGGTAAATTATTTTTTTGAGTAGGATACATTTTTTTAGCTAAATTGAGAGGTTCTCCATTATACGATGGATAGCGATTGTATTGTTAATTTAATTACCTCATCCTATTTGCTTTTTCGTCAACTTCGATTGTATTTATTTATTTCTGCAAACACCAAATGACATTCTCAAGACGATAATTTGGTAAAAATGATTTTATAGCTGAAGCCACTTTTAAATTACAGTGCGCCTCCTCTAATGGAATGGTAATCCCGTTTTAATTTTTTGATTACAAGTCTTGTTCGTCTTCTATCTCGACAATATTTTAATTTCTTTTTTTTGCTGAACTTGCATCAACATCGGTATTGCACGTTTAATTTTCCATTGTCGCAAAAATATTTAACAACTAATTTTCTGGAATATCATTGATTATTTATTCCATCATTTTGTCCACTTCAGGTGATTGTTAGCATTATATGGGCAATTTAAACTGCTAGGAATTTATAGTGGGCAATTTAAACTGCTAGGAATTTATAGTGGGCAATTTAAACTGCTATGAATTTATATTATGAGAGACTCCTTCTTCTTATATGACTTGCTTTGATGGCCCATTTTTCTTTTTGATGATTTATCCAATCAAATTCTATATCGTTTGTAAAGATCCATTCTTTACTTCTTCTTCATTTTGCTAAATCTCCTCAACTAATGAACTTTATTTTTATAGTATCTAATTTTACTGTTAATTCATCTATAGTTTCTTCTTTTAGAGCTCCTAACGTATCCGCTCCTGAATACAAGCTTGAAGAAGCATTTTCGAATGAATTACTGAATTTTAACCTTATGTTTTTTACTCTGTAGTTGATTTATTATTTTAATTATTATTCTAAGGAAGCTATAAATTGTCAATTTCCCTTATTTTGTTACAGTTAGTCGTAATATCTTATTTATTTGATTAAACAGAGTTTTCCTTTTCATGCTCCATTGCATCTTTCATGATTTATTCTCCTCCATTTTAAGAAGATTTTTGAAAGCTAGCTTCGATAATATCCTTTTAATGTTATTACTATTATTAGTGACCTTGTTCTGTGGTATTTTTCTCCCTATTTTTTTGGATATATTCTAAAAAAATATTCGAAATTTGGGACTAAATATCTTCCTTGTTCATGGTATTTGTTATGGTTTAGATCATATACATCTCAGATTTAAGTTTTAAAAATTTTTATGACCCATAGTCATTTTTATAGACAACTTTCATTATATTTATTATTTCAGATTACTTTCATTATTAGAAAAAAACAATTTTTGAAAGTGATCATTGTTTTCAAGGAATAGAGAATGTAAAAATTAAAAATATTTTTTATAAATTTAAAGTGATAAATCAAGAATATTAAGGATGATATTCGTCGAGGCGCGTTATTGGTTTTAAAATTGAGATAATGATTGAAATTCATTACTTTGTTAAAGCAAATCAAATACTATAAATAATCAGAAGATTATTATCGAGATGAAAACACCATAATTTCAACTAAAAAGGAAAATATTTTCATCTAAACAAAATGAAATCAAAATATGAAGTGCTTAAATTCAGTAATTTGCTTTCACAAATTATAAAAAAGTAAATTCAACGGATCATTGCTTGAATTACTGTGCCAGCTATAAAATTGTAGTTACCCAAAGTTTTGCCATCGATCATTTATCGACCGTTATAAAAGAAACGTATTATCTCTTCTGCTGGAATTTGTTTGGTTTACCGAAGTATACTCTTAGCTGCATTTACATCAGTCGAGGAACTTAGCGTTAGCTTGGTGTCTTCAGTTGGATATTTGACAGAGCGAATGCGGACTTGAATTGAAGCATCGCTATAACTATAATTCAAGTTTTTTTCAGCTATAGTTTCTTGAGAAATGGACAGTGGGTCACTGAGACAGAAAACAGGAACTTAATATTTATTAAACCTGGAATCGACGCACATTTGAATATTATTGTTGAGCATCGAAATATTCAAAGATTTTAAGATTGTTAATCCAGTAGATTCTATTTAAATAAATTGTTACGATCTGGTTCTTCAACTGCCAGTCGAATGGCAGTCCAACATTATGGTAATCCATTGACTCTTGTTTCTATATTACTAATATCTCTACCCCAGAATTATTTCCTCTTGCTATGTAGTTATTCCAAAGTCGTCAGAGAGTCGTACCCCAAACACTAGATTAACTATTTTTTACTCTTTTAAATCCATTTCCTACCCATGCACCATCTCTAATTTTAGAGAGATGCTCGTATTTTTTGTTAACGTTAAGCGGGTGAGTAATTTCTGATACTTGCAAAAGCTGCATAGGCCATGATATACGCGATTGAGATGATTAGCTGGAATGTTGGGCATCATAACATTTTGAGATTAACTGCACCCCATTATTCTATTTAATTTTAATCAGATCGTAATGTTTTAAATCAATATATTTAAACTCCAGGGTATGGAATAACCAAACTTGTAGCCTCAATATCTTAATAATAATTAAATTAATTATTCATATATATCATTATTGAGGATTTTAATCCCCTGATAACATATTTTAAGATTAACTCCTTTCAGAAATAGTCGATATAACTGAACATTGATTAAACCAGTTATAAAGTACCACTAACACTTTCGTTGGGTTGAGCGCCCAAAAAATAGCAAAAGGAGAGAGTTCCCATTTTTCAATATATAAGGACAAGCTTGCAAAGAATGATTACATATAATCATTCAAAGCTGTTGATTTCATATTCTATAGTTGAATGCTATCAGAAGACTCAAGAATATGTTGTAGAAGCAAAACTATAAGCAATTATATTTGAATTGCATATTATCTTTTTATTCCAGTAGAACAAAAATGTAAAAACCTATTTAAAAAACTCGGTAAGTTTTATTAGTCAATGTCACTCCCTTTCAAGATTTTAAAAGCAGGAAATTTATATAACAGTTATTAGGGGACGTTTATAGATGGAAGAATTTCTAAATGATGAGTAAGGTCAAGGAGAAGAGGATTTGATTTAAATTTTTCAGAATATTGGTCGGCTTCAGTAGGCGTAATTGCACTATCAGCTTTGTAAGATTTAAACTGCGAACCTGGAGTAGATTTTAATGGAAAAAGAGTATTAATTAGACGAATATTTGAGTTGAACTGATTTGAACTTTAACTTCCTGAAGCCCCACTTTAATGATGCTCTAAATTGATTTAATTTATACCCTGTTTGGCACTGCATGAAGGTTGTTTCTTGCGAGGTCTACCACGTTTGTTTTCAGGCTTTGGTTTTATGATGGGTCCAGGGGCCTATGTGTGAGGATAAGTACCTTGCCTTAATGTTTTTGTTTGATGTGAGTAAATAAGGCAGCGTAACTAAAGTAACCTTTGCCACAGGAGCAAAAGAACTCTCTGTTTCTCTCTCTCTCTTAAGATAGCATCAGCATGCCAATAATAATTTTTGATTTTATTAATAGTAAATATATTAATAATTATATCTTAATTTAAAAATTTAATGAGATGGTTGACTTTCTTTCTTGATTATTTAACTACAAATCAACACAAATTCATGTGAAAAGCTAATTTATTATCACCATGATTTTCCATCTCATTTTATATTTCATTTGCATGGTAGTTTGACTTCACAATAAAACTAACTTAAAATTTCAGATGTTTAAATATTTTATTCTATTGGAATAAGAAATAGATCAAGATAAACAATCAAAAGATCACTCAACAAATTTTTTGTTAAAAACCCAGATGTCTCTTAGACCACGAACTCTTTCATAAGTAAAATTGCTACATATGATCGTCATAGACTATAGATATTCTTTATTATTGATATAAAAAGGTTGGTGATACATGTTGTTCAGAAATGCTCTTATTGTAGATAGATATCTCAGATTGGAAGTTTTTTCTGGTGATTAAATTGAAAATATATCTAATAGTTCATGGGTAATCGGGCAAACTCTTTTTTCATCCAAGGTATTAAACATTCCTAACATATAATGACAACTTTCTAAGAATAGAAAGTCAATCAAAGTGATGGTTTAGAAAATGTATGCTTCAGGATTTTGCTGTTTGGTTAGGTACTAGCATATTTATTTCAAGTAATTTGATTAGTTCATGAATTTTTAAAAATATATCCTTTTTTATTTGTTGATGATGTCTTGAGCTTTGCCTGCACAAAAATCACTCAACTTAAACATCTATAGCATTGAATTCGGTTGTCGGATAAAAAATATTTCAATTATCTATTGCAGCTTCGCCTACATCAAAGAATAAATACTTTTTGCTTAATGTTGCGACCAAGGAGCTCTTCGTGATTAAATCTTCTACAAAGATATGCCATAATTGGATAGATATCATATACATAGAGACCCTCATGAACCAATAGTGGTAAAAGAGATTTTTCGATCCGAATGCCCTTCAGACATTTTAAAACTTAAATGGGTAATTTTTTTTTCTACTATTCTTTTTATTAGAGATGAACTTAGATTACTTTAAGCCCAAGGTAGCACACCAGATTTCTTACTGGCTGCATTTTTCCTCTAACTTTGTAATAGACCAATACAAGTTGTTTTTCTTTATTGTCATCCATCTGACTTGATCTTTCCTTATATTAAAATAATCAATAATTAATACAGATCTCTTTACAACCCACTAAATATTTATCTGACGTTGTAAATAGATAAAGCTTACTATTTTGGCATATTGTAATTGTAGTGTTTAAATAAATAGTTGGTAATTTTTGTTTTTGAGTTTAAAATTGAAAATGCAGATTAAAAAATAAAAATCCATCTATTAATTTCTATATCTGAATTAATTCCAATTTTCATTCACATAAATATAACTTATAGAATGCAAGAAGGCAAGAAACAAATTGAGGGATCCTTTAAAGTTATGGACAAAGTCTTCCATTAACGTAACGAACCTATAGTTGACCTAAGAGTCAAGAATTAGCAACTCCAAAAAAATTCAAGAATATTCGATGAAAGGAGAGCTCAATAAAGATTGATCGCAATACAACAAGAAGCAGTTGCATCTAATAAAAAAAATACTGCGCTGTAAATAAAATGGTCTGAACTCAAAGAATATGAATAATGCGAATCCCTCTCGAAGGTATCTAAAAAATAATTTAGTCAATCAATGAACAAAAATAAGCTTTTCAGCTCATAATAGCGGCAAAAGACAAGCTTATAAACTAATTTTGGGAATAACTTAAGAAAAAAGACGATCAATATTCCAAGACGCTGAAGGAGCAAGCCAATGATATAAAGGTGTTAGTAACCAAGATGCGTGAACAGTATTTCTTTTTGCGGGATCAAAGTATACGAGAATTAGATGAAATTCAAAGAAAATTTGAGGCTGAGCGCAAAGGATATATTGAAAAAGCCAAAGGATAGGTTGATGAGTGTTTTAAAAAACATATAAATATGGAACAATCTTTTGCAGAGAGTCGAAGGAGACAGGAAGAGGAGTTTGAAAGAGCAATTGAAAAGCTGAGAGTTGAGGGAATGCAAACTTATACTTCAACCAAGATTAAAATGTAAAATGACATTCAAAACTTAGAGAAGTGCTATGAGTAAATGAAGGCTTTATATCAGCTTAATACTGAAAAATTAGACTATAATCTAAAAATTTTAAAATAAAAAAGAGAATAGAATCACTAAAATCATTAATAACTCAAGAAGAAATAATCTTTTCTGAACACTCGATACCGTAACCTTCGCTCACAATATGAAAAGTAAGATAAAGAATTTAAAGACTTAAACAAACAGTTAACAACAGATTACAAACGTATTACTCGTCAATTTAAATAACTACAACGAAAATTTAAACATTTTTAGAAATCCGACCTTTAAAGATACAATTAAATTCAAGCCATGAATTAAATCGAGGTGCAGTAACTAAAAGATAAGATAATAAAATGCGATATGGTTGTGCACAATCAACAACTTGGACTTGATTGGATCGCATTTAACACGAATTAAGAATAAAAAACAGAATAAAAGCCTATGGTTGTCGAAAATTAAGATTAGGAGGACCAATAAACACAATTAGTTGTCGGAGAATAGAAACTGAGTTAATTATTAGATATTTTGATTGAGGAAGGAGATTTTATATTTGATGATAAGATGAGGGAAGAATTGGAAAGAGCAAGTCATGAATAAAAACTCAAGGAAAAACTTGAAATCCTAAAGAAAACACTCAGTATTGATTCCATAGAAGAAATGAATCTTTTTATTGATGATATTGCCAATAGCTGCAAGTATGTAAGCGAGAAAGAAAAACATGCACTCCATTAAGAGAAACTCAGGAAGTAACAAGAAGCTAGAGAAGAAGAAGAGAGAGCTTTAAAGAAAAAAAAGAAAGGATAAGAGAAAAAAGTTGAAAAGGTTGAGGCTCCCATCCCAGAGGAAGATCCTAAAGTTGATTTAAACAGTGATTTTAAAGTCGATCCAGTCCTTGTAGTAGATTTTCTAGTAGAGTGGATGAGTGGTAGGGAAGATCGTAAGAAAATGTTGGAAAGAACCACAAAAAAATCATTAAAACAATTGTCTTAGCGAGAAAAAAAAGATTTAATCGCAAGGGAAGGTAAGAAGTATTGGGAAAAAATGACTCAAGTATTGCCTGATCGAACTTTTAGAATATGGAAAGTGTTGGATAAATCATTTGGCAAGTATCATGACTTGCTACAATCACGTCAGAATCTTATTAACGAAACAGGTGAATTGCATAATCAGAACTAAGAGCTCAAAAATTTACTCAATCAATATATCAGAATCAACCACGAGTTGATAATCCCGCCAACGAAAATGATGGAAAAATAAGAATGATTTCCTCATTGAATCTTATCAAAGCATTAATTATTTTTTATTTATTGCTATATCCGCAGGAGCGGAATTTACTACTACTATTTATTGCAGTTAGTACTGATATTGTAAACACATTTACGATAAAATACTTATTTTGGCTGTGGATTTAATTGTAGGTACTATATTACCCTCCCACTAAAATGAGTGATTCTTTAAAATATATTTTTCTTGGCTAGCCACCCTTAATTTGTTTCATTATATAAGTAAATGGGTATTTTGAAAATTAAAATTGCCCAAAAACTAAACTAACTATCATATAATTTCAGTTCAATGAGTGATCCTGAAAGCGATCTGCACTTCATAGGCACATTTTATCATTAAGAATTGCGGGAGATACAAGATTTTTATAGATAAACTACCTCTCTCTTCGATCAGCTTATAGATTAGTCCAAGATCAATCCTTCATCCTCCGTCGACGACATGATTGAAGAATAACCGGAATAATCAATTAAAGAAGAAGAGACATAAGAACAGCTGGGGCTATCAAATTGGGAGATAAAGTAATAAATTTTCGTGCCATAACCCTGGATATAGTTGATCATTGATGATGGTCCGCAATGTAAATGTTCACGTTCGAAATGCATGAAGGGCCATTGCCCATGCTATCGAAAAGGGAAAGCTTGCAAACATTAATGCTCCTGCAAACAATGCAATAATAAACAAAGTAGGACTATCTTTCGAATGGTCATGACTCCTTTTTGGTCAATAAAAGATTTTTAGCGTTCGTGATGATAGAGTGTCCCCTTTTTCATTTGAATTAATAAAAAACTTCAATTTTTAAGCCTAGACAATTAATCGAGTAACTTTATAAAACATTTAAATAAATCATTTAGTATAATTATAAACTAATTATTTGACTATTTGTAAAATGCTTTAATGCTTCCCAGTAATTTTAGACTCCATTTCTAAAATTTATTTGCATCTGGATCATTTGTTGATAAAATACCATGGCTAAAAATATATTTTTTAAATAGAAATTTATTAATGCCTCTTTTTTCTATCAATAAGAAATATCATCTTAATCTTTTAATCTACCCACGATTCGATGTCTTACATGAAAATAAATTCTCCTCAATCAATGAAATTAAAATTATAAGCTTTATCCATCATAGGAGCTTCAATCATAACTGTAGTTGCTAACCGAAGCACACAAAAATAACTGTCAGTAGGAAAATATGAAGATTAACCATTTATGATTCTAATTTATCTTTTCAATTTATGATAAATTCATTAAATTCAATAAAAATTAATTAATCTATCTTTGCTTAATAACACAGCAATATAATCAATATTTAAGAACAGCTGATGATAATTCATATGGATCCACAAGAGTGCGACTCTTTTGATTAAGAAGATATTGACTGCTAATAAGCTGAACTAATGGGCTTGAAAGGACCGTCACTCAGTCAATTTTAACAGATTCAATAAAATCATCCCATCATCTCGCTAGGATCAATTGATATCATTAAATCTTTACTCAATCAAGAAGACAAAGACATCAAGTTCGTTGGTAATGATTAGGATTCTCAATACAAGGCGTTCTGTTATATACTGCTTTTGCTAGGTGCTGATTAGCGCAAGCATTATCCTCACCTTAATACTCTAATACGCTAACAATTTTACAAACCTAATATCTTCAAAAATTTAAACGAAGATCAAGGATTAAGTAACGATGTTCAATAGATGCTCGATAAATCTCTGCAGTACTTTGAATAAATAAGCAATGGCTACACTAAAACAGAAGAGTATATGTTGCGCGAATCTCTTTTTGAACAAGCTTGCGTGATTATGCTAAAAAATTCAGTCGAAATTAATGACCCAGCCAACATGTTTGAACAATTGGCAAACAAGTTCAACATTGATATGGAAGTTATCAAATAGGACAGCTAAAGAGGCTGCTATCTGTTAGGCAATAATCAACATTTTTACATCATCAGAGAACAGGGTTACTTTTTATTAGCAACCCTCAATTCGAACGAGGAGGTCTGTCAATAAAAAATAGAAAACGAATCTCTTCAATCAGGTTAATCTGGACTTCCTTTGATCATCGAAGCGGTATGTTTATAATGATGAAGTCAGACGGTAGTACCCCTCAGTTTATGAATAGCTAAGCCAAATATCGTAAGAAAAGTCATAAAGATAGCTTTGGAGGAGATATAGACCTACAATATGGAGGTACATTTGTCGTGAATTAGATATGTTACATTTTCAAGGTCAACGCAGAAATACGAAAAACAATGTGAAATTACTATCTGAATATTATGACCAGAACGATGTGGAAAGCTGTGCGTAACACATTGAGGAGAAGACAATGGAGCAAATTATAAAAAGGAACTCTTTTCAATAAATAATGTAAATAAAGGATATCCAAAAGGCAGAAATGAAACTATCGACTACAATTGAACCCTCCAATCAACTCATCAGTAACTTTTAGTTAAGACAAAATCGTAAAATATCATCAAGCTAAATCATTGAATATAGATAGAGCAGTCAGCTAGTACGTAAGGAAAGGTAAGTACCAGTCCCACTAGCTTAGGAAGAAGAGGAATATCCTTCAAATCAAGGTAATTCCTATAGCAGTTTGGTTTTCGTCAAGGAAGAAAGGCCACAGCCCACTAAAATGAAAGTAAGTAAGTTGTTGCAGCATAGAGAATTGGAAAAAATATAAGAGAGACAGAGTAGCCAGCGATAATCAACTCATCCTGATCAATCCAGCGAGCCAGCAAGCTAAGCCCTCATCTAGATAATGGATTGCTAAGATGAAAGCCAGGTAAAAATAAAAGATCGCAAGGATAGTTATTTCACTCAACAGATGGCGTCAGGCAAAGCTAAAATTCAAAAATAAATTGAATCCAGCAACTATGTTTTTAAAATACCAAAAAATGGACACAAAAATTCATAAGTAATTCTTCCAACTACCAAAGAGGGTGATGTGATCAAACGGCGTTTTTAAGAAAATCCATTGCGCTTCAGTCAATTGCGTTCTCCAAGTGATGATAATCTTCATGATAGCTCACAACCCACAGAACGAAAGAAACCTCAACATCGCGCTAATCTTCGTCTTGATCGAAGTTTATACTCCTATCAGATAAAATTTGAGCCCGACTTTTGGTACAAAAAGTAAGTAATTTATTATCTTCCCAATAATCAACGCGAAACCTTAGTCTTTTAAAGATCATATCCCACACCAAAAGAGTCCCCTCCCATAAGCAATGGTGATTTTAGTGATAAAAATCAGAATAGATAATCGTTTGGCTCGTCCAATACAATCCTGTCAAATATAAAAATGAAATAGTCTTACAATTTTACGAATGTATCTAGGCCGCCTTCTCAAATTTCAATTTCTCGTAGTCCTTTTGATATTAATGAATCAAATTTTCACAAAAATCGAATCCATAGCATGATGCATGTCACTAAAATAAATTCAGATGGTTCATCAGTTTTCTATCCCAATAGTCGTAGCGCAAATATTAGTGCTTCTCAAAGTCCTAACAAAGCAAAGATCAATTTTAATTATATATCATCTAATACACCTGTTGCCAGGCAAACAGACAATCGAAGTCAATCAAATTCCAGTGATATAGTTAATAATTTTAAAAACATTTCAAGTTTTGTTCTTCAATCGAATGTTCCTTCAAACCAAATACCAGTTCAAATTAAAACAGCTATTGCTCATCCAACAATCCCATACCAGCCGTATCGAGGGGGAATGAACTACAGAGAACCAATGCAGTTTGTACGTCGCTGATGTGGGTTTATAATAGATAACTCATATATAGTATGATAATAGTAAATTTAAATTCAGGATTTATTTAATAACGTAAATTATATAAAAATGGCTAACTAATCATAAGGTTATAGTCTGAAACATAAAAATATTAGATAATATTTATATTCTTTACTTTATTTTGAATATTAATTTGCAAAAACAAATTGATTATTTTTGAAGAATGGGTATGAAATAAGAAGACATTGTTAATAATTTGTAAATAAAAAGATAGGTTGTGATATATAGGCTATTTAAATAAAACTTACTGAGATAAAATTATTATACTTTCAAAAATTAATATGGAAATTCAAATAATTTAAACATCAAAATCAGAATTTTTAGAAAAACGGCTGTGCCTATTCAGTGGAATTTGCAAACACTCATACCCTGTTTTTTTTTACTTGCCTACACTTTATACTTCATCTGCCGCCGATTTATTCGGTCCTAGTTCGAAGGTTACACAGCTATCGTTTATTGACTTTTTTAGAATGTAATTAACTTGAGATGCTATTGAGCCTCTAGATTGTTCAAGAGCTGATTCTGTTGATAAGGAAACTCTTTTCAAGAGTGTACGACTTAAACGTGAAATTCTTTTTAAATGTTTCGTAATGATACATTATTCTTCTGGAATGTCATCACAATCATCTATATCCTCCTCAAAATATGAATGTTTTAGAGCAGCTTAAGGAGTAATACGTATTAAGGGATTCATTTCTATCATTTTAAGAAAGAGATCTTTTTCTGAATAAGACAAATCTATACATTTTACAGAAAATTTATCTAATGTGGTTCGAGAATAATCACATTTTTTGTTTTTTGCCAATACATCAGCTGCAGCCCGGGCTGAAAATAGATGGTGACCAGTCAATCTTTTTTAAATGAATTAGTACATGATAAAAAAGATGCAGCCCAAACTAAACATATCTGCAGCACAAGTCTGCCTTCCCTTTTTATTGGTTAAATTTGCAATCTATGGAGCGATAAATCCTGGTGTTCCGCATCGAACGTAAAGATAGGAGTGAGTATCCTGGAATGTAGCCAATCCAAAATCAATCAAAACACATTCACTCTCTCCATTTATCGTTTTTCTTATCATTATATTTTCAGGCTTCAGGTCGCGATGGATAATCCCTTTATTTTTCATTTAAACAAGAGCGAATAATAGTTGTTTCATGATCTTTTTTTGTGTGTTGATCAACATCTTTTTGGAGAATAGTTTTGGTAGAGAATTTTCGAAATATTCCATTTTTAGATAAAACGCTTTTTACGTTTCAAAGATATAATCAAAAGGGGTGATATACTTACTTTTTAAATGCTTCATAATTTCAATCTAGTTATGAAATGATTTCTTTAATTTGGGATCATCATACAGCACTTTTTTTAAAAAACATTTAGCAGCAAATTTTGTTTGAAAATTGGTGATTCCCAAGTAAACTTGAGCAAAGGATCCCTCTCCTATTTTTTTGAATGATGTTACTATCTCATGAAGATCAGATATTGTGGTAGAATTACCCATGAGTTTAAACAATAATTACAGTTCTTCCTTGCTTTCTATGTAAACATCGATGATGTGATTATCCTCAGTAACTCTTATTAAAAATCTATAGTTATTATTGTTCAGAATTTCAGTCTAAACAATCTTTAGTGATATTTTTTTAATCAGGGTATATATTTTTTTCATATTGCTGCGTTCATCCTAAATTATTATTGTTTTTACTTTAAACTAAAAGATTCCATTCGCATTAAAACAAATATAAATTTTTTGGCTTGTTGACATTATTCCTATTACCTCTTCTTTTTGTTCCGTCATTCTTAATTCACTATAATAACATTATAGAAGGAAAAACCATTTCAGAGAAGAATTGAGCTGATTAAATTTAAAGGTAATTTATAAAATTAAGTTGAATTACTACTCGTTTTGTTTATTCTTAATAAATATAGAAATAGGTCCACAAGCGTCGAAATTTTGATATATTAATTGTTTGGTCAAACAGAAAATATTTTAATTTAACATATTCTTTAAGTTAACTGACCATTAGATTCATCAATTTTATGGAAGTATACAATTTTAATATCGAAGATCTGTAATTTTAAAAATGTTTTAGAAATTAATATTTATAGAATAACAACAAAGTTGAAATAATCACTTAAGATAACGCTCTTAATAGATTTCTTTTTCATAAATGTCTTAAATAGTTTAAATTAAAATCCTTGATAATGATGAGGTTTGATTAAATTAAATCTTTTTTGCATCGTATTTATTTATTTGACTGTATATGAAGAGGAACTAAAATGAAATTGATCCACCAAAAAGAATGCATAATTTGACGATTGATGAAATGGAAGATACAATCAAACCTGAAGATTAAAATTGCATACCATCAAGCTTGAAACTCAAAAACTGTTGCCTTCGATAAGGATGCGAGGATATTAACATATATAAAAATCTCAACAAAATACATTCTGGTACTTATGGAGTAGTTTACCGAGCTTTGGAGATTCCAACTAACAATATCTACGCTGTAAAAAAACTAAAGATAAGTGAAGGAGCAGATTTTCCTATTACTTCATTAAGAGAAATATCTATTTTAAGGAGTTTGGATCATCCCAATATAATCAAAATTGCCAGAATTGCGGGTTCTCCTGAAAGAGATAGAGTGTTTATTGTAATGTAGTACTTAGACCACGAAGTTAAATAGCTTCTTAAAAGTGTCAAATTCAAAGAAAATTAAGCAAGAAGATTAGTGAAGGATTTACTCGAGGGAATTTCTTATCTTCATGATAGAAAAATTATTCACAGGGATTTAAAGACAAGTAATTTGCTATACTCAAATGAAGGCATTTTAAAAATATGTGATTTTGGATTGGCCAGAAAGGCTTCACAGGCCTTAATGACGCAATAAGTTATCACTATGTGGTATAGGCCACCATAACTTCTCCTTGGTGAATATCACTACTCAGTGGAACTAGATGTATGGTCTGTTGGCTGTATTATGGCTGAGATTATTTTAAGAGATCCTCTTTTTAAAGGTAAAACTGAACTTTAACAACTTGATTTGATTTTTAGAGCAGTAGGATCTCCTTCCGAATAAACTTGGCCTGATATCAAAACTTTTAAGAACCATATTTATGTTGTCGGTAAAAAATATCCGACCAATAAGTTAGCAGAAATAATACCAAAAGGATAGTATGGCTTAAGTGCTGAAGGAATAGATTTGCTTAAAGGTTTGCTAACAGCCAATCCAAAAAAGCGTATTACTGCTAAAAAGGCTTTATCGCATCCGTGGTTTAAAGGAGAAATAGCTGAGAGATCATCAATGCCTAAGCACCAGCCTCTTAATGAGCTTGATCGTGTTAAAAAGAAGCAAAAGATAGAATAAATTTAGAAATGATGAATTAACTTAACTGTACAACTGAAATTATTGTTTTCTCTGATTTATAAAATTATTAAAAATGTCCATATTCGAAGAGCAAAAATGACAAATTTGATAAATTTGACAAATGAACAACTAGTTATTTGTAGATTATTTAATTTTTAGTTTGCCTAGAATATAGTTTAGGTTTAAAATCTATTATGGCATAATATATTCATATTTTAACCATGATTAATCATTCACAACATTTGCAATATTACTCCTGTTGAGGTTTGATTGGTAGAGGACGCAATTTTTGATTCATTTGAGTTCCTTCATTTAATTTGACCATCTGCTTTGTCAGTCCATTGAAGAGATCGTTAACATTTTATGATGTCTTGGCACTTGTCTCGCTAAATGAAATTTGATATCTATTTGCTGGATAATTTAAATTTTACCCAAAGCAAATCCCTCCTCATAGGAAACAACTCTGCGAGAATTCATATCAATTTTATTACCAACCAAGACACAAGCTACTTTTTGGTTGATATTCCTTAATAAAATGTAAGGTACTTATTCATTTCTTCATACCAGTTCGCAACATTATCAAAGCTTTAGCGATCAGTAATGTCATAAACAATAATAATGCCGTTGGCGTTGCGGTAGTAGGAATTTGTAATTGTTCTAAAACGCTACTGACCGGCTGTGTCCCACTGAGTGAGTTAATAATTACTAACACAAGTTTGACTCTTTCACCGCTGCAGTCAACCATTTTAACCTTCTAAGTATTGATGATTTGATACAAAGTCAACGCCGATTGTGTTGAGTAGATTAGTATGAAATTTATCTTCCTAAGTAATGTATCAATTACTGAAAAGCGCATGAGAAGACAAGATTTTCCTGTTCCTGAATTACCAATAAGTAGAATCTTTAAATTATAGGAGCTATTTAAACTTAGAAGTACTAGTCCTCTTTTTTATACATGATAAGGTAATCAAAATATTATAAAACAATAATAAAAATTATTGTTGACTAACTATAAATTGAGTTAAACTTGTTTGATACTTCAATAAGCAAATATTCAATAATAAACTATTGTAATATCTTTGTAAATATTATAGATATTCTAAAAATGATTTGCTTTATTGTTTATGCGTGTGCTAATTAAATAAAATTTATAGATTGGAATAAATCTGACTTGCAACATGAAGAACAATCGATAGATCAATTTTTTATAGATTTATGTGATATTTATATTTTTGATGTAAATATTCTTTTTATTAATTTGAAGAACTCACAACAAAATTAAGGATTAAAATATGATTAAATGAGTATTTATCATCTTATAAATCAAACCTGCTTAGTTTCAATATAAGTAGAATTATTTATGCTTATGCCAGTTATGCATTCTAGCCCATTTCTTCAATTAAATATAACAAATCTAAAGGTAAATTTATCCATAAAAGATTCTTAAGATATGGGTGAACTCCTACAGAAGTTTTAGCTTTGTAAATAACAAGCCAACTAAGAAGGATATCTCGACCGTTAAAATAAATTAATAATAATTCAAATGAATTTAATGCATATTCAACTTAAAATAGAAATTAATAGATTGTAATCATATGTTTTTATCACCACAATTTAATTGAAATACTAAAACAACTAATTTTCATTTGTAAAATTTTGATTCAATATTTTACCCCTTGTAAAAGTAATCTTGTGTTGAGGTAATACAGAAATTAGGAAATAATTTTTTGTTAGGTTGTTTAAAAAATTAATATTATTTGTTATTTATTTATCATTTTCTATACTATGCTCGCAAAAAAAAGCAGAAACAACTCAGTCTTTGCAGTGGAAATGCAGGGACTATAAACGACATCAATGCCAAAACTTCAGCAACTCACTACTCTATAAACAGAGCTCATGGGGATCCTGGGACGAAAAAACATTTCAATAGATCAAGACAATGACATATTTACCAGATTGTAAGAATTGTATC